>ENA-ORXC01001046-ORXC01001046.1-marine-metagenome-genome-assembly--contig:-NODE-1046-length-17326-cov-7.811699_pt1 | contig 17326 bp, 12 predicted proteins | sample MGYA00237865_ERZ511478 | MGnify/ENA metagenome assembly ERZ511478 | reverse complement strand
CCCGGCCGGGACGCTTCCCCCCTCCCCTCCCCCCTCCCCTCCCTCCTCCGGGCACCCCGTGTCTAACGCGCTAGCGTCACCGCCGATGCGGTAGGCCGCAGCGCAGGCCCGTAGCGGCAGCGGCCCACGGGTCACGCGGTTACCGGTCCGCCGGCGGCCGTCCGGCCGGCCGACCGGCAGCGGCGGCTGCCTCCTGATCGCACGCCTGGCGATGGCGGCGGCGGCGGCCCGCCTGCACGGCTGCAGCGGCGGCGGCGGCGGCCACCAGCCCCCGCTCCCGGCGGCGGCGGCGGCCGCTCGCCAGCCTGCCCGGCGGCAGCGGCGCCCCCCCGCCTCGTTCTGGAGCGCCTCCCCCCTCCCATCCCGAGGGGTGCTTCCCACCTCCCCTCCGCGGGGCGCTTTTCCGCTCCCTTTTCTCCTCCGGGAACCCTTCCGCCAACCCGCTGGCCGCACCGCCAACGCGCTACGCCGTAGCGCAGGCCGGTAGCGGCAGCGGCCACGCGGTCACCTGTTCTGCGGCGCCTGGCCGACCGCCGGCTCTGCTTCGGCGGCGGCCGCCCGCGCCCGACACCGGCAGTGACGGTGGCGACGGCGGCTCGCCCGCTCCGTGACGACGGCGGCCGCCCACCCCCCCTCCCGGTGGCGACGGCGACGCGCCCGCCCGGCGGCGGTGGCGGCCGCCCGCACCTCGCCCCCGGCCGGGACGTTTTCCCGCTTCGCTCCCCTCTATGGGCACGCCGCGGCGACGGCAGCGGCCGCCGTGCTCCCCCGCTGCTGCCGCCGCCGCCGCCACCTTCTCCACCGTTATTGCCGCCGCCGCCGCCGCCGCCGCCGCGGTCGCCGCCGCCGCTTCCTCCACCTGTGTCACCCTCGGACGGAATGGACGGGTGGGTCTCTTGGTCGACCCCCCCGCCTCCCAACGACGGCGGTGCGTTGTCCAAGGACAATTCTTGTGCTGGCGGGGGCATGACCCGTTTGCGCCAGCTGGGAACGCAGGCGTCGGAACGGCGGCAGCGGTGCATCGCCGGTTTCCTTGGTGCCCATTGTAGCAGCAGCCGCCCCATCCGGGCTCCGTCCCCTCCCCTCCCAAGCCCTACCCACGCTTCTACTATATGACCAAGTGTGTAGCTGAGTGGCGTTGCCCTGGTGAGCCGCTACCACGGTCATGAGCGCCATGTTTCGGTGCCACCGTCAGGGGTTGGGGGCATGGCGCCCGTTGGCCCTCCTGGCAAGCCAGAGTCCCTACTATAGTTTAGCGCGCAGTCCAGGTCTTGTCGTGTCTTCTAAGCTACCTGCCACCGTGTGTCTTCTCCTTTATGTTTTCTTTGTAGTCCTCCCGCTTGTATGAGTTGAATCACATCACTCGATCCATAGTGGTGCATACCTCTTGTCCCAAGCGGTACTTTCATCGAGAAGCGAGGCACCAGGCGTCCACAGACACAACTATAAAGTCTCACCATGCTCGACCAGTCCCGTGGACGACTCATCGCTGCCCTCTCCCTCCTCGTCACTCCCGACATTCAACTTCCCAACTGAGCCAGGCGGTGACAACCCTGCACCATGCGAGTCGACTCCCCCATGCGCCCGACTATCCTTGTCTCGGTCAGATGGGGTAGGTGCCCTCTCGCCGGCTCTCCCTGCTCCCTCCCCGCTCCCCATGCCTTGGTCGGGGGAAGGGGAGCCGCCGACATCCGCGCCCGACTGAGGCGCCACCGATCCGACCAATGCGCTGGCCGGGCAGGTGCAGGCCGGGCGGAGGCACTTGGCGTTGCGGAACTTGAAGTAGTAGCTGTTGAGGCGGGCGCCCTCATTCTCCAACTTGGCGTCGGGGTGGTCGATCTTGTACGAGGCCGTCAAGTTCATCATCGACAGCTGGTAGATCCGGTGCGCCATGAAGGCGGTCGGTGACATGTACGCCAGATGCCCCCGAAACTTGACGGACACGGAATGCTGCACCTCGGCGGCCTGAGTCGACACGCCGCTGGTTACGGCAAGCGACTCGTCGGGGAAGTACACGCACGAGCAGGTGTGCCCCTTGGCATGGGCACGGTCGAGGCAGAAGCGCACCTTGTGGTGGGAGAGGAGGGTGCGCACGCGTTGCATGCCGTTGCGGTCCATCTTACAGGCAACGTCATAGAAAACAACCATGGGGAGCTTGGGAAAGCGCTCCAGGATGACCGACAGCGCGTCGGCCACGCTCTCGGCCTCAAACATGACGCGAAAGCCCATGGTGACGACGTGGGGGCAGACGACGTTGAACACGCCGGCAGTCAGCTCCGAGTGCTTGGGAAACGCTTTGGCGCAGCGGTCCCCAGCATCCTCCTTGACCGCCTGAGCCCCCCGCCGAACCCGACCCCGCCCACGCACTGGCTGCTGCCCCGCAGCTCGCTTGGGCCTGGTCCTTGGCGTGAAGATAGCCGGCCGTACGCGCCTCAAGAAGCCGAAGAACTCAAACGACACGTACGGGGAGTCGTAGTCCTTGTCTTTGAACGCGGGGTGCTCGGCTGCAAACTTCTCGTACTCCGCCGGGGATGACACGTTGAGCCACCGCTTGCAAAACGCCGCCGTCTCGACCTGGCCGCCGTCAGCCGCCTTCTTGGCGGCGAAGGCAAAGTCGTCGTCAACAGCCTGATCGACCTCGACAGCGAAGAGCAGCAGCGCGCCAACGGCCCGCCGCAGCGGCGGCTCCTTGTCGAGGAGGGGCCCGACGCACGCAAAAAAATTGGCTACAAAGCCAACAGCGTTTGCCGCATGCACCTTCTTCCTCCAGCCGCTGCCATCCACCTGCGTCAGGTGCTTGGAGAGAGCCAGCAGGGGCGCCCGCGGATGCCCGACAAACAGGTTGACCACCGGGTCTCCAAGCACAGCCAAGAGAAATGGGCGCACGGTCGCCCACTCGGTGCCCCCTGCCTTGAACGTCTCAAAGCGCGGGCGGCACGTTCCGACCCACTCGTCCCATGCCAATGAGGCGGAGACGGGGGCAGGGCCATCGCCGAGACTGCCGACGGGCGGTTCCTCTCCATTGGCAGCGACCGCGTCGGCGGCACCTGCAGGGCCTCCTTGCACGCCGCCGCCACCGGCTGCACCTGCGCGGGCGGGCCGCCCACCGCCAAGGTCGTCAACTGCCGTCCACTCGTGGAAGCGGAAGAAGAGTGCGGCGGCGTGACGAGTGAGCCGCCAGTTTTCGACGGCCGCCGCCGTGCGCGCCCGAGGAAACGTCGAGGAGCGCGCAGCGTGGAGGTCGCGTAGCGCCTCAGCGTCGGTCTTCGTCAGCGGGTCGCCCGTCCTCAAAACCTTTCGTATTGCAGCTCTTATACTTGGCCGTCGAATGACCGCGTAGTTGTCGATGTTGAGGTTCATGCTGGGTAGGTGAAGCGCGGGACGCGAGATGTTGAAGCCGTCCTTGACCCTGAAGCCAAGCGCCTGGCCGTCTATGACGATGTAGTCGGGGTTGTCGCCGCACGTGGGGCAGACGAACACGTCCTCCGTTGGCTTGAGGGTCGCCACGTAGCAACGACCCAGCGTGGCGATCAGCTGCCGCCGCAGGCCATAACACGACCGCAGCGACGCCAAGAAAGATGTAGCCGCCGCGTACGAGGACAGCGAGTGGTAGACGAAGGAGACGAGCTTGTCGCAAAAGGCGCGAGAAAACACGAGCAAGTTGCCCGACTCATCGGCCTTCCGCAGCGAGAAGAGGCCGTCGTTGCCGCCGTCATACTCAACCACGTGCTTGTGCAGGCAGGTCCACGAGCCGACCGTCACCTGTATTAATGAGAACCAAAGAGAAAAACAAGGCGGAAAGGGGAATGGAGAAAAGGCATGCGTGGTCAGCTCATGCACAAGACCAAGGCAACCACGAAAGCAGGTACACAAGAGCCAAAGCAAGACACCGGAAACCTGTGCATGCACGACCAGACAGCAAGCAAACTCAGACGTACCGATAATGGCTCCGAGCCGTTTCCATCGCAATACAACTTGCCAGGCTTCTCGCTCAGCTTGTGCTCGTCGGTCTTGGCGGCGCCGCATTGGGAGCACGATTTCTCATGCAGGACCACCGCCGGGTCCCACACCAAGCCCAGCTCGGCCATGCGCTGCAAGACGGTCATGGAGGCACTCGGCTCCACGACGGCGTCGCCGCCCACAGCGGTAAGCACCGGCCAAAAGGGAGCTGTGGCGCTCTCGTCTGCCGCCCACTCGGCGGTGCGCGCCCACTTCAAGCCCTGCTTGTCCTCCTCCTCGCACGACACGAGGTTGCGCTTTTGCCGCTCCTTGGCAATCTTGACGAGGTCGTCGTCTTCCAAGCCCCCATCGCCGTCCTCATCGTAGTTGTCGTTCTCCTTCCCGCGCTGGTCGTCGTCCGATGACATGTCTGACGCGTCAGGAGCCCCGTCATCGGCGACGACCAAGTGCTCGATCTCCTTAACGAGCTCGGCGTGGTGGCAGCGTCGGGGGTTGGAGCGGCAGCTGACCGCTACGCACTTGACGTCGCGCCGCCTCGTCGCGACGACGGGGCTGTAGATCTTGCCATCAAACGCGGCCGCCGCCATGCCCTTGTGCGTCGTGATGCCAATGGCGTAGGGCTTGGTGTCCTCACGCACCTGCAGGGCCGTGAGGATCTCCCTGCAGCTGTCGGCCATGCCGTCCACCGCGGCGGCGAAGGCCTTGGCGTGCCAGCACGAGCTGGAGTCCCCCGCCATGGAGAGCAGCGCCACGTTTTGGGAGTGACCCCAGCAGGAGCACAGCGGCAAATCGTCGGGGGAGAACCAGAGCGTGGCCAAGTCGACGGCATTGGGGCCGACCACGCAAAAAAGGAAACGTGAGCGAGCGTCTGACGAGCCCATCACCTTGGCCATCATGCTGCTGCCAACCGACGCGTCCGCCCGCGTACGCTGCCCCAGCATCCGCCGCAGCGCTGCCGAGATCAAACTGGTGAGCACCTTTTGCCGCTCCGCCTCGGACTCGGTCCGTGTCCGACCGACCGTCCGCCTTGGGCGCCGCCCAGGCACAGCAGCAACCGGCTCAGGGTGCTCGTCCGCGTTTAGCGACGAGTACGCCGAGTGGGAGTCGTCGTCGAGGGAGGCAAGGTCATCTGCAACGTCACCGTGGTCGGCGGAGCCGTCGAAGGACGAGGCAGACAAGGAGACGGAGAGCGCTCCACCAACAGGCGAGGACGAGGAGGAGAAGGAGTGGGAGGAGGGCGGCGGGGAATGGGGAGAGATAGCAAATCGACGGATAGGGGGCTGGGCTACGCGACGGCGCAGTGGCCGCGGCGCAGCGGACGACGATGCCACCAGGTCCAAGACGCCCAGCATTCCCATTTGCGTCTGGCGGCAGGCTAGCGATGGGTGGCCGGGATTGCAATTGTCGCCATGATGATCCGCCATGGGGGCAGAGGGAGGATCCAGAAGGCATCCCTCGCAGGACACTCACCGAGGCGGATCAGCACCCCGGTCACGAGAGGGGAGGGAGAGAGGGAGGCACGGAGGGGGACACGCGCTCCCACCGGCGACGGCGACGGCGACGGTGACGGCTTGGCAAGCACTCGAGGTCCCAAAAGTAAATATGGATACTTATGATTTATTTTAAAATCCTGTTTTCCATGCCTCTGTCCAAGGCCGTCGTACAGCCAATCGCTGCGCTCCAAAACTGTCACGGAAGCGCAGAGGCGAGCAGCGTAGGACTATGTACCCGTCAGGACTGGCTGCTGCCACAACGCCTTGTTTTGGACGCATGACGTCACAGAACCCCGCTCGAAAAAGGGCTCCTGCTGCCCTGCTATTGATGAGTCTAGGGGTGCTGTGTAAACGCCTCTTGTGCGTCTTCTACGTTGACGCACAGCGTAGGACTATGTACCCTTCAGGACTGGCTGCTGCCACAACGCCCTGTTTCGGACGCATGACGTCACAGAACCCCGCTCGAAAAAGGGCGCCTGCGGCCCTGCTATTGATGGGTCTTGGGGCGCTGTGTAAACGCCTCTTGTGCGTCTTCCACGTTGACGCACTCTGCTTGGCTGGCTGCTGGGGCTCAGGACAGGTGGCGCGTGGCTTTCATATTTGCACGCACTTCGTGTGCTGTACAGTGTGCCAATTGCATTTATAATGAGTTGCTGGGGAGATTTTCTGCAGATCGAGTTAGAGCGCTTGGCTCCTTTGCCTTCTCCCCGGCCGTGGGGCCTCGCTCAAGTCTCGACGAGGCACCCCGTCGCTGTGCATCCTCTTCCCGACTCGAGATTTCTCATTGCTTGGCCACCCATCCTTTGACAGAGTTCGCCGTCAATACAGTTGGCGACGCAGGGGAGGATGCTGCGGCGGCCAGGAAAGAGGCGCGGCGGCCGAGTGCACGGCCGCGGGTGAGGCGGCGGCGCTGTCACCCCCCCGCATTGCCACCACGGGGGGGGCGCCGCCACGGCGGTCGGCCGGGTGGGGAACGATGCGGCGGCGGCCAGCGGCGCGGCGACGGCGGCGGTGTAGACGGCCGCGGGTGAGGCGGCGGCGCAGTCCCCCACCCCCTTTGCCACCACGGGGGCGGCGCCGTCACGGTGGTCGGTGGCGGGGAGCAGGGTGCGGCGGCGGCCAGCGGTGCGGCGCGGCGGCGGCCAGCGGTGCGGCGACGTCGAAGGAGACGACGGCGGCGGGCGAGGGGGCGGAGCTGTCCCCCCGCCCGCTTTGCACCGACGGGGGGCGTGCCACCACGGTCGTTGGTGGCGCGGGTCAGGGTGCAGCGGCGGCCAGCGGTGCGGCGACGTCGGAGGAGAGGACGACCGCGGGTGAGGCGGCGGCGCTGTCCACCCCCCGGTCTTCCTCCACGCGGGGGGCGCCGTCACGGCGGTCGGTGGCGGGGAGCAGGGTGCGGCGGCGGCCAGCGGTGCGGCGACGGTGGAGGTGTGGACGGCCGCGGGTGAGGCAGCGGAGCTGTCCCCCCCCCGGTTTGCCTCCATGCGGGGGGCGCCGTCACGGCGCGCGGGTGAGGCGGCGGAGCTGTCCCCCCCCCGGTTTGCCTCCATGCGGGGGGCGCCGTCACGGCGGTCGGTGGCGGGGAGCAGGGTGCGGTGGCGGCCAGCGGTGCGGCGCGGTGGCGGCCAGTGGTGTGGCGACGTCGGAGGAGAAGAAGGCGGTGGGCGAGCGGGCGGAGCTGTCCCCCCGCCCGCTTTGCACCGACGGGAGGCGCGCCGCCACAGTCCTCAGTGGCGCGGGGGAGGGTGCAGCGGCGGCCAGCTGTGCGGCACGGCGGCGGCCAGCGGTGGGGCGACGTCGGAGGACACGACGGCCGCGGGCGAGGGGGCGGAGCTGTCCCCCCGCCCGCTTTGCACCGACGGGGGGCGCGGCGCCACGGTCTTCGGTGGTGCAGGGCAGGGTGCGGCGGCGGCCAGCGGTGCGGCGACGTCGGAGGAGACGACGGCCGCGGGCGAGGGGGCGGCGCTGTCCCCCCGCCCGCCTTGCACCGACGGGGGGCGCGCCGCCACGGTCGTTGGTGGCGCGGGTCAGGGTGCAGCGGCGGCCAGCGGTGCGGCAACGTCGGAGGAGACGACGGCCGCGGGTGAGGCGGCGGCGCTGCCCCCCTCCCACTATGTTGCCACGCGGCAAGCGCCGTCAAGGCGGTCGGTGGCGGGGAGCAGGGTGCGGCGGCGGCCAGCGGTGCGGCGACGGTGGAGGTGCGGTCGGCCGTGGTTGAGGCGAGGGCGCTGTCCCCCCCCCGGTTTGCCTCCATGCGGGGGGCGCCGTCACGGCGGTCGGCCGGGTGGGGACGATGCGGCCGCGGCCAGTGATGCGGCGACGGCGGCGGTGTGTACGGCTGCGGGAGCGGCGGCGGCGTTGACCCCCCACCGCTTTTCCACTACGGGGGGCGCGCCGCCGCGGCGGTCGTCCGGGTGGGGTGAGATGCGGCGGCGGCCAGCGGTGCGACGACGGCGGCGGTGTGGACGGCCGCGGGTGAGGCGGCGCCGCTGTCTCCCGCTTGCTTTTCATCACGGGGCGGGGCGCCGTCAATGCTCTTTGTGTGTTGTGCTGGGTGGGGAGGGCAGCGGTCGGCTAGCCGGGATTGTAGCCGGGCTGCGTGCCGTGTTGAGCATGCACAAGTGCCTGTCTTGATTCTTTGGTTCTTGTATGTAGCCGACGAGGCTGGTGTCTGTCGCGTTGAAATGATCTCGCGTGTCTCTTTTTATGAACCTTCGGCCTGCCCCCGCTGTGGAAATGTGTGTCACGGCAGTCATACCAGTGTTCGTGTTGACCCACGCTCGCCCTATGTCTTGGTCTGGGCGTCGTGGTGGTGGTCACCTCTCAAGACCAGCGCCGATAGGTACACCCCAGCAAAGATATTTGTTGCAGTGTAATGGCAACTGACACTGGCCATTCCAGTGAATCACGCGCCTGCGCTTCAGTTGGATCTTTCTGATACGCGGCTACAGGATTCTGTTCTGTTTCTGCCCGAAAACATACCACGACAGGTCTTCTTATACTATCTGTATCCATTCTCAGTGGCATTGACCAGAGTTTGGTGGGTGCCGGTACCCCTCATCACCCTGCTGCTACAGTGTCTCAGATGTGGTGCGACTCGACACTTCCGGGCCCAACTTGACCAAAACACCATCGGAACAAGAAGCTCGCCAATGGTCCTCCCAAGCATCCTGGTTGTGGCTCTGTTGCGGGTTTTGTCTACAAAAGCATCCTTCATACACTTTCGTGCCTGCGTTGGCAGAGGCCGGCATAAGTGGCGAGCCACTGACGTTCTCGATACCTGGTTTCAGCCCTATTTTTTCATGTCGGCCCCATCTCTACACATATAGCTGGCATATGGACCAGAAAAGTCTGACAAAAAGCAGTCTCAGCAAGCTCCTGGAGCCTATCGAGAATCCAGACCAAAAAGTGTTCTTTCGTGTGTGGCTTTTGTCCCTGGTCACTGTGCGCGTCGCTGAGGGGTGCCAATGTGGCCAAGGTATGTCCCCGCACCCCACCATTCAGTTTTTGTGCTTCGGCGGTGCCTCCGACCATTGTGTGCGACCATTTTGTGCTCCAGAGGTACGTACTGTCGCAGGGGCACGGACGAGCAATGCACGAGCGGCAGCCCACAAAAAGGCACCGAACTCTTTCAATACCCGTCCCTGATGTACGGCGCGCATACTCAGTATGTCCACATGATTGAGATGGCGAGCATGCTGTGTATGGTGGATATGGGCTTTCTGACAGTTCAAAACGAGACTGAAGGGTTGCACAACGGAGTAGACAGCCTAGAGTTTCTCTGGAGCACCTTTGAGGATCCTGAGAGCGTGGAGGAGCAAAAAAGTTTCGAAGAAACCAGCAGCGGATGGGCACGCGGGGTCTCTCTCTGCGGCGCCCCGCGCGACCAATACACCGACGTCGCTCATACTGCCCATAGCCTACTGCGCTGAGAAAAATCGGAATCGTGGGCACCCTTATGGTATGAACAGAGGACGAGGACAGGACCGGGGCACTTGGGAAACATCAGCAGCGGTGTTGCGTTGGCGGAGGGCGGGCCGTTGCTTTGTGAGGGGGGAGCACTTGGTGAAGCGCACGGGTACCCGACGCAAACTGAACCAGTTGCAAAGGAAAGGCATTGGGCAAACTGACACAGCTGCAAACATCCATGAGCATATGATGGCACGTACCCTGCTGCCGCATGTGCATCGCTTAGTGGGAAGCAGGCAGCCGGTGGGAAGAGGATGAACCGGACGGATGCAAGACGCCGGAGATCGGCAAGTGGTCGGAGAGAGCGTTCCAATCAAATACAACTGCGTGTTTTCAAATTAGTGCATACAAATACTAAAGGGAAGATTTATTCGAGACGGTACGTCCAGTGGTCCCCTTCTTCTCGTCGCTTGCACCCGGGGTTTCGGGGGGTCTGCCAGGCCCGTTTTGCCCCCCGGATGGACCCCCCGTCTGGGTACTGTTGTGGCATGGGGCCCGCTCTCCCATCCAGAGGGGCGTCCTGGGGGGGTTTCTGTCCATGGCGCGCTCATTGCCCGCGCTTTCAAGCGCCTGCAGGTGCGCTCCCGCGCCTGTGACCTGGCCTCCCCGGCACCTCCCCGGTGCGGGGCGGACGGGCATGGGCTCTTTTTTAGGCTCCCCCGCCGACATCGCTGAGCACGCAGGGCTCCATAACACGGCATCGGTGGACGGCTCCTCCACCGTAGCACCGCGGGGACAGCCCGAGCCACGACGGCAACGCGAGGTCGTCTGTGCGTGGGAGTGCGGGTGGGCCTTGGCTGTGTTTGGCAGGCTTCGTGGGGATCTCGTTGGTTGCAATGGCGCATCGCGTTGAAGTGGTGCGCGCTGAGGGTGGGGTGCTGCGACCCGCAGAATTCGTTTGTATCCGCTCGTTGTCGCGTCGCGTCGTCGCCGACGCGAAGGACCCGGTCGACGTGGCGCGATTGTTGATGGCGTGGTCGGAGCTGGACTCGGACGTAGCGCTCGTCCGCTCATTTGATAATCGTCTTGCAGCCACCTCCTGGGCGACAGGACCGTTGCCGGTGCTGCCCGAGTGGGCGAGCCGCACGTGCGTTTCGGATGGCAGGGATGGTGTCGCCGCCCCCCGTGCCCCCGTGTTTGCCCTGTTGCGTGGGGTTGGCGGTCATCTGGCGGTCGTCGGCGACACGTCTATGGTGGCCAAGCTGGCGAACACCATCACCGAGCTCAACGGGGAGTTCGCCCTGGCCCGCGTGCTGCCGTCGATGCCCGACGGCGAGTCGTGGTTGTTGGAGCCTCGGGTGCCGCAGTGGCTACTGTCTTCCTCTGCTGAAGCCTCGTCGGCAGGAGCGGCCGCGAGGGATGACGCCGTCAGCACGGCGAGTGCTGACGGTGTTATTGTGCTGTCGGACGATGACTCGGACGACGATGCGAAGCGCGAGGCATTCTCCTTGGCGGTTCGGTCTTTGCCGCCCCCCCCCACCACCAAGCGCACCATCCTGTCAATGGGGAGCCTCAACGACGGGATGCTCCTGCCGGTGGTTTTCCAGCGGCACCCCGTGACCGGGCTGCTCGTCCGTGGTGACGGCCAGGCCGCGCCAAAGCCGGTGACGCCGGTGATCAACGGCTCTAGCACGTCGCTTATGGCGCCTCCCCGTGCCCCGTCTTCTCCCTCTGTTGGGACACGGGTGTCCCGTGGGCGCCGCTCCTCCCCACTCCTCGCACCACTCGTCCCCCCCCCCCTCAATGCGCCCCGTGCGTCGACCAGCCTGGGCGCCTACTCTCCTGCTGGGCCTTCTTTCTCGGCGGTGGCGCCTGTGACGTTGTCGTCCTCAAGCCTGGAGGCTGCCACGGAGAGCACCGGAACCCCTAGCAGCAGCACCGCCCCCCTCGGTCGCCGCGCTGGCAGCAGCACTGCCTCGCTCGGTCGTCGCACAGCAGCGGCAGCGTTGCCGACACGCGCGTGCACTCCTCTACCTTCGGCGTTCTCCGCCGCCGCCGACCGGCCTACCAAGAAGCTGCGGAGTGCCGCTGCCGTGCCATACGATATGGCGCGGCTCGCCAGGAGCATCCTGCGGCGCACCAGCGGGCTGTTTCTTACGGGCGGCGGTGGGGTGGGCAAGACCCGCCTGCTGAGAGAGTGCGTAGCTGAGTACTGTTTGGCCCAGAAGGGCCTCCGATTTGGTCTGCATGTCGTGGCGCCAACCGGCGTGGCGGCGGCGGTGGCTGGCGGCGTCACGCTGCATGCCTACCTGCGCCTTCCGGCCGGGTGTTTCGACGAGTCGCTCAGCGAGGAGGCGGATGCGGTACGGATCTACACCAGCATGACAACGGCCACCAAGAAGCGGCTGTCCGACACGGCGCTCCTGCTCATTGACGAGGTGTCGATGGTGAGCAGCCGCATGTTTACGCTCCTGTGCTACTGCCTCGACAATGCTCACGCCCAGCACAACCCGGACCCGCCGTGGAGAATGGTGGCTTTCGGCGATTTCTTCCAGCTGCCGCCGGTGCGGCGCGGGGACGAGGATAAGTATGACACCCGCGGCATGTACGCCTTCAAGTCGCTGTTCTGGGCACGCTTGTTCGACAACCACCAGCTCGAGCTCAAGTACGTCTGGCGCCAGGCGGACAAGCAGTTCATCGACATGCTCTCCCACCTCCGCGTGGGCAACGTCACCGACGACTTGGCGGCCTTCCTGGAGAAGCGCGCCGAGGTGTACAACTCGCGTGTGTCGGCGGGGGGCTTGACGGACCTGGAGGTCACGCACATCTTCCCGCACCGCGAGCGTGTCAAGACGCACAACCGGCAGTGCCTGTCCACCATGGAGATGATCAACGGCTGCAAGCGGGAGGTGTACACCGCCATCGACTACCCCATCAAAGCGCAGCTGACAAAGGAGGAGGTCACCCGCCAGCTCAACACGGCGCTGATGGCGCCTGAGGTGCTGGAGGTGTGCGTCGGGGCGCGCGTCGCGTCCTGTGCCAACCTGACGGACGGCGACAAGGATGTGCCCAACGGCACTATCGGGACGATCGTGCGGTTTCAGTCTGTGCCGGCGCATGGCTCGAGCGGCAAGTCGACCAAGGTGCCCGTCGTGTGTTTCAACGCTGTGCGGGGCCCAGTCGAGATGGTGGTCACGGCAACGGACATGAAGCTGCAGGCGGTCGCGCGGGATGGGGCGTACGCAAGCAGGTATCAGATCCCCCTGGTGCTGGCGTGGGCCGTCACGGTGCATCGGTGCCAAGGCTTGTCGATGGAGGCGGCCGTCATGGACCTGGCGCGTTGCTTTGTGAGTGGTATGGTTTATGTGGCTTTGTCAAGGGTGCGGTCGATGGAGGGCGTGCACGTTCTTTCTTTTGACCGCGAGAAGGTGCAGGCTGATGCACGCGTGAGAGCCTTTTACAGCACGCAGCGCGACTTGGACTATGTGTTTCTTGATTGTGTGCTTCCTACAGGTAGTGTGTAGGCGTGGGTGACGCTGTCTTCTGCATTGCGTCTTGGGTTTTTGTGTGGTGTTTGTTTCCTTGAAGTACGCGGCATGTATCTTTTTTGCTTGGTCATGTATCATCCCCCTTTGGAGTGGCCAAGTACAGGATCAGCCGAGTGCCTCGGATGTGTTTTTAAAAATAGAAAGGAGAAAAAGGCGGCCGCCCCGTGACGGTGCGCTCTTTTCTCCATCGGACGGTACAAACAGTCGCCTTCATGAAGATGACTTCGTAAAGAGAACAGGAAGAGCAACGACGGAACAAAAAGCACACAGCGTCCCACACCCCCACAAAACCCACTGTTGCTCAAGAACTCTCATTCGGAGATGCAGGGTCGCATGCGGGCGGGATGGCACCTGCTGCCGCCATCAAGCTGCCCGCCGTCCCCTCCTTGGCGGTGCTTGCAGGCGGCCGCGCACGCGCCGCCGACTCTGCTATAACAGAGGCAGCCGCGGCTACAGCGGCGCGGCCGCGCGCAGCAGCCATGGCCGTAGTCGTCGCGGGGGCCGTCGACGCACCCGCCGCCGCGGCCGAGTTTGCCGACGTCATCCCCTTATTGCGCGCCGCTGCGGACGGGCTGTGCCCCGCGGAATGGCTGTCCGTCGTTTTCCGCTTCTTTCTCGCCGTCGCGGCGCCAGCAGCTGTGCCAGCGTCGGCGGCGCCTGCGGCGGCGGCGCTGCCTGCCGTCTTTCTCTTGTTGCTCGCCGCTGCGGTGGCAGCGGCCGGACCAGCAGCAGCGCCCGATGCGGCGCCCGGGGCGTCGCCACCAGCGGCACCTGTGACGGAAACCGAGGCGGTGCCACCGGCCGCGCCCGAGGCGGCGCCCAAAGCAGGGACCGATGAAGTGCCCGGGGCGGCGCCCGAGGCGTTGCCACCGGCGGCGCCCGAGGCGGCGACCGAGGCGGCGCCACCGGCGGCGCCCGAGGCGGCGACAGAGGCGCCGACCGAAGCGGTGCCCGGAGCGGCGCTCGAGGCCGTGCCATCGACGGCGCCCGAGACGGCGGCCGAGGCGGCGCCACCGGTGGCGGCCGAGGCGGCGCCGAAGGCGGCGCTTGTGGCAGGGACAACGGCGGCGGCGCCGGCGGCGCCACCGGCACAAGCGGGTTGTCGGCGCCTGGAAGAACCGGCAGGTGCCCGACGGGCGGACCGACGAGAAGGCGCTGGCCCAACACCAGCTGCTACCAGCGCAGCTGCTCTCGCCAGGGAGGCGCGCCGAACCGTAAGCCTCTTGGCACGAAAATCTGCGGCCTCGCGCATGGCTCGCAAATAGTATGCCGCATCCAAAGCGACGCTGCGGCCTTCTTGAATGCCATCGCTATTAGCAGGGGTACCACTAGAGCCGCCCGCCGCGGCAGCGGCACCACCGGCGGCAACTGCACCATGAGCGCCCCCGGCGCCACGGGCGTCACCGGTGCCACCGGCGCCACGGGCGCCACCGTCGCCACCGGCGCCACCGTCGCCACCGGCGCCACCGTCGCCACCGGCGCCACGGGCGCTACCGTCGTCACAAGCGTCTTCTGGCCCCCCAACGGTACCGTCTCCTCGAGCGGTAGCGCCTTGACCAAGCCGCCCCCCGTCGTCGCCGCCACCACCACCCGCGCCACTGCCACCGCCGGCACCCACAACTGCGTCAGCGGCAGCAGCTTCGCCCCCATTGCCATATTCGTTGGTAGCGTCCTCCACAGCGGCGCTACCAACGCCCTCTGCCGCCGCGCCCGCCCCCGTGCCCCCCACGGCACGCTCCACCTCCAAACCCGACAAGACAAGCAACGGGTGCCGAGCAGGCCGAGCCTCAAAGCAGCCCGCCGTTACCTCCTTGACATTCCTAACAGCCTCTGGTTCAAACGTGCAAAGGAGGAGAAGAGCCGCCACCGTGTCGCTGATCCTCTTGGTCCGAAAGGCGGTAAGGTCCACCACGAGCACCTCGTCGGGCAGATTGGACACCTTGTGCCGCCGACCCGCCAGCTGCGGCACGTTGAGGGATTGTTTGATGTCCATAATACTGACTCGCTGGCACCACACCGATCGGCTCTTGTCAACGGTGACCGTGCCTCGGGGGTTGGCGATCGTACCCCGAGGAGCGGGCCCCTTCCCTTTTCCAGGGAACCGCCACGTCGTGAGACGCTTGGTGCGCAGATACGCCACCAGGTAGCCGAGCACCAGCGGCTTCGCCGACGCAGGAGGGTCGTGCAGCTTCCCTTGCGCCGCCGCCACACCAGGCGCGTTCGCGGCGTCCGCCCCGCCCGCCGGCTGGCCGCTCTCCAGCGCCGCGCCGGCGCCCAACCCGCTGCCACCGCCGGCGCCCGAGTCCTCCCCTGCAGGCGGGGCTGCCGCTGGAGCGGGTGGCAACCCACCCCCGCCCGCCCCGCATTCGCCCGCCCCGTCCGCGGCGGCCACGACCGCTGCCGCGCCCGCTGCCGCGCCCGCGTCGGAAGACGCCGCCGTCGCGTTTGTGCCGCCCGTCTGCCGCCCGCCCTCCATCGCCGCGCCGGCACCCGACCAGGTGCCACCGCCGGCGCCCCCATCCTCCCCTGCAATCGAGGCTGCCGCTGGAGCGGGTGGAAACCCGCCCCCGCCCGCCCCGCCCTCGCCCGCCCCGTCCGCAGCGGCCACGACCGCTGCCGCGCCCGCGGCCGCGCCCGCGTCGGAACCACCGCCGGCGCCCCCATCCTCCCCTACAGGCGGGGCTGCCGCTGGAGCGGGTGGCAACCCACCCCCGCCCGCACCGCCCTCGCCCTCCCCGTTCCCGGCCGTCACGACCGCCACTGCCGCGGCGACGGGGGCGGCGGCGACGGCGGCGTCGGTAGACAGCGCCGTCGATTCCGTGCCGCCCGCCAGCTCACCGCCCTCCATCGCCGCGTCGGCGCCCGACTCGCTACCACCTCCGGCGTCCTCGCCCTCCCCGTCTCCGGCGTCCACAACCGGAGCCGACCCGGCGCCCGCCACCGTCTCCGCAGTGAGGCCGGCCTCGGCGATGACGAAGCTCTGGTACGCAACGAAAACCTGCTGGCCCAGAGCGCGGCAGAGTTTGGACGGATGGCTCGAATTTGTCACCGCCTTGATAAGGGTCCGCACCGCGGACAGGGCAGCAGTGGTGGGCACGCAAACACGGGGGCGCACAGAGGAGTAAGCAACGCGTGTGCGCAGAGCAGTAATCGTCATCATCTGGCTCGATGTGCGCTCACCCGTCGACACTATACTCGCAACACGCCGCTCATGCCCCCCCTCGAGACGCATCGCCCGCCTAGTTTCCGCAATGATACGGTTGTCCTCCTCCCCAACGGAACCAATGATAAAATCAGACTCCTCCTTACGCCAAACGTGCCGCAATGCGGCGTCGACGAGGCGTGCGACGTGGCGGTCCTCCACATCGAAGAGCCCAACGCGGTCGTACACCGACACCCAGTCGATGCTCGTCATCAGCTCTTCCTCGTTGTTGGTAGCCCGGCTCACCGCCGCGTGGACGCTGCCATTAATGGGCGTGAGAGCCCGCTGGAGCGCAATCGACGACACCAAAAAGCTCTTCAAAAGAGGCGCAATAGTTTCCTTCGACCGGGTGTCCGTGATGCCCAGGCCGTTCAAGGCCTGCTCAAAACGGTCCATCACTCAGGCCAAGGCGAAAACAAAGACCGCACGCAACACGGTGGCGAAGAGGTGGCCCCAACCGCAGGGGGGGAACAGGCGGGCGGGGAAACAAAGAGAGATGGGCGCAGGGGGGGGAAATGGCACGTGGCGCGGGGGCGGCGTACCAGGGGCTGTTGGCACGAGGCAGATGGCGATGTCAACGGGGTCGGGATTACACGGACCGCTGCAAGACGGGGTGGTCGGCGCGGGCGGAAAGAAGCTCAAGACGGGGCGGGGCGTGGCGAGTCCGCGCGGGCAAAAATGCGCGCAAGATCAAGCTGACTGGGTACAACGATGTCAATTTAGGGAATTTATTGACAAGAAGCCTCCTCAACCTGCTCAGAACGGGTGTCCGTTGCGATACAGAAAAAGGCTTACTTCTGTGAAAGGGGGCTTGCATCCGAGATTCGACCTGGTTTGGGCAGACATGCCCGCTTTGGAGGGATCTCTTTTGGCGGGCTCGGTTTCTCCGCCCGGCTGTCCGTGGTGTCATCGCCCTTGCACTGATAGGACGCAGCACTCCCCCCCGACCCCAAACGACCTCGAACACCTGTAGTCCTCACCCATCAACCGTCCCTCTGCCTCTCTACCAGAGAGGGCTTTGGCGCTATAGTCGATTGGTAGCACACAGCCAAGCCCGCCTCAGTCGTCCATGGTGAGCCGCCGGACATGCTGGACGCTGCCGTCGGATACGAGTGTGGTACCACCGGACATGGCGTGCAGTGTAACTACATAAATCGATGTGAGGCACGTGGCCTAAATGTCAATTTGAATCTAGCCCCCCCCCCAAACCCCCC
>ENA-ORXC01001045-ORXC01001045.1-marine-metagenome-genome-assembly--contig:-NODE-1045-length-17337-cov-62.136906_pt1 | contig 17337 bp, 14 predicted proteins | sample MGYA00237865_ERZ511478 | MGnify/ENA metagenome assembly ERZ511478 | reverse complement strand
GGCGATATAATTGTAGATACACAAGAAGATGAAGAAGCAGGAAGATTACTAAGTAGTAAGACAATGCTTTTCTTAGGACTAGGTATGATTGTATCTGTGCCTATTTTTAAAACTATAACGCACTTACCTCCTTATATGGGTATGATGCTCGCACTAGGTGTAGTGTGGTTAGTATCTGAGTACATTCACCCAGAAGAAGACTTTACAAAAGAGCGTAAGCACTTATACAGTGCTCACAAAGCACTTTCTCGTATCGAGATTTCAAGTATCCTTTTCTTTTTAGGAATATTAATGGCAGTAGCAGGACTTGAAAGTCTTGTATATGGTGTGTCTGAAGCTGGTGATCCAGTGGGAACATTGCGTTATGTTGCAGAGATTCTTAATGGAGCGGTACCTAATCAAGATGTTGTGGTAGTAATACTTGGTATTCTATCTGCTATTATTGATAACGTGCCACTTGTGGCTGCCTCTATGGGTATGTATACTGCAGAGACAGACAGTTTACTATGGCACTTTATTGCATACTCTGCTGGAACAGGAGGAAGTATGCTTATCATAGGTTCTGCAGCAGGAGTTGCAGCTATGGGAATGGAAAAGATAGATTTTATCTGGTACCTTAAAAAGATCACGTGGTTAGCCTTTGTAGGGTTTGCTGCGGGAGCTGTTGCCTTTGTTCTTCTTACGGGAGGAACTATGGGTGCTTAAGTCTAGGCAATTTTCTAAAATAACGTTCGTTTCATTCTAAAGCCTCAATTAATAAACATATGCTTAATACACTTATTCAAGACGGAGCTCAAGATGCGGCAGATATACTTGCTACAGACGAGCCCGTAGAGAAGACATTATCTATCATAGATTTGCTCTTAACTGGAGGTACAGCGGGAATCATCATTATTGCCGTTCTATTTGTACTACTTTTTGTAGCTATCTATATCTATTTTGAAAGACTCTTTGCTATAAAAGCAGCCTCAAAAGTAGATGGTAATTTTATGAATCAAATAAGAGATAATGTCGCTTCTGGTAACATAGAAGGAGCAAAAATATACTGTGCTCAGGCTAACTCTCCAGTATCTAGATTAACCGCAAAGGGAATCTCTCGTATAGGAAGCCCTCTTGAGGATATTAATACAGCTATAGAAAATCAAGGAAAACTAGAAGTCTATAAACTAGAGCGCAATGTGAGTGTACTTGCTACCATAGCGGGAGCAGCTCCTATGATTGGGTTCTTAGGGACTGTGATAGGTATGGTACTTGCCTTTCACACACTAGCAACAAGTTCTGGACAAGCAGAGATGGGTACCCTTGCAGAGGGTATTTATACCGCGATGACCACTACAGTTGCCGGTCTTATTGTGGGTATTATTGCTTATATGGGATATAACCACCTCGTAGTACGTACAGATAAAGTAGTACACTCTATGGAGGCAAATGCGGTAGATTTCTTAGACCTATTAAACGAGCCTAGCTAGTATGAATCTGCGCGGAAGAAATAAAGTGAGCCCAGAGTTCAGTATGAGTAGTATGACAGACATTGTCTTTTTACTACTTGTATTCTTTCTGTTAACCTCACCAGCTATCACGCCAGATGCCCTAGACCTTATTTTGCCTAAAGCAAAAGGAAAAACCAGTAACAAGCAAAACCTATCTGTAAGCATCACAAAAGACCTTGACTATTATGTAAACAAGGAGCGTGTGACAGAAAACGGTATAGAAGGCTTTATCAATAGCGAGCTAGCTGGAGTAGAAGAACCTACCATTATACTAAGAGCAGAAGAAGGAGTGCCTATAGAAAATGCCGTAAAGATTATGGATATCGCAAACCGTAATAAGTACAAAATTGTACTAGCGGTAAGGCCTAACTAATTGACAAATGGTTTTTGGTACGCTTTCGCGAAAGCGTAATTACACTCTTAAATAAATATACCTTGGCATACCTAGACACCATACATAAACGCAAATCTTTCACCATAAGTAGTATTATTATGGCGATTATATTATTGCTTATGTTTATGGTGGGTATGAACTATATGGACCCGCCAGAAGAAGGAGGTATAGCCGTAAACTTTGGAACCTCTAGTGTAGGTTCTGGTAATGTACAGCCTACAAAACCTGTTGCATCTGCACCAAAAAATACAGCACCACAACCAGAACCCACTCCACCAGAACCAGAGATTAAGGATGAGGTTGTCACGCAAGACACAGAAGATGCTCCGGTTATAGAAAAAAAACCAAAGGAAACTCCAAAGCCTAAGGTTGAGAAACCAAAAGAAAAGCCGGTAGAAAAACCAGTAGAAGAAGCAAAGCCAGATCCTAAACCAGATAAGTCTACCACAAGTGCACTAGACGCACTTATTAATGGTCCTAAAAAGGATGGAGTAGCACAGGGAGGTGAAGGTAATGATAACCAAGCTGGAGATAAGGGCGATCCTAATGGAGACCCTAACGCATCTAGTTATTATGGTACCGGAAGAGGTCTAGATGGTGATGGTAACTACCAGCTAGGAGGTCGTAAAGCGCTAGGAAAACCAAAACGCCAGCAAGAGTGTAATGAGTCAGGAGTAGTTGTAGTGAGTATTGAGGTAGACCGTACCGGTAAAGTTATAAAAGCTACGCCAGGAGTGCGAGGCACTACAAATAACACACGCTGTCTCTTAGAGCCGGCAAAAGCAGCAGCACTTGCCACAAAATTTAATGCCGACTCAAAAGCGCCTTCAAAACAAATAGGAAAAATAGTATACCGCTTTAGTCTCTCAGACTAATCGTTGTAACACCTATCTTTATATCACAATGACATATCAAGAAACCTTAGACTGGCTTTTTAACCAGCTACCTATGTATCAACGTAAGGGAGCTGCTGCATACAAGGCAGACCTAAGTAACATAAATCTTCTAGCAGCACATCTAGGTAATCCTCATACCACATTTAAAACCGTTCACGTAGCAGGCACAAACGGTAAAGGATCTACTAGTCATATGATGGCATCTGTTTTACAAGAAGCAGGTTATAAAGTGGGGCTATATACCTCGCCACATCTTAAAGACTTTAGAGAGCGCATAAAAATAAACGGTGAGCTTTGTAGCAAGCAGTTTGTAATGGGGTTTGTAAAAAAACACAAAGCCTTTTTTGAAGAGCATCAACTATCATTTTTTGAAATGACTGTAGGGATGGCCTTCTCATATTTTGCAACAAAAGAAGTAGATATTGCTATCATAGAGGTAGGCTTAGGAGGTAGGCTAGATGCCACAAATATTATTACGCCTGTACTTTCGGTTATAACAAATATTGGTATGGATCACACGCAGTTTTTGGGTGATACCATCCCGCTTATAGCCGCAGAGAAAGGAGGTATTATTAAAGAGAATGTCCCTGTTGTAATAGGTGAGTTTAATGAAGAGACAGAGGAGGTCTTTAGTGCGCTTTCGCGAAAGCGTAATGCACCCCTTCACAAAGCGTATGATTTTGACTTGATGCCTATGCAATCTGACCTAGTGGGGGATTATCAAAAAAATAATATACGTACGGTTCAAGTAGCGTTTTCTGTTTTGCAGGGAGCGAGTTTTCACGTAGGGATCCAGCATATTGCAAAGGGATTAAAGAATGTGGTAAAAAATACGGGCCTCCAGGGAAGGTGGCAAATATTGCAAGAGGAGCCAAAGGTGATTTGCGATACCGGGCACAATAAGGAAGGGCTCACTTATGTGATGAATCAATTAGGTAAGGAGCGTTATAAGAATTTACATATTGTACTTGGCGTAGTTTCAGATAAGGATTTAGAGAGTATTTTACCATTATTTCCGGGATATGCCTCTTATTACTTTTGTAAACCTGCCGTGCCAAGAGGAATGGAGGTACAACACTTAAAAAAAGAAGCAGAAGGCTTAGGACTTAAGGGTAAAGCATATCCTAGTGTAAAAGAGGCATTTAAGGCCGCAAAAAAGGTTGCGGGAACCAGCGATCTTATTTTTATAGGCGGAAGCACCTTTGTTGTAGCAGAAATAATTTAATTTTTATTGCAAAAGATTTTACACTATAAAACTTTAATTCTATATTTGCACCCGCATTGAAATAATGGCAACGCTATCTTTTTAATGTTACTTGACTACATAAGTCGGGGCGCTTAGCTCAGTTGGTTCAGAGCACTTGGTTTACACCCAAGGGGTCAGGGGTTCGAATCCCTTAGCGCCCACAAACAAGAAACGATAAACTTGTCTAAAAATAATCGGGCGCTTAGCTCAGTTGGTTCAGAGCACTTGGTTTACACCCAAGGGGTCAGGGGTTCGAATCCCTTAGCGCCCACGAAGGCTTCCAGAAATGGAAGCCTTTTTTTGTTTTTATGAATTTCTACGTTTACATATTGTTCTCACCAAATCTTAATCGGTATTACATCGGTTCTACAAATGATGTAGAAAACCGACTCAAGAAACATTTGTCAAGTGGTAGAGGTTTTACTTCCAAATCTAGAGATTGGGAAGTTAAGTACACAGAGACTTTTACGACTAGGGGTGAAGCTGTGCAACGAGAGCTGCAAATTAAAAAATGGAAAAGCAGGGTTATGATTGAGAAGCTCATAAAAGGAGAGTTATAGCTCATTAATATACTCAGAGCATCCCGATTTGACATCGGGAGAGTCAGGGGTTCGAATCCCTTAGCGCCCACGAAGGCTTCCAGAAATGGGAGCCTTTTTTTATGCATTATTTTTTCTTTATACCATCTTGTAATGCATTACTTATAAAGCAACTATCAGTCATTGAGCATATGCAGCAGGTGGTTAATTCTTTTATATGCGCTCTTGTGGTGTAACAATATGTATTATTGATATACTTATGCACTAACAAAAACCATATATATGATTCTAAGTTTAAAGAATGTCTCAAAAACGTACCCTAACGGTGTAAAAGCCCTTGATAATGTAACTATAGATATAAAGGCAGGAATGTTTGGTCTACTAGGACCTAACGGTGCAGGAAAGTCTTCTCTTATGAGAACTATTGCAACATTACAAGAGCCAGATACAGGAGAGATAGACTTTAATGGACTGGATATACTTAACAACAAAATTGAATTTAGAAAAACACTTGGGTACTTACCTCAAGAGTTTGGAGTATACCCTAAAATGAGTGCCAGTGACTTGCTACATTATTTTGCGAGCCTAAAGGGAATTACAAATAAAGCAGAACGTACAGCTATTGTAGATAAAGCACTTGAGGTGACTAACCTAAGTGATGTGCGCAATAAACACGTAGCAGGATATTCTGGAGGTATGAAGCAACGCTTTGGTATCGCCCAGTTATTACTTAATAACCCAAAACTAATTATTGTAGATGAGCCTACAGCAGGTCTTGATCCAGCAGAGCGTCATAGATTTTTAAATGTATTACGTGAGATAGGGACAAACCACATTGTTATATTTTCTACACACATTGTAGATGATGTAAAAGAATTATGTACAGATATGGCAATTCTTAACGGAGGTAAAATCTTATCGCAAAGCACTCCAAAGGAATTAGTGCAAAGCCTAGAGGGACATATCTGGAAAACTACAACCTCTAGAGAAGGTGTAGAATCATTACAGAATAGCCATAATGTAATATCATCTAGCTTTAATGATACAAACGATCTAGATGTGCGCGTTTATAGCGAGAGTATGCCAGGAGACGGTTTTGAACCAGTAGCTGCCACACTAGAAGATGTGTATTTTACAACACTCAATAAGAATCAATCTCAAACGGTAGCATAGTTATGTTTAGTACTATCTATCTACACGAGATAAAGACGTGGTTTAAGAAACCGCTTTTTTATATATTTTCTGCCATAATGTTTTTACTAGCTGTACTTATAATGGCAGCTGGCTTAGGCGTTTTTAGTAGTGATAATGTTACAGTGACTAGCAATGTTTATCTTAATAGTCCGCTGGCTATAACGGGTATTTTATCACAGCTGGCAATGCTTGCTTATCTATTAATTCCTTCTATTACAGGGGGCACTATAGATCGAGATTTTAAAAACAATATGCATAATGTTTTGTACTCATACCCGCTCACTAAGGTGCAGTACTTACTTGCCAAATTCTCGGCAGCAATAACCATTAACTTATTAATAGCTCTCGCTACCATACTAGGTCTACTTGTGGGCTCTGTACTTCCAGGATCTAATGAGGCGCTTTTGGGACCTTTTAGTTTATGGAATTATGTACAGCCGTTTGCTTTCATCATATTTCCTAATGTGCTTTTTTACAGTGCGATTGTTTTTGCTATAGTCGTGTTTACTCGTAATCTCAACATTGGATTTATGACCGTACTCACGATGATTATTATACAGCTTATAGCGACAAGTATGGCAGATAATGCAGACGATACGTTCTGGTATGCGCTTTTTGACCCTATGGCAAATGTGGCACTAGCAGATGCTACAGAGTACTGGACACCAGTTGAGCAAAACAATAAACCTATACCTATGGTGGGTACTTTACTTTACAATAGATTATTGTGGGCAGGTATATCTTTTGGAATCCTCTTTTTAATCATTGCACGTTTTAACTTTCAGCAGCACGCTATGCGCTTTAATTTCTTTAAGAAAAAGGCAGTGAGAGCAGTAAAGAAAAATTCTAGTAAAATACAACGCATAGAGATGCCTGCTGTCACTACAGACTTCTCAATAGTGGGGCAGTTTAAAACGCTATGGCAGCTCGTAAAAAGTGATACTAAATACATCATTACTGGCTGGCCGTTTATAATCATAACGTTTCTAGCTATTGTACTGACCTTTGTAATGATGAGTTTCTCTCAACTTATATATAATACGGCAATCTTACCAAAAACGTGGACAATGCTCGCAGAGCCATCTGCATATATCGTGTTGTTTTCATTCTTGCTCATACACTTATATTCTGGATTTTTAATGGACAGAGCAAAGGCTGCTCACATTAATCAGATTGTAGATGTAACACCTACAAAAGATTGGGTTTTTCTAGTCTCTAGAGGTATTTCATTATTCTTAATGACAGCTTTTTTGCAAGTTGTATTAATACTTTGTGGTCTCGCTTTTCAAACCTTAAAAGGGTTTTATGACTACCAGATAGACCTTTATGTTTTTCAAGCATTTTTAATTAATGTATGGAAATATGTACCGTGGATATTACTGGCATTACTCGTACATACTTTAATTAAAAATAAGTGGGTGGGTCTGGTAACCTTACTGGTTATAGGTATAGGAGTTCCATTACTTCAGAATGCGATAGGTGTCCAGCAAGCTATCTTTGACTTTAACTCTGGAGGAACGCCTAGCCCGTCAGATTTTGATGGTTATGGTACCGTACTACCGCGTTTTTATACGTTTAGGGTATATTGGATTGCTTTTGGTATCATCTTACTTATGGCGGCTATACTGTTCTATAGGCGTGGTATGGGGGCTACGGCAAAGGCGCGTTTTGCTTTCGCGAAAGCGAGATTAACTACACCCATAATTACCACAGCAGTGGCAAGTCTCATTGTCTTTTTAGCGATAGGTAGTTATTCTTGGTACATTAATAATGTAGAAAATGAGTTGCTCACCGGTAAAGAAAGAGAAGAATTAAGGGTGCAGGCCGAAAGAGATTTAGGTAAATATGCCGGCATCCCTCAGCCACGAATTGTTGCTGTAAATACTTTTATGGATATGTATCCAGAGTCGCGTGATTTTAAAGCTGGGGCAACATTTACAATGGTAAATAAAGACTCAGTAGCCATAGACACTCTACACGTAAACCTCACAGATTACCCTACAGAAATTACACTAGATCGTGAGGCAGAGATTGTTTATGATAATGAAGATTATAACTATAAAATGTACGCTTTCGCGAAAGCAATGCAGCCTGGAGATACACTGGTATTTAAGTTTACAATGGAGAATGAGGAGAACAAATTTTTAGACGATAAGTCTCCTATTTCTACAAACGGAACTTTTGTAAACTACGGGATGTTTCCTTCTATAGGGTATGATGAGCGTTTTGAAATACGTAATACAGAGGTGCGTAAAAAATATGACCTCGCGCCTAAAGATAGAATGCCAGACCCAGATACCCCGGGAGCAAGAGATCGTAACTATATAGGAGGATACAGTGACTGGATAGACTTTGAGGCAACCTTGAGCACGGCTCCAGATCAAATTGCAATCGCACCAGGATACCTCACAAAAGAGTGGGAAGAAGATGGGCGTAAGTACTATCATTATAAGATGGACTCTAAGATGCTTAACTTTTACTCTTTCTTAAGTGCTTCTTATGAGGTGAAGAGAGAAGTGTATAATGGTATTAACCTTGAGATTTATCACCATCCAGATCATACATATAACTTAGACCGTATGATGAACGGTATGAAAAAGGGACTAGACTATTACGGGACTAATTATACCCCATACCAGCATAAGCAGGTGCGTATTATTGAGTTCCCAAAAGCTTACGGAACCTTTGCACAAGCATTTGCAAATACAATCCCTTTTAGTGAAGGCTTAGGTTTTGTGGCAGATGTAGATGACGAAGATCAAGATGCGGTAGACTACCCACTGTCTATAACTGCTCACGAGCTTGCTCACCAGTGGTGGGCACATCAAGTAATAGGGGCTCCAGTAAAAGGAGCTACTTTGTTATCAGAAAGTATGTCTGAGTATAGCTCACTTAAGGTGTTAGAAAAAACGTATGGAAAAACCCAAATGCGTCGTTTCTTAAAAGATGCAATGGATGGTTACCTTACAGGGAGAACTGGCGAGCAAATAAAAGAACAACCATTAATGTATAATGAGAACCAACAATACATCCATTATCAAAAAGGATCGCTTGTACTATATGCGATGAGTGACTATCTAGGTGAAGACGTCTTTAATGGAGTTGCCAAAAGGTTTGCAGAGAAGTATCAATTTAAAGCCAGTCCTTACCCTACAGCTACAGAGTTTGTAAATGACTTAAGAGCGGTAACACCAGACTCATTGCAATATCTTATTACAGATATGTTTGAAAAAATCACACTGTATGATAATAAAGTAGATGAGGCTAGTTATACAGAACTTCCAGATGGTAAGTATGCTGTAAATGTAAAAGCATTTGTGAGTAAATATCACTCTCAGAAAAAAGGTAAAAAGCAATTTGTTTCAAAACAAGGAGACAGTATTACCTATACTCCAGAAGGAGAAGAAGATGCAATAGTATCATTACCACTAAGTGATTATATAGAGCTTGGTATCTTTGGAGAAGAAGATGAGGAGACAGGTGATGAGAACGTTCTATACTTACAGAAGATAAAGGTGAGCGATATCAATAATAATTTTGATATCATCGTAGATCAAAAACCTGTAGAAGCTGGTATAGATCCATTTAATAAACTCATAGATAGAAGAGGAAGCGATAACCGTAAAAAGGTAAAAGAAAGCGGTGCAGACACCGAATAGTAACTGATAGTAAGTAATTAAAAAAGCGGCTAATTCTTATAGAGTTAGCCGCTTTTCATTTGTGTAGTATAGTAATTACGCTTTCGCGAAAGCGTAAAAAATTATAATCCTGCAGCGTTGTATAACTTGGCCTTAGCAGTGAGTTGTTTTACTAGTAGTGCGTTAGACTTGAGTCTTGAATCTATAAGTTTTTGCTCACGTGAGTTAATAAGAAAGAGTGAGCTACCTCCTAAAAAGAATTTACGTTCTTCGGCCTTTACAAGAGCTTCATAATCTGTGACAATATTTGCAATAAGTATATTTTGCGTAGCCAGAGACGTGATTTCTGCCTGTGTGGCTTCTAGTTTGTTTTGTATAGAAAGAGTGCTTGCGCTACGCTCATACTCTGCATCTTGCACCTTTATTTTTGCAAGCCTAAGGTCACCACGTTCTTTACGTAAAAATATAGGGAAGCTTACATCTACAAAGGCTTTATAGTTTGCCGTATTGAGACTATTGAGTTGGTCTCCATCTGGGGTTAAGAAGTTGTATTGCAAATTTACCTTAGGTAAAAGCTTATTTTTCTTAAGAAATCTATCTACTTCTAAACTATTGATTTTTGCGTCTAGACTTCTCAATTTAGGGTGATTTGCCATAAAAACTGAAACGTCTGTAATACCAGCTAGTAGGAGTGAAGCATCAAGTACCGTAAGATCTGGAAACACTGGGTCTACAGTCTCATTTATTTCTAATGGGATACCGTCTAGCCATAAAAAATTACTCACTACAAGCCGAGCTTTTTGCGCTTTGAGTGTTGCGGCTTCGAGATTGAGTCGTCTGTTTTGCTCTGTAATACGAGCTTCGGTAATATCTATAGCAGCCTTATCGCCCTCTTGTACACTGCGCTCTACCGCTTCTAGTCTAGTCGTTGCATTTTTTAAAAAGGTGGTGTAGATGCGTTTTTCATTTTCTGCCTCTAGCCAGTCAAAATAGGCCAGACTTCCTTCAAATATGAGATTATTGACCAGTAGGTCTCTGTCTGCCTGGGTTTGTTGTTCAAAAAAACGAGCCTTTTTGAGCGTTGCCATACGCTCATTAATGAGAAGACCTTGTGCAAGAGAAAAAGATACACCAGCACTGTACAATCCATCTTCTGGAACGGTAAGGTTAGGATTGAGAAACTCTCCAGTATTTTCTTCAAAATTTCCTTTAAGCTCTATCCCGTACCACGTAGGAATTTTAAAAGTAGCATTGAGCTGGTCGTAGTACTCAGTTCCTTTAAACTTCTTGCGGTCATAGTCTACCTCAATTTTTGGGTCAAATCCCCCTCGAGCTTTAAGTAAGTTTGCCTCGCCAGTAGTAAGTACAAGCTCTGCCTGTTTAATAAGCGGGTGGTGCTGCTTTACATAGCCTATAAACTCTTCAAAAGTAAAGGAGTTTTCTAGAGTTGAGACATTCTCTTGAGCGTGACTCACAGTAGTAAACAGACTTAACAAGCTTGTTAATATAATGAAGGTGTTTAATCTCATTACTTTTTATCTTTTACAGGTTCTTTTCCATCTGGTAAATAATAGTCTGCAGGGAAACCATTGAGCTGTCTCCATAGTTCATACCAGATAGGTACATCATTGAGTAAAGCAATAGTTTGTGCGCCGGAGCCTACACGTACGTTTTTTGGCCAGCTTTCGGCCTCTGGATCTGGAGCGATAAGAACTCTAAATTTTCCGTTACTACTTATAAAAGTTTCGACAGCCACTACGGTACCTCCATAGGTCCCGAAAGAGGCATCTGGCCATCCACTAAATACGATAGCAGGCCATCCATCAAATTGTACACGTATACTCTCACCGGTATGTATGAGTGGTAAGTCTATAGGTCTTACAAAAGTCTCTACAGCTAGGTCATAGTCGGCTGGCATAATGCCTACCAGTTGCTCACCTTCTTTAAAAGTTTCTCCTATACCTGCTTTTATAGCTTTGTTTATGTATCCATTTTGAGGAGCAACTACATATTGTAATGTGCTACGTATCTCATAATTAGTAGATGCATTGTCTAGTTTACTTACCTGTGCTTCTGTGTCATACTGAGCAGAAGAGGCTGTAAATTTATCACTCTGAGCTTTGCTTATTTTCTCGGCATAGGTAGCTTGTGTTCTAGAGATCTCTAGGTTTGCATTAAGTACCTCGTTTTGACTAGCAAGTAATTTATTTTCTTGAGAGATAAGTTTTGCCTCTGTCTCTTGTAATTTAAGGCGCTTATCTTCTACCTCTGCTGTACTTTTTAAACCTTCAGATTGTAATGTTGCGGTACGGTCGTATTGTGTTTGAGCAATATCTCTATTTGTTCTTGCAGCTACAAGGTCTATACTATCGCTCTGTACTTTAAAACGAGACTGCTTGAGTTTGTTTTCTGCCTGTTGTAGTTTTAAACCGCGCTCACGCTGTAAAGCCCCTAGCTGATTTTCTAGCGCTTGTACTTTAGACTTATAAGAGCCTACGGCATTACTTTTTGCATCACGCTGCTGTCTAGTTCTTTCGGCAAGAAGCGGATCTTGATATTCATTTTTTATTTCAGAAATGCGCAGTATAGTGTCGCCCTTCTTCACATAATCTCCCTCGCGTACAAACCATTGTTCTATACGTCCTGGTATTTGAGACTGTATGGTTTGCGGTCTTTGGTCTGGTGTGAGAGTGGTTACAAATCCTTTTCCTGTAACATTTTGTGTCCAGGGTAAAAAGAGGATAATCACGCCTATAATCGCAAAGGCCACGAGAAATCTATTAAAGTACTTAAAGTGCTGTTTTTTTTGCGCTTTCGCGAAAGCGGAATACCCACGTATATCCACCTTCTTGTTAAGTTGATTTTCAGATATATTAAGCATTTAGTTTTTCTTTTGAGTTATGATTTTTCCATTCTCGAGTTTGATATATCGAGTACATTGAGCTTGCCAGTCTTTGTTGTTACTAGAGACAGCAAGCGCCCAAGGTCTATCTGGGTGGATGAGGTAATCCATAATCGCGCGTGCCTCTGTACTTTCAAAATGCTCAAGAGCATCTTTGAGAAGTAGCACTCTAGGCTCGTGTACTATTGCCCTTGCAAGCAAGATGCGCTTAGATATGGTATGCGGGATTTGCTGTCCTTCTGGAAAGAGCATTGTACGCAAACCATTAGTCTGCTGTCGCACAAAATCTTGTAGGCCTACTATTTTTATAACCTCGTTAAGTCGCTCTTGAGAAATCTCTTTATTGCCAAATGTGATATTTTCTAGTATCGTGCCCTCAAAAGGATTTTGCTCTGGGAGAACTTGCCCTATTTGAGACCTATATGCATTAGGGCGTAGCCCCTTGAGAGATAGATCGTTTATATAAATAGCGCCAGCGGTAGGCTCTATAATACCAGAGATAAGTTTTAATAAGGTAGTCTTACCAGATCCAGAAACGCCATCTATGAGTAGCCTGTCTTTTGTCTCTATTTTGAGTTTTATGTTTGAGAGTATATCACCCGTTTGTGGGGTAGCGTAGGTTACATTATCTATTTGGATATCTGTGTCTTTATGATTTTCAAAAGGGTCAAATCCTACCTGAGGATCTATCTCTTTATCTACCACTTGCCCTATCTTTTCTAGTGACGTAAGTACATCATAAAAACTCTCAAGCCCTGTAATAAGCTTTTCTACAGAGCTTATTACGAGTAAGATTATAATCTCTGCAGCTACAAACTGACCAATGTTCATTTGCTGGTTTAAAACTAGTAGTCCACCTATAAGTAGGAGTCCTGCAGTAACAAGCACTTTAAAGCCTATCATTTGTATAAACTGTATAACCAGAATTCTAAAGTGACTCTCTCTAGCCTCAAGGTATTTTTCGGTAAGTGTGTTATTGCGCTCCATAGCTAGTGAGGTGCGCCCCGAGAGTTTAAAACTTATAAGTGATCTTGCTATTTCTTGTAGCCAGTGTGCCACTTTATACTTACCCTTAGATTCTGCAAGACTGGTTTCCAAACCTCTTAATGCAGTAAATTTAAAAACGAGATACACTAAGATGACTAGTAAAAAACCGTAAATAATAAAAAACGGGTGATAAAAGGACAGAAGCATTAAACCAAAAACGATTTGCAATATCGCCGCTGGAAAATCTAATAAGATTTTTGACAATCCTTTTTGTACCGTAAGTGTATCAAAAAATCTATTTGCGAGCTCTGGTGGGTAAAAGTCACGCAATTCGCTCATTTTAACTTTAGGAAATCTGTAAGCAAATTCAAAAGATGATCTTGTAAATATCTTTTGCTGTATGTTCTCAAGTATGCGTATTTGCATAAGTTGCAATATACCTTGAAAGGCAACACCTAGTGTAACTAGTATTACAAGAACAATCCAAGAGGTACTCACTTGCGCGCCCTGTATTAAGTTTATAATCGCTTGTATACCTAGAGGTAGTGTGAGCGCAACAAGACCTGCAAATATTGCATAAAATAAAATTTGCTTTATATCTCGTCTATCGAGTTTAAGCATATTTAGAAAACGTTTCCAAGGAGTCATTTCTTTATTCATAGTGAGACGTGTCTGAGTAGAATGTTATTGCTTTATAGCATTAAGTACTAGTTCCTTATAAAATTCTGTAATGTTGTTTTTTCCTTCACATACATTTGTAAGTGATGGTAAATGTTTTGAAAAGTAGCGCTGGTGGTGTGCGCCCTCTATTACCGTAGAGATAAGCATATGTGGATACTCATACGTAGGGTGTATATCTGTAACAAAGTCACTCACACGCTGTACTACTCGCTTATAAGTTTTGTAATATCCCTTTGAGTTTTCTTTATCTATATCTTTAGTGTGGTATGCTTTTGATGATTCTGCTACGATTATACGGTGCAGTGTCACCTCGTTTACATAAGATATACTCGTGTCTTCTTTTACATCCTTAGTAAGGAGCTCTATACAAGATAGTAGTTTTATAGAAGGGTCACTTACATTAGTCGTAGCAAATACAATTTTATACTCTATCCAGCTCCAGTACCAGCTTACAAGATATACAAGAAGAGCGTGCTTGCTTTCAAAATATCGATATATCGAGCTCTCGTTAGAGTTTATAGCCAGCCCAAGTTTCTTAAAAGTAAACTTTTCAAAACCTAGCTCATCTATCATCTCAATACTCTTACTCACAATCTTACGACCTAGCTCTGTGGTCTCTGGATCACGAGTGTACAAGGCTGGATCTATTGTAATTTGTATGCGTAATCTTTCCATATCACAAAGATATGATAGTAATACTATTATAATTAAAAGTTTAACTATTTTTTATGAAACTAGAACTGTTGTGTTAGTTTTTAGGAGAAGGTTATGAGTAAGTTACGCTTTCGCGAAAGCGGGCTACTATAAAACACTAGGTAATTGATTAATATAATTTTTTAAGGAAGTTTTCTTATATCTTAAGTAAAGCAAGCTTCTTTCTTGAGCTGAAAGTTTACTATACAGAAGTGGATACTGTGATAGGAGTAGATAATTATACTGCTTAAGATTTTGAGAGTTGCGACTATTTTTTTTGAAAATCTTAGTAAGTGATTTGTTACTTAAACTAGTTGTGCCAAGTTTGTAGTGGCTTTTTGAATTTTTAGTTGCATTTATAAAATTATGGTAGGTAAAATCTACCTTGCTGCTTACCTCTCTCTTTGTAGATGTACTAGATGCCGTTTTAATACCTGGATTGTATGAGGCTGTAACATAATGTTGAGATACCACAGTTGTGGTAATCAGAAATAAGAGTAGTGTGATATATAGCGTTTTCATCTTTGGTCATTTTTATATGAGTAAAGGTATTGTAAGGGTAGTGGCAAGAGTATAGACATACTTCCTTAGTACTTGTACATTTTGTACATTGTATATCACTATATTTTATTATGAAACTTGTTTATAAATCTCTCAAAGAAGAGAGCACACTCGTGCTTACAAATTTTAATTGTGCACCATCTCAAGAGCTGCTAGCAAGTTCTGGTATGTATAAAATTATCTGGGCAAGAGATGCCTCGAGAGAGCTACTTATAGATGGTTATAAAATCACATTACAAAAAGGGCAAGTTATCTTTTGCACACCTCTTAATATTCTTGAAATCAAGCAGCGAGATGGTCTTGTAGCACTAGTTTTTAATAGAGAGTTTTATTGCATAAGGGAGCACGATGATGAGGTTTCTTGTAATGGCTTTTTATTTTATGGCTCTTCAGAGCCTCCCGTAATTACCTTAGATGAAAAAGAGCTTAAAAGCTTTGATGCAATGTTTCTTATGATGAGGGAAGAGTTTGAAACTAGAGATCATATACAAGGCGAAATGCTAAGGGTTCTCTTAAAAAGACTTTTAATTAAATCTAGCCGACTTATAAAAAACACGCTTCCAGCACCAGATATTGCCACAAGTCAATATGACCTTGTAAGGCAGTATCATATACTAGTAGAACAGCATTTTAGATCAAAACATAAAGTAGCAGATTATGCAGATTTGCTATTTAAATCACCAAAAACATTATCAAATCACTTTAAACAAGTGGGAGAAAAAACACCACTACAAGTTATAAATGACCGTATTATACTTGAAGCAAAGCGGTTGCTTATATACTCAGATAAAAATGTAGAGGAAGTTGCCTACGGTGTAGGTTTTAATGATGCAGGACACTTCTCAAAATTTTTTAAAAAACATACAACGCTCCCACCTGGGATGTTCAAAAAAACAAAAAGCTCACTTTAAAGTGAGCTTTTTTATATCTGTAGTTATACTATAACGGCTTTACAGCAGGAAAGTCTACAGGTATTTGAGTTGTATTATTTATGTAATTTGAAATTGTTTTATCTCCCACAAGCGAGATAGTGTCTATAAGGTTTTCCTTTGTCCATCCAGCTTTAAAGAAGTTGTCTAGTACATTTTGACTCGTATTACCTCTATTTTCAGTAATGTTTTTTGCAAGTTGTGCAAGGGCATCAAGCTTTGAGTCAAAAGTAGCTTTACCTGCGCGCAATTCTAAAATTTGATCTGCGCTATATCCATTCATTCCAGCAATAGCGGTGTGAGCAGAGAGACAGTATTCACATCCATTAACTTCACTTACAGCAAGATTTACAACCTCTTTTTCTTTCGCTTTAAGCGAGCTAGGTGCATTTGCAAAGTCTAGGTAGTTTTTAAGTGCATTATTAGAGTAGGCATAAGTGGCATACAGATTAGGAACAAAGCCTACTGCTTTTTCTAGATGATCAAAAATCCCTTGATTTGTCTCGCTTACTTCTGCTCTTGTTGGTACGTTAAATGTGCTCATAATATGTTATTTAAAGTTTATAATTCTATGTAGTTTATTATTTTGATGTGTGAGTGTCACAGTAATAATCGTGGTGAAAATTTGTTTCACAATCTGTTTTGAATAATTGCTTAGTGACGCGACTCTTCGTTTGTCTAAAAATCTCAATAAGGTTAAAAATGGAGTTGTTTCTTGTTTTCATATCGTGTTATTGGTTTGGTACACAATAGTAGACGTATATAAAAAGTGCTCCTTATAGTATATACTTCCTCGTAGAGGGTATATTTTTCCCGAGTAATAAATAAAGAGTTAGGAGCTCAAATATTTGGAGTTTTTTCTCAAGTTGTTTCCCGCTTTACATTGCAATTCCTCACGCCGGCGTTGCCAGGCAGTTGCGGGATTTTCATTGCAATCGGGGCTAGAGAGTAGGGTAGTAGTATAATTTATTAAGGATAGGATTATAAGCTATCTAATTCAATCCCATAAAAAAACTCCCTACAGCCGTAGGGAGTTTTTTTATAGTACAACGTGATGGTTACCTATCTCTTCAAAGTAAAGTGACCATTAACCGTTCTCTGTGTCCCTAGGTCATCTACCTCTGTAAACTCTACTCTAAACCAGTAGTCGTTACTCGGCATCGGTTGGCCATTAAAGGTACCGTCCC
>ENA-ORXC01001043-ORXC01001043.1-marine-metagenome-genome-assembly--contig:-NODE-1043-length-17368-cov-49.938870_pt1 | contig 17368 bp, 19 predicted proteins | sample MGYA00237865_ERZ511478 | MGnify/ENA metagenome assembly ERZ511478 | reverse complement strand
AAAGAGGTGTTTGAAGAGGCTGGGTTTGCCTTACGGCAGCCTGGCTGTTCAGCCTGTCTAGCGATGAATGATGATAAAATTCCCGCTGGAGAGTACTGTGTTTCTACCTCAAATAGAAATTTTGAAGGTCGCCAGGGACAAGGCGCAAGGACGATTCTTGCATCCCCCCTTGTTGCTGCTGCAACCGCAATAGCTGGTAAAATAGTAGACGTCACAAAAGAAGCTGTAGCCTAATGGAAAAATTTACAAAACTCATAAGCACAGCGGTACCGCTACCTATAGAAAATATAGATACAGACCAGATTATCCCTGCGCGCTTCCTGAAGGCGACAGATAAAAAAGGATTTGGTGATAACGTCTTTAGAGACTGGCGCTTTAAAAAAGATGGAACGCTGGATGCAGATTTCCCTATTAATAAACCACAATATGCTGGAGCAAAAATTCTGGTAGCTGGAGATAACTTTGGTTGTGGGTCTAGCCGTGAGCACGCTGCCTGGGCAATTGTAGGATATGGTTTTAAGGTCGTGATCTCAAGTTTTTTTGCAGATATTTTTAAAGGTAATGCACTTAACAACGGCTTGCTTCCCATTCAGGTGACGCCGGAGTATCTTAAGGAATTACTAGCAGGTATAGAAGCAAACCCTGAGTTACCTATTACAATAGATCTAGAAAATCAGGTAGTTGAGATGGCCGGAGTTTATGCTGAGCAAGGTCGAAGTACGAAAGCGGAATTTGAAATAGATCCTTACAAGAAGGTTTGTATGATTAATGGATATGATGATATCGACTTTCTACTAAGTAAAAAGGCCGAAATAGAAGCCTTTGAAAAAGAACGAATGGTGTTTTAAGAAAACACAATATATAAATGGTTACCAGATCCTCGCCTACTAAGGCGGGGATTTAGTACATAATTCAAACACACACTATGGATTTTAATATTGCAATCATACCTGGAGACGGGATAGGACCAGAAGTTACTGCTCAAGCAAAAAAAGCCCTAGAGGCAGTAGCAGACGAATACGGACATCACTTTACATATACAGAAGCAATGATGGGTGCTTGCGCCATAGACGCGACGGGCAATCCGCTTCCTGAGGAAACACTAGATATTTGTGAGGCATCAGACGCTATACTGTTTGGGGCCATTGGTGATCCCAAATATGATAACGACCCTACAGCAAAAGTTCGTCCAGAGCAAGGCCTTTTGAGACTTCGCAAGTCACTAGGACTCTTTTGTAATGTACGCCCTGTGAAGGCTTACGAGCAACTTATAGATAATTCACCTCTTAAAAGAGAGATCATTTCTGGCGCAGATATGTCTATCTATCGCGAACTCACAGGTGGTATCTATTTTGGTGAGAAACACCTTAGTGATGATGGTCAAGTAGCCTCAGACGGTTGCTCATATTCTGTAAAAGAAATTACAAGAATGGCACATCTAGCCTTTAAAGAGGCTCAAAACAGACGAAAAAAATTGACGCTCGTAGATAAAGCAAACGTGCTAGAAACGTCAAGGCTGTGGAGAAAAACAGTAACTGAGATAGCAAAAGGATATCCAGATGTAGCGGTAGATTTTCTCTTTGTAGACAATGCAGCGATGCAAATGATTTTAAACCCAAAGCAGTTTGACGTGATTTTGACAGAAAACTTGTTTGGTGATATTATTTCTGATGAGGCAAGTGTGATAGGAGGTTCTATAGGACTTCTAGCTTCTGCCTCTGTAGGTACAGAAAATGCACTTTTTGAGCCTATACACGGCTCTTACCCACAAGCTACTGGCAAGGGAATTGCAAATCCGCTGGCTTCTATCTTATCTGCTGCGATGTTATTGAGACATCTAGGGCTTCAAGATGAAGCAGCTAGTATAGAAACCGCTGTAGAAAAATCATTAGAATTAGGTTTTACAACAGAAGATCTCAAACCAGAAAACCCGTTAAGCACTTCAAAAGTGGGCGACTTTATTGCAGACTATATCTTAAACCCAGAAGACACAAACCGTAATTTTAAAAACATACACGCGGGACAAAGCACGATTATTTAATAAGAGTTTAGTTGTAAGGGTTACGCTTTCGCGAAAGCGTAATTCCACTCTTATTTCATCTCTATGATGTTTTAGCATTTATTTAATACACTGCTATGTAAGTTAGAAGAATAGAAATAGACCAAACTTGCTTTACTAACCAACATATTTTAAAGATGAAGAAAATAATTCTCGCATTAGGTATTGCAATACTTGCCTGTGTGTCTTGCCAAGAAACAAAAACTAAAACCACGACAACATCTAACGAGGTAGCTATAAACCCAGATCTTGCTGTAAAGCCAGACTCGTGGATTGAGAAACGTGTAGGTGAAGCACAAGCTAGACTTAATAAAACAGATGCCGGAAAAATAGTGTGGCAAGCGATGGAAGCACACGGTGGACTGGATACTTATTTTAAAAATGGACCGCTTTCTTTTCACTTTGACTATAAGCCTGAAGATGGGAGCACACGTCGTAACACTTATCAAACCATTGATACTTGGAGTAATAAGGCACGTCATCAACACGTAGAGGATCGCTCTCAAGAGTTTGGGTGGACAGGTGAGAAAGCTTGGAAAAAAGTTAAGGACTCTACCGCTTTTCCTTTTGATATGCGCTTCTGGGCACTTACCCCTTACTACTTTCTAGCACAACCATTTATACTAGATGGTGAAGGTGTTAATCTTGAAAAACTTGCAGATAAGACTCATAACAACACCACTTATGACGCTATTAAAGTAACTTTTGCAGCAGGAACGGGAGATGCTCCAGATGATTACTATGTACTTTATTTTGGGAAAGATAATCACAAACTAGCGGTAATACGCTACATTGTCTCTTACCCTAAATACTTTGCAGATGGTGGTCACCTACCAGAAAAATTAATGACTGTAGAGGGAACAACTACAGTAGACGGTATAGAGTTTGCCACAGGATATAAAACCCACTGGCTTACCGAAGATGAAAAAGCTGGCGAGCATATCACAACTATTGATGTATCTGATATTACATTTAAAAAAGATATAGAAAATAGCTATTTTAATATTCCTAAAAATGCAGCTTTGATAGAATAGAGATATAGTTCTACTCATTAAAAACTTTAAATCCCATCAATGTATTGATGGGATTTTTTATTCTCTTATCATTTGCTTCACCTACCGCGAGTTTTGCATCGCTTCATTACAAAATGCAAGCATAGATGTTTCTAAAGTTGATTTGTATAAAAAATAGCTATTCTAGTCGTAACTTATACGCTCTCGTATGCCACCACCTGCACGATGTATAATCACATCTGCCTTGCGTTTACGCGCAATACTCTTTGCTTTACGTATGGCAGTGCTCTGCTTTTGATGCTTTGAAGTAATACGCTTGTTACCCTCGCGCCTTACAGCCCAGTCCCCTTCATAGGGGACTACGTGCTGATGCCAAGTACGTTTTCTACTTGCCTTGCGAGAGTTTTCATATACGTTTTCTACTATTTCTAGTAATGAACGCAAAAAGGTTTTAATGCTACTCATAGTGCGAAGATACTATTTTACATAAGCTCATTATGTGTCTAAAGTCTTCGATACCCATTAAGATACCGCCTTGTCAAATTTGGCTTGTATCTTATCTAGACCTAGGTTATGTATACTTCCTAAGTGTGAGTGCTCCTTTGTATTTCCTGCTTTAAAAGAACCATTTTCTACCTGCTCCCCTATTTGCTTATATGCTTCTCTAAAAGGCACACCAGCGGTTACAAGATCATTAATAGCATCTACTGTAAAGAGGTGTTGATACTTCTCATCATCTAGATTAACATCCTGCACTTGCACCTGAGCAATAGAGAACTCAAAAATATCTAGCACTACTTTAAGATCCTCAACAGACTTGATAGCATTTTCTTTAAGTAACTGGTAGTCTCTATGGTAACCACTTGGTAAATTATTTGTAATCATAATCATTTCTTGTGGGATGGCTTGTAACTGATTGCACTTACCACGGAGCAATTCAAATACATCTGGATTCTTTTTGTGCGGCATAATACTACTGCCCGTAGTAAGTGCATCTGGAAACTTAATGAATCCAAAATTTTGAGAGCAATACAAACATATATCCATTGCAAAACGACTCAAGGTATTGGCAATATTTGCTACAGCTTGTGTTACCGTACGTTCAGATTTCCCTCTTGAGAGTTGAGCCGCAATTACGTTATATTTCAAATCGGCAAATTGAAGTTGCTTGGTAGTCATCTCTCTATCGATAGGAAAACTAGATCCATATCCAGCTGCACTCCCCAGCGGATTTTGATCTACCACCTTTTGTGCTGCTTTGAGTAAGTAAAGATCATCTATAAGCAACTCTGCATAGGCAGAAAACCAAAGCCCAAATGATGATGGCATCGCCACTTGAAGGTGTGTATATCCAGGTAGCAAGGTGTTTTTATGAGTCTCTGCAAGTTTGAGAAGTGTCGTAAACAACTTCTCTACGCCTTCAGTTATTTGAGATAATTCTGCTTTAAAATAAAGGTTTAACGCCACAAGAACTTGATCATTACGAGATCTTGCTGTGTGTATTTTTTTACCAGTATCTCCCAGTGCTTTTACAAGGTCACTTTCTATCTTAGAGTGTACATCTTCAAAATCTGCTTCTATAACAAATGTTCCTTCCTGCTCTTGCTTGAGCATAAGGTCTAATTGCTTATTTAACTGCTCGCTCTCCTCTTGTGTAAGCAAGCCTACAGATGCAAGCATCGTCGCGTGTGCCTTGCTGGCTAGCAAATCATACTTGGCAATATGGATATCAATCTCACGATCATTACCCACCGTAAATGCTTCTATTTTTTGATCTGTTGGTATTCCTTTTTCCCAAAGTTTCATAGGTATCTTATTAGTAGGTTATGCTATTCACACTATTGCAACAACCTTTATTATTTATGCGGTTAAAAATTTTTCTAAGAGCTCGATGTATAATGCTATCCCCTGCTCTATCTCGTGTACATAGACAAACTCATCTGCCATATGAGAGCGAGTGCTGTCGCCTATACCTAGTTTTAAAGATGGACAACTCAAGCAGGCTTGATCAGATAAGGTAGGCGAACCGTAGGTTTCTCTGCCTAGCGCTATTCCTGCTTGTACTAATTTGTGCTCCTTTGGAATACGCGAACTATTTAGCCGCAATGACCGTGGCTGTATTGTGTCACACGGCACATTTGCCGCCATATAATCGGCGATTTCTTGATTGCTGTAATGTTCATTTACTCTCACATCTATGACGAGTTCTACCTGACTAGGCACTACATTATGTTGACTACCCGCATTAATTTGTGTTACTGTAACCTTAGTGGCACCCAGCGTATCAGACACTTTATCGAAAGTTATATTTTTAAACCATTGCAAGGTTTCTATCACATTATAAATAGCCATATTCTCCTTTATGTGAGCTGCGTGACCTGCCGTTCCTTTTACTACGGCGTCAAAAACCACCAACCCTTTTTCGGCAATGGCGAGGTTCATAAGTGTAGGCTCGCCTACAATGGCAACATCTATCTCAGGCAGATGCGCAAGCATACTATTAAGACCATTAGGACCACTTGATTCTTCTTCGGCAGAAGCTACAATTACAATATTATGAGACATCCCCTCACGCTCATAAAAATTTACAAACGCTGTTAATAAGCCCACAAGACTTGCACCAGCATCATTGCTTCCTAGACCGTACAATTTTCCGTCCTTGATTTCGGCATTATAAGGATCTCTCGTATATCCTTTATTTGGCTTTACAGTATCGTGATGTGAGTTGAGGAGCAGTAACGGTTTTGATGCGTCATAATGTTTATTAAACGCGTAGATGTTGTTACGCTTTCGCGAAAGCGTAATCCCCTTCTCCTCTAACCAGTTTATGATAAGTAAAGCTGTGCCGTCTTCTTCACTAGAAAAACTTTGTGTCTCAATGAGTGATTGTAGTAGTGCTACGGCGCTATCTATTTGAGTTTTTAAAGACATAGTGTCGTGTGTTTTATAGTGTTATCACTCAGTACATCAACCTCGCCCAGATGCACTCTCATAACGCCTTGATCTAGCGCCTCAAAAGCAGTATCTAGTTTAGGAATCATACCTTCAAATATTTGTCCCGCTGTTTTCATCTCTTTATAAAGCCCTTTATCTATGCGCGTTACTATCGATTCATTATTATTTACATCTTCAAGGACACCTGGTTTTGTAAAACAATAAAACAACTGAACGTTGTAGAGAGAGCTCATTGCTACCGCAATTTTGGCAGCGAGTGTGTCTGCATTGGTGTTGAGTAATTGCCCATTACCATCGTGCGTAATTGCAGAAAATACAGGCACTTTACCGTCAGAAAGGAGGTCATTTATAAAACTCACATTCACTCTATTTATATCTCCTACAAAACCATAATCTACCGTCGTCACTTCGCGTTTATGCGCTCTCACGGCATCACCATCTGCTCCAGAAAGTCCTATGGTGTTTTTACCTTTTGCCTGCAGGCCAGCGACAAGTTTCTTGTTGAGAAGTCCGGCATACACCATTGTCACAACCTCTAGCGTAGTCTCATCTGTCACCCTTCTCCCGTCTACTTTTACCGGGATATAACCCAGCTGCTCTTGTAAAGTAGATGCTTTATTTCCTCCACCGTGTATGATAATAGCTGGACCAGAAATTGCCTTAAAATGCGTGTAAAATGAGGTGAGTAGCTCATCATAATCTACAATGTCTCCACCTATTTTTACTATGGTAAGTTGCTGTTTATTTATCATTGTCGAGTATGTTTTTAAGCACCCATTGTGCAGCCCACGTTCTATTACCAGCTTGCTGGATTACAGCGCTTGACTCGGTGTCTAGCACATCATCTGCAATGACAACGTTACGACGCACAGGTAGGCAATGCATTACTTTGGCTTGATTGGTTCCCTTCAGTTTTTCGGCATTAATCATCCAGTTACTGTCTTGCGATTGCACCTTACCATAATCTTCATAGCTACTCCAGTTTTTTACATAAATGATGTCGGCATTTGCAAAGGCTTCTTTCTGGTTATGAATCACAGGTACTTCACCACGTATCTCTGGGTTAAGATCATAACCCTCTGGATTAGTAATTGTGAAATTTACATTTGCCTTTTGCATCGTCTGGACAAATGAGTTTGCAACTGCGTGCGGCAAGGCTTTAGGATGTGGTGCCCAGGTCAACACAACATTAGGCTTTTTATTTGCTGCACGTAGACTTTCGGTGAGTTCGTAAATCGTGATTGCATCTGTAAAGCCTTGTAGCGGATGCGCCGTACTGCTCTCCAAATTTACAACCGGCACACTCCCATATTGCATAAATGCAGAAAGTACGACCTCTAGCTCATCTTGACTTTTATCTACCAGCCCAGGAAAAGCTCTCACGGCAAGCACATCACAATATTGCGATAACACCTGCGCAGCCTCTTTAATATGCTCTGCTTTTGTGCCATCCATCACAGTACCATCTTCAAACTCTAGTTGCCAGCTATCACTATTTACATTGAGTGTCATTGTTTCCATCCCAAGGTTTTTGGCAGCCTTTTCTGTGCTTAATCTTGTACGTAAGCTCGAGTTAAAAAATAGAAGACCTAAGGTTTTTTGTTTTCCCGCTTTCGCGAAAGCGTACGGATACTCCTTCATATACAGCGCTTCTTTAATCGCCATTTCTAAATTAGGGATATCATTTATAGATATGTAGTTCTTCATAACTCTTTGTGTAATGCTTCAAATAGTAAATCTATCTGTGGTTTTTGAATTGTAAGTGGTGGAAGTATTCTGAGCACGTGTTTGTTTTTTGCCCCTCCCGTAAAAATGTGATGCTCGTATATGAGTTTTTTGCGCAATGCTCCTACATCGTAGCCTAAGTCTAGCCCTAGCATTAGTCCGCGACCTTTTACAGTCACCCGATTACCAAAGGCAAGTGCTTTCTCCCTAAAGTAGGTTTCCATTTCATTTGCGTGTGCCATCAAATGCTCCTTTTCAATCACCTCGAGAACTGCAAGTGTAGCAGCGCAAGCAAGATGATTACCGCCAAAGGTCGTTCCCAGCATCCCATATCGCGCCTCAATAGAGTGATGTACCAGCACACCGCCCACAGGAAACCCGTTACCCATTCCTTTTGCAATGGTGATAATGTCTGGCGTGATATTATATTTCTGAAAAGCAAAGAAATCGCCAGATCTCCCAAAGCCTGATTGCACCTCGTCTGCAATGAGTTTTACATCATATTTTTTACAAAGCGCGGCAACATCTTGATAAAACACCTCTGTAGATTGATCTAAACCTCCTACACCTTGTATAAATTCTAAAATCACTGCACAGCAATCTCCTTGCTGCAAAGTTTCCTCTAGTTGCTCTGTATTGCCCAGATCAAGTATGGATACTTTGTGTTGTGCATTTATAGGTGCAACGATGCTAGGATTATCAGTAGCTGCTACTGCGGCAGATGTTCTCCCGTGAAAGCTATTTTTAAACGCTACCACGCGACTTTTACCTGTGTCAAATGACGCTAGTTTTAATCCGTTCTCATTTGCCTCTGCTCCTGAGTTACAGAAAAACAAATCATAATCTTCACAACCAGAAAGTACTCCTAACTTCTGAGCAACCTCCACCTGCAGCGGATTCTGAACTGCATTAGAATAAAACCCTATGGCATCCATCTGCGTTTTTAATTTCTCTATATAATGAGGATGCCCGTGACCTATAGAGATCACCGCGTGACCACCATATAAATCAAGATACTCTTGACCACTTTGATCATACACATAGCATCCCTCTGCCTTAACAGGAGCAACATCATAAAGTGGATATACATCAAATAATTTCATACTCTTTATTTTTAAGCACTATGAGATGCTATTAATTTTTTGATAACTAGCCACGATTCCCTTTATGAGAGACGAGCTTAAACCTGAATGTTCCATCTCGTTGAGACCTTCTATGGTACAGCCTTTAGGCGTAGTTACTTTATCAATTTCTGCTTCTGGGTGGTTTCCAGATTTAATAACGAGCGTGGCAGCTCCTAGACAGGTTTGCATAGCAAGTTCTTGCGCTTCTTTTGCGTCAAAACCTAGCTGTATGGCACCCTGCGTAGTTGCTCTTATCAATCGCATCCAGAAAGCAATACCGCTCGCACAGATTACCGTAGCAGCTTGCATTTGTCCTTCTGGAATAATAAGAGTTGTGCCTAGTTTATTAAAAATTGCTTCGGCTATGGCAATACGCTTTTCGCCTACTGTATTGCTACATAAACAGGTCATACTTTGCCCTACAGCAATAGCGGTGTTAGGCATCGCTCGTATAATAAATTGATCGTCTCCTACAATCTCAGCGATTTGTGGCACTTTAAAACCAGTTATCGTAGAGATAATAATGTGTTTCTCAGTAAGCAATTCTTTAATATCCTCAAGTATACCTGCAAAATGACCTGGCTGTACTGCAAAAATGAGAATGTCACTTTTTACAACAGCCTCACGATTATCACTCGTAGTTGTTACTTCCTTGTACGCATCCCATTTTTCGATACTAGAAATATCTCTTTTAGTAAGATATAAGCTCGTCACCGCATTATTTGTGATGAGTCCTTTTGCGATGGCAAGACCTAAATTTCCAGTTCCTATGATTGCTATTTTCATATGTCTATATCTTAACTATTAGAAATAACTTGCTTTGAGTTGGAGTCCCCTATCTTGAGCCCACCCAAACATTAGATTCATATTTTCTACAGCTTGACCACTTGCTCCTTTTAATAGATTATCAATCACACTGGTAATCAATAATTTATTGCCGTGTTTTTCTAAATGTATAAAACAGTAGTTTGTGTTTACCACTTGTTTGAGGTGTAAAGGTGCTTTTACCGCTTTCGCGAAAGCGGAGTCCTTATAAAAATCCTCATAAAGCGCATATGCCTCTTCAATCGTACCCTCATAAAATGTGTAGGCAGTTGCAAAAATTCCTCTAGAAAAATTACCACGCTGCGGAATGAAATGAAGTTCGCTGTTAAAACTCTCTTGCAGCTGCACAACCGACTCTCCTATCTCCCCAAGATGCTGATGGTTAAAAGCCTTGTAGTGTGAGAAGTTATTATCTCTCCACCCAAAATGCGTGGTAGCACTAGGTTTTACTCCGGCTCCCGTAGCGCCTGTTACGGCATTAATATGCACATCTCGGCTGAGTAAAGAAGCGCTTGCCAGCGGCAATAACGCCAGCTGAATCGCAGTTGCAAAACAGCCAGGGTTTGCAATATTCTGCGCATTAACTATTGCCTCTTTATTGATTTCTGGCAAGCCATATACAAATGTTCTATCCTTAAAAGTGACATCATTTTTAAGTCTAAACTCATTACTCAAGTCAATAATCTTCGTATTTGAAGAAAAGCTATATTGCTCCAGAAATTTACCAGAGTTACCGTGACCTAGACATAAAAAAACTACATCTACACTTGTGTTTACCTCACTTGTAAAAGCAAGATCTACATAAGCAAGATCTTGATGCATCACGCCTACTGCATTACCAGCATTACTTGTGCTGTATATAAAATCTATCTCTACTTCTGGGTGATGAATAAGCAGTCTAATGAGCTCCCCAGCAGTATAACCTGCACCACCTATGATTCCTATTTTTTTCATTTGTTTTGGTTTGCTATGATTCTAGACTGGTTCCCTAATATTTTTATAAACCCTTTTGCTTCGGCGGCGGTCCATCCTTGGTTTTCTTCTCCGTAACTCGCTACCTTAGATTGCATAAGGTCATAATCTGATGTGATGCCTACTACATCAAATCTATATGGATGTAATACTACTTCTACTTCTCCAGTCACCGTATTCTGGCTGCTTTGTAAAAATGCTTCAAAGTCTCTCATTACTGGCTCTAGGTATAATCCCTCGTGTAAGTGAGTTCCATACCACAACGCGATGTTTTCTTTGTGTTGCAATTGCCATTTTGAAAGCGTGTGTTTCTCAAGAGTACGATGTGCTTCGAGTATAATTATAGGAGCTGCAGCTTCAAAACCTACTCTTCCCTTTATACCAATGATGGTGTCTCCCACGTGCATCCCGCGACCTATGGCATACTTGCTTGCGATGTCTTCTAGTTGCTCTATAATCTCCACTGGTGAACCTTGCTTTCCATTAAGCGAAGTAGGTTCTCCTTGTGTAAATCCAATTTTTAAGGTTTGAGAATCGCTAGCCTCCAGCTGACTAGGATATGCATCCTCAGGTAGTGTTTGATGTGAGGTTAGGGTTTGTGCACCTCCTACACTTGTACCCCATAAACCTTGATTTATTGAGTATTGAGCTTTCTCCCAAGACCAAGAAATACCGTGACTCTGTAAGTAATCGATTTCTTGCTTTCGCGAAAGCGTTTGATCTCTTATCGGCGTTATTATTTCTAACTCTGGCACAATAGTCTGGAACGTCATATCAAAACGCACCTGATCGTTACCTGCACCCGTACTACCGTGAGCAATAGCATCGGCATTTTGAGCTTTGGCAAATTTTGCAATCTCTATGGCTTGCACGATACGCTCTGCACTTACAGAAAGTGGGTAACTGTTGTTCTTAAGTACATTACCAAAAATGAGATACTTTACCACCGTATCATAAAAGGTAGCTATGGCATCTATGTTTGTATATGATGTAGCTCCTAGTGCAAGCGCTTTCTCTTTATTATTTGCGATTTCTTGATCTGTAAATCCACCTGTATTTACACTTACAGCGTGTACTTCATACCCCATTTCTGCAGTAAAATATTTTACACAATAGCTCGTATCGAGTCCTCCTGAGTATGCTAAGATTAATTTTTTCATTACTTATTTTTTTTGAGGAATAGCTTTTCCTTTATTTGTTTCAGCCTGTTAAAAACAGGTGCTTTTACAGTATTTTTTTCTGTGGATTTTGATTCTTTTGATGGGTCATAGAGCATCCCCGTGCATAAGCACATCTTTTGCTCTGTACGTGTGAGCACGTCAAAGTTCTTGCAGGTCTGGCAACCTTTCCAGAAGCTTTCATCTGTTGTGAGTTCAGAAAACGTGACGGGTTTATAACCTAGGTCACTATTAATCTTCATCACGGCAAGACCCGTAGTGATTCCGAAGATTTTTGCATCTGGATAACGCTTTCGCGAAAGCGTAAATATCTCTCCTTTAATTTTTTTGGCAAGTCCCTGTCCTCTGAAGTCTGGGTGAACAATAAGTCCAGAGTTGGCAATAAATTTTTCGTGTCCCCAGGCTTCTATATAACAGAAGCCCGCAAAAACGTCTCCCTCTAAAGCGATGACAGCATTACCTGCTTCCATCTTTGAGATGACATATTCTGGAGTTCTACGAGCGATTCCTGTACCACGTACCTTAGATGACTCTGCGATGGTATCACAGATAATCTGAGCATATGGTGTGTGCGAAATCGTGGCTACAACAATTTGCATAGCGATGATTTAAGTTAAAATGTATATTGAAAATGTGACGGTTCCTTTTGTGGAAAACGGGATAGGACTCACCTACCATCCCTCATTAATGAGCTACCCTTACGGGCGGCGGCGGAAGCGTCGTACAGGAACAGGAAGTAATTGCATAGCAGGTCTTGCAGCAAGAAGTGCTGTAAGGCTATTTGAGATATGTGCAATTATTCTATTCATACTAATGGCTCAAAGGTAGCAACTTATTTGAGCTAGCAATGCACTTTTAGAATTAATTATATAAAAACTACCTTTTTTATATAATTAAATAAGATTTTTAGACTTTACTATAAGAATCTTAATTAATGGGTTTTAGATTGTGAAATACTCAACGTAAGGGGTTTAAAACAAAAGAGGCTAGCGCATAATGCGCTAGCCTCTTTATAAAAATAATAACTAAATCTTACAGTTACTTTGCAATATTGACCGCTCTGGTCTCTCGTATTACGGTAACTTTTACTTGACCTGGGTAGGTCATATCTGTTTGAATTTTCTGAGAAATTTCAAAAGATAGTGATGAAGCTTTATCATCATTAACCTTCTCACTCTCTACAATAACACGTAGTTCACGTCCTGCTTGAATAGCATAAGCCTTCTTCACACCTTGGAATCCAAAAGCTATTTCCTCAAGATCTTTGAGACGTTGTATGTATGAATCTAATACCTGACGGCGTGCACCTGGTCTCGCTCCACTTATAGCATCACAAACCTGTACAATAGGAGAAAGCAAACTTGTCATCTCAATCTCATCGTGGTGAGCACCTATGGCATTACACACGTCTGGCTTCTCTCCATACTTCTCTGCCCATTGCATTCCTAAGATTGCGTGTGGTGTTTCTGTCTCTGTATCTGGCACTTTACCTATATCGTGTAAAAGTCCAGCTCTACGAGCAAGTTTTGCATTTACGCCTAACTCTGCTGCCATCACACTACAAAGTTTTGCAACTTCTCTACTGTGTTGTAGTAGGTTTTGACCATAAGAAGAACGGTACTTCATACGCCCTACCGCTTTAATAAGCTCTGGGTGTAAACCGTGTATTCCTAAGTCGATTACTGTGCGCTTTCCTACTTCTACAATCTCTTGCTCAATTTGTCTCGTTGTTTTCTGTACAACTTCTTCAATTCTTGCTGGGTGTATACGACCATCTGTTACAAGTTTGTGTAGTGATAAACGAGCCACCTCACGACGCACACTGTCAAAACAAGAAAGTATAATTGCCTCTGGAGTATCATCTACAATAATCTCAACACCCGTTGCTGCTTCAATAGCACGTATGTTACGACCCTCTCTACCTATAATTCTACCTTTTACATCGTCACTTTCAAGGTTAAAAACAGATACACAGTTTTCTACTGCTTCCTCTGTTCCTATGCGTTGTATGGTGTTAATGATAATCTTTTTGGCTTCTTGCTCTGCGGTCATTTTTGCCTCCTCGATAGAAGTTTGCACGTGCTTCATAGCATCTGCCTTGGCTTGGTCTTTCAGAGTAGTTACAAGTTGACTTTTTGCTTCTTCGGCAGAAAGTCCTGAGATTACCTCAAGTTGCTGCACCGTACTCTGGTGCATTTTTTCAGCTTCGGCCTTTTTCTTGTCAACGTATTCTAAGCGCTTATCATAATCTTTAATTCTATCTTCAAGAGATTGATTTAATTTTTTATTTCGCGAAAGCTCACCACTTACTTGAGATTCTTTATCACGAGTGCGCTTCTCTGCATCGTTCATTTTTTTATCTCTTCCTAGGATTACTTTTTCGTGCTCTGCTTTAAGCTCGATAAATTTTTCTTTGGCTTGAAGTATTTTGTCTTTTTTGATAGACTCGCCCTCAGACTTAGCTTCTTTTAAGATGCCCTGAGCACTTTTCTTTGCGCGTTTAATGATTTGTGATGCATTGTTACGTTCTAACATTTTTGCAATAAGGAATCCTAGTGCAAGAGCAATCACACCTACTATAAACAAGAGTGCGTTATGTTCCATAATTTTGACTTAATATTATAATGCCTTTACAGGCGCTACTGATGGTTGATTGTTAAGGCTTTTAAGCCTCACTATCTCGCGATGAGATATAAAAAAAGCCCACATTGATAGTGCATTTCGTATAAACTCCTAATAGTAAGGATTAGAGCTATAAAGCTGATCAAGGTTCCGTCTACCTAGAACAAGTCTAGTAACGGCGTGCTTTTACAACTTAGAGTCACTCTTTATAAAAAATAACTGTTGAGTTTATCAAAATAATAATCAATGCAGGCAGTAATATGCTGTTGTATGTAAAGAACGTTATGACAAACTATCATCAAGGAGGTCTGCCAGCTTTTGTAATCTAGCCGCAGTTTCCTCACTTAGAGAGTCTTCACTTATAGTTTTTTGGGTAACCTGAGATGCAAATTGAAGTGCACACATTGCGAGTACATCCTGTTTATCTCTAACGGCATAGCTTTGCTCAAATTGCTTGACCATTGCCTCAATCTCTTTTGTTGCTTTACGCAATCCCTCTTCTTGAGATGGATGAATCGTGAGTGGGTACACACGATCTGCTATAGACAACTTGATTTTGAGCTTGTCTGCCATAATTTATTATTCTGCAAGCGATGCAATACAAGCATCTATCTCACGCACTAAAGAGTTTATCTTTAGTTTGGTTTCCCTTTTATAATCGTTACTGCCTAGTAATGCATTTGCGGTTTTGAGAGTCTTTATCTTCTGCTCACGATTTTCTAACACCTCTTTTAGTTTTAGATTTTCTTGTTGCAATGCGGTAAGTTCTGTTTCCAGTTCTACCCGCGTTTGCTTCACATCTTTGTATTGTTTCAACAAAGCAGCGATTTTGTACTCAAGAGAATCTACAACTTCAGAAAGACTACTCATAAAACATCTGCATTTCTACGTAACACAAAGTTAACATTTGAAAAATAGCCGTGCAATGGATAGTCGTTAAAATTTAAAAGTCACAATTTGCGGTAGAAAATCAATACTTTTTTAATGACAAATGTTCTTTTTTACGCTTTCGCGAAAGCGTAATCACACCCCTTATGATGCTAATAACAATTAGCAAAATTAAATACTTGACGTATCAAACTCTGAGTAAAATGTATATGCATAAACTTAATAACAAATGTTCTTGTGGGGCATTATACCTATTTTTGTAAAAACCAATTTCCTACTGTGACTTTTACAAAAACAACCGAAACGGATTCTCGCTACGACAATTTAGAACATATGAGCACCTCAGAGCTGCTCATTAATATCAATAAAGAAGATAAAACGGTACCGCTTGCTGTTGAAAAAGCCTTACCTCAAATTGAAAAACTTATAGAAGCGATTGTTCTCAAAATGAAAAAAGGAGGACGCCTTTTTTATATGGGAGCAGGCACTAGCGGAAGACTAGGAGTGGTAGATGCCAGCGAGTGTCCACCTACATTTGGTGTAAGTAAAGATCTAGTAGTAGGAATAATTGCGGGTGGTGACAAAGCTATAAGGGATGCTGTCGAGTTTGCCGAAGATAGTACAAATCAAGGGTGGAATGACCTTAAGTCACACAATATAACAAGCGATGATGTGGTAATAGGTATTGCCGCATCTGGTACAACACCTTACGTAATAGCCGCTCTTGAAGCGTGTAATGCAAATGCTATTACTACAGGCTGTATTACTTGCAATGCCGGGAGTCCTCTTGCGCAAACCGCTCTTTATCCTATAGAAGTAGTTGTAGGCCCCGAGTTTGTAACTGGCAGCTCACGTATGAAAGCAGGTACAGCACAAAAACTTGTACTGAATATGATCTCAACAGCTTCAATGATTAAAATGGGTCACGTTAAAGGTAATAAGATGGTAGATATGCAGCTTAGCAATGATAAGCTAGTAGATCGCGGTACAAAAATGATTGCAAACCACTTGAAAATAGACTACAACGAGGCTAATAGATTACTAACAGCACACGGGAGCGTGCGTAAAGCGATAGACAACTATGCACACAAATAAAGAAAAATTACTAAAAGGTGTTAAGCTTATGGGCGGTACACTACTACTTCTCATTACGGCTCCTATTGTTCTCAACTCTTCGTTTAAGAATCAAGACCACCCTATGTTTATACCTGTGTTAGGCATAGGTATAGTTCTACTGGTTGCAGCGATTTATTTTGGTTTCAAAGGAATACGCACTCTTATGGGAGCACTCTTTAATGATTAGTTATCAAAGTAACAACCTATAAACATATTATATACCCTCTCTTTTTGGTACTGGCGTAGAAGGATTGTAACCGAATCCAGGAATTTCTATCTCCACATTTAGCGATTGCATCATATAACTTATAATAGCATAGTGATGGGTTGCGTGTGTATTTGCTTGAGCGAGTATACTCTCTAGTGTATACATAATAGTTTCCTTGCCTTCTCCTAGATTATCTGTCACCTTAAGTAGGTAATCTGTATTTACTCCTATAAAAGACACTAACTGCGTCTGTATAGCGTTTATCTTTTCCTTTGCTGCTATAGGATTTTTTGAAATTACTTCATCTCGTTTTCGTGCCGTAAGATCAATATTATTTGATTGCAGACCTTCTATAATACAATCAAAAAAGTCTAGTGCGTGACGTATATGAGAGCCTATACTGCTATAATAAGGACCTATAGAGGCATCTGTATATGTTTCAAGAGTTATGCTATCTATAAGCGATATAGCATTGCCTAAATTATTGTTTATTGTGCGTACAATTTCCTTTCTCATAGTAAACCCTTTTACCAAATATAATATATAAGAACTTTATAGTCGGTACTTAGAAATTTACATTACAATAAATGAAGGTTTTAAAGAGAGCTTCCTTGATTTAATTGCATAAAAAAAGCTCCAACACATTTCTGTATTGGAGCTTAAAAAGGCGGCGACCTACTCTC
>ENA-ORXC01001038-ORXC01001038.1-marine-metagenome-genome-assembly--contig:-NODE-1038-length-17418-cov-7.446975_pt1 | contig 17418 bp, 24 predicted proteins | sample MGYA00237865_ERZ511478 | MGnify/ENA metagenome assembly ERZ511478 | reverse complement strand
GGGGGGGGGGGGGCAAACGTGGTTTGAGCTCGCGCCGGGCAAGACGCTCGGGGGGATGATGCGCAAGATCGACCCCAAGGTCAAGGTGGTCGCGTGTGCAGAGCCGGCGGCGGCGGCGACGGCGTAGGCAGACACCAATGCAAGGAGAGGAGACAGTGGATGACGTTGGGGGAAGGGGGGGGGAGGACCTGTCGCCAAACGCACAGCGCATGACGTTCACAGGAGGCGGACGACACACGGTTCGTCTTTCAGAACTTTGTGGACTCGGTACCAAGCCCAGCTGGTGGGGCGTCGCTTTCTTGCGTTGCTCGGCTCTGCCGCCCGTCCCAGTTTGTCAACAATTCATGTGGTTGAAGAAAAAACACCCGGACAACCAACGCTCTGCCGACTGACGCCGACACTCGATCGCCGCCATGCCAAGGAAGGCCTAGAAAACAACGTGGGCATCATAAAAAACTAAAGTGAGACAGGGCTGTGTCAATGAACAGACTCGTCTTGGTCCCGGGAGCTCTGCAGCTGGCCTCGACGTCTTGGAGGAACGAAGGAAGCCCGACGAAAACTGTTTTGACTGTCTCTGAGGGCAACTGGTACTGAATATGAATAGTGAGAATGATCCCATTGGCTCTCACATTCTCAAACACAGAAAAGGGAAGGGCTTACAGCCCGGCTTCTTCCATGCCTAATACGATTTAGCACGAGAGAGCTTCTACCGCGAAGTATTACTAAAGCCTATTGTGCGAGGCAGGGTCTCAAGCCAATGTCACACGACCCCCAGCCCGCTCGCACTCCACCCCCAGCCCACTTGCACACCACCCCCAGCCCACTTGCACACCACCCCCAGCCCACTCCCAAGCAAAGCCGCTCTGCCACGTCGATCTACCTGCGCGATGCGACAGACACGGCAAGTTCCAGACAGAAAAAACTGAGGACGCAGAGCAGCGAAGGACAGAGGAAGAACAACAACAGCAGCAAAAACGCAAGAGGGAGACAGGCAGCTGACCAAGAAGGGCGCAGAAACCAGCGCAGACCAGCAAACAAAAGGTACGAGGGTACAGCGTTGGAGGTCTTGTCCTCAGAGACAACTCACCCTGCGACCTCACCTGATTCTGTTCAGGATAGAGTCCTTGCCCTCATCCCGCCACACTGGGCATCGACCGTGAACAAGTTCCCACTACACCCAGGAAAAGACAGGGACGACAACGACTGGGCACATGCCCCAGCAGTCGAAAGAGCAGGGCGTACGCGAGAGGGTAAAGCCAGCAACGCAGAGAAAAAACTGCTTACATATATACACGCGCCCGTCGCACTCCCACACCCTCGACCGATCCTCGGCGCCGGTCGGCTCGCAAAGCAACGGGGAAACACAACAACCACGAGGCCAGGGGACGTCGTGGGGTCTCCCTCACACGTCCCCGTAAAGTTCTCCAAACTCTGCCTCGTACCCGTCGCCCACGTACACGGGCACGGTCTCCCCCCCTTCCGCCACGGTCATCCCCCGGCGGCGCCCCTCGGCCGACAGCACGCTCACGTGCCCAGGAGCACAAATCTCAAGCACTTCGACGCGGCCCCGTTTGCGGAACATGCCCGTATCGATGCACCACACGCGCCCCCCGTAACGAGCCGTCACCCGCCCGTGGATGGTGTGGCCGACGACCATGCGGCGGACGCGGAAGAGGCGGAGGACGGCGGCGAGGTCGTCGGCCTCTCCGCGGTCCCCGCACCACAGGGGCGACGAGAAGGTGCGGTCGGTGACAGCTGGGAAGGCTTCGAGGCGCTCCCATTGCGACGCACCCGGGGGGTACGTGAGTTCCCCAGCCAAGTGCCGCCGCAAGCGGGTGTTCATTGACGTGACGAGAGCGTCGGCGGTCGGCGCGTCCAGATCAAAGTCCCGCGTCGCCGCGTCGCCGCTCACGTCCGAGCCCGCCGTGCCTTCCCGAGCCAGCTGCTCGCGCAGCATCGCGGCTGTCAGGGAGCCATGCACAAACAGCGTATCGCCGATAACGACGACGACTTTGAGGCGAGGAGCGAGCGCCACGGCCATGGGTCCCCCCGGCGCCATCGCACGGTGCCGTGCCAGCTGGTAGGGCTGCGCCGTCCACCCAGTGCCGGCGGGGATGCACCGCTGTCGATGCATCGTCGCCGCAATCCCACCAACGCGGTGGCCAGACAGGTGCGGGTAGGCAGCGTCCCACGCCGCACATGTACTCGGCCGCACCACGTGCGCTGGCCGGTTGACCGCGTCCTCCTCATGGTTGCCGAGCAGCAGGTGCACCGCACCGCCACCTGCTGTACCCGCCGTGCTCTGCAAGTGCATCAGCAAGCGGATGACGGCCACCTCTGTGTCACCCCGGTCCAGCAGGTCTCCGGTTTGCACAAGCACCGCGTCGCCCCCGACCCACTCATCCCGGCTCGGGTGCAGCAGTCCAGCAATGCGCAATGCCGACCGCAATGCGCTGACCGTGCCGTGGATATCCCCAATTGCGACAACGCGGCGGGGGGGCGGGAAGCGCCACACCTCCGCGTCCGCAGCAACAGGCGTGGCGGCCGGGGTGGGCGAAGTGGGGGGCGGGTGCGTCGAGCGGGCGGCGTCAAGGCCGCCGGCAACAGGCGCCGGGTTGGCGGTCGTCAACGGGGATGGGGGCCGTGCCGCCGTCCGGGGTGGACGGGCGGCTAGGTGCCGGTTCCGGGGCGTTCCCGCCGACCGAGACGGGGAGTGGGAACGGGATGAGGTCTGCGACCGTAGGGACGGCGCTTGCGACGTCCGCGAGGACGAGTGCGACCGGGCATTGGTAAGCGACCGCGGCTTGGCATGAGACCGCGGTGTGGAGAGCGACCGGGGAGTGGATGAAGAAGAATGATGTGCCGACGTTGAGCGAGAAGAAGAACTCGACCGCGGCGACGGCGAGTAGCTGCTCTGCGCCGGCCGGTTGGGGCCGAGGCGGGACGGCGACGGGGAGCGCTTTGGCGGTGGGGCCGGTGATTTCCGCCGTGGCGGCGGCGCCAAAAGACACCGCGGCGGGATGGACGGGAAGCGCCGCGGCGGGATGGCCGCCGTGTGCGCCGGCGGGGACGACGCTACGGCGTGCACCGCCGCCGACGCAGCAGAGGGCGATGCATCGACGGCGTCATGACCGGCAGTGGCACCGCAAGCACCCGATGGCGGCTCCGCGGAACCCAGCGACGACGACGCGGACGGCGAAAACGAGGCCCCGTCTCCTACGCCCATTGGCGTGGTCGGGGAGGCGCGCCGTCGCCGCTGTTGCTTGGCGGCCGGCCGCCCCAACCGCTCACACGTTGCATGCCACCCTCCCCGAACGACCACCAATACACCGCACGGGCCGGGGGTGGCCGGTAGTGGGCGGCACCCCCACGCGGCGGCGGGGCCGGCCGTCAACGCGAAGGCAACTGCAGGTGGGCGCACCGCCGGGGAGGCGGCGGCCATCACGTAGCGTAAGGACAACGGACGAGCGAGACCGAGCTGCGTGAAAAAAAAGTATGGACAAGAGGGGGAGAGCAACAAGACCAGCGTCTGGGGTATTCAAAGGGCAAACAGCAAGGAAACCAAGGGAGAACGCGAGCACGACGCGCGAGCACGGGAGCGGCCCAAGTGTGAGGGAGGCACAGGTGGCGTGGGCAAACTCGGACAGTGCCTGACAGCCCGATATCAGGGATATGAGTGGAGGGGGAGCGGGGAACGGTGCGGGCCGCCCGTTCGAGCGGCCACAGTCCCAGGGGTGTCAGTCACAGCGGCCAACCCGCCGCCCCCCTCCCCTCCTCGTCGTGCACGTCGTCGGCAGAAGGAACGGCTACGCGGCAGCCGAACGCCGCCCCCGCAAACAGACCGGCCGGACGTGGGGGGTTTGGGAGGCCACGGGCACGACAGCTGGCCGCACCGTGGCCAGATGCAGGTCGCGACTCCTTACAGCTGGCGCGGGGAGGACGATTGGCTGGCCGACGGTTGGCTCGAGCGCGACGAGAAGTGCAAATCTGGGAGCATCCGCGCCGATGCGCCTCGCCGAGGCGATCAGTGGGTGGGGGTGCCGCCAACGGGGGCCGCCCCCCTGCAAAACACCAGCGGCAAACAGCACGCGCGCCGCGCTGCCGCTTCGATCGCCGTTGCTGGAGGGAGGATGTGGCGCTTCGTTGCATGCTCCGTGCGCTGTCACGTCGCGAATTGCAGCGCACGCCGGGGGGGTGGCAGTGGATGGTGTGGAGTAGGGCTGTGCAACTGGCAAGAAAACTGGCAGTTTTAAGTGGCAAAACTGGCTCCTGGAGCCCGTATTAGCACAACCGGTTGAACCAGTTGCCCAACCCTAGTGTGGAGGGGCTGGCTTGCCTGGGGAAGCACCCATGGGCGGCGGTGGTGCAGCAGCAGAGGCGGTGGAGGTGTGGCGGTTTGAAGCTCGTGGCAGGGGTGCAGCACGAAGAGGGCAAAGGGGGAGATCGTGGTGGGGATGGGATGCGAGAGAGGCTGATGGGTATCCTCGTCGGGGGCGACTGGATCAGCTATAGTTCTGCACTGATGTTCATGTTACACACGATTGCGATATCATGAGCAGACAGGTTTGGCCTGTGCCGCGGAGGCACAATGACAGCTGTGTATGCCTTTGCCTGGAGCTTCATGGTGGCCACCCGAGGGGGGAGTAGCTCCTGGCTTCATTCTTTCCAATTCCTGCCTTGTTTTCCTCCATCCTTTCACGCCGTGGTCGTCTCCATTTCCGCTTTCTGTCACGCATCCAGCCTTTCGTGGAAGCAGCAGCGTCTTGTGCCGCTCGTAGACGATCAGCGGTAGCCGCCGATTGCCGGCTGGCACAGGCGACACGAACGCCCGGTGCACGGTGTGGAAGGCCTTTTTAATTGGCACAGCTACCCTCGCTTTCCTTGTGGTGCTATGACTGTACATGGTGTCGAAACAGAGTGGCAATCGCAGCTCGCTGGTCACCTCGTCAGGGATGAATCTGGTCGTCTCGGTCTGACGGCACCGAGAACCTCAAGGACACGAAACACGGGGAACGCTCGAGGCGGCCCGGTGTCACTTGGCATCGCGGTGGCCCTGTGCACCTCACGAACCCACCGTCACGAAATTGACCACTTGTACGGGTGGCTGGACTACAGCTGTTGTCCGCAAACTGCTAAACTGTGCGACTCCCGTCCAGGCGTACGTTCATGGCCACGGGCTGAACGAAGGAAGATTTAGTTCAGGCCTGCGATGCCAGCCATTTGCCATCTGTCTCGCGTGAGCTCCCTAGTGTTGGCCAATGAGATACCCCAGATGGTAGGCGAGCCTTGGTCCAGCGGATATGATCCAAATCGACTTGCTAAGAGCACAGAGTGAGTTATGCCTTCGACTATCGCGGCAGAGCGCCCATGTGTTGACGACCAAGTCAAGAAAGGACAACACTTCTCTCCCATGCGGACGACGCCCGCCTCACGCGGCGGGAACTGTGCACGGCCGCGGCCGTCGCTGTGACCCTTCGCCGCCGCCAGCGGGTGGCGTCCTGCATTTATGCTCGTGTGCTCCAGTGGCTCGTTTGCCTGAGTCTTCTGCCTGCCACAAACAAAGAACAACACCTATCCCTCAAGCACGTCTATCCCAGTGGTCCCCGACACGCTACTCACCGAACAGAAGTCCCACAACCGCACGCTAAGCCGCATCTGCATCCATCTGTACCCCAGTCGCCTCCACCACTACACAACGGTCTGTTGGCTCCCGGCCTAGACACAAGCGAGATCGCTGCGCATCGGAGCCAAGAGCCACACTCACAGCCCCGGCACCAAGTCCCGCGACGTCCACGAGTAGAAAACGTTGGTGAAGAAGCGAGCGGCCCGCCTGCCACCCACAGTTTTCTCCAGAACCCCAGGGTCAGCCTCTAGCCCCGCCCGGCTTGCCAGCTCCTGCCAGTCAACTTGAACGTCCTCCAAGCGAACGATGTCCTCCATATCAATGACCTCTAGTGAAGGTCACTGGCTCCGTCGCGACCCAAAAGACCACGCCAAACGCTTGCAGCCGTAGGTCGTCAGGATGCACTTGTCACGCGGCTGTACCTGCCGCATGCGCTGCAAGACGACACAGCAGCGGCGCAAGATACCTGTCGAGCTCAACACCAGGCGCACCCGACCCCACCGCTTCGCGTCGTCCATGGACTTGTACCAGACGAACGAGAACTGGAAGTTCTCGGTCGCGCGCATGTACTGCATGCGGCCCGGCCCATCCCAGCTGAAGCTGGCGTCGATGCATGCCGTCTGATGCATGGATACCGGGTCACTGTCAGGAAGCCCCAGCACCTCGCCTAGCTTGTCAAAGCCCCAAAGAAGCTTTTGGTCCCCAATAGCAGCGCGCTTGCCACGTCCCAGCACTCCAAGCCCCTCGTCGGCCGCCTTCTCCACTGCGCTCTCGTTGCCGCCGTCCCCAACACCTTCATTCTCAGTCACCGGGAGCTCGGCCGCGTCCGCCTCCGCGAGCTCTCGGAGCACATGAGACTGGGTCTCTTCACATAGCATCATTTGCAGGGAGACGCGGGGTCCGCGCTTGTTACTGCGGCGATACATCCGCTTGCAGGCGCCGTGAAGCTTCTCGTTCGTCGACGTGTCACCTTCCCAGAGGTTTCCGCGGTTGCGGAGCTCCTCCCCAAGATGGTGGGCAAGCCGATGAATCTTGGTCGTGTGCAATGGGCCGTAGAGGCACTGCATAAGGGTTACCTTCAAAAACTCGGCATCCTCCTCCATTTCCTTTATGTCGAGTGGGGAGATCCGGTTCGGGTTGGCCATGTTGTCGCCAAAGAGGACGTTGTTGAGGGCCGCTGCCTCACAAAACATGTTCAGCACTGCGTCCTCGATGGGCAAGCTCTCAAACACGTGCTTGTACTTCGTTGTGCTCGCGAGGTCGGGGCCGGGAAGGGCGCAAACGGCCTCCTCCGCGACGGCGACGTCATCGTGGTCCACAGCTCCCCATCCGTCAGCATAGCGCTCCGAATCCACATCAGCCACGTCCTCAGCTGTCGCTGCATCGCCGGCGGCCTGGTTAGACGCGTCGTCTGTCACCTCGTGGTCGCCTTCCACCGCGGGCGTGCGGGCGGGACCGACGGCACCCGCGACCATAAATGGCCAGTAGGAGCAGAAGTGCCGCCACTCCCTTCCAGTCATTGTGGCCTGCTTTTCAGACATGGGGACAAAGCAGCTGTGCAAAGTGAGGGCAAAAGAAAAGAGCAGAAAGACATGTGAGGTCGCGGTCAGTGCCGGAGCGGTCCACGAATTTCAGGGTTATCTGCCGCCAGACACCAGCGCATAATGGGTAGGAAGAATGCCATCCCGCTCGGCCACACACGCGAATCTGCACCCCCCTTCTGCAGTGTCCGAGGAGCGAGGTCAACCTTACCCCGGAGAAGCGGGCGTGGAGCGGCAAAGGCGACCTAGATGGAAGCCACGCATGTTGATGGCGTCGAGCGTCATCGTCACAGGGCCCTCAACGGCGGCGCCGGTGGCGCAAACAGCGCGCAAGCAGGATGGCACGGTCTGCGCCAGGTTGCGCAACAAGCCTAGCTTCCACACATGCAAGAGATCAAACGCAACAGCGTCGTAGAGGTAGTGGTTGCCCGTGCTCAGCCCATGCATAGCGCCCAGGACAGGCACGAATGCCAGCGCGCTGTGCGTCTCGGCGAGGTGCCTGCGGCGACTCGCACGAGGGTCCTCGAGACGGACAGCCGCTGCCGTCAACTGCGCCTCTAACGTTGTAATGACGTCCCGCCTCGGCCACTGGTCCTCGCGTTGTCCCCCACGTGCCGCCGCCCGACTCACTAAGCACTGCGTACAGTAGAAGTTGGCCTGGTTTCCCATTAGCGCAAGCACACTGCGCTCTTCAACCTGGTCCATCACCAGGCCATTGATACGCGGGAATAGTCGCACCGTCCCGTAGCTGGCCACATCTGATGACACACCCGTCTCGCTTGCAATGAGCAGCTTCTTCAGTGTCATTGCAAGGCAGCGTTGCAGCAGGTCATTGCGTAAATCGCTCACGGCAAGACCCCCAACCGCTGTCTGCGTCACAGCCTTCGGAATGTGTTGGATGTACCCGACGGTTACCCAGCGACCGCCACCATCGAGGACGTTGACATACTTGACTCGCACTGGGAAGATGTGGTGGGCGCCCGACCACGATACGAGCGCCTCATCTGCGTGCAGCTGCACCGCCATGACCTTGGCGTCGCGCCCGTGCAGCCGGTGCACCTCGGCCATCTCGGACCGGTACATGTCCGAGTCCAGCGTGCCGCGCCGCTTCCGCCCCTCCCCGTCATCGTCCTCCGCCGAAATTGGAGGCAAGCCGTCGTCCATCTCGCTGTCGTCTTTGTCGTCGGCCTGCATCGCGTCGCCCGCAACTGGCTGTTGGACTACCTCAGGGCGTCCGACTGCTCGAATGACTGCATCTGAAACTGGCGGGTCGTCCTCCCCGAATGACACCGATGTTGCGTGTCGCAGGGAGTCGAGTCCTGCGTCAAGGATATCCCGAAAGAAGAACGTAAAGGTGCGGTCTCCAATCTCGATGGGCACCTCCATCCACTGCCGCATTGCCAGGACACGGCTCTGCTCGGCCTTGGTCGCCGTCAGGAAAGAGTAGTCAGACGAAAAGGCATTGGTGAACTCCCCGACGTGATCCGTCCCGCGGGTCGCCGCCCCCTCAATGGAGCGCAAGAAGCCCGCGAACGCGACGTTGTCGACATTGGAGAAGCCGCAGCCGCCCGCCGAAAGCGAGAATTGGAGCGCATGGCGCAACGCCGGGCTGCAAAATCGAGACGGGCGGTCGCTGTAACGCGGGTCCACAACGCGCGTTGCGTTGCTACATTCAGGAAGAAGGTTGTAGTACGCCCGGATGCGGGCAGCCACGCTCGCCCACAGCACAGGCTGCACCAGCTGCATCTCGGCCTCTTCATCGCCCCCGTCACTTGACCCGGGGGCACAGTCGTGCTCGTCCTCCCCCGAACCTTGCACTTGCTCACGCTCCAGTGTCGTGTCGACGTTGATGACGGGCGACCCGTCGTGGCCGGCCGCTTCGTTTTGGTCTTCAGCGCCAGAAACGCCTGTCGACGTACCAACGTCGCCGCCAGCCAAAGAAAAAGCCCTGGTAACAGGACGCCGCGCCGCCGCTGCCCGACTAGCGCTAGAGTGGCCACCCTCTCCGGCGATCCACGTCATTCCGAGCAGACGGTTTCTTCCAGGATGGGAAGCTTGCATGTGCCTGGCGAGTCGCATCTCATGGTAGAATGCGTAGTGACAGTACAGGCAGGGGTAAGGAGGAAGGGGCCGGGTGATCGGAGTTGCAGTCATGCGCGCGGCGCCCGACATGGGGATGCTGACCACGGGGCAAAGTGGGCGACACACACGGGCAGGCCGTCGTCGCGTCGACGGCTGCGTGGAGAGCGTGGTGAGGAGGGCGGAGGTGCTGATGGATGCTGGACCTGCCGTCAGGTACACGTGGATGAGTGATAAAGAGCCGACCGACGTTGCAGGCCCACGTGAGGCACGGAGATTGCGAGAACAGTACAAGGCCAAGGCTGTGTGAGTCTCAGACGCGGAGGTGGCCGTATAAGGGAGATGCAGGTGGCCGAAGGCTGAAAGACCATGCCCTAGGACAACCGCGGCGCCGCAGACAGTCACGCGGCGTGGGGCGCAGCCCATGCTGTGGAAAAGAGGACGGTACTAGAGAAAACTCTGCCGTTCCGTATGGCACAGCACCTCTCACGACAGACACGAAAAAAGTGCTGCTAGACATGAGGCGGCCACAACCTCCGCAATCGTGCGGGATGATATCGACAGCTTCCATCCCGACCCCCTTCCGGCCTGTTTCTTTAAGCCCGACCATGATACCGGTCTGGCGGCACTTCTCCCGCTCGCCGCGGACCCACGGCGGAAACAGGAAACGTACCAGAAAGCGGCGGGCTCCACGCCCACTCCAGGTGCAAGCAGTGGCGCGGCATGGCAAACCCCATTGGCGCCGGCCACACCCAGGAGCATAGAAACGGTGAAAGCAGAACCAAAAGGCTAGCAGCAAGAGCCGTTAAGGGGGGGGTGGGAAGCAGGCGAGCCCCAGACGGGCTCACGCAGCAGCCCAACAGCGCAAAGTGCGAAAGGACGTGCGACATGGTAGTGACAAAGGCGGACCCGGTCACGACAATCGGCAGTAAGCTCGGTACTTACATCTGAGATGCCTTTCATGACAAAAAAATCTGCACCATCGCAGAACGGCAATAGGAGGCCACCGCGATATACATAAGCAATTCATGAATCACCCGTTCACCAGCGGCACATCGAGCACCACGTAGCCCCCTGAAGTTTTTTTATCGGCATTTCCCATGCTTTCCTCGGCAATTGCCAATGAGCTTTCACTCTGGGACTTCGCCGTCTAGCACGAGCCCTCCTCTGTGCTCTGTTGCCTCTTGCTCGAATACCAACAGGCGCTGCGTTGCTCGCCAACGAAGCTGCTCGCTGGCTGCAGCACCCTTACCCCCTCTTCGCTGGGATCGTCTTGGCTGACCAACGCTGCTGGTGATATGCATCCCTACCTCCTGTACCTCGTTCCTTGGCGTGCCGTGTCATGAACGGTGTCTGTTGGTGCTCCCGGGCCGACGGCGGGGCCATGCGCCACCTATATGCTTGCTCCGCCTCATAGGGCGTCGATTATACGTGATCATATGTCCGACGTGGGGGAAAGGCGCATCACGAAGGGGCGGCAGCCCGCTAGCCTGATTTGAGAGGATCAGTGAGAATGAGCCGGGTGCCTGCCGACTGATCGCATGCCGTACAACGCGTCTTGCCTCCCGCATCATGGCTGATCAAGTGCCCATTCACGGCACGCCATGACTCACTTGTTGCCGTTCCTTGCATTTCCCAGCGTAGTAGAATGTCTGCTCGCTTCTCCCGCTGTCTCTAGCCAGTGGAAGGCCTGTGCCCGGTTACGGCGCGAGGACCGGCGTGCAGCGGGACAGGAGACAGGTGCGTACGGGCCACTCGCGTGCTGACCAGCAACCTGTGACAGCGTGGAGGGGCACGTGCCTATCACTCGTATTGTTCCTTCTCATGAGCAGGTGGGGTTCTTTGCGGCCAAGCGTCAGCTGCGTGCTGACCATCTCGTGCAACTGAGGAGACGGGGCTCGTTGCCTCAATCTTCTGCGCCTTCTCGACTGGCAAAGCAATAGGCTGAAGGAGTGGTTGTAGGAGCACCCCTTGAGCCTTTCTGACATGTGTGCCAATGGCTCTGTGCCGTGTATTTTCTGTTCGCTCCTTTTCCCCGCTGCCCTGGACTTCGCGCCGCTTGGCTGCTCGGGTTGCAGTCCTGGTGGTAGTGCCATCGATTGCTAGGCCACAGCTGCCCTGAACAATGCCTGGCGCGACCTGGAAGACCATTGGGTATGGAGACTCCTGGGGCGCTTTCTCGTGCTCTGGCGGGACTATGCCTACCGCAGGCGGCGAGAGCTGTTGGGGTGAGGTCTTATATAAGCGGGTTGTGAAGTGGGTCGGCTCTGACGCTCTTGCACGCAGGACTACCGTGAGCTCTCCACTTGTCTCACCACCATCTCTCTGACTTGCTCCCCGCACATCACCTGTGAGCGCACGTCCGCCCTTTCTCCGCGCAAGTCACCTCCGTTGCTATGTTTGCCTTTATCAACACCAACAATGGGCCGCAGAGCAGCGCGTTCCCATGGGTCACCCAACCGACGGTCAACAACACGTCGGTCAACGGCGGTTCTCCAGCTTCTCTTGGCCCTATGGCTCATCTCGGAGGTCCCGTGGGCCCATCTTCCACGATGATTCCCCACGTCGAAGCCGCCCCTGGTTGAATTCCAGGCCCCTCACCGCCCACGTACGGACCTGCCCGTGGGCCTTGGGCCGGCTCCTCTTCTTCCGCCAGCGCGGCGCTGGCGGGAGGTAGCCTGGCGCATGCGCCTGACGGGCGCCTACGTCACAGTGGGCTTCATCTTGACAACCGCGACCAACATTTGGGTGCAGCATCGCAGCAGTTGCCTGGGCAAATGTTCTTCGGTCCCCCTATTGGCTTGGCTCCGCTTCCTCCGACCAGCAGCCACATGGCCGTGGCGGCTAGCCAGGGCTTTCGTTCAACTCCAGCGTCGGCGGCTGGCGGCCGATCCTCCCAAGCGCCAGTCGGACCTGTGACGCCCTACCGTGCTGGGAAGCCAATGCGTCCACCGGCGGGACCTAGTGGGCTCGAAGGGCGTCGCTCCGGGTCGCGTTACGGCGCACTCCCGGCGTGGGCGTTCACTGCTGGACGCGAGCGAGCGTCGGATCAGGTGCGCGCACGGTCGCGGTCTTCACGCCGTCCTCGCGCAACGTCCAATGCGTCAACTGGGAGCCGCTCCCCAACGCGCCAGCGGCTCGCTGATGGCACGTCAGGCTCCGGCTCTGCCACGCTCGCCACGGCCGCGGCGGGTCGTACTCCGCAAGTTTCGGACATTAATGATGGGGAGGTCGTCCCGTACGCCCGCATCACGGACCTAATTTACTACGTGACGACGACCGCCAACAAAGTGTCACGCTCGGTCACGCGGCTGGAGGCGCTGTGCACTACCATCGCCACGCAGCAGGTAGATGCTTCTGGGAAGATGGAAGCTCTGGCGGTGCAGTCTGACTCTGCGACCACCGCACATCGTGCTTTTGAAGCATCTATGCTGATGCTAAACAGGAAGTTCGATCTGGCGGTGAGCATGGGACGACGTACATCCGGCCCGGAGGAGCGACGCGTCCTTTCGGAGGAGCAGGAGGCGAGGTGGGTCCTCGATGTCGGGGTATGTCGGGTGCGACTTGTGCGAGATTGTGTATGCCAGAGCCTTGGTCATGTTTGGGGGGGGCTGTGAAGTGTGCCCGCTCTTGACAAGAGCGGTTGAGAGCGGCGGAGCTTGCGTGGCGCGGTCGCAATGGGAAGAGCGACATGAGACTACATATTCTTACTCGCCTTGTTGACCTTCTTTGTCGCCAATGGATACGCTCTCGGCATCTGACCTGGTCATCGGCACGTGATTGATTGATGCAGAAGGTGGCTGACAACTGGCTTGAGTATCGCTACGTGAACGCGCGCTGCTCGGCCGACGCATGGCCTAGCAAGGTGGAGATCAACCAGAAGCTGCAAGAGTGGACAGCGCGGCGTCTGGCGACCAACGGGCTGCGCGCCGCGGACATGTTGCAGATGAAGTGGTGCCTACCTCGTCGCTACGGACGCTCCAAAGACGACAACGACGGCAATGAAACCGTGAGAAGCCGCGACACGTACGCGTACCGACACCTGCATCGCCGTATCTCCCACTTCTACCAACGCATTGGCGACGCGGCGGTGGATGTGTACACTACGACGCTTCACGAAGAGCTGCAAATTGGATCGTTGAGGCCCAAGCGCGGGTATCGCAACCGCATGGAGGTGTTCTTGTCGCCCGGAGAAGCCACCGAGATGCTGAGCAACAACCGCTTCTTCACTGAGGCAACCCACAGACCTGCGCTCCTGAAAGCGTTGTCAACGACCTTCTCGCGTTTAGGTGCCGCTGGCGTTTATACGGAGCCGTCCGTGGTTCCCGGAAGCCCGCCCGTTGTCGTGTGCCTCCACGCGCACATCACCGTCGTCGTAACCATGGTACGGGAGCACCTTAAGCTTCGGTCGATCGTTCCCGGTGGTGCCCCTGCGGCAGGTCTCAACGTTGGTCATCGGACTGCGTGGGAGGCGGAGCTCGTGACCATGAAGCACCTCCTGGCAGTGCAAGGATCCACGCAGAGCAATGGCTTGCGCGTCAAAGACGGCGATTGTCCGAGGCGTACGGTTGCGGGACGCAGCAGCGGATGCGTGGAGCCACCCTACCCGACCCGCATGGTCGATGAGCTTGCCGCTATGGCTGCTGCTGAAGGCGGGCTCGCTGCCATGCGTCACGCGCTCCCGGCGGACATTGCAGCAGCCAGCCGCGCTGCAGCCACGGCGGTAGCTCACACTACGGCTTTTTCTGCAGCTACAGCAGCCTTTGCGGCTGGGGCTGGCGCTGGTGCCGGCGCTGGCGCTGGTTCTGGGTCCGGGACTTGGGCTGGGGCTGCAGCAGGTGTTGCGGCTGGGTCTGGGTCTGGGGTTGGGACTGGCGCTGGCGCTGGGGCCGGTGCGGGGGCGGGGGCGGGCGGTGGCGGGCGGCGGGCAGTGGCGGTGACAGGCGCTGGCGGGTGCGGGGCCCCATACCGACAGCCAGAGTGTCCAAATCTGTAGCCCGATACTGTGCAGCCGACTGTCTTCGGTGGAGCAGGACGGAGAATCAGCCCCAGGTTGAAATAAATGAACCAGCCCTCACTTTCTGACGTTCCGGCTGCGGCGGGGCGTCTGCACCGCGCCTCAGCGAGCCATCGACGACCCCGCTATCGAATGGTGGGCGAAAATCGCCATCCCCCACCTTACCCCTAACCCTAACCCTAACCCTAACCCTATTCCTGACCCTACCCCGCCCGTGTTGATCAGTGACGCCGAAGTCATGCGCCGCGGCACATGCGCGCGAAACCGCTGTAAGAAGGATGTACTTGTCGTGATCGAGATGGTGAGCTTGAGAGGTCCGCGCTCGTGCCGTGCCGAAGAAATCGACTTACCGACACTGTTTGGGCGAGGTCCGCTCCGATTGCGCCACAGGAAGTCGATCTGGAAGGCCTTGCCAGCAATGAAGTCCGGCGAACCAGCAGCGGGAATGGCCATGAAGAACGCCTCGTCAGCATACCGAGTTGAGTGGTGCGTGGGGTAGGCCCTGCGAGACGACAATGTCGGATTTTATCGTAGTACCCGACCAAATTACCACCGGCGTGAGCGTCACCGTCGTGGATTTCAGCAAATCGGTCGCCAGCGCCATGTCCAACCCGTCCAAGTACTTCGTAGAATTGGACGACCAACCCATGTTCAAACCCAGGACCGTGATGAGTTGATGATAACTGATACCCAATTGAGGTACCTGCTTGCTTGCGACGAATGTAATTGACGAGTTCTCGGGAGCAGGCCACACCATGTGGCTTCCGTCGGAAAGGACCTGTTGCGCCCACTCGCGACCGGCCTGGTTGACCGTCTGGCCGGATGCGGAAGCGGCCGCCAGAGCCTCGCGTAGAGGCCGCTGATTGGCCGACTGGCCCACGCCGGGCATCACGGGGCCCAGCGGCGGCGGCGGCGGCAGCGGCGGCGACACAGGCGGCGGCAGGCCGCCGCCGCCCGCCCCGCCATCCGCGTCAACGTCGATGACGTCGTCAGCGGCGGGCGGCGTCGGCGGCGGGGGTGGCGACGGCGGGAGCGGCGAAGACGGGGCCGGGTACGGTGGGGGGCCGCCCCACCACGTCGTGTCGTCACCAGACGGCGGCGGAGTGTCCCGCGCGGCGTCTTCGTCGTCCGACAACGACGATGGTGGCGACGGCGACGGCGGCGGCGACGGCGGTGGCGGCGCTGGGGGCCAGGGCGGCCCCCCCTGCCCGGCTGACGGCGGCGGCGACGGCGGCGAGGCCGGCGGTGTCGCGGGGGGGTTAGCCTGGGGTCGGTGGCTGACGCTAAAGGGCGCCGAAACATTTAAGGCGCCATAGCGGTTACAGGTGGGTTGGGCAAGCGGCGATAGGGCTGACTGCCAGGGTCAAAGGTGGTTTCAAGCGCGGGTTGGTAACATAGTGAGAGAGACGCTTTGCTCCACAAAGGTCTGCGCGCGCGCGCGCAGAAATCGTAGGCGGGCGCGCGCAGCCCCGGCACTGGGGGGACGTCGACAGTAGAGGCGTTCAGCGTTGAATGCCTGCAGGGCCCACACTGTGTGTGGGAGGACCTGAGGAGTGTGTGTCCGTATATACCTCTTCGCATCATCTCGCGCACGCACTGGATTGCGGCAGCAGCAAGGCGATGGAGTGGGCGCGAGGTGGAGCGTAACAGGGATGAGAAACGTGCCGGGCGATGCCGGGCCGGTCGAGGCTCGAGACAGTCAGGCCGCAGAACCTCGCGAGATGAAACTTCGTGAGGCACCGTTTCGCGGAGGGGGAGCGGATCGGAGGGGTTGCATGAGGCTAAATGCAGGGGGGGGGCTGGCGGCACGCGACACTGGGAATGCTGGGACGGCGAGCAGCGGAGCAGGTGGGGGACTGCAGCAGTGACTGCGTGCAGGCCGGATGGCGGTGCATCGGTGGCGGGAAATAGGGCGGTGGCGGGAGAGAGTGACGTGCCGTAAACGACTATGTGCATGTGCGTGTGCGGGCACAGGGAAGGGGGGGCGGGGGGGGGAGGATGGAAGGAACTTGCATACACTGCGAAATTGATTGAATAGGGGGGCGGGGGGAACCTGCGATATTAAATGGAGAGGGCTGTCCATTTGAAAGCGGCCTTGATGAGTGGATAGAGGGGTTGGGCTACTGTATTGAAATTCGTGTCAGCAACGACAGCTGATTGGCTGAAGACCACTGTACGCCATAGATCTGACATCCGATTGGTGTCCGACTGGTGTCCTCTCAAATTCACCTGGCGAATCAAACGGAGAGCCTCTACGCTACCTGGGAGAGCCCTTCCTCCAAATCGCTCGAATCGCTGTCCGTCCGATTGAATGGACATCGATTCCAGATCATCAGAGGGGGTTGTCCATTGGATTGGAGATGCCCGTATATTAGGGTCCGCGAGATCGCGACCACTCGCGAAAGCCAGAGAGTTCGAAGGTGACCATCCTCAGGGCATCTGCGCGAGTGCAATGGACCTTTTGCACAACGCCATGGTGTCCCCAAAGGGGTGGCCATTGAAGAATTGGTTGGGGGTACAGGTTAGGGTTAGGGTTAGGGTTAGTCCCCCGTGTTGGCGCCTGCTGGCATGGACCTTGTAGACGGGTCGAGCGCGCCGGTCTGTCACCTGCGCGACCCCCTCGCTTCCTCGCCCATTGTGCTCGTCGGCGTCGGCGGTGGGGTGTGCGGCGGCAGCGTCGGCGGCAAGGCGGGCTGCACGAACATGGGTGGGTGCGCCCAAGAGGGTTTCCCACGTGGCGGAGGTCGTACCGCTGTTGGTCTGTAAGTCTGTCGAACAGGATTGAAATGGCTTCGAGTAGCTTCCACGATTCGCAAAGAACTGGCCAATGATATGCTACATCGCATTTTTAAACGGGTACTAGGTGCCCGGACTATTCTACAATTGCCGGATATAGTCGAAATATTTCGTTGTTTCATTTTCGCGTTTCTCTCTCAAATCAAAGCTCAAACGAGATGCGTGCATGGTGTGGGGGCCTGGCCCGCAGCTGCAGGCGCAGCCTGCTCACCGCTCGCCACTGACCTTCCCCCCCACTTGCCTGTGATTTTACCCCTCGCTTGCCACTTGCCAACGAAGGACGCAACGATACGGCGGACGGCCACATCGTCGCCATTGCAGTGGTTGCGCACGTTCATACATCCCGCCCCCCCCCCCCCCCC
>ENA-ORXC01001037-ORXC01001037.1-marine-metagenome-genome-assembly--contig:-NODE-1037-length-17435-cov-3.702673_pt1 | contig 17435 bp, 14 predicted proteins | sample MGYA00237865_ERZ511478 | MGnify/ENA metagenome assembly ERZ511478 | reverse complement strand
TACCTGCTGGGCGACGAGGTCACCGCCGCCGACCTGCCCGCTCGCCTCGCGGCGGTGGCGGCGGAGCGCGGGGCGGACGAGCGCGTTTTCCTGCGCGGCGACGGCGAGGTCGGCTACGGCCGCGTCATGGAAGTGATGGGCACGCTGAACGCCGGCGGTTTCAGCAATATCGGCCTCGTGACCGATCCGGGCGGGGCGGCTGCTCCTGCACCGCTCGTCGAACAGTAGAGATGTGGAAGGGTGATAGCGTAGCGTGACGTATGTCGGGATCATAGCATCGGCGGTTCTGCATGTGGGCGGGTTGTTCCTGCTGCTGACCGCGCGTCCGCCGGAGCCGCTGATCCCGCTCGGGTCCGATACGCCCGTGGCTGTCGATATCATCTCGCTGGACGAGTACAACGCGATCACGTCGCGCGCGCCTGCCCGTTCCACCCTTGCCGCCCTGCGCAACCAGCCCGAAGCGCCCCGCGCCCCGGTTGCCGACGCGAACCCGGTCCCCGACACGCCCGAGGATACGCCCCCCGCCGAACAGCCCGAGCCGTCCGTCGAACTGGCGATGCGCCTGCCCCCGGTGGTCGAGGACATGCCCCCCCCGGTCGAGAAGCCGCCCGCGCCCCAAACTTCGGAGGTCGAGGTCGCGCCCGCCCCCGACCCCCTCGCGCTGGATCGGGATGCCCTGCAGGATCGCGGCGTCGACCCCGCCGATCTCGGCCCGCCGGAGGATGTGCAGATCGCCACCGCCCCCCCCGTGCCGGAGCCGCCGCGCGGCGTCTTCGACGCGCCGGTGATCGACACGACGCCCGACGAGCCGCCCAAACCGGCGGAGACGGAAGGCGAGGGCGAGGAGGCCCAGCCCGCCCCCGAACCCGAACCCGCCCCCGAAGCGCCGGTCGAGGTTGCCGAGGTCGATGACCTCGCCCCGATGGCGACGCCGTTCCCCGTGCCGAAACCGCGCGGCTCGCTCTCCATCGCCAGCGAGGAGGAGCCTGCGCCTGCACCCGCGCCCGCTCAGGTTGCGGAAGCCGCACCTCCCCCCCCCCCCCCCCCCCCCCCCCCCCCCCCCCCCCCCCGGCGGGGGTGTCCGCGCCGACCCCCGCCCCCCCGCCCGAACCCGATTCGCAGCAGCTTACCGAGGCGGAGATGGAGGCGGAGCGCCAGATGATGGCCGCGCTCATGGAACAGATGCGCGCGAACCAGCCGCCCTCCGAGGCCGAACTGCGCGCCGCCGAGGAAGAAGCCCGCCGCAAGTTCGAGGAAGAACAGCGGCGCCAGGCCGAACTCGCCGCATTGGACGAAGCGGAACGCCGGAAGCGCGAAGCCGAGGACCGCGCACGGGCCGAGGCCGCCGAAATCGAACGCCTCGCCGAGGAACTGGCGAATCAGCGCGCCCGCGAATTCGCCGAGCAGCGCGACCGCGAAGCCGAGGCCGAGGCCCGGCGGCGCGCCCAGCAGGAGGCAGCCCTGCGCGCCCAGCGCGAGGCACAGGAACAGCAGCGCCGCGCGGATATCGAGGCGCAGCGCGTTGCCCAGCAGGAACTCGACCGCCGCATCCGCGAGGAAGAGCAACGCCAGCAGGCCGCCCGCGACCTAGCCGCCCGCCGCCAGCAACTCGCCGAACTCAACGCGACCGTCGCGCCCGAGACTCGCGCGAATACCGTCCTCAACGCCCCCGCGCAGCCGGATAACAGCTTCGCCAGCGGCACCAGTTCCCTCGACCGCATCTTCGCCGCCGCCAATGTCGCCGCAACCGGGGCCAATACCGGTCGCAGCTTCGGGCAAGGCGGCAATCGCGGGGCGGGCGGCGCGAGCCTGACGCTGGACGAACGCCAGGCCGTGCTCAACCAGTTGCGCCGGTGCTGGCGCGTCGCCACCTTCTCCGAGAATGCCCGGACCCAGGTCGTGATCCTGCGCGCGCAGATCCGGCAGAACGGTTTCATTAACCAGGGCACGATAAGTGTGGTCTCGCCGAACCCGATTCCGGCGGATTACCAGGTCGCGGTGCAGCGGGCGCGGACCGCCTTGCAGGATGTGTCCTGCCAGCCCTTCTCGCTCCCTGCCAACAAGTACAATTCGTGGCGCGACATCGAAATCCGCTTCGACCCAGCCCAGATGGTGCTTCAATGATGATGATGCTTTCCGCTACCCGTCGCATGCTCGGCGCGGCCTGTCTCGGTCTGGCGGCGCTCGTTCCCCTGGCCGATGCCCGGGCGCAGTCGCAACCCCTCAAGCTGACGCTGGATCGCGGGGTGGTGGAGCCGTTGCCGATATCCGTGCTCGATTTCTTCGGGCAGGGCGGGGTCGCCGATCCCCTCGGCCCGCAACTCGCGGCGGTGATCGAGGCGGATCTGGCCAGCACCAACGTCTTCCGCAACGTGCCGGACGCCGCCATCGCGCCGATGGTCCCCAGCTTCAGCGCCCCGCCCCGCTTCAACGATGTGCGCACGCTGTCGAATGCGGCGGCGCTGGTTACGGGCGAGATCGGGTCCACGCCGGATGGCCGCTTCGCCCTGCGGTTCCGGCTGTGGGACGTGGTCGCGCAGCAGCAGATCGCGGGCTTTCAGTATACCGGCGACCGGGCCGCGTGGCGGCGCATGGCGCATCGCGCGTCGGACGCCATCTACGAGCGGTTGACGGGGGAGGCGGGCTATTTCGAGACGCGCATCGTCTTCGTCGACGAGCGCGGGCCGAAGAACGAGCGCGTGAAACGCCTCGCGGTCATGGATTACGACGGCGAGAACCTCGAATACCTGACGGGCGGTTCCTCGCTGGTCCTGACCCCGCGCTTTTCGCCCCGGTCGCAGGAGGTGACCTATATCTCGTATCGCGACGGGTTGCCGCGCGTGTACCTGCTGGATATCGAATCGCGGCGGCAGGAGATCCTGGGCCGCTTCCCCGGCATGACCTTTGCCCCGCGCTTTTCGCCCGACGGCACGCGGGTGCTGATGAGCCTGTCGCGGGCCGGGAATACCGACGTCTACGACATGGACCTGCGCACGCGGCAGGTGACGCGCCTGACCTCGAATTCCGCCATCGATACCGCCCCGTCCTATTCGCCGGACGGTCGCCGGATCGTGTTCGAATCCGACCGGGGCGGCTCGCAGCAGCTCTACGTGATGTCTGCGAACGGCGGCGACGCGAAGCGGATCAGCTTCGATTCCGGGCGCTATGCCACTCCCGTCTGGTCGCCGCGCGGTGACCTGATCGCCTTTACCAAGATGTCGGGCGGGCGCTTCGGCATCGGCATCATGGACCCGGACGGCGGGGGCGAGCGCATCCTGACCGACAGCTTCCTCGACGAAAGCCCGACCTGGGCACCCAATGGACGGCGGTTGATGTTCTTCCGCGAAACCCAGGGCGAGCGGGGCAATCCGCAGCTTTACTCCATCGATATCCGGGGCGGCAGGGAAACCCGCGTCAAGACCCCCGGTCCCGCCTCCGACCCCGCATGGGGACCCGTGATGCGCTGAACGAAGCCATTGCGAATCGAAACCGACGCCGGTGATTCGGCGTAAAGACAAGACAGGTCCACCGATGATCGTGGACCGGAAAAGGAGCCTACAATGCGTCCGACCCCTCTACGTTCCCTCGCTCTGGTCGTCGCCGCAGCCCTCGTACTCTCGGGCTGCGCGTCCAGAAAGGACCCCACCGCCGACAGCATGACGACCGCGACGGGCCTCGGCACGTTCGGCGCGCCCAGCGGGGCCGGTACCGGTGCCGGTATAAGCGACGTCGGTGCCGGTGCAGGACCTGCCTTCGATCCGGTCGTGGTCGGCGGCGGGGCGGGCGTCGGTACCGGCACCGGTAGCGGGTTCGGCAGTGGCGATGCCTACGGCACGACCGGGACGCTGGGCGGAATCGACGGTTCGACCCTTGGTACCCTCGGTCAGAACGGAACCGGAACCGGCACCTACGCGAATCAGGGGTCCTACGGCGCGAATAACGGGCTGGTGGATGGCGGCATCATCTCGGCGGCCCCGCAATACACCGACGGCACGGTGTATACGGACAGCACCGTCTACAGCGACGGAACCGTCTACGACGACGGCAGTTCGGCCTTCGACAGCACGATCCAGCCCTATGACAGCACCCTGTTCGACGATTCGGGATCGGTGGCGAACAACGGCTCGCAATACACCACCTTCGACAATCAGGGCGGCGGCTCCGCGCTCGGCGGATATTCCTTCCCGGGCGATAACGGCCAGCCCAGCTATTTCGCCACCCAGGTCGGCAGCCGCATCCTCTTCCAGACCGACAGCGTCATTCTCAGCGACGGGGCGCGCGAAACCCTGCGGCGACAGGCGGCATGGCTGCAACTGCACCCCGAGCATAACGTGATCCTGGAGGGTCATGCCGACGAGCGCGGTACCCGTGAATACAACCTCGCGCTGGGCGCGCGCCGCGCGGATGCGGCCCGGGCCTACATGTCGTCGCTGGGCGTCGTGACATCCCGCCTGCGCACGGTATCCTACGGCAAGGAGCGCCCGCTCTCCACGGGGTCGGACCCGAGCGACTGGGCGAAGAATCGCCGCGTCGATACCGCCCTCGCGAATGGCGCGAGCTTCTGAGCAACGCACAATGATGCGCCCCGCGCGGGCGCGTCCCTTTGGGAGAGTTGGCTATGGCATACACGATTCGCGGCACGGCACTCGCGCTGACGGCTCTCCTCGCGGTGCTCGTCTTCGTGCCGGTGCCATCGGCGACCGCCCAGCAGCAGGGGGTGCAGCGCATCCCCGTCAGTTCCATCCTCGGGCGGCTCGACCGTCTGGAATCCGAGATCGTGATCCTGCGCCGCAACCCGCGCGGCGCGAATGACGGCACCGGTCCCCGGATCGATCAGCTGGAATCCGAGTTGCGGCGTCTGACCGGCGTCGTCGAGCGTCTGGAATACGATGCCGCCCGTCAGGCCGAGTTGTCGCAGAAGCGCATTCTCGACCTCGAAACCCGGCTTCAGGCCCTCGAATCCCAGCGTCCGACGCCCTTCGTGGCCCAGCCGCCCCCGGCGGCCGTCGGACCTCTGGCGACATCCCCGTCCATGGCACCGGCCCCTGCGCCGTTCGCCCAGGGGTTCCAGCCGCCCCAGCCCACGGTCAAACTGGGCGGCGAACCGGCGGTCGCGTTCGGTGCGCCGCGTCAGGTGGACACCCCCCCCGACCTCGCCGCGCTGCCCTTCCCGGCCATCCCCGTGCCCGGCCAGCCCCAGCCCGGCACCGCCGTCGCGCTTGCGGGGGCCTCCATCGCACCGCCGGTCCAGGCTCCGCCCCTCTTCCCCGTTCCGGCCCCGAACCAGCCCACCCTCGCCCCCGGCGGCGCGCAGGCGCAGTACGACGAGGCGTTGCGGATGCTCAATCTCGGCGAATTCGATGCGGCGGGGGCGGCGCTGGAGAGGCTGGTCGCGCAGTATCCGCAGGATGCCGTCTCCGGCAGCGCGCATTACTGGCTCGGCGACATGCACCTGCGGCTGGGCCGGTATAACGAGGCGGCGAAGGCCTTCCTCGAATCCTTCAAGGGCTGGCCCGACGGTGCCAAGGCTCCGGACAGCCTGCTGAAACTCGGCATGACGCTCTCGGGCCTCGGCCAGCGCGAGGAAGCCTGCCTGACCTTCACGGAGTTTCCGGGGCGCTATCCGAACGCCTCGCAGACCCTGCTGCGCCGCGCGCAGATCGAGGCCGAACGCACCCAGTGCGGGGGATGACGGCATCCGTACCGGATGACGACCTGCGCGCGCTGTTCGCCTGCGCACCTCCCGATACCCCCGTCGCCCTCGCCGTTTCGGGCGGGGGGGACAGCATGGCCCTGCTGCACCTCGCGCTGCGCTGGTCGCGGCTCGGCGGCCCCGCCCTGCACGCCCTGACCGTCGACCACGGCCTGCGCCCCGACAGCGCGGGCGAGGCGCAGGCGGTCGCCGGTTTCTGCGCCGCGCAGGGAATTCCCCATGAAACCCTGCGCTGGGAGGAGGGTCGTCCGGGCGAGACGGGCAACCTGCCGGACGCGGCCCGCACCGCCCGCTACACGCTGATGGCCCGGGCCTGCGCCGCGCGGGGCATCGCGACGCTCCTGACCGGCCACACCCTCGACGATCAGGCGGAGACGGTGCTGCTCCGCCTCGGGCGCGGTTCCGGCGTCGACGGTCTGGCCGCGATGCGTCCGGCCACGGCGCTGTGGGGCCTGCGCGTTATCCGTCCGCTGCTCGGCATGCGGCGGACAACCCTGCGCGACATCCTCGCCGCCGAGGGGATCGCATGGCGCGACGACCCGACGAACGAGGACCGCCGCTACGCCCGCATCCTGGCCCGCGACGCTCTGGCCACTCTCGCCCCGCTGGGCATCACGGCGGAGCGCCTCGCGGGGACGGCGACCGCGATGGCCGACGCGCGGCAGGTGCTGGATGCCGCGGCCACCACCCTCGCCGCCGAACTCTGCACGCTGTCCCCTCTCGGATACGTCCTGCTCGATCCCGTCCGCCTCGCCCGCGCCCCCCGCGAGACGCGCCACCGCCTGCTCTCGCGCCTCCTCTGCGCGGTATCGGGCACCCCCTATCGCCCCCGGCTGGAGGCGCTGACAGGTCTGCTCGACCGGATGGGCGGGGCGGGTTTCGGCGGCACGACCCTGCACGGATGCCGGATCGACCCCTTCGGCACGCAGGTCGCGATCCAGCGCGAGCCGAGCGCCTGCACGGCTTCCCTGCGCGCATTGCCGCACGGCACATGGGACGACCGCTTCGACATCACCCTCCCGGCATCCCTGACCCGGCGCGAGGGCGTCACCATCGCGGCGGCGGGGGCGGAGGGCCTGCGCATGCTCAAGGCCGCGAAACACCCCGCGCCGCCCGTCTGGACCGCCGCCCCGCGCCCCGCGCGCCTGTGCGCTCCGGCCCTGTGGCGCGGCCCCGATCTGCTCGCCATCCCCCTCGCCGGATACGCCCCGGCACCCGAGGCGTCGGAATGCCGCGCGGTATCCAGGGTCACGTTAGGGACGACGATGGTTGATCCTGACCGGGAAGCCTATATCTAGTGTAGGACAAAGTTACGGACCGGCCCGGCTTTTCGGGCGCGCCCCATCGGGAGCCACGTGTGAACAACATCAAGAATCTGGGCCTGTGGCTCGTCATCATCATCCTGTTCGTCGCCCTGTTCAATATGTTCGGGCAGAGTGGGAACGATCGCGGCGCACGGGAAATGACGTATTCCGAACTCGTCCGCAATATCGATTCCGGTTCCGTCAGCAAGGTCACTATCTCGGGCGAGCGCCTGACCGGTACGCTGGAGGGATCGAATACCCCGTTCTACACCTACATCCCCGCCGACAGCAACCTGATGGAAAAGCTGGAGAATTCCAGCACCGACATCGTGGTCGACCCGCAGGAGCGCAATCCGCTGGTCGCCGTCCTTCTCGGCTGGCTGCCGTTCCTGCTGCTGATCGGCGTCTGGGTCTTCTTCATGCGCCAGATGCAGGGCGGCGGGAAGGGCGCGATGAGCTTCGGCAAGTCCAAGGCCAAGCTGCTGACCGAGAAGCAGGGCCGCGTCACCTTCGACGACGTGGCGGGCATCGACGAGGCGAAATCCGAATTGCAGGAGATCGTGGAATTCCTGCGCGACCCGCAGAAATATTCGCGTCTGGGCGGCAAGATCCCCAAGGGTGCATTGCTCGTCGGCCCTCCCGGCACCGGCAAGACCTTGCTGGCCCGCGCCATCGCGGGAGAGGCGGGTGTGCCGTTCTTCACCATCTCGGGGTCGGACTTCGTCGAGATGTTCGTCGGTGTGGGCGCATCGCGCGTCCGCGACATGTTCGAGCAGGCCAAGAAATCCGCTCCCTGCATCGTCTTCATCGACGAGATCGACGCCGTGGGTCGCCATCGCGGCGCGGGCTATGGCGGGGGCAATGACGAGCGCGAGCAGACGCTCAACCAGTTGCTGGTCGAGATGGACGGGTTCGAGGCGAACGAGGGCGTGATCCTGATCGCCGCGACCAACCGTCCCGACGTGCTCGACCCCGCGCTGCTGCGCCCGGGCCGCTTCGACCGTCAGGTCACGGTCAACAACCCCGACATCAACGGCCGCAACAAGATTCTGGAGGTCCACGCGCGCAAGGTGCCGCTGGCCCCCGGCGTCGACCTGCGCCGCATCGCCCGCTCGACCCCCGGTTTCTCGGGTGCCGATCTGGCCAACCTCGTCAACGAAGCGGCCCTGACCGCCGCGCGTCTCGGCAAGCGTCTGGTCACGATGGACGATTTCGAATTTGCCAAGGACAAGGTGATGATGGGGGCCGAGCGCCGGTCGATGGTCATGACCGAGGACGAGAAGAAGGTCACTGCCTACCACGAGGCCGGCCACGCCCTCGTCGCCATGTTCGTGCCCCAGCACGACCCCGTCTACAAGGCCACGATCATCCCCCGGGGCCGCGCGCTGGGTCTGGTGATGTCCGTGCCGGAGCGCGATACCTATTCGGTGTCGAAGACCAAATACACGTCGAAAATCGCGATGGCGATGGCGGGCAAGGCGGCGGAGGTGCTGACCTTCGGTGAGGACAACGTGTCGTCCGGTCCCGTCAGCGATATCCAGCAGGTGTCCAAGATCGCCCGCGCGATGGTCACGCAGTTCGGCATGTCCGACAAGATCGGCAACGTGAACTATTCTTCCGAACAGGACAGCTTCCTCGGCAGCTATCAGGGCGGCGGGATGCAGATCTCGACCGAGACCCAGAAGATCATTGAGGAGGAGGTGCGCCGCCTGATCGAGACCGGCTACGAGACCGCGAAAAGCATCCTGACCGAGAAATCGGTCGAGTTCGAGCGCCTCGCCCAGGGCCTGCTGGAATACGAGACGCTGACCGGCGACGAGATCAAGAAGGTCATTGCCGGGGAACCGCTCGACCGTAACGACGACGGCACCCCCACCGATTCCGGCCCGCCTTCGATCACCTCGGTGCCGAAGACCAAGAAGCCCAAATCCGATGGCGGGATGGAGCCGCAGCCGACCTGAGGCGATGTCGAGGGACGTGCCTTCGCGTCCCGACCCGGAAATCGCGCGAAAACAGGTAAGGGTTGCACGCTTTCGCCGCATCGGGGCATGATCGGAGCGTCACGGGGAAACCCGTGGCGCTTTTTCGTGCGAGGACCGAACGCTTGGCCACCCGACCCCATCCCCGCATCATGGGCATCCTGAACGCCACGCCCGACAGCTTCTCGGATGGCGGGGCCGTGCCGGAGAACGCGCTGGCCGAACGGGTTGCCCGCCTCATCGCGGAGGGTGCCGACATCCTCGATATCGGCGGCGAATCGACCCGCCCCGGTGCCGTTACCGTCCCGGCGGCGGAGGAATGGCGCAGGGTCGCGCCCGCGATCGATTCTGCCGTGGCGGCAGGCGCGCTCGTCTCGATCGACACGCGCAAGGCCGATGTTGCCCGGCGCGCGCTGGGGCGGGGGGCGCGGGTGTTCAACGACGTTTCCGCCCTGACCTACGATCCGGACAGCCTGAGCGTTGCCTGCGACTATGCGGCGGCGGGGGGGATGGTCTGCCTGATGCATGCCCTCGGCGATCCCGGGACGATGCAGCGGGACCCCCGGTACGACGACGTGGTGCGCGAGGTGCGCGACTACCTGATCGCCCGGGTCGCGGCGTGCCGGGCGGCGGGCATCCCCCGGGCCGCGCTGATCGTCGATCCGGGCATCGGCTTCGGCAAGACGCTGGCGCATAACCTGACCCTGCTGCGCAATCTGGCCGCGTTCCGCGAGATCGGCTGTCCCGTCCTGCTGGGTGCCTCGCGCAAGGGGTTCATCGGCACGCTGTCGGGCGAGAAGGACGCCGCCCGCCGCGCCCCCGGCTCCGTCGCGGTCGCCCTGCACGGTGCGCGGCAGGGGGTCGATATCCTGCGCGTGCATGACGTGCGCGAGACGGTGCAGGCCCTGGCCGTCGATACTGCATTGCGGGAATCGTAATGGCCGTCCGCGTCATCGAGGTCATCGCCCCCGGCGACCAGGGCGGGGCCATCCGCAAGGTCTTCGCCGAACACCGCCCCATCGAGAGTTGGTCCGTGGCCGAGCAGGAGGAGGGCGGGCGGCGCATCGTGATCAAGGCCCTCGTCGATCCCGATTACCAGCAATCCACCCTCGACGCCCTGCACGATGCCCTGTCCGGCACCGACGGCTGGCGCATCGTGCTGCAACCGACCGACGCCGTCATCCCGAAACCCGAACCCGACGAGGAGGCACGTGCTACCCGCGAGGCGCACCGCCGCGCCACCACCCGCGAAGTCCTGTACGGCCAGATCGAGCGCGGGGCGCGGCTGACGAACGACTATCTGCTGTTCGTCGCCCTCTCGACCGTCGTGGCGGGGGCGGCACTGGTCACCAACAATGTCGCGGTCCTGATCGGGGCCATGGTCATCGCCCCGTTCCTCGGCCCCAATCTCGGTTTCGCCTTCGGGGCCGCGCTGGGCGACCGCACGCTGATGGCCGAGGCGGCCAGATCGCTTGCGCTGGGCTTCGCGCTGGCCGTGGTGCTGTCGATCTTCGGCGCGGCGGTCCTTCCCCTCGATCTGGAGGCGAAGGAACTGCTCGACCGCACGCGCATCGGGCTGGACGGCATGGTGGTCGCGCTGGCATCGGGGGCCTGTGCCGCGCTGGCCCTGACCAGCGGGGCGAGCGCGTCCCTGGTCGGCGTGATGGTCGCCGTCGCCCTGCTGCCGCCCGCCGTGGCCTTCGGCATCATGATCGGTGCGGGCGAGTGGCGCATGGCACTGGGGGCGGCGGAACTGTTCGCGGTCAATGTTGCCAGCGTCAACCTGTCCGCGCTGGCCGTCTTCCGTTATCGCGGGGTCGAGCCGCGCCAGTGGCTGCGCAAGTTCGAGGCGCGGCAGTCCCGGCGTACCGCCTTCGCCATGCTGGGCGGATTGCTGGCGCTGCTGGTCGTCGCGATCCTGTTCGCCGATTTCACGGGGTTCTTCGACGCGATGCAATCGCCAGACCCGTGAGGATCAGCGCGCAGGCCGCCCCGTCCGCCGGCGTCACCGTCTCGCCCCCGAACACCACCCCCACCGCCAGCGCCGTGATCGGCACCAGATAGCCGACCCCGGACATGAACACCGACCCGACCGACGAGATCACCGCCACCCGCAGGATCATCGCCAGCCCGCTGGAGACGATTCCGATGCCGATCAGGATCGCGATGGTCTGGGTCGACGGCACCTCCTGCGGCCAGGCCGCCAGCGCGAACGGCGCGATCAGCACCCCGCCGAACGCGAAGCCCAGCGCCGATAGCGCGATCGGGTCCGTCTTCGGCGTGCGCCGCGTCATGATCGACCCGACGGCATAGGACAGCGTCGCGCCCAGGCACGCCAACTGCGCCAGCCCGTCCGCCGATCCGAGGGCCGTCAGCGCCTCCCACCCCATCAGCATCAGCACGCCCGCGAACCCGACCAGAAACCCGGCCAGCTTGCGCCGCGTCATCGCCTCGCCCGGCGAGAAGACATGCGCCAGCGGCAGAACAAGCAGCGGAATCACCGCCATGTAGACCCCCGCGACCCCGCTCGGCACCACCTGCTGCGCCCAGGCCAGCAGCGACATCGGCACCGCCAGCGAGAACACCCCGAGGGCCGCCGCCCCCAGCCAGCGCCCCCGCCCGCGCGGTATCGCCCGCCCGGTCATCACCGCGAACGGGATCACCGCCGCCCCGCCGATCAGCACCCGCGCCCCGGCGACCACGGCGGGCGATACCTCGACCAGCGCGAACTTCACCAGCAGGAACGTCGTCCCCCAGATCATCACCAGCGCCCCGACCATGGCGTAGGAGACAAGTGTCGGCGCGCGCAGCGCCGCGATATCGCTCATGCCGGGCGACCCCGCAGGCGCGCGGCGAGGTTCTGGCTGACCGCGATCCCGACCAGGATCAGCCCCAGCGCCACCCCCAGGCGGGGCGAGATGTCCTCGCCCAGAAAGAACGCGCCGAACACCACCGCCCAGATCGGCACCTGATAATTGACCAGCGACAGGAAGGGCGGCCCCGCCGTCTCCAGTATCTTCAGCATCAGCAGCAGCGCCCCGGCGGTCGGCCCGATGGCGAGGACGAGGATGGCCAGCCCGCTGCCCGCCGAGGGCATCGCGTTCGGCACCCCCTCGACCCACAGCGCGAGGGCGACGGACAGGATGGCGGCGAGGATCATGGTCGCCGCGCCGAAGGCGACGGGCCGCGTCTCGGGCGCGCGCTTCATCACGATGGTGCCGCCGGCATAGCAGACCGTCGCGACCAGACACGCCGCCTGCGCCACCGCCGTCCCCTCGCCGCTGGCAAGCTGGCGCAGGGCGTCGAAGCCGAACAGGACCAGCATCCCCGCGAAGCCGATGGTCAGGCCGATCGTGTTGCGCGCCGTCATCCGCTCGCCCGCCACCAGAAAATGGCTCATCGCCAGCGCGATCAGGGGCATCACCGCCATGAACACGCCGGTCACGCTGCTGGGCAGGGTCGTCTGCGCCCAGGTCAGCAGGGCGAAGGGCAGGGCGTTCGACAGGATGGCCGAGGCCAGCGCGAAGGCCCACACGATGCGCCGTTTCGGCAATCCGCCGCAGATCGGATAGCACAGCCCCCACAGCATCAGCGCCGCGATGCCGATGCGCGCGGCGACCAGCGTGAACGGTCCCATCCCCTCCAGCGCCACGGTCACCAGCATGAAGGAGCCGCCCCAGATGATGCCGAGGGCGGCTAACCGGACCCAGTTAAAGGGATCGCCGCCATGGTTCATGAGATAACTTTCAGAAAACAACTCTGTCCCGGACCCCGATCCGGGGCCTCGACGGTCAGCGTGCGATTGCGTGAGCGCAGCGCGAAAAAATCAATCGTGATGCGTCTTCGCGAATGCGGCCTTCTGCTCCGCCGTCGCATCCGCCTGATACTTCGCGCGCCATTCGTCGAAGGGCATCCCGTACACGATCTCCCGCGCCTGCGCCTTGCCGATCTCGACCCCGCGCTCGGCGGCGGCCTCGTCGTACCACCGGCTGAGGCAGTTGCGGCAGAAGCCCGTCAGGTTCATCATGTCGATGTTCTGCACATCCGTCCGCTCGCGCAGGTGGTCGCGCAGGCGGCGAAAGGTGGCGGCTTCCAGCTCGGTACGGGTCGCGTCGTCCATGGTATCCTCCGGGGTTTGTCAGCAGGAGGTAGGGCGGAACGGGGGCCAAGTCACGCTCAACTCTCGAACCGCGTCCGCCCCCGCCGGTTCTCGTCGATGGGCAGGTCCAGGTGGATGGGTTGCTGCGCGCGCTGGGTGCAGTGCTGGCGCGGGCAGAGGCGGCAGTTGATGCCGATGGGCGTGGCCGAATCGCCCGCCGGATCGAATGCCGGGGCATGGGCGGCATAGATCATCTTGTCCGCATGCTCGACCGCGCAGCCCAGACTGACGGCGAGGCGCTGGTCCTGCGAGCGATAGCCGAAGGTCGGGCGGTCGACCGTGCGGTTGATCGTGAAATAGCGCCCGCCATCGGGCATCTCGACCGTCTGCGGCAGGATGCGCCCGGGCATCCGGAAACACATGTGGATATCGAGGCGCGGACACGCCCCGCCATGCTCCGCGAGGTTGAAACTGGTCGCGTTGAACCGCTTCGTCACGTTCCCCGCCTTGTCGATGCGCATGAAGAAGAACGGCACCCCCTGCGCCCCGTCGCGCTGCAACGTGGTGACCCGGTGGCACACCTGCTCGAACGACACCCCGAACCGCGCGGCGAGGTGGTCGAGGTCGTAGCGGCACGCCAGCGCCTCGCCATGGAACGCCGCATAGGGCATCAGCACGGCGGCGGCGAAGTAGTTGGCCAGCTCCACCCGCGAGCGCGCTTGCCCGCGCGGGTCCGAGATCCTCGCCTCCGCCAGAATCGTGTCGAAGATCGCGTCATAGGACAGCAGCCCGATGACATGGGCAAGCTGGAACACCCGGTTCAGGTGGTCCAGCCCCTCCGAGAACAGCAACCGCCGCGCCGGTTCGTCGTAGTAGCGCAGGGTATCGGGCATGTCGGCCACCGGCACCGTCTCGACCGCGATCCCCAGCGCCTCGCGGATACGGGATTTCAGGAACCCGTAAAGCTCGTCATTGGGGCGCGGGCCGAGGGCGCGCAGGTCTTCGGCGGCGCGCTCGATCGTGTCGAAATAGTTGCGATTGCGGCGGAACAGGTCGTGGACGATGGCTTCGGGGCTGGCATGCACCACCCCTTCGGCCCCGCTGGCATCGACCATCCCCAGCATCCGTTCGGACAGCGCGCGGTAGCTGCCGTGCAGGGACAGCAGATTCTGCGCCAGCGTCGGGCAATGGTCCAGCGCCGCGCGCAATTCCTGAAGATCGGCGCGCGCAGCGCCGAAGATGGGGTCCTGAAGCGCATTGCGCAGGTCGGCCAGTTGGGTCGGCGCGTCGTCCTCGACCAGCGTGCGGATATCGATGCCGTAGCTTTCGGACAACCGCATCAGCACCCGCACCGACAGGCTGCGCTGATTGTTCTCCAGCAGGTTCACATAGGTCGCGCTGAGGCCCAGCGCCTCGGCCATCTGCGCCTGGGTCTGCTTGCGCTCCTTGCGGATCTGGCGCAGCTTGGGGCCGACGAAGGTTTTCCGGGCTTTCACGCGACCCCCCCCTGACACCTTACAACATTACATACCCGACCCTTTGTAAGTTACAAATCCATCCCGTCAACCCGGTTGGATTTGAGAACGGGGCGCGCCGACGCTATCTGAAATTCGAGATAAAATGCGGAAACACGCATTTCCCCGACACCCCAGGACGGAGTGCATCCATGAAAACCGGTATCAACCACCTCTTCATCCCCGGTCCCACCAACGTCCCCGAGCGGGTGCGCATGGCGATGAACGTGCCGATGCAGGACATGCGCGCCCCCGATTTCGGCGACCTGACCCTGCCGCTGTTCGACGGTCTCAAGAAGGTGTTCCGCACCACCGGCGCCGAAGTCTTCATGTTCCCCGGCTCCGGCACCGGGGCCTGGGAAGCGGCGATCACGAACACCCTGAACAAGGGCGACAAGGTGCTGATGTCCCGCTTTGGCCAGTTCTCGCACCTGTGGGTCGACATGGCCGAACGCCTCGGCCTCGATGTCGAGTGCATCGACGTCGAATGGGGCAAGGGCGTGCCGGTCGAGACCTACGCCGAAAAGCTGCGCGCCGATACGCGCGGCGAGATCAAGGCCGTCTTCGCCACCCATAACGAGACGGCCACGGGCGTCACCTCCGACATCGCGGGCGTGCGCAGGGCGCTGGACGATGCCAACCACGACGCGATGCTCTATGTCGATACCGTCAGCGGCCTCGGCTCGCTCGATTTCCGCATGGACGACTGGGGCGTCGATCTGGCGGTTTCCGGCTCGCAGAAGGGGCTGATGCTGCCTGCGGGTCTCGGCATCCTCTGCGCCAGCCAGCGCGCCATCGAGGCGTCGAAATCCGGCAAGATGGACCGCTGCTACTTCGCCTTCGCCGACATGCTCAACCTGAATGCGGACGGCTACTTCCCGTACACCCCGCCGACGCAGCTTTTCCACGGCCTGCGCGAATCGCTGGCCATGATCTTCGAGGAGGGTCTGGACGAGGTCGTCGCGCGGCATACCCGTCTGGCGGGCGGCGTGCGCGCGGCCATCGAGGCGTGGGAGGGTTGCCGCCTCTGCGCCGCCGGGCCGGAATGGCATTCGGACACCGTGTCCACCATCGTGGTGCCGGACACCATCGACGCCCGCGACGTGATCTCGATCGCCTATGACCGCTACAACACGTCCTACGGTTCGGGTCTGGCGCAGCTTGCGGGCCAGGTCTTCCGCATCGGCCATCTCGGTTCGCTGAACGAAGGGATGTGCATGGCGGCCATCGGCAACGCCGAAATGGCGCTGTGCGATGCGGGCACCCGGATCGAGCCGGGATCGGGGGTCGGGGCGGCTCAGGCGCATTTCCGTGGCCAGATGCGCGCCGCCGATCTGAAGATCGCGGCGGAGTAATACCTAACTGATTTCCCGTAAAAAACACGCTGCCCCGGGCAACGACCCGGGGCCTCGATGGTCAGCGCGCGCATTGCGAGGCCCCGGATCTTGCGCCCGGGGCGGAGCAGTTCCTACCCCGCTTCCGCGCCGTCCTCCCCCGCGAACTGCGCTGCCCATCCTTCCCGCTCCGCATCGTCGATCTTGCGGAACAGGTTCTCCGGCACCGTGAAGGCGTGGCCCGGGGGCAGGGCGGTCAGCGCCGCTTCGGCACTTTCCGGCCAGCCCGCACCCGCATCAACCCTCAGCGCCGCGACCAGCGTATCGCAGGCATCGGGGATGAAGGGGCGCGAGACGGTGGCATACAGCGCCGCCAGATTCAGCGCCACCCGCACGATCATCCCCGCCCGCTCCGGATCGGTCTTGAACACCGCCCACGGTTCGGCATGTTGCAGGTATTCGTTGCCCGCCACCCACAGCGCGCGCAGTTCCGACGCGGCCTTGCGCATCTCCACCGCCTCCATCGCGCTCGCATAGCCGTCGAGCCGCGCCTGCATCTCCGCCATCAGCGCCGCCTCGGCCTCGCCGAAGTCGCCGCCCTCCGGCACGACCTCCCCGAATTTCGAGCGGCAGAACTTGGTCACCCGGCTGACGAAGTTGCCCAGCACGTCGGCCAGGTCCTTGTTGACCCCGCCTTGAAATGCTTCCCATGTGAAATCGCTGTCCGCGCTTTCGGGCGCGTTCGACAGCAGCCACCAGCGCCAGTAGTCGGGCGGCAGGATCTCCAGCGCCTGATCCATGAAGATCCCGCGCCCCTGCGAGGTCGAGAACTTGCCCCCCTCATAGGTCAGCCAGTTGAATCCCTTCAGGTAATCGACCATCTTCCACGGCTCGCCCGATCCCATGATCGTCGCGGGAAAACTCAGCGTATGAAACGGCACGTTGTCCTTGCCCATGATCTGGACGTAGCGCACATCCGCCGCGCCCTCGTCCGTCCGCCACCAGCGCCGCCAATCGGCTTCGTCCTTGCCGTTCGCATCCGCCCATTCGGCGGTGGCGGCGATGTATTCGATGGGGGCGTCGAACCAGACGTAGAAGACCTTGCCCTCCATCCCCGGCCAGTCCTTTTCCCCGCGCTTGACCGCGATCCCCCAGTCCAGATCCCGCGTGATCCCGCGATCCCGCAGGCCGTCGCCGTCATCCAGCCACTTGCGGGCGATCGACGTGACGAGGAGGGGCCAGTCGTCCTTCTCCCCGATCCAGTCGCGGATGCGGTCGCGCAGGGCGGATTGCTTCAGGTACAGGTGCTTCGTCTCGCGCGGATACACCTCCGTCGAGCCGGAAATCGCGGACCGGGGGTCGATCAGGTCGGTGGGGTCGAGCTGCTTGGTGCAGTTCTCGCACTGATCCCCCCGCGCATTCTCGTGCCCGCAATTCGGGCAGGTACCCTCGATATACCGATCCGGCAGGAAGCGCCCGCCGGTTTCGGACC
>ENA-ORXC01001035-ORXC01001035.1-marine-metagenome-genome-assembly--contig:-NODE-1035-length-17445-cov-3.298192_pt1 | contig 17445 bp, 17 predicted proteins | sample MGYA00237865_ERZ511478 | MGnify/ENA metagenome assembly ERZ511478 | reverse complement strand
TGCCGGCGGAGTTGAAGTTTCGGAGTTTCTAGGAGGCGACACTAGACAAGCGTCTCGAGGAGTTAGGAGCCGCAGCTAGACAAGCGTCTCGAGCTGCTCAAAGCTAACGCTTCTCGCAAAATACTCGCGGATGCACATTCTTGGATGAAAACCGGCTAGGCGCTGGAGCTGGCCAATTCTCTAAGTTGAAATGCTATAAATTCTGATATTATTTAAAAAACAGGAAGACTACCAGGGATTTTCCCTAGGGTAGTCTTCCTGTTTTTATGACCTTTAGTTACAAGCCCCATGCTGACTAGGACAACCAAATTCCAATTTCTCCGTTTGGATGGTACTATGGTCAATTCCAAACTCGTCATGGAGAATCGTCTGCGCTGCATGAAGAATGACATCATGATTCCCATTATCCTGGATGGTTATATGACAGCTTAATACAAGAACCCCGGAAGTAATGGACCAAACATGCAAATCATGTACGTCTTGAACAGAGGGAATTGCATGCAGCGATGATTTCACTTGCTCATAATCGATATGGCTTGGGGTACCTTCCATCAGGATGTGGAAAGAATCCTTGGTCACTCTCCAGCCACTGATGATGATCAATATCGAAACGATCACACTCGCAATCGGGTCGGCAATGCCCCAGTCGAAAAAGTAAATAAGCAATGCAGCCGAAATGGCACCGACCGAACCAAGCATATCCCCTATAACATGTAAAAAAGCACTTCTTACATTTAAATTTTCATCCTTATCACCTTTCATCAATAACCATGCCGCTATGATATTGACCATCAACCCGATGATAGATATTGTTAGCATGCCAAGGCTTTTTACCTCTGGAGGGTTAAGAAACCTTTGATATGCTTCATAAAATATATAGAGTGAAATCAATATTAATGTGACACCGTTAAGTGCAGCTGCAATAATTTCAAACCTTTTATAACCAAATGTTTTCCCTATCGTCGCCTTTCGTTCTCCAAGTTTGATGGCCGTTAAACTTAATCCCAATGCTGCAGCGTCACTCAACATATGTCCTGCATCTGATAATAGGGCAAGACTATTTGTAATGATACCGCCGATCACTTCCACAATCATGTACGTCGTTATAATAATAAACGAAAGGAACAGTGCTTTTTTATTATTTGCATTTCCATGGGCATGACTATGTCCATGAGCGTGTGAATGTCCGTGTCCGTGTCCCATAATGAACCTCCTTTTTATGAATATATGCTCATATATATATTATTAACATATGATGGGTGTATTGCAATCCTTTTTGAGACATTTATTTTTACCCCCGTTGCAATTTTTTATTCTTTATCATTTTATTGTTATTCAAAGCACTTTCCTGTGAACAATTATTGTAGTTAAGTAAATAATCATGTTGAAAAGAAATAGAAATCAAAGCAGAAAATTAAAGAAAGGAAGCAGGAAATGGAGAACTCTACTGTAAAAAACTGGTGAAAAAGGGGCCTGGATCAGCATCTCTGCCTATATTTTTTTGGCTGCATTCAAGTTGATCATGGCAAATTTGGGGAATTCTGAAGCTCTTAAAGCAGATGGACTGAATAATTTTACTGATGTATTTGCTTCCGTAGCCATTTTAATCGGGTTGAAAATTTCAAAAAAGCCAGCTGACGAAAATCACAAATATGGTCACTCCAGGGCAGAAACCATTTCGTCCCTCATCGCTTCATTCATCATGTTTTTTGTAGGGGTCCAAGTTGTAATGGATTCCTTCCAGAAATTCTACAAACCAGGTGAGGGCCAGCCGGAGCTATTTACCTCATTCGTCGCCTTGTTCAGTGCTATAGCCATGTTTTATGTATATCGGATAAATATCAAGCTATCCAAGGAAATCGGAAGCAAAGCCTTGTATTCAGCGGCACAGGATAATAAATCTGACGCCTTAGTCAGCATAGGAACGGCAGTAGGAATCATCGGTGCTTTTTTCGGCCTTGGATGGCTTGATCCGCTAACAGCCGCCTTAGTTGGTTTGATCATTTGTCATACTGCCTGGGATATCTTCAAAAATGCTGCCCATGACCTGACTGATGGCTTTGAGGTTCAGACACTTAAGGAATTTGAAGATACAATCAATGATACCCCAGGCGTAAAGTTCACTAAAGATATTAAAGCAAGATTATATGGAAACCAGACAGCAGTAGATGCAACCATTTTCGTTGACTCAAACCTGTCAATCATTCAAGGTCATGCTATATCAGAATTGGTAGAACAACGCTTGTTTGAATACCACAAAATCGGCCATGTCCATATCCATATCGAACCTATTTAAGCCTGTCTTTTGAATCCATTTTTTTCTCCAATTCTTTTAGTTCTTTATCCGACTTTTTCTTAAATAAGTAGATAACCCCTATAGCCATAAGTGACAAAATTGAATATGCGGCTACTGTTGGGAAAAGTTCAGCAATATTTAAACCAAGAACAAATTGCATTTTCCTCACTCCTTCTAATGTGATTTAATGACCTGCTGTCATAAGTACGATATAAGCGATAAATACGAAAAACAATCCAAATACCACGGATCCTGCTACCATGTTTTTACGAGTGAAACTCAGTACCATTAGAATCAATAGAATGATTGATAAGAATACTCCAAAAAGAAAGGAGGCATTCACATTTAACTGAACTATATCATTAGTTAGAAAGGGATGAAACCACTTATACAACTGTGAATAGCCTTCTGTTTTGATCATTGATTCTATATCATGCGGTGGAGATTGAATTCCCAGTGCACCAGTCACAATAAATATCAAGGTTATAAATATGCCCTCTGCTCTCATCCATTTGATTGTTGATGGGCCCGGATGCTCTGCTTGTTTTTTCATCAATATTCCATTGATAAATGCAAAAACTAATAGAGGAATTATAAGTATATGTTTAACTAATAAAGCCTGTCCATATGGGAGCATCCAAGAAGAGACATAATCTTTAGGGTCCACAACCAGTTTCATGGTCATGAAACCACTGACAATAATTAAAATCAGACAAAGAATAGCTGTAGGTGTAAACCAAGACAAAAATTTACTCCAGTTACGCACGTCCTTAGAGAATAAAGAAACAATCAATAATATACCTGTCCAAACCACTACTCCAAGAAAATGTATTGTATGGGATGTCACGCCATACCAAAAGGACAAACTTGCAGCATGGCTCGAATATCCAACGGCAATAATTAACAATAGAACTAGAAAAGTTTGAAAATACTTGGATTTATTAAATAAAATCATGAAGTATAAAAGCAGTCCTACCCATGAAGTAAACATCCAAGCTTTTCCTACTTCAAAATCAAATAGAACTGAACGTAATGTTTCCCAAAAACCTAAAGCTTCTATAAAGTAGAAAATCACTTGAACTACTGGCCCTATTGAAGCAAAAATGATTCCCAGTATCGATAGAAAATATACTGCTCTTGGAATTTCAATTTTTGGTTTAAAATTTACAGGAACGAGCTGAAAAATCATAGCTCCAACTAAAATAGAAAAGGAGAGGTACAGAACAGTTTCAGATACTATGAGATAAAAGGTCATTTTTTACCCTTTCTGAAAATAAAGAATGCCATAAGTAGTATGGTCAAGGCTGCTACAGGCAAAAACCACGTTTGGAAATTTGAATTTACAATTCCATTTTGATTTTTTTGTTCGTTAAGGGGAAGAGTGTCTTCTTTCTTTCTTGGTTCTTGAGCCTCCTGCTCTGAGTCTTCAGTTTGGTTCTCGGTTTCTTCTCTGGTGGAAGTTTCAGTTTTAGATTGATCAGGTACTTGAACGGTAAAAGAAATGATTCCTTCCAATGGATGGCCATCTTCTCCGACTATTTTCCAAGTAGCCTTGTACTCCCCGTTTTCTAATGGCTTATCGAATTTCGCAATTAACTTATCTTCCTCAATCGTAATATTTTCCACTTGGTATGTCTCGTCATTATCTGTTATAAATAGCTCACCAATAGTTTCAATTTCTGTTTCAAAGGTGATGTCTATCATATCAAGCGGTTCCTCTACAATCTCCCCTTCTGCCGGGTTGGATTCTTTGGTATAAGAATGGGCGAAGACCTCTATTTTTGAATTAAAGCTAATGAAAATAAGGATTGCTATCATCCAGATTTTTTTCATTTTCGAAAACCACCTATTCAACTATAAATTCCATTTTGGGCATGTTGTGCATATCTCTGGCAGTTACATGCGCGATAATAGTATACTTTCCTGCCTCGGAAAAAGACTTTTGTATGGCATAGATTCCAGATTCAGTATTTTTGGCGTCTAGCTTTTCATGAGTTTCCTGGCCTTCTTTCTAAATCTCAAATTGTACAGAGTCAGCATCATTCACATCTTCTTTTCCCTGAGTAATTCGGGCTTTCAATGCTACAGTTTCCCCTTTTTTTATTACTTCAGGCAGAATAATTTCAACATCAACCATTTCGAGTAGGGATTCCTTGTTACTTTCCTGTGCACACCCACCCAATATAAAAAATACAGAAGCAAATATTATCATTATAAATGATTTCATTTAAATCAACTCCTTATTCCAAGGCTTAAGGCTTTTCTTTAACAGTGAATATATGAGCAATCAATCATATAAAATAATACTAATTTTAAGAGTATAAATCAATATCTTTAGGCAAATGACTTTCCATACTTACTATTAAGGCTTAGGTTAAATTATGAAACGTTATGAAAATAAATTAATCATAAAGAAGCCCACATTCATCATTTCCAATGTGGGCCCTGGCCAAAATTAAACTTTCATTAAAACTATTTTTTGGTACATACCATTGAATAATGATTTTTTTCTCTCTAATAGTCTTATACTCTTCGTTTCATTCGCGATGGACTCAAAGGATAAACCAATATCTGTACCTAATAGTCTAATCAATGGTCGAATTAATCTTTTCGATAATGAAAGTTCTTTCTTACCGTCAACAAATTTATCAAAAACAACAATGTGTCCACCATATTTCGTAACACGGGTCATTTCATCAAGGGCTTTTTTGCCATCGGGAACGACAGTTAATATCAAGCTGCCAATGACATAATCAAACGTATTGTCTGGCAGGTTCATGCTTTGAGCATCCATTTGTATAAATTCAATTTTTTCGCCTTCGTACTTCTTTCTTGCTTGATTTAGCATGTCTTCTGAAAAGTCTATGGCTGTTACCTTGAGGCTGTTATAAGGGACTTGATCGATATCCGCCCCTGTGCCAACCCCTACGAAAAGTACGGATTCTCCTGCTTTAAACTCTATATCTTGAAAAACTCGTTTTCTTGCTTCTAAAAATAGTCCGGAATTAAAAAAGTAATCGTAGATGGGGGACCAAATTTTATAGATGAATCGATTCCAATTATTATTCATCTGATTACCCCGTTCGTTAAATTATTCTTTTACCCTCAAAAGTCGCAAACCGTTTAAAGTGACAATAAGAGTAGCCCCCATGTCGGCAAATATAGCGATCCATAAGGTAAGCCATCCTGGTATCACTAGCAGAAGTGCAATAAGCTTGATTGCCAGGGAGAATGTAATGTTTTGCTTGATGATCGTTAAGGCTTTTCTGCTTAACTTGATAGTAAACGGCAGTTTCTTGAGATCATCGCCCATTAAAGCAATGTCTGCAGTTTCCAGAGCCGTATCAGTCCCTGCTCCTCCCATGGCGATTCCTACAGTGGCAGAAGCTAGAGCAGGTGCATCGTTGACCCCATCTCCAACCATGGCCACTTTACCGTGTTCATCACGCAATTTCTTGATAAATGCCAGTTTATCCTGTGGAAGAAGTTCCGCTTCGATGTCAGATACTCCGACCAATTCACCAATTGCATTTCCAGTCCCTTTATTGTCACCTGTCAGCATGATGGTCTTCTTTATTCCAAGTTCATGGAGTCTGGCGATAGTGGAACGGCTGCTTTCCCTAACTTCATCTGCTACTGCAATCAACGCGGATATACTATCCGTAGTGCCCACAACCATGACTGTTTTTCCTTGAAGCTGTAATTCATTAATTTTTTTACTAATGTCAGATGAAATACTCTGATTTAACAACTCTTCAAATAACTTTGGATTTCCAATAAAGTAGGTTAACCCGTTTATTGTTCCTTTTATCCCTTTTCCCGTAATCGATGAAAAATCCTCCACAACTAGGTCCTTGAAAGAAATTTCTTTTTCCTCTGCTTTTTTTATTATCGCTGAAGCAAGAGGATGCTGAGAATTATATTCTAATGCAGCTATGATACTCAGCAGCTCATTTTCCTTCTGCTCATTATCAAGCATTACATAATCAGTAACTGCAGGTACGCCTTTTGTTAAAGTACCTGTTTTATCAAATGCGATGGCGTTAAGCGCACCCGCTTCCTCAAGATAAACTCCGCCTTTGATTAATACTCCATTCCTTGCTGCATTTCCTATTGCAGTTACAATGGCAACCGGCGTCGAAATGACAAGTGCGCAAGGACAGCCGACAACTAGGACCGCAAGCCCTTGATAAATCCACTCACTCCAGTCTGCCTGGAATAGAAGCGGCGGGATTATAGCCACAAGTGCAGCAATCACAATAATGGCCGGTGTATAATACTTTGCAAACTTATCGACAAAAGCCTGGGAAGGTGCTCTCTCCGCTTGGGCTTCTTCTACTAGGTGAATGATTTTCGCAATTGTTGTATCATCGACCCTTTTTGTTACTTTGACTTCCAGTAAGCCTTCTGTATTCAATGTACCTGCAAAAACATCATCATCCACTGATTTTTCCAGCGGTACGGATTCTCCAGTAATTGCTGCCTGGTTAACGGATGAATATCCTTTAACGACAATTCCGTCCATAGCAATTTTTTGACCTGGCTTCACGATCATGATATCACCGATTTGGATATCATCTACTTTAATCAATAGTTCCTGACCATTACGACGGATGAGTGCTTCTTTTGGCGCGATATCCATTAATGAACGAATCGAAGCCCGAGCCTTATCCATGGAATATTTCTCAAGCGCCTCAGAGATTGCAAATAAGATAACAACTACTGCACCCTCAGTCCATTCGCCGATAAAGCCAGCACCGATAATGGCAATCGTCATGAGAGTTCGCATGTCGAACTCTAACCGGAAAAGATTTTTCAAACCCGTTTTAAATAAAGAAAATCCTCCAATTAAGATGGCTGCCAGAAAAGCCGCGATCGTTGGCAGACTTTCTTCCCCATTAATAGACTGAGAGACATAACCTAAAACCACAAACAGTAATGAAGCCAAAACTGTGGAATATTCCTTCCAGAATGGTTCTTTTTTCTGTGGTTTCATCTCACCCTTTTCAGGATAGATCTTCAAATTTTCAAAAGCTCCAGCCTCTTCCAGCTTTTCAATCGTTGTGTTTCCAACCACCGTTATTTTTGAGGCACCGAAGTTTACACTTGCATCCAAAACACCATCCAGGTGCTTTACGTTCTTCTCGAACGTTCTAGCGCAGCCCGCTCAAGAAAATCCTTCGATGCGATAAACCGTCTTCTCTGCATTAAGATTCTGTTCTAAAGCCTCAGTCAAGGGTACTCAACTCCTTTTGATGTTCAAATGCAATACTAATCAATTGTTTTACATGTTCATCCGTAAGAGAATAAAAAACCAATTTCCCTTCTTTCCTGTACTTTGCCAAACCCATATTTTTAAGTAAACGCAAGTGATGCGATGCAGTTGCAGTTGAAGCCCCTACAATATTGCCAACATCACATACACAAAGCTCATCCTCCAAATAAAGGGAGTAGGCAATTTTCATCCTTGTTTCATCTGAAAGGGCTTTGAATATCTTGGCCACATCCTTTGTTTCATCAGGTTTTAGGATGGCTTTTACCCGATCAACCCTTTCTTGATCCACACATGCCACTTGACATACATCGATTTCCTTCAAATTGATCACCTCCGTTTCACCAACATTCAAATGGACGTTTGAATACATTATATTCAAAAATGTGTTTGAATGTCAAAGATAATAATTTTTAATTTCCCTCAAAAGCAGCTCGAATAACCAGTCCGAGTATGAAGCGACAAAAAAAACCAAAAAGAGCCGACCCATTAAGAAAAGGGACAGCTCGCTATGTCATCGGTTCTTGCGCTTAATCAATAGAGCCATAAAAATGATAATAAGAGTAAATGCTGTGAATGCTAAGAATGGTATGGTTATAAAACCAAACCAATTGATATATTGAGCCGTACATGGAACACCACTGACACAAGGTTTAACTTGTGCAAATCCAGGAACCTTTTGTACTAGGTAGTGATTAAGAGATATCAGCCAACCTATGACAGCTAAAGGCAATACGAATTTTTTTACAGCTGTATCATTTTGAAATGTCGCAATTCCTAATAGCAACACCAAAGGATACATAAGAATGCGTTGGTACCAGCATAACTCACAGGGAATAAAGCCAGCTATTTCACTGAAATACAGACTGCCCAAGGTTGCCATCAGTGATACAACCCAGGCTAAATAAAGGTAGATTTGCTCGCCATTTACGCTTTTCATCATTGTTTTTCCTTTAAGCCTTCTTCTATTAAGGAAATGATCAACTCATAATCAAAAGGATCTTCAAGTATCGTGTCATTCACCATAATGGTTGGAGTCTTCTCTACTTTAAATTCCTCTACTAGTGCAGTGTCTTTGTCCAACTCATCTTTTATCTCCTGGCTTCGCATATCTTTTTCCAGTACCGCCAAATCAATCCCTGGTACAGTGGAAGCAACTTCTAATGCCTTTTCCTCTGTAAGCCAGTTAGAGTCATGATCGGCACCTGGTTGTTCGCTAAATAACTGTTTATGGAATTGCCAATAACCTTCAGGACTCTGTTTGTAGACAGCTTCTGCAGCAGCTGATCCCACTTTAGATTCTTCACCATGAAACAGCACATTGATGTACACAAATTTCACTTTTCCCTGGTCAATGTAATCTTTAATTAATGTGGGAAAGAATTGTTCTCCCCAGGCTTTGCATGCTGGGCATTTATAATCACCGAATTCGACTACAGTAACTGGCGCATCCGCCACTCCCAATGTAGGCTGCCCTTCGATCGGCGGTAATTTGTCTGTGGTTGTGTCAGGATTTGTTTCTGACTTCGAATTGATCATAACTAATGCTGCCAGAGCTACTACTACAACAAGGGTTATAATGACTGCCATTTTAAAGAATGAATTATTTTTTGGAACCATATTTCTCCTCCTGTAAAGGTTTCATGAGTTTACCGACAGCCTTAATTTTATCAAATAGACTATTGTTATTCAAATAGAGTTTTGAATATTTTATGACTTCTAAAAGCTAATATGAAAGATTAATAATCTAATAACAGCTTAATATTATCCATCGAAACCATTTATTAAGATTCCCGAAGGACTCTCTTTACACTCGGTCAATACAAGAATAAATTCAAAAAAAGTGGTGCCCCTGTATGATCAAATTACGGGACACCTTCATATTTACTCGTTCGGATAAATCTTTTCGTAATTATAACGCGACCGATCTACCGGAATGAAATCGGCAGGTGTATAAAATCGGAGCAAATCCCCATTAATGACGCTGTCAGATAACAGGAGTTTACCTTCTGCCGCTTTCTGATATTTTTTTGCTAATTGCAGGCTAGCATCATCCTCAACTTCTGCTCCAGTGGCAGAATCGTATACTTTTCCATCCACGAATGTTAATGATGGACTGACAAAATCTCCATTTCGAAATGGGACAAGTTCATCATGTTCCTCCGATAAAAGATCTGTACCAAACTGTACATAATTCTTGGTATCTTTGCCGAGCAAATGAAGTAGAGTTGGCAGGAGATCGATTTGTCCTCCGTATTCACTATTTATCCCACCTTCAATTCCTGGAACCCGAATGAAAAGAGGAACTCGCTGCAAACCTGCATTTTCAAAAGGAGTAATCTCCTTGCCGATTACCTCGCCCATTGCCTTATTACGATTCTCTGAATTCCCATAATGATCTCCATACATAACGATGATGGAATTATCGTATAAACCCGATTCCTTTAAATAATTAAAGAACTGCTCTAGTGCTTCATCTGCATATCGTGCCGTTTGGAAATAACCATCAACTGTTGGATCGCCCGTTGTGTTTGGTGGAATCGTTGCCTCAGAGTCATCAATTTTGTAAGGAAAATGATGGGTGACTGGAATGAATTTCGCATAAAACGGTTGCTGCAACGACTCCAATAACGGAATGGATTGCTGATAAAATGGCTTATCCATTAATCCGTAATCAGTTAGATTTTTTTCAATTTGCATCTCGTAATAGCTAGAATCAAAAAACTTATTGTAACCAAATGATTTATAAACTTCATTCCTATTCCAAAAGCTTCCGCCATTTGAATGGAACACTGCTGACGTATAACCTTGCTGCCCTAAAATAGCAGGGGCTGCTTGGTACGTATTTAAACTCTTCGTTGTAAAAGCAGAGCCTTGTGGTAAACCATAAAGCGAATTCTCAAGGATGAATTCTGCATCCGAGGTTTTTCCCTGTGCCGTTTGGTGAAAAAAGTTATTAAAATAAAGAGTATTTGGATCTCGCTTTAACGAATTTAGGAACGGCGTTACTTCCTCACCGTTCATCTTGTAGTCTATCAAAAAATTCTGCATTGACTCCAGATGAAAGTAGATGACATTCATCCCTTTTCCGGCTCCAAAATATTCAGGGTTTGGCCTAGCATGGTTCGATTTCGTAAAGTTGATTACCTCTGTAAGATCATCGCTATCCGCAAGGACCCGTTGTGCGGATGCTTTAGTGCTAACGACAGCATCATATAGCGTATAGTTATACATACCTAAATACTTCACTATATAATTACGGTCGAACCCTCTCGTCAATAATTGAGGTCGATCCTTTTCCGCTAGGGCAAGATTGAAAAATGATACGCCTAACGCAATAGATACGACAGCGACTGGTAACCTTTTACCAGTCTTTGAGTTGTCAGGTTTTATCGTTCCGGATAAAAACAATGCTAAAAGCACTGCTAAATCCATAAAAAACAAGATATCATAACCTCTTAACAGTGAGCCGATACTGCCGCTGACATCTCCAAAATTTTGAGCCTGAGTGATTGTAGGCAACGTAATGTAATCATTAAAAAATCGGTAGTAAAGAACATTAGCATACAATAGGAAAGACATAATAAAGGATAGACCAATAACGCCATAGTATTTTTTTCTTCCCTTTAACAAGAAGGCTAGGGACAATATAAGGATTATAGATCCTAAGGGATTCAGGAATAGCAAAAACTTTTGCAACTCACCTTCAATTCCCAAGCTGAACTGTGTCAGTTGAGCAAGGTATGTTTTAATCCAAAGAAGAGTAACCGCTAAAAAGAAGAATCCTAAATATTTATTATAAAGTGTTTTTTTCATGTAATCACCTGCTTGTTAAACTAAGATAATAGACTGAATGTATACAAGGATAGCATATCGTAAACATTTCCTTCAAATATTATTCAGCAAACAAAGGGATGTAAATGTTTCCCATTATTCTGTTCTCCATGATTATTTATAACCTCACAACCCGTTTTACCCGGATTTTCTACATAACAATCCAATTTGAACAGTACCTTTTATACATCTGCTTTCGAGAAAATAAAGAATCATATTCTTTTCATTTCACAATAAACCTCATTCTTAAACTGAATCCTAAAAATTAGATGAATTACTAAAAGTATAATAACGAACTCTCGTAACCCTTTCGCTACTTGGAAATCATTGCAAGTTTCACATTGAGTTATACCGGGGAAATAAAAAAGGAAGAGAAAAAAGTCTCTTCCAGATTATATATAGGCAAGTGATTACATATAGGCAAGTGGGTTTACTGCATTTGATTTTGACGCATTCCAAGAACCTTTGTGAAGCTCAAAATGTAAGTGCTGACCGAAAGATTGCCCTGTATTTCCCATAGTCCCAATTCTTTGGCCACGGGTTACCACTTCATTATTACCTACACGGCGGTCGCTCATGTGGGCATAAACAGTTGTCCATGTCTGCCCATTCAGTGAATGTGCCACAAAAATAACATTTCCGTAACTTGAAGAATAATAAGAACGGATTACAACACCATCAGCAGCCGCAACAATAGGAACATTTGAAGCTTTATTTGCTACGTCAAGGCCGGCATGGAAAGATCCCCACCGTGCCCCGACATTCGACGTAATTCTACCGTTTGTAGGCATCTGAATCATGCCCCCAGAAGCCGGTGGTGCCGATACTGCTTGAGAGTCTCCGGTACTCGTAGAACTGCCGCTTTTTTTGGCTGACGCTGCAGCTCGTTGCCTTTCCAGTTCTGCCTTTCTAGCAGCCTCAGCAATTTGGGCCTGTCGCTTCTTTTCAAGAGCGATCGCCTGCTGCAAAGCCCCTTGTTGAGCGGCAAGTAGGTCCCCTTCTTCTGCTAATGATAGTGCCGCAGCTTCCATCTGTTCTTCTTCTTGTTTTAAAGTGCTCATTAATTTATTCTTTTCCTTGATTTGTGTATTCAGTTCAACCTTTAAAACCTCAAGTTCTGATTTCATCTCTTTCAAGTTTTCCAGCTTCGTTTCTACCTCTTGTTGTTTCGTTTCAAGCTCCAGTTTATCCTGTTTATGCTGTTCAAGGATATTTTTGTCTGCTTGTACAATTGTTGTGACTGCACTCACACGGTCAACGAAGTCGCTGAAACTATTAGCTCCGAGCAATACATCAATATAGTTAACTGTACCGCCGTTTTCCTGGAAGGAACGTGCCTTGTCCTTTAGTAATTCGTTCCGCTGTTCTATACGCTTCATCAATTCCGCAATTTCAACTTTTAACTGCTCAATCTCTCCTGTTGTCTGGTCAATTTGAGCATTCTTCACTTGGATTTTCTCCTCTGCTTCAGCAACAGCAAAATCAAGAGTCTTGATTTGTTCATTCACTTTTTCTTGCTCACTTTGCAGTTCATCAATCTTTGATTTCTTTTGGCTAATTTCAGCGTTGATGCCTGAACGTTTATTCTGTAATTCTTCCTTTTGCTTTTGCAAGTCCGAAATGCTTGCAGCTTTTACTTGATCAACTGTTAATGGGCTTAATAAAGAACCCAGGCTTAAAGTACTGACTACTGCTAGTGAGAGTATCTGCTTTTTCACTAGATCTTTCCCCTCTCTTACTCATGATAGTTTCGTAACTTTGTCTTTCTATCTATCGTCTATTGGCTTTGTAGTGTTAAGGAAGACTTTACTATCTTCCTTACACTTTTAAGAATTTACGGACGGACATGAGACTTCCCCAGATTCCAATTGCCGCACCCATGATGATCAGGATTGCAGACAGTTGGTATACAAACGGATTGAATTCAAGCAATTTGATAAAATGGTCTTTCAGTTTATCGTTAATGAAGTCATAAGCGTAATAATAGGCTGCAGAGACTACCGCGATCGGCACCATTGCCCCAAGGATTCCCAGCCAAAGGCCTTCAAGGAAGAATGGCCATCTGATAAAACCATTGGTAGCACCGACAAGTCTCATAATCTCAATTTCTCGTTTACGTGCCATAATCGTAATTTTGATAGTGTTTGAAATTAAGAACATGGCTGTAAAAAGCAGTCCAACAATCAGGATAAGTCCAACATTGCGGCTTACTTTTATAAAACTGAATAACTTTTCAACCTTGCCTTGCCCATACTTTACAGTAGCGACATATTCGAATTTCTCAATCTGCTTGGCAACTTTCATTGTGTCAGTTGGGTTTTTCGTCTTTACGACGAACACATCGTTCAAAGGATTGTCCTGTTCAAACAGCTGGAAAGCTTCTCCTTCATCTCCCAGACTCTCAATAAGGCTTTTAAGTTCTTGTTCCTTGGAAGAATAGGTCACATTTTTAATACCAGAAACCTGGTTGATTCGCTGTTCCAATACCTCTTTATCTTTGTCGTTCGCTGCTACATCCACATGGACCCGGATTTCTACATCTTCCTCGATCGTGGTTGCGACTTTATTTAAATTCATCATAATGACGAAAAAGACACCGACCAAAAGCAGGGTAACTGTAACGGCGCTTACGGAGGCAAACGTCATCCAGCCATTCCTGCCTAAGCTTTTAAAGCTCTCCCGGACATGGCGGCGAAATGTTCTAGCTTTCATATCCGTATTCACCTTTCATTTCGTCACGGGCAATCCTGCCATTCTCAATCGCGATGACGCGATGCGTGATTGTGTTGACGATTTCTTTGTTGTGGGTGGCCATGACGATCGTGGTTCCCCTTAAGTTAATTTCTTCGAAAATGTTCATGATTTCCCATGAAGTATCGGGATCCAGGTTACCCGTCGGTTCATCGGCAATCACCACTTTCGGTGCGTTCACAATTGAACGAGCAATGGCAACACGCTGCTGTTCCCCTCCTGATAGCTCGGTAGGAAGCGCTCTTGCCTTATGCTTAAGCCCGACAAGTTCTAAAGTTTCCATAACGCGCTTTTTAATATACTGCGGCGATTCCTCAATAACTTCCATCGCAAAAGCGACATTTTCATAGACTGAAAGAGTATTCAGCAATTTGAAGTCCTGGAACACGACGCCAATATTCCGGCGCAGCAATGGTACTTTGCTGTCCTTGAGCTTTGCTAGATTGACACCATTTATAATGATGGAACCTTTGGAAGGCTTGACCTCCCGGTACATCATTTTTATAAAAGTGGATTTTCCAGCCCCGCTGGGCCCTACTACGTATAAAAATTCACCTGCATCTATATGAACATTAATTCCATTAGCGGCAACGATGCCGTTAGAATATGTTTTATAAACATCCTGCATATCTATCATTTTTGTATCACCTTAGATAGTTAGTCTTATCAATCGGCTATTCTTCGACAATTTGTAACAAACCTATTATAGCATCTCCCTATAGTAAAAAAACCCTTTTAATTATTACAGTTTCTTTTCAAATCGGGTATTTTTTTCCACTAAATTCCTACAGTGGATATCCTATCTATTGATTTGACCGTTGTTCTGCTTCTCGAGCCAGCTATTCACTTAGTAAAATACTGGTATTATGCACTTTCCTATTTAGTGGAATTTTTAGTTTTATTACTGCAATGTAACAAGTATTTGTCGTAACTTGTATGGACATTTTGTGAAGCTTGCTGAATTGCTAAATAATTTGGCGATTTTATGAAAATGTATAAAGACAGCAATTTCACTATGGTTGTATTGGAAAGAACAGCACAAAAAAACGCCCTGTAATCAGGACGTTTCCTTAAAACTCTTATTTTTTGTTAGCCAGCCATTCAGCCACTGCTGATGCATCGTCGCCTTCAAGCAGTTTTGGAGGCATTGAGCCTTGGCCGTTAGCGATTACACTTTCAATGTCTTCTTGTGACAAACGTGAACCTACATCGCTTAGCTTAGGTCCAACTCCGCCTTCCAGGTTACCGCCATGGCAGCTAGAGCATTTTTGATTATAGAGCTTTTCTGGATCCGCACCAGCTGTGTCCCCGCCGCCAGCTTCGTCGCCGCCCCCGCCGCAAGCTGCCAGTGCCAAGGAGGTTCCCATTAATAGAGCCAATAATTTCTTCTTCAACTTAACTCCCCCTAAGAAAATTTTGCATACACGACTATTTTATACCAATATCAAGCTCTTTTAAAACCCTCACCCAATACCTCAGAAGCATCCATTACAATGACAAATGCTGATGGGTCAATGGATTGAACCAATTGTTTCAATTTTGTGAACTCCGTCTGGTCCACAACACACATGATAATTGGCCGTTCCTGGTCCGTATAGCCGCCGTATGCTGATAGTTTTGTCACTCCACGGTCTATTTTATTCAAAATCGCTTCACGAACTTCATCCTGTTGGTTTGTAATGACCATTGCCATCTTCGAGCGCCCGATGCCGACCTGTACAAGATCAATCGTTTTGCTGGTCACATACAGCCCAATCAACGCATATAGACCGCGTTCAATATCGAATATAATCGCTGCAGATAATACAATCAGTCCATCAATTAACGCCACGCAGGTTCCAAGCGATAGCCCAGTGTACTTGTGGATAATTTGCGCCGCCAAATCGGTACCGCCAGTTGACGCATTTCCTCTGAATACGATGCCAAGGCCGAGGCCGACACCGATACCGCCGAACAATGATCCAAGCAAAGGATCAAGAGTCCATGGCTTTACGTCTTTCGTCAGGAACACGACAAATGGAAGAAAAATGGTCCCTGCAAGAGTTTTATACCCATATTGTCTCCCGAGTAAAACAACCCCTGCAATAAATAGCGGTATATTAAAAGCCCACTGCACATACGCAGGCTCCCAGCCAAGCGTCGCATCTATAATCGTACTGATCCCGCTGACCCCGCCTGAAGCAACCCGGTTTGGCAGCAAGAACACATTGAATGAAATAGCTACAATTGCCGATCCAATGAGCACATATACATATTCAAAAAGCTTTTCTAAAGTTGGATTTATCGTATGATTACGCCTTTTCTTCAAAGTCCTATCCCCTTTTTCCTTTAATGCCGTCAGTGAGTATAGCACGTGTCGAATTTTCTGTAAATGCTAGCAGTGCGCCGTGTTAAAGGAGCAAAGTTGGTTTTGAAACCTTCTCTGGTGATGCGTTATTTGCGGCTTATTTGATGTAAAACAAATATTATCATTTCACTAACACTGTAAAACAGAGCCTATATTATAGAAACAATTCGTCTCGTTTATTTTGCAAGCAAAATATTGTAGGAATTAGTTGTGTTTGTGAAATTATGAACAATTTTTGACGTTTCACCAAATACCCTTACCCCTAGTCGTACTATGTGATATATTTCACGTATAAGGAGGCGGTCATATTGATTAGTCTTTCCTGTAGAAAAGAAAAATACATTTTTTTAATACCTCACATGCTCACCATTACACAATATCCGGGTCCAGCATCTGGCCAGACTGTAGATTGCGGATTGTAAATAAAGAGCTTGTAAGTAACTGACCAATAACAAATCGAAACTATATAAATTTTTCAGAAAGAGGGTAATATACATGGCTAAAAAAGTGGTAATCGTAGGTGGAGTTGCTGGCGGAGCTACAACGGCTGCTCGTTTAAGAAGATTGGATGAACAGACAGAAATCGTGATGATCGAACGCGGTGAATATATTTCTTTTGCAAACTGCGGACTTCCTTATTATATCGGTGGTGCGATTCAGGAACGCGACGCATTGCTTGTGCAGACAGTTGAAGGCATGTCCAAGAAATTCAACATGGACATCCGCAACCTGAGCGAAGTCACACGCATCGACCGCGAGCGCAAAGTGGTTGAAATCAAGAACCTTAAAACGAGTGAAACTTATGAAGAAAACTATGATGTGCTTGTTTTTCACCAGGTGCAAGCCCAATTAAGCCTCCGATCCCGGGCATCAATGAAGCAGAAGCATTGTTCACGCTTCGCAACATTCCTGATACTGATAAAATCAAAGCGTATGTTGATGAGC
>ENA-ORXC01001034-ORXC01001034.1-marine-metagenome-genome-assembly--contig:-NODE-1034-length-17457-cov-14.447181_pt1 | contig 17457 bp, 12 predicted proteins | sample MGYA00237865_ERZ511478 | MGnify/ENA metagenome assembly ERZ511478 | reverse complement strand
GTAACGACCCTATTCCATGAATTTGGACACGGTTTGCACGGTATGCTGGCAAACACTACCTACCCTAGCCTATCTGGCACATCTGTATTTTGGGATTTTGTAGAATTACCTAGTCAGGTTTTAGAAAACTGGTGTTATGAAAAAGAAGCATTAGAGTTATTTGCAAAGCACTACGAAACCGGAGAAACCATACCAATGGAACTGGTGAAAAAAATAAAGGAGTCTGCCACTTTTCAAGAAGGCATGCAAACGCTACGTCAATTAAGTTTTGGACTTTTAGATATGTCTTGGCACGGTATAGACCCAACAGGCATTACCAATGTAAAAGCACATGAAGATGAAGCTTTTAAAGAAACCAGTCTTTACCCAGAAACGCCAGAAACATGTATGAGCACAGCATTCTCCCATATTTTTCAAGGAGGGTATTCATCTGGTTATTATAGCTACAAATGGGCAGAAGTGTTGGATGCAGATGCATTTGCTTATTTTAAAGAAAAAGGAATCTTTAACAAAGAAGTAGCAACCAAGTTTAAAGACAATGTTCTTTCACAAGGGGGTACTGAAAACCCAATGACACTTTATAAAAGATTTAGAGGAGCAGAACCTAAAGTAGAGGCTTTATTGGAAAGAGCAGGATTATTGAACTAATTCAATTTAAAAAAAACCCTAGTAACTCTACATAAATATTAAAAACAACCTGATATTGATTTATGAATATGATTCAGAATCAATATCAGGTTAATTTAGTACAAAGCATAAGAAACTACTCCCTTATTATAATATTATAACTCTACCCCCATTACCGTAGTATCAGGACTTATTCCTTTTAGAAATAAAGTGGCAAATAGCAATTTCAATCTCTATACGGCTGCTCATCATCTTTCTTAAATTAATTTTAACTCGCCTCTATATAAATGATTAGGCACTACATGTAATAGATGTAACTAATCAAGACCATTTTCATAAACAAATTCTTAAAGCACTGAAAATTAGGTGGCAGAATACAAATGGAGAACGGATAAAAATCTAATCATCAACAAACCCCCGGCTATATCTTCGAATTGTCCATTGACGTACAACGTTGATTTAATGCATAAACGTTGTAATAACTGACTTGAGAATTCATTTAACTCACAAACCTTCTGCTAATCAAATATTTATTAATTATATTGTAGCTAATTAGCCACAAAACAACTTTACATTCAAAACCTTCCCCGTTTTGTTTTCACTTGTTAATTATTAAACTCTTGAATGAAATGAGTAAAGCGAGCACTCTTCTTCAAAAAGACCAAATTGATACTACCACAAATAGCATTAAAAACGTAGGTATTTTTCATTTTGAAGTTAATTCTAAAAAGGTGTATTGGAACAATGCGCTAAAAGAGATTCATCAAGTTTCAAAATCATATTTACCTGATACAGAAAGTATTTACGGCAACTGCAAAGAAGGTCTTCTAAAAGAAAAACTTTTAAAAGCACACACTCAGGCTTTATTAAAAGGAGTTTCTTTTGAATTGGAATATGAAGTTGTAACACCTAAAGGTAATACTCGCTTTCTTCGCGTAGCTACTAATGCCATTTATGATGAGAATAAGTGCACAATTCTACATGGCTTCATTACCGATATCACCAATATTTATGTAAAAAAAACAGATACGTACATATTAGAAAAGCAATTAGAATACGCTGAGAAACTTTCAAATACCGGCTCATGGAATTATGACATTAGCACAGAGACTTTAAATTGGTCCGATAATTTATATCATATTTTCGAACACGATAAAGAAAGTACCATATCATTCAGCATCTTTTTAAATTATGTGCATACAGATGATAAAGAAAAAATTACTGCAAAATTTGACCTAGCTTTAAAAACAAAGCATTTTCCTAATTCAAATTATCGTATCGTATTAAAAGATGGCACCACCAAAACCATTAAATCTATAGGGAAAGTTATAACTGACGCGAATGACGAGGTAATTAAAATTATAGGCACTTGCCAAAATATTTCAGAAACCACAGCAAGAGAACAAGAGCTAATACAAAAAAAACACCAACTAGAATTAACCGAAAACAATAATGAAGCGGGTACTTGGCTACTAAACCCAAGTACAGGATCATTTAAATGGTCAGACAATCTTTATAAAATCACAGATTTTAAACCTGACGAAACTATAAGTTTTGAAATATTATATTCTCGCATACACCCAGATGACCAGCAACACGTTGACAAAGCGCTAAAATTGGTTCAAAAAAGTGGAACGAAGCAAACTTTCAATCATCGTCTTTTAACAAAGGATGGCAGCGTTAGAACATTAGAAATTTCTGCAGATATTTTATCAAATAATATAAGCGATAATAAAGTATTAATTGGAACTGCACGAGATATTACCAATAGTGTAAAAATAGAACACGAGTTAATAGAAAAAAACCAACTACTTGATTTTGCGGAGCATTTAACAACTATGGGGTATTGGAGATATAAACCAGAAACCGACGATGTTTTTGGGTCGAACAACCTTTTTCAGATGTTTGAAGTCCCTAAAACAGAGCAGTTGTCTTTTAGTTCATACTTCAATAGAATACACCCAGATGACCAAGCATTTGTAAAAGAAAAAATAGACCTATCTATTCAGAATCATAAATTTTATGACTTTACACATAGAATTGTTCTTAGTGACAGTAGTATACGAATTATACAGATTATTGGTAAGGTTACCCAAAACAAAAATGATGGTATACACGAATTACTTGGCTTATGTTTAGATGTTACGGATAATGAGTCAAAAGAATTAGAGCTATTTAAAAAAAATCATCAATTAAACAGTGCCGAAAAAATGGCAATGATCGGTTATTGGCATTGGAATACAGCAACCAATGAAGTTTTTTGGTCAGACAATTTACACGCCATATACGGTCATGACAAAAACAAACCACTAACTTTTGAGACGTACATAAATTATATTCACGAAGACGACCGCCAAACAATTACCACTAAGCTCTCTAATGCAATGCAAAATGGTGATTTTCCTAGTTCCACGTATAAAATTCAATTAGATGACGGCACAATTAAGATAATAAAATCCATTGGTAAAATTGTAAGAAACAGTAAAGGGGAGGTTGTTGAAATGTCTGGTACTTGCCAAGATATTACAGAAAATAAAAAAAAGGAACTAAAATTACTTGAAATAAACCGTCAATTAAACCTTGCGGAACAAATGGCCATGATAGGAATGTGGGTATGGAAACCAAGTAAAAACATTTTTAAATGGTCTGATAGCCTTTATAAAATTTATGGATTTGAACTAGGCTCAGAGGTAAACATAGACAGAGCCATATCTATGATATACCCAACAGATAAGAAAAAGGTAAAAAAAGTGATTAAAAACTTATTAAATGGCATAGACGAACCAAGGTCTACATATCGAATTATAGTAAACACTAATGAAATTAAAACCTTAGAAGTTAGACGTGAAATTTCTAAAGACGAAAACGGAAATATAGAATTATTAGGCACTACACAAGACATTACTGATATTGTAGAAACAGAACAATTACTCCAAGAAAAAAACCACTTACTTTCAGTATCCGAAGAAATGGCGATGATGGGATCTTGGAAATGGAATCCTGTTACCGGGCTTTCCACCTGGTCAGATAATCTTTATAAGATATATGGGATTGAATTACATACTCCTATTACTATTGAGTTGTTTTTATCTAAAATACACCCTGACGATGTTGAGAATGTAAACTATCAAATAAAAAATATTTTAGATACCCATAAAAGTGATAAAACACTAGCATATCGCATTATAAAAAATGACGGCTGCATAAGGTCATTAGAGTTATTGGCTGAAATTATTGAAGATGAAAATGGAAGTATCGTAGAATTAATTGGCTCTACACAAGATGTTACTGCAAAAGTAAAAGCCGAAGAAAAAATTAAAGAAAAAAACCAATTACTCTCATATGCAGAAGAAATAGCCCTTATGGGATCTTGGCATTACAACGTACAAACAAATAAACTAAAATGGTCAGACAACCTATATAAAATGTATGACTTAGAAGTGAACTCTCCAATGAGTATGAATATCTTTTACTCTAAAATTCACCCAGATGACTTAGAAAGTGTAAAAAACCAAGTTAAAAAATGTGTTGAAGGAGATGAGAATATTAAATCCATATTTTTTAGAATAATTCTCAATAACGGAACTATTCTCTCTATAGAATCCATAGCTGGAATTACGAAAAACCATATTGGGGAAGTTACAGAAATAGCCGGTACAGCTCAAGATATTACGGAACGTTTAAAAATAGAAAAAGACATCTTAGAAAAAAACAAACTATTAAATTTTGCAGAACAGCTTTCTAGCATTGGTTATTGGAAATGGAATATTGTAAATGATGTTATGGAGAAATCGGAAAATTTATTGAAAATTTTAGATTTTGACCAAAAGACGAAACTTAATTTCAATACATATATAAACAGAGTTCACCCTGCCGATCGCGAAAAAGTAATTAATATCAATCAGAGAATTATTGAAACAAAAAAGTTCAATACCTTTCATCATAGAATTTTAAAGAATGACAATTCCATTAAAACGATAAAAATAATAGGCGAGGTTATTTTAGATACTGAAGGCAACGTAATTGAATTAATTGGATCTAGTCAGGATATTACAGAACAAATAGAAGCTCAACAAAAAATATTGGACACCAATAGAAGTTTAGAAAAATCAACAATTACCCTAACTTCAAAAAACAAACAACTTGCCGAATTCAATCATATAACTTCACATAATCTACGATCCCCGGTAAGTAATTTAAATGCCCTTTTAAGCCTATACAACAAAACTGATGATGAAAATAAAAAACTAGAAATTTTTAAGAAGTTCGAAATTGTTGTGGAACACTTATCAGATACTCTCAATGCCCTAATAGAAACGATCACAATTAAACATAACGCTGCAGCCATTAAAGAAGAACTTTCTTTTGAACATGCTTTACATAAAACTAAACAAATTTTGGCCGCAGAATTAATAAAGACAGGAGGACTTATCACCTGTGATTTCACAAAAGCTAAAAATGTAAAATACAATCCTATCTATTTAGAAAGTATTTTTCTTAATTTAGTTAGTAATTCATTAAAATACAGATCACCAGATAGAGTTCCTGAAATTTTTATATCATCAGAAATTGTAAATGGCAGAGTGCTTTTAGAGTTCAGGGACAATGGATTAGGAATAGATATGAAAATGCACGGAAATAAAATATTTGGTCTCAACAAAGTTTTCCATAAACATCCGGAAGCTCGTGGTCTTGGGCTATTTTTAACAAAGGCACAAATATCATCAATGGGTGGTTCTATCTCTGTAAATAGTGAAGTAAGCAAGGGAACAACATTTTATATCACTTTAAACTAACTAAAATGGACAATAGTATTAAAGTTTGTGTAATTGATGATGATGAAGTCTTTCAATACACCATATTCCATACTTTAGAAGCACACAAAACTGTAGATAAAGTTATTCCATTTACAGATGGCGCAGAAGCAATGAGCTTTTTCAACATGAATATTGATGACCATAACAAATTACCTGACATTGTTTTTTTAGATGTGAATATGCCGGTTATGGACGGATATAGATTTATGGATGAATATCTAAAATTAATGCCTAAAATCTCAAAGAAAATAACATTTTATATATTGTCATCTTCTGTAGACTTAGTAGATTTTGAAAAAACAAAAATGATAAAGGAAGTATCGGATTATATTGTTAAACCGATAAGAGATAATCAATTGACTAAAATTTTAGCAGAAATATAAAACTTTAGAGCTAGCTACTTAGTTATGTATTTGTTATTTGTTACTTCTTAGAAAAAGCATCGTAACCACCTTCTAAGTTAACCACATTTTTAAAACCAAGATCTGCCAATCTCTCTTGAGATTTTAAACTTCTACCGCCTTTTTTACAATACACATAGATTTTTTTGTTTTTATCTAAATGCTGTATTTTTTGGTTAAATTCTTCTGAAAGCCAATCTATATTTACGGCACCGGATATATAACCTGCATTGAATTCTGCCGGTGTTCTAACATCTAATAACAATTCTATAGTTTCGTCATAGCCATTAAACTCTGAGATAGGCTTTGACTCTATTTGCCCTATTGCAAATTGGGTACATAGCAGTAGTATAAAAAGCAACAAAATCTTCATAGTTTAGTGTTTATAATCAAAAATAAACATAATAGACAAAATTCAATTACTTTTGAAGCGCAGAATAAAAAATGGAAACAAACAACCTTAATCCAGATAAGTGGGTAAATCTCTATGCAGATTACCTGTTCAATTATGCCGTAACAAGAGTAAGTGATGCGGAAATCGCAAAAGACCTTGTTCAAGACACCTTTATTGCGGGTCTAAAATCTGCAAAAAATTTTAAAGGTGATGCAGCAGAGCGTACTTGGTTAATTGCTATTTTAAAACGCAAGGTCATTGACCACTATCGCAAAATAAACTCAAAAAAGGGAAAAGCAGAGGTACGCATGACTTACAGCTCCCAAACAGATGCAGAAGGCGATTGGATAGAAGAGCGTATAGCAGATCCTAACAGTAATTTTGAAAACGATTCGCTTGAAAATGAAGAATTAGGACTTGCCATTCAAAACTGTATCTCTAAATTACCAAAAAAACAAGCTCAAGTTTTTACCATGAAAACTATAAAAGGAATGGAAACTGAAGATATTTGTAATGCTTTAGGTATTAATGCGTCTAACTTGTGGGTAATGATACATAGAGCCAGAACTGGCTTAATGGGTTGTTTAAATCAAAATTGGTTTTAGTTATGATGATTTCATGTGAAAAGGCAGCAGTTATTTGCAATAAAGCTCAGTATGACGAGGCTTCTGTTTTAGATAAAATAAAATTAAAGCTTCATACATTTATATGTAAAACTTGTGCAAAGCATAGTAAAAACAATGCAAAGTTGACATCTCTTTGCAATAAAGCAAGCATAAATTTTTTGACAGATGAAGAAAAGAGAAAGATGAACGAAAATTTCAACAAAGCTAAATAATACACTTTGTACTTATTATAAAAAGCAACCACCAAAACAATGGTATTGCTTCTACCCAAAAAGACGAAAAGTACTTATTTTGGCTTAATTTAGTTTTATATAGTGTAAGCATCAATACAATAAAAAGTATTGTTTTAACGGCTACATGAACAATATCCAAATCTGTTTTTAGAAATGTAGCTGCATAAAAAAGAATTGTCCAGCTATAACCAATCATCTTTGTTGTTTTTACACCAACCCTTTGTGGCAATGTTTTAAGTGCCGCACTATCATATTTTAAATCCCTGATTTCAAAAGGTACTAGTAATATCAACACAAACAGAAATCGCTGCACGGTCTCTATTTTTACATTCCAAGAAATTTCATCTAAAACAGAAATAGCGGGTAATACAACTGTAGCACCGGCCCAGACCGCAGCAACAATTAAAATTTTTAATCCGCTGAAACTTCTGAAATTTTTATTCTTGGGCAATACGGGCAAGGCATAAAGCCCTGTAATTCCTGCTAAAATAAATAACCCTACAAATACCCTTTCCGATAGAAAAAACAATTGATAGCCTGCAACCAATAAACAACCTAAACTAAAAAACTGAATGTTTTTTTGATATGTATTGGCTACAAGAATATACTTCTCTGCTTCTACTCCAAATTTCACAAAATTATAACAGCTAATAGAACCAAAAAAAATAAAGAAATAGAGTTCTAAAGGTACACTTATGTTTAATGTTAAAGCCGTAACATGAACCAAGCTAAATATTGCCAAAGCGACATGAATACTAGCATCAAGGTAAAAATCAAAAATCTTTTTGATCATGGTCATTAAACAAAAGTAGTTAAAGTGTTTATAACCTTTTGTTTTGGTTAAAAACTTTCAGGATATGGGCATCTTACAACACTAATTTAAACACATAAAAGTGGTAATTTTGCACCATATATAACAATAGTATCTATGAAGACTGACGTGTTTGCTTTGCGCCATATCGGCATTAGGGAAGAAGATTTAAATACCATGTTCAACACTGTTGGTGTTGAAAACCTTGAACAGCTTATTTTCGAGACCATACCGGAACATATTCGTTTAAAAGAGCCCCTAAAATTAGATTCCCCAATGAGTGAGCATAAGTTTCTTGCACACACAGAGGCATTGTCTAAAAAAAATAAAGTTTTTAGAACCTATATTGGCTTAGGGTATCATGAAAGTTTGATTCCGTCAGTAATCAAAAGAAACATTCTAGAAAATCCGGGATGGTATACGGCATATACTCCGTACCAAGCAGAAATTGCCCAAGGTAGATTAGAAGCATTATTAAACTTCCAAACCATTGTATCGGATTTAACAGGTATGAAATTGGCCAACGCCTCTCTACTTGATGAAAGTACGGCAGCAGCAGAAGCTATGACCATGCTTTTTGATGTTAGAAGTCGTGAACAGAAAAAGAATGCCATTGTTAAATTCTTTGTTTCTGAGGAAATATTACCACAAACATTATCACTTTTAAAAACACGTTCCATTCCATTAGGAATTGAATTGGTTATAGGTAATCATGAAGAGTTCGACTTCAGTTCTGATTTTTATGGTGCTTTATTACAGTACCCTGGTAAATATGGACAAGTGTATGATTATGCTGGTTTTGTAGCCAAAGCAAAAGAAAATGATATCAAAGTAGCCGTAGCTGCAGATATCATGAGCTTAGTGTTATTGACCCCTCCAGGAGATTTTGGCGTAGACGTAGTTGTAGGTACCACACAACGATTTGGAATTCCACTTGGTTATGGTGGTCCTCACGCGGCATTCTTTGCCACTAAGGAAGAATTCAAAAGAAATATACCTGGGAGAATAATCGGTGTAACAAAAGATACTGATGGTAAGCCAGCTTTAAGAATGGCTTTGCAAACCAGAGAACAGCATATAAAGAGAGACAAAGCAACTTCCAACATTTGTACCGCACAGGTTTTGCTTGCTGTAATGGCGGGTATGTACGGTGTATATCACGGTCCAAAAGGACTTAAATACATAGCTTCAAAAATTCATGCTACTGCAGTTACTTTGGTAGATGCTTTAGAAAACTTGGGTATTTATCAAATAAACTCTGCTTATTTTGATACTATAACGGTAAAGGCAGATGCTAAAAAAATACGCACAATAGCCGAAGCTAATGAAGTAAACTTCTACTATGTAGATAATGATACTATTTCCATTGCGGTCAATGAAGCTACTTCTTTAAAAGACCTTAATCAGATTGTATCTATTTTCGCGGAGGCTCTGAGTAAGTCAGCACCAGAAGTTACAAACTTATTAGACTCAACTTCAATACCAAATAACATTCAACGCAGTAGTTCTTTCATGGAGAACAAGGTGTTTAATTCTTATCATTCAGAGACCGAATTAATGCGTTACATTAAAAAGTTGGAACGTAAAGATTTAGCTCTAAATCATAGTATGATTTCTTTGGGCAGCTGTACCATGAAGCTAAATGCAGCTAGTGAAATGTTACCATTAAGCTCATCTAACTGGGGGAACATTCACCCATTTGTACCGGTAGACCAAGCGGAAGGATACCAGACCATTTTAAGAGAACTTGCAAAAGACCTTTCAGTTATTACAGGTTTTGCAGATACATCATTACAGCCAAACTCCGGCGCACAAGGAGAATATGCAGGATTGATGGTTATTAGAGCTTATCACGAATCTAGAGGGGAATCTGAAAGAAATATTTGCTTGATTCCCTCATCTGCACATGGTACCAACCCGGCTTCTGCGGTAATGGCAGGTATGAAAGTTGTGGTAACCAGAACGGATGAAAAAGGGAATATCGATGTTGCGGATCTTGAAGAGAAAGCAAAATTACACTCAGACAAATTAGCTGCGTTGATGGTAACCTACCCATCTACACATGGTGTATTTGAATCTTCTATAAAGCAGATTACAAAATTAATTCATGACCACGGCGGACAAGTTTATATGGATGGTGCCAACATGAATGCACAAGTTGGTTTAACAAACCCAGCAACTATTGGTGCAGATGTTTGTCACCTGAACCTTCACAAGACTTTTGCCATACCACATGGTGGCGGTGGTCCTGGTGTTGGTCCTATATGTGTTGCTCCACAATTAGTACCATTTTTACCAAGCAACCCAGTAATAACTACTGGTGGTGAAGATGCAATTACGGCTATTTCCGCAGCACCTTGGGGAAGCTCATTAGTTTGCCTTATCTCTTACGGATATATTAAAATGTTAGGAGAGCAAGGTCTAACTCAATCTACAAAAATTGCAATTTTGAACGCCAACTATATTAAGCATAAACTTGAAGGTAAGTTCGATGTACTTTATACCGGTGAGAAAGGAAGAGCTGCCCATGAAATGATCTTGGACTGTAGACCATTCAAAAAAAATGGTATAGAAGTTACGGATATAGCAAAACGACTTATGGATTATGGTTTTCACGCACCAACTGTTTCTTTTCCTGTAGCAGGAACGGTGATGATAGAACCTACCGAAAGCGAAAATTTAGCTGAATTAGACCGCTTTTGTGATGCCATGTCATCTATCCGTGCAGAAATTGACGAATCAAATATTGACGAGCCAAATAATGTACTTAAAAATGCACCGCACACTTTAGAAATGGCTACCACAGATGATTGGCAATTTCCATATTCCAGACAAAAAGCAACTTTTCCTCTACCCTACATTGCCGATAATAAATTTTGGCCATCTGTACGTAGAGTTGACGATGCATATGGAGACCGTAATTTAATTTGTACTTGCGCACCTATAGAAGCGTATATGGAAACTGAATAATAGCTACAAACCCATACTACAAAGCCTTTTCACCATTTTGAAAAGGCTTTTTTTATACTCCGTATTTAAAATAAAATGGCTTGACCATCGTAAAATTTATTATGCATGCATATAATATTTTTTACAATTTGATTAAATTTCGGTTACAATTCAAAATTTAAAAATGAGCATTTCAATTACGGGAACAGGAAGTTATATTCCTGATTTAAAAATTTCTAATACAGATTTTAATAACCATAATTTTTTAAATTTAGACGGCACTTCCTTCAAACATAATAATGAGGTTATTATAGAGAAGTTCAAAGCCATAACAGGTATTGAAGAAAGGCGATATGCCCCCAAAGAATATACTACATCTAACCTAGCTTTTTTTGCCGCAGAAAAGGCTATAGAAAATGCCAAATTAGATAAAGAATCGCTAGACTATATTATCGTTGCCCACAATTTTGGAGACCTTAAAGACGGCTATATACAAGGAGATACGTTACCAAGTTTAGCTACCAGGGTAAAACATCAATTACAGATAAAAAATCCTAAATGTGTTGCTTATGACTTAATATTTGGTTGTCCAGGTTGGTTAGAAGGTATGATTCAAGCCAATGCGTTTATAAAAAGTGGCATTGCCAATAAGTGCTTGGTCATAGGTGCTGAGACATTATCAAGAATTGTAGATGATTATGACCGTGATTCTATGATCTATTCAGATGGTGCCGGTGCTACTATCGTAGAAAGATCAGATGATGGCGGAGAAATTATTGCTCATGAGTCGGCAACCTTTGCAAATGACGAAGCCAACTTTCTTTTCTTTGGTGAAACTTATAATAAAGACGACGAAAAAAAGGCATACTACATAAAAATGCTAGGAAGAAAAATTTATGAATTTGCCGTTACCAATGTACCATCAGCTATGGCATCATGTCTAGATAACAGCGGTATTAAAATTGAAGAGGTAAAGAAGATTTTTATTCACCAAGCAAACGAAAAAATGGATGAGGCCATAGTTAAACGCTTCTACAAAATATATGGCAAAGAAATGCCAGAAGGTGTTATGCCAATGAGTATTTCTAAGTTGGGCAACAGCTCAGTTGCTACCATACCTACCCTATTTGACCTCGTGAAAGAAGGTAAATTAGAAAATCAGGAAATTAAAAAGGGAGATGTTGTTATCTTTGCTAGTGTTGGCGCCGGAATGAACGTCAATGCAATGGTATACAGAATCTAAACATGTACGAGAACACTTTTCCGAACAAACGCTACAAGCATACATTACAATTTTTACGTAAACACATCAACACCAATGAGTCTATACTCGATTTAGGGGTAGAGAATCCGTTTACTAAAATAATGCAACAAGACGGTTACCAAGTAACCAATACTAGCGGAGAAGATTTAGATATTGACTTTAGTTCCGTAACCAATACAGATGCCGAGGTAATGACAGCATTTGAAATATTTGAGCATTTGTTAGCGCCGTTACACCTCTTATCCAATTCTAAATCTAAAAAACTTGTAGCAAGTATTCCATTGAAGCTTTGGTTTTCACCCGCATATAGAAGTAAAACGGATAAATGGGACAGACATTATCATGAGTTTGAGGATTGGCAATTTGATTGGTTATTGGAAAAAGCCGGTTGGGAAATACAAGATTCAATGAAATGGACCAATCCTGTAAAAAAGCTTGGCTTTAGACCTTTTCTAAGATTATTTACACCTAGGTACTATATTGTTTACGCTACCAGAAAATAAGAGACTATATCAAATATGGATTACTACATAGTTATTCCTATACACAACGAAGAAGCTTTTTTAAAAAGCACACTAGACTCAATTTTACAGCAGACGCTTTTACCCAAAGAAGTCATTTTAGTCAATGACAACTCTACCGACAATACAGAATCCATAATAGACCAATATTGCTCTGAGAACACCTTGTTTAAAAAACTTAATTCTACTTCTTCTAAACAACACATGCCTGGTAGCAAAGTAATAAACGCTTTCAATAAGGGACTTAGTTTATTAGATAGCAATTACGATTTCATTGTAAAATTAGATGCCGATGTAATTTTACCCTCTAATTACTTTGAAGTGATAAGCGCACATTTTAAAACAAATAAAAATTTGGGTATTGCGGGTGGCTTTATTTATGAGCAAAATAGCACAGGTAAATGGGTTTTAAATCACCCAATGGATAAAGATCATGTTAGAGGCGCAATCAAAGCCTATTCTAAAGCTTGTTTTAAGGCGATAGATGGATTGAAAAACGCAATGGGATGGGATACAGTAGATGAGCTCTTAGCAAGGTTTCACGGGTTTTCTATACTTACCGACTCCCAACTTAAGGTAAAGCATTTAAGACCCACCGGAAAAGCATATAACGCCAAAGCAAAAAGATTACAAGGTAAGGCAATGTATACCATGCGCTATGGATTTACAATCACCTGTATCGCCTCTTTAAAAATGGCTATGAAGAATAAATCCATAATGTCATTTTGGAACAATATGCTTGGATACATACAAGCTACACGAAATAATACTGCTTATTTAGTAACTGAAGAAGAAGGCAAATTTATCAAAGACCTGCGGTGGAAGAATATAAAGAGAAAAATTAAAGCATAAAAAAAGCCATCTAAATAGATGGCTTTTTTATATTCTATGAGTTTCTAATTAGAAACCTAATTGTTTTTTAACATCAGCTAAAAGGTCTTTACCCTTTGCAACGATTAAACCACCACCTGCTTGCGCATCGATAACATAATCAAAGCCCTGTGCAGCTGCAACTTGCTCTATAGCAGCTTTTGCTTTTTCAGATATAGGAGCAAATAACTCAGCTTGTTTCTTTTGGAATTCCTGTTGAGCTCTTTGTTGAGCTTCACCAATATTCTTTTCGTAACCCTGTAATTCTACCGCTCTTTTTTCGTTTTCTTCTTTAGACTTCGCAGCAGCTTCGTTTTGGTATTGCGTGTACTTGTTACGCAATTCTGTCATTGAACCTTCAATATCTGCATTGTAAGTTTCTTGTAATTTCTTAAGCTCTGCTTCTGCAGCTTTCATTTCTGGCATTGCAGATAATAATTGAGTAACATCTATATGAGCTACTTTACTTTGGGCATTTACAAAACTTGTCGTTGCTACGAACAACAATAAGGCTACCACAATTTGTTTTACTTGTTTCATGAGTGTAATTTTAATTCAATTTTGAGTGTTAATGTACGGTCGTTAAACCTATTTAAATAGTACCGTTATCATCTTTTTCGGTATCGCTATTTTCTTCTTCTTTATTGTCACTTCTTTCTTTCAACTTTTCTTGCCTTTTGGCCTCGCGCTCCTCTAACAACTTCTTTCTTCTTTCTTCGTACGCTTTCTTTCTTTCTTCTCGTAATTTTAATTGCTCCGCTTTCGCATCCGCTGCACTTTTCTCTCTTGTTTCGGCTGCTTGTGTTGCTTTATCCAAGCGTTCTTGCAATGCCTCACTTACCTCTTCTTCATCTTCTCCTTCAAAATCATCTAATCTACTAAGATCATCTGATTTTTTCGTTGGTTTGCTAATTTTTCTTGTTCTAGCAATGCCTCTCAGTACCAAATCACTGATATCGTGCCTTTTTTCGGAATACAACATTACAACATCCGCAGATTTATCAAAAATAAAATCATACTTTTTATTTGTGCCAATTTTCTGTACTTCATTGAACACTTGATCTTGTATAGGCTGTATCAACCTTCTTTTTTGCAATACTAAATCTCCTTGTGGTCCAAAACGATCTTGTTGGTACTCGATCATCTCACGTTCCAAAATTTGAATTTCCTCTTCACGTTCTTCAATAAGCTCTGGAGTTAACAGCACTTTCTCTGCCATTAAATCTTTCTTCATCTGCTCCACAACACTTTGCTTCTGCTCAACTTCAATCTTCCAACGCTGTACTTTAGTTTCTAACTGCTCGGTCGCTTCTCTATACTCATCAACATTCTGCAGTATGTACTCCATATCTACATAAGCCATTCTTACTCCTCTTTGGGCAAAACCCTGTATAGTCATAAAGATGACCGAAACTACTAATAGAACTCTTGTCTTTGTACTCATTGTTAATGTCGTTTAATCCTATAGAAAATATCGTGCCAAAATTACTAAATCTTTTAAAATTAAAGGATTAGCATAAAGCACGAATATAATAATTCAATGAAAATTAAAACTGTTGACCAATAATGAAGTGAGTTTGCCATCCGCTTGGCCCTTGACCTGCAGACGCTGGATTTAGATCTTCATCGAACCCATAACCAAAATCAATACCCAACAAACCAAATGCTGGCATAAAGATACGCAGCCCCACACCGGCCGATCGTTTTAATTCAAACGGATTAAAGTTCTGAAAATTGTTGAAAGAATTACCTCCTTCTAAAAATGCAAGTCCGTATATAGATGCAGAAGGCTTCAATGTTAATGGATATCTTAACTCTAATGAGAATTTATTATAAATCAATGCCCCATCTACAGACCCATCATCAGAATAAGGAGTAATAGCTTGTTCATCATAACCTCTAAGCTGAACTACATCTCTACCATCTAACGTAAAATTACCTAAACCATCACCACCTACGTAAAATCTTTCAAAAGGCACATCACCAACGGCACTATTATAGTTCCCTAAAAAGCCAAATTCAGCATTACTACGAAGTACTAGTTTATCAACAAGAGTAGTATACCAATCACCTTTAAACTTCACCTTATAATACTCTAACCATCTAAAACGTTCTTGATCAATTTCTTCCAGTGCTGCCTGTTCAGCAGCTGTTCTATTTACCGATGCTATATCTTCAATCTCATCAGAACGATCTTGCAAAGACCTATAATCCTTATCACTAAATAATGACCAAGGTGGAGTAAACTTGGCACTTATCTCAAAATTAGAACCACCTCTTGGGAATATACGCCCACCTTGGGTCGCGTTTCTTGAAATACCAAAAGTGTACGCCAATGAATTAGCCTTACCATCACCAAAATTAAATAGACCTATGTTGTAATTTCTAAAATCATATAACTGGTAACTTAAAGAGTGTGAAATGGTGAAGAAATCATCTGGCCATTGTACACGCTTTGCCAAACCAGCAGTTATTCCCGTTATAGAGAATTGTTGATCTTTATCAATATCGATATCTCCACTACTATCATAAGAAGCTGCGAACTGTTGCGTTCTAGACATACTTAAATTAAAACGCACCGGCTTTTTACCACCTAACCATGGTTCAGCAAAGTTTAAGCTATAAACCCTGTATGTTTGACTTGCCTGTAAACGAAGTGCAAAAGTTTGCCCATCACCCATTGGTACCGGCTTGTACTTTTCACCATTAAATAAATTCTGAATAGAGAAGTTACTAAACGATAGTCCTAAAGTACCAATGAAACCACCACCACCATAACCACCTTGTAATTCAATTTGGCTAGAACCAGATTCAACAAGGTTCCATGCCAAATCTACCGTACCCTCATTTGGGTTGGCATTCAAAACATCCGGCGTAATCTGCTCCGCATCAAAAAAGCCAAGTTGACCCAATTCACGAATAGTTCTAATGATATCTGCCTTATTGTATTTTTGCCCAGGTCTTGTACGTAATTCACGATAGATTACATGATCATTGGTTTTATCATTACCTGAAACGGTAACGTGATCCAAGAAAGTCTCTTTACCTTCTATAATTCTTATTTCAAAATCGATAGTATCGTTAGCAGCTGAAATCTCCACTGGGTTAATAGTAGAAAACAAGTACCCATTGTTTTGATATAAACTAGTTACATCACTTGGGTCTGGCTTAGAATTATCCGCAATTCTTTCACGTAATAATACACCATTATAAGTATCGCCTTTTTTGATACCTAAGACCTGATTTAATTGACGATCCGTATATACTGTATTACCTACAAAGTCGATATTACCAAAATAGTACTTATCTCCCTCTTCTACCTTTATCTTTAAATCAATGTTATTTTCATCGACCTTAATAATAGAATCAGACAATACACGCGCATCACGATATCCATTCTCAGCAAACTTATCTACAAGTAGACCAAGATCTTCTTCATAGTCTTCTTGAATATATTTTGATTTTTTCCAGAAACGACCAAATTTTTTCTTCTTAGTATTTTTTAAAGCTTTACGTAATTTCTTGTCAGACAATTGGTCATTACCTTCAAATATGATATCACGAATCTTAACTTTATCTCCTTTATTAACGTTAACTACCATATACTGTGTATTGGTATCAGTCGTATCTTTAGAAGTAGCAATATTAACATCGGCATTTAAATAGCCTTGTTTTTTGTACTTATTAGTGATATAGTTTTTAGAATTGGAAATTAAACTTTCAGTAATTTTCTTCCCTTTTTTAAGGTCAGTATCCTTAATAAGACTTTCAACTTTACCTTTTTTAACACCATAAAACTTAACATTAGTCAATGTTGGACGTTCAATTATGTTCAATTCCAAGAAGACGGTGTTCTCCTCTATATTAGTAATAAAGATGTCAATTTCACTAAAAAGCTCTAGACCCCATAATTTTTTTATGACTTCGCTAATTTGTTCTCCTGG
>ENA-ORXC01001032-ORXC01001032.1-marine-metagenome-genome-assembly--contig:-NODE-1032-length-17475-cov-7.530808_pt1 | contig 17475 bp, 19 predicted proteins | sample MGYA00237865_ERZ511478 | MGnify/ENA metagenome assembly ERZ511478 | reverse complement strand
CGGGATCGAAACGTTTGTGGTCGGGCGGTCGTGGGTGCCGTGGGCGCCGGTGGAATAAGCCACCGAGACCACGCCTTCGAGCTTCACACCTCAAGCCTATCCTCATCTCCGTGAAAATGTACTTCAAAGCGCTGCAATCTAGAATTGGTCATGCCATGAGACATAATAAACAACTCGCCGTGACCGTTGGAGGCATCGTAAGCACCCTGCACACACACTCCAATCAGATGATACAGGTCTTCAATCGAGACTATGCGTAACCTTCCTCGAGACCGTGCGTAACATCCCTCGAGACGGTCTCCGACTCCGTCCGAACAGAGTGATTTCTGGTTTGGCGTTGGTTGACTCAACAAACGCCTGAACCAACACCGGCTCTGTTTGCTCGTTGCCGATCAGGCGGTTGGTTCTGGCAGCTGTCGGGCCGACCCCAGTCAGAGACGGCCGCCGCCGATGCCGCCGCACTTGCCGCCGCGTCGGTCACGGCCGGGATGGCGGCATCGACGCGTGTCTGTCCTCCCCCGCGTAGTGCTCCTTAAAGCATGGGTGCACCAAAATCCATTTTCGAAACATTTTCTTGTCAGATGGCATGTTTCAGCACGAGATCTTGTGGCATGAAGTATGTATCAGCCAGTTCTTGTTTTTAAATGGTCGGTGGGTGGAGCCTGGATACGTAGCGGCCAATCAGTGTTCCAGAGCCTTGACGGAAAGCGCATGGTGCGCCCTCATCGCAAGAATCTTGCAGGGTTCGATACATGTGGTTGTTGGCGCACTCTGAAGCGCGGTTCTGCAGCCTGAAACAGTGCTCTCTTGCACTCACCGTCTGCACCGCCGCGAGACGCATCTTGTGATATGAACGTTTCAAGTCCGATCCGAGCAAAACCTCGTCGCAAACCACTCGTATTGCCAATCAGGCCGCAGGGTAATGTGAGGAGGGTGACAACAACTTTAAGCAGCCCAAAACGTGCAGAATTTCTTCTTGCGTGCACCCACGCGTTAAGGAGCACTGCGCCGTTGGCAGCGCGCCAGTCACGGGAGCGGCCAGCGCACCGCGCGGGGAGTGGGCGGCCCCACCCAAAGCCCCGAGGGCCGGCAACGGGGCAGCAGCACGGCAATACAGTGACGTCTGCGGCCCACAATCGAAAAACGACGATGCTCGGCGGGTTTCGGCTGCTCCATACCAATTGAGGGGTCAACTGGCCATTGGTCGGTCAATCCTATCCGGCCCAGCAGATGGCTGGGAAACAGTTGACTTGCCTTGATGGTGATTTTGATCTTCTCCTCATCGAGCAAAGTTGGACAGCAATGATGTATTTATGTGACTTGATGTCGTCATGCACGACGACGTCTCCCAGAACCGCAGCGGCTGTGTCTTGCCAGACCACCTTTGAGGGGACTCAACCAGTAGAGGACCAGCCGAGCGTGGGGGGATGCGGGGGGGGCGCCAATGACGGCTGCCCTGGTGGGAGCGGCCGCGACCGCCGCGACCGCAACGACACGACCCCACGCTCAGTGTTGCACCTTCCACCGGTTAAGCGCCCCCGGCCGACGCCCATCCTCAAACTCCCTTGGCTTACCCCACTGCTCCTCCTGCATGCACGGCTGCTTCGTGCACTGGTACAGCGCGTTGGTGTTGCTCATGCACTGGTCGTTGACAAACACGGGGTTGTAGTTGTTCTGCAGGGGCCCCCCCTCGATGCGTACGTCTGCGCAGCTCCAGTAGGTACCCTGCCGATAGCCGCTGCCGTACCACGCGAAGCCGAGGACATACAACTCGTCTTCGAAGACGGGGGGGATGGTCACCCATTGCTGGTTGCGCCGCCCGCGTTTGTCGTTGCCGCACTCGAATTCAGTGCGCTTTGGGCAGTCGACCTCGCCGGCGCTCCAGCAGGACCACCGGAAAGCGTTGCCGTCGTGGGCCCAAGCGTTGTCACGGTGTTTAACCGGCACCAGAGTAAGCCTCAAAAACCCGCCTGCAAGAGGAACAGTACGACGGGGGTGCGGGAACAAAGAATGATTGCAAGACGAGGTGCAGAAGCGTTGAACGCACAGATAGCGGAAGAGTGTCAGCGGGGCCTCTCCAAGTGGCGCAACCCGCGCGTGGGCGCGTTCTTCCGTGAAGGGCACCCAAGAGTCCCAAAAAGCACGCAGTGACGGAACCATGAGCCCGCACGTACCATAGTGGTTGTTCTTGGTGTAGACGATCGGGATGGTTTGCCCTCGCCTGTACGTGGCGACCTCGTAGTTATGGCGCCTGTTGGTGCGGGGGCACGGCCCGGGGCAGTACTTCCAGTCACGTCCGCCGGTGCTGCCGATGCGGCACGAGTTGTCCCACGTGCTCTCAAGCGGCTTGACCAGCCACGAGTGGGCGGTCGCGCCAGTTGCGGCACCCAGGGTGCTGGCCACGAGCAGTAGCGTGGCTCCCACCCACCGCGTACGGCGCCCCCGATCGCTCGCCATGGCGCATCAGCAGTTCGCGATTCAGGTCGTCACGCTGGGCCAAATAGAGTTGGCTTGGCCAAAGTGGGGGCGGGCAGGCGGTCAACGGTGCGACCGACGTGGGTGCGAGCGGGAGGGAGGAAGGCGTCGGGGAGGAGCGGCGAACCTTGGAAAGAAGTTGGGTTCCCAACGCGTCCTCTGGGGAAGAAGAAGAGAGGATGCAATGCCGTGGGCGGAGGAACCGTCGGGATGCGCACAGTGACAAGCAACCCTGTGAGCGGCAGCGTGGAGCAAGGTCCACTCTGGTGCTCTACCGTGACCTGGCTGATAGGACCCACGCTTCTGTTGTGTAGATGTGGCGACATTGAACAATGCGGGTCTTCTGCTGGGCTCAGCTGGTGTCCCCCATGGGGGCACCATCCACAGGCGGCGGGAGCAGCTCCAGCGAGGTTTTCTCTCTCCCCTGCCCAGGCGGCCAGGGACTACACGTTTTTGGGGCTGGCGCAGCAGGGCCCAGCAAGATGACCCTGCTGCCAATGTGCCGACCCGAGTCATTTTGGGCGAGCACTGGAGGACCGCCAGCGGTTGCGAAGCACCGAGTCGGCCCGCTTGGTTGCTCATTCAGCTTTTTCAATGGGCTGCCTGTCCGCCCCACGTCAAGAGGCGGGGCACGAAATCCCGGGGCGCCTCTGTCTCGTCGCTACGCACCATCGTCTCTTAAGTTAAAATGTCCATCAGCCTGTGTATCGGCTGCGACCGATGGGCATCTCTCCATCAAAGCACCCTTCGATACGGATTTTCGATAGGAATCGGAAGCTCCATCGAATCGTACCGGCAGACATAGTGTAAACGCTGCGTGGCTGCGAGTTTCGATGCGAGAAACGAAGGCGGCGGCCTTCGGCCGGACCTGACTCGAGCGGGCCGCACGGCACGCGCAGTCTGATTGGGCCACGTCTGGACCGGACTCCGGCGAGCGCTGCTTCTGTAAAGCGCACAAATCAGCGGCCCCGCGCGGATGCCTTTGCACAACCTCAGACGCAGCACGCGCGAACTGACGCAGCAGTCGCACGTGGTGCTACAAAGGCTGGGTCCCCTCACCCACCTCTAGTTCTTTTGCAGGAGCAGTGCCGCTGGCGCTGAGTTGGCCTGTCCGACAACGTCACTTCCTCGGCGCGTAGCCGCCACCCGTCCATGTGACTGCCCCAAGACGCCCCAAGACGCCCAAGTCTCATCCGCCGTCCTCAATCAAACCTGTCCCTGCTCCCCCCCACGTTTCCGTGCAATGCTGCTCTCCTGGCGCCTCGCGCATCGATCCGTGAGCACCGCCCCCCCCATCCATGCCAGCCACCAGCGTCTCTTTTGCATGGATGGGAGAACACAGAGCTCACAGAGGCATCAAGGTGGCGTGAGTGGCAGTGGGCCATCCGCGTTGTGTCGTTAAGGGCAGGCACAACCGAGACTAGACGACCCATGCACAGACAAATAGAGGTTGTGATACAAGCGCTCCACCACGACCCCACGAACATGATACTCACCAACCATCCACGCACCCACATCACCTTTATCCCCACCGATAGAAATGGTTGACAAAGTAGCGCATCCCACGCAACACCCTCGCCGGCGCAGAGATGGGAGGGGGGACCACCTCGTTCCCCAGCGTCCGCAACATATGACCGAAGTCTGGGACTACGTGCACCATGCGCAATATACGCTCGACGGGCACCTTGCGCAGCTGCCAGTCAGACCCGTCTCCCGGCACGGCCCACCTCAAGCGCTGACAGCCCCGCTGCACGAGCGGGCAGTCCACCACCCCCGACACCACCTGCAACTCGCACACTACGCCAAAGTGTGCGCCATCCTCCCGCACAATCGCACGGAGCTCGCCAGTGCGGCATGTCCCCGAGGCGTCGCCTGTCATCTCAAAAGCCACGGCATCGTACCACTCCGAGTTGTGGAACGAGGGGGACGCGCGGAGCAGCTGCGGAAGCTCAATACCTCCGCCCAGCCGCGCCGTGATGCGCGTGCAGCTGAGCACGCTCACCGTCTCCGCGTCACGCTTGCCAAGCAACCCGCCGATCCCGGCGAGGCCAGGACGCTGTGACAGCTGCCCTACCGTGTGGCGCACAACGTGGCCGCTGAGATTGGGGTGGTGGGCGCCGACAGGTGCGCTTTCCTGTGCCGCGAGGACAGGCCAGCTGTCGGCGAGCATCGAGTCCAGCTCCTTGTCACTGTCGTACCCGCCCTCCGCCGTCAAGTTGCCCTCGTGGTTGCCCGGAACGACGTCGGCGCGCGCTGCCCGGTCGCGCTCCGCTCGTTCGTGGGAGGCCAAGATCTCCCGCGTCCCCTGCGCGTGCCTCACAATCTGGCCGGTAAAAGTATCGAAGCCCCGGTTCGTGCGCATGTAGTACGGCTTGTCCTCCTTGTGCTGCGACTCATTGCTGGACGTGTTGCCGTTGGAGACGTTGCCATGGCAACGCACGGCGTCGAGGACATGCCGTAGTAGCCGATGGATCTTGGTCGTGTTGATCACGCCTAGCAGCGGCGTGGCAAACTCGTTGACGAACCGGGTCGCCTTTACGTCAAGCGCCTTGGCCTCCAACAGGGTGAGCGGCGGCGCCGCCGCCGAACCGACTTGGCGACAGAGCATCGAGTGGAGCGAGGCGTACTCAGAAAACATTGCGGTTACTGCTTCCTGCACGGGCGTGTCGCCGTACGCGGCCCGGTACGCGACCCAGTCAAACTCAAACGCCGGTGCCAGCTTGGCGGCGGCCGTCTCGTCGTCGCCCGACTCTTGGCTCTCCACACTTTCACCTTTCGCCTTGGCACGCTTGCCGTGCATCCTCTTCGTGCCGCTGCAGGCAAGCACCGGGAAGACGTGCTCGTCATTCTCAAGTTCCGCAATGTGTGCCGCTGCAATGCGCGCCGCCTCCAAGTCGGCGAGCGCGTTGGAGCCCCCCTTCGGCTTTGGCCGCCCAAGGCCGAACAGGCCGTCCACAGCGAAGGGCAACGCGCAGATGCCGTCGCGTTGTTGGGCGCCAGTAAACGTTGCCTGCTTCTCGTTTTCCGCCACAATGTAGCTGAGGGGGCGGGGGGCGGTGGCATGCAGGCGTTACAGAGAGCAGACACAGGGGATAATCATGTGCAGCATGGAGGTCAAACGCAGATTCGGATGCGATGGGTCAGAGCACATCCCAGAACTTGCTGGCATATGGTAGACGCACTGGCCGGACACAAAGACACAAGGCTCACGCGAAGAGATAGACACAATGTTGAGACTGCTTGCACATACCCTGGCGCCAGCAACGGGGCTCTGCTGCGCCGGCCCAAGCGAGCCAAACGTTTGTTGGCTGCCCGGAAGGTCTCTGCAAACGAGCCCATGAGGGGATAGTGCCCTTTGCAGATAAACGGGAAGATCCGCTCCAGGCGGTGCACCAGCAGCCGTGTAATGCCGAGGTCCAGCACCTGCGAGGAAACATACTCAAGAAGAGACAGATGCAGACAGTGGTACAACAAGCGCTTACGACCATGGCAACGCGGCAGCTAGTCAGACTGTTGTTCAGGAAGCGAACATGATGCGGAGCCACGGTACATTGAGTAAAGCGAATCGGCAACCTCCACAACACAGGCGCAGTGCACTCCCAGAAACGGCGGTCAAGCTTACATGCAGCACATCAAAGCCCACCATCTTGTACAGCCAATGAGGGGGGGTGGCCATGCCGGCCATCGCCGCCAAAGCCGGAACGTGGCACTGGATGGAGTCGAGTGACTCGAGGTGAGCGCGGCGCGGCCGGTCGGCGCCATTGGCCTTCAGCGCCGACGCCTCAACCTGCCGCTCGAGTGTGCGGATAACCTCCCTGTCAGCCGACTGCAAAGCCGCCGGTGCCCCACAGTTGGACTTGTGCACATCACAAAGGGAGCAGGGGTGCTCGCACATGCCTTGCTTCAGGCACAATACAGCCCGTTCTTCAGGCTGGTCGCAGACGTACAAGAGTACCCGCGGGAATGCCCACAAGCTGACGCCGTTCCACTGCTCCGGTAGCTCGTAGCCGTACGTGCTGGCGTGGATGGCCGACCGGAAGGCGAGGTACAACACCCGCTGCAGCACGCCACATCGCCGGTCCCGCGCCCTGTCGCCGGCAGAGGCCTCGGCCAACTTTTGAACCACCGGCACGTAGGCAATGGTGTGCCACTCAATGTCGCCCGACACGACGTTGACTAGTCGTATTCGCACTGGGTATAGTTTGTGGGCTGTGTAAGAGGTGGGGAGGCAGCGTACAGAATCACTTCAAGAGGAGAGCAGGGGTCCGACAACATATATGAGTGCCTACACAACCGACAGTAGCACCACTGCGACAATCGTTCCAGACACGACCACCTTTGGCCAAAGAGAGAGACGCCTGCACCCGAGAGAGATGCACTCCTGGCGGCAGCTCATGGCGAGTGAGCTTGCGACGCACTCCTCCTTCTCACCACACTGCCCGTCCACCACGCCATCGCTCTCGGACGTACCGCCGGACCACGATAGCAGGCTACTGTCACTGTACACGTGCACGCCCATAAGGAAAGCGCCAGGCTTCGTCGGGTTCTCGCCAATGAAGACCTCCTCGTTGGAGCGGAAAGCGTCACCATCCATCGGCGTTTCGCGCATCGCCGTCGGATCCCCAGGCTTGTCCCCGCCGCTCCAAAACCGCACCCGCTTCCCCGATCGCAGCTCCGCCAACAGCACGTCCATCGCCGAGCGAAAGATGGCCACATAAGCCACCCCGCCCTCTTCGAGAGAGCAGGTCTTCCACCCAGCTCCCATGACGGCCGCGTCCAGGTCATCGCGGATTGCACATTGGAAGGCGTACGACGAGTTAAACTTCTTGCGCAGAGCCCGGTCGTGCCCATCATCCATCGGCATCCCCGGGCGCGTCCCGTCCCACACATCAAGCAGGTCAAAAAGATCCTCCTGCTCGCGGAGGGAGAGTCCCCCCCTCCCAGTGCGCAAAACGAAGCGCTGGAGCGCCTGCAGCCGGTACGTGTTGAACAGGCCTGGTCTGGCGCGCTTGCGCTCGGAGATCAGTGGCTCCGATCGCTGCCAGTCCTTGATCTCCTCGGACAGAGTGCGGATGTACGTCGCGATGGTCGTGTAGTCATACATGGACGCCGTGGAGATCCCGCCGTTGGTCTTGAGCTTTTTGGAGGCGGGGGCGCCCTTTTTGACACGCGTCAGGGCCAGCAATGACTCGAGGTGCGACCGGATGGCATCCCAATCCTTGTCGTTCTTGCGTCGGTCGTCATCAACTCCGCTTGCGGCCTCCTTGGTAGGCTCCGCCGGCACCCCGGCAAGGGCTAAGCTTTCATCAGCATCGCCGTCCGTGGCGTCGTACTCGGCGTCGCTGACGGCGTCATTTTCTTGATTGACGTCACGTCCACTTGGCGGCACAGTAGATGGAGCGGCAGGGGGACGCACTGAGTCGACAGCGTCGCCACTTGAATCGTTGCCGCCGTAATGGACGGCAGCAACGTCGTCTCCGTTCTTGTGGCCGACAATGGTGTCTGCAGCGGCAGCGCCTTGATGCCCGTCGCCAATGTTGCGACAGTGATTGCCACGGCCGTGATGGCCGCCGTCATGGAGGGGCTGGGGTCGGCACGGGGGCTTGGAACGCCCGGCGTCGCCATGCATGCTCATTCCGTGCCATTGAAGCGCGGCCGCCGACCGCGACGGCCAGCCGCACACGAGGCACTCCAGCTTCTTCTTGGTGATGGGGACGTCCGACATGATGCCGTCAATCGTTGGTGGGTAGGCGTTGGCTCACAGCTGGGGGAAAGGTCCGAGCAGGATCTGATGGGGGGGGGGGGGGGGGCCAGGTACAGGGTGTGGGGGAAGGCCAGAAAAAACGGTGGGTTGGAAGGCCGCGGTCAATATGGGGCAGGACGTAAAGGTCACCACTCTTGAGGCAACCAGCGAGTCAGCTCCCTGCCGTCGCACCGCCGATCGCCTGCAGCAAAAGCAGCTGCCGACACACACCGTGCCGTGGGCAGCACGGGAACCTGGTCGCCCCTCGTTCGCTCTGCAGGACCCCCCCCATCACACACTCCGCACACCGTCCCTCTCCTCATCACCCCCACATTGGTCAGGCAAAATAGAATCATCATACCTGGTAGAGGTCCTGCCGATCGTGCCCCCTGTACAGTGGCGCCGTGCGACGTCGTCGCAGCGCGGCGTTGAGTTGGCAGTCGCGCGCTGCCAGATGAGGACCGTGGGAGCGGGCCGCCTGGTTAACAGCGATTGCATGAAACGACAGACAGCAGGGGTGCGACCGATGGAGAACAGCTACGGCGCATTGTCACAGTCAGCAGGTGCTACCAGCCCCCGCATGCCCCAAATGCCCCAACGTGGCGAATCGGTGCGACGAGGGCGCAATCGGTGATCGCGTACTCAACGTCCCCCCATATCACAACACTTGCGTACGAGCTAGCGCCGTGTCAAGCCTCTCGCAACGCACCAGCATGATGCGACAGGCGGTAGCGCACGCAACGGCGTGAGAAGGAATAAGCCGTCGGAGCGAGACAGTATCAGCCAAGCGAATGGCATGAGGCTAGGAAAACAGAGAGGACGCAAAGGAGCGCGCAGTGAACGCGGGGGGAGATATGCACGGACGCCACAAAGCGAAGTGGCAGCTCGGCCTCGTAGCTGCGCGGCTGGAGGCACGTCGGTCACACAACGGGGTGCTCAGGCCGCGCACTGCAAGCGACACGTATCTCGGGCGCTGCGCGTGTGCAGCCGAATGCTCACGCACGGTACGTGGCAAGGCCCGCCTGCCGGCGGGCCTTGAGGCGGTCCCATTAAACAAGGCCCAACCGACGGTGACCACGCCTCTTCCCATCCGCGCTAAATCGTTCGATGCTCGGCACAGTGCTGCCGCCCATTCAAAGTTGCGCAGTCGCCCGACGTGGCTCACAGCGGCTGACAGCACCGCCCGATGGCCGCGATGCGGCGAGCAGGGCTCGGCGCCGCCCCGCAAGTGGGACGGAAGCGGATCTGCAAGGCGGTGGCCCAGGATTTTGCCACAAATCGTGGCAGGTACTCGGTCTGTCCCAGATTGAACAGCCGCAGCGGTCCTGCTGCGCTGCAGTGTGAGGCCATGTGACCTCCTAAATTACGATAAATCACGACGATAAATCACGACGATGATCTCTCGACCCTGTGATTGGGAGGCTGCAATTGACTGGGAGCACGTAACAGCGAGGCCTTCTCACCTTCAGCGCGGGACTGCTTCGACAGCTGATCCCGTGCTGAGCAGAGCCGGTGCGCACTGCCCTGTCAGATTCCCTGTCCCACCCGTGCAGTCCGTTGACGTCTGCCTCGGTGCCCTGTCAGATTCCCTGTCCCACCCGTGCCGACGTCTGCCGCGCCACTTGTGTCTGGTCGCCTCCTTTCTTCACCACTTCCCCTCGCGCCGCTCGTTCACTCCCGCCGCGTTGCCAGTGCACCGCCTCTGCGCCACCCGCACATTGGTCTCGTGCCACCCGGGCTCCGCCCGTGCGCCGCCTGTGCCTCGGACGTCCGGCTTTACGCAGGCCATGACGCGACGGAGGGGGTATTGCTCGGTGACCATCATGCATGATGCGTATCTCTCTGGTGTCTTTCGACGGGGTATCTTAGGGTGGTGCTTCCCGGCTCGTTACGGGTCTGTTTGACGAACAATGGCGCGGTCACTTGCTGGCGAGCTGCTGCCACTCGTCCTACGCTTCCCAGTTTTCCCCCTGGGGTGCTGCCTCTCTAACGGACACGGTCCTATCCGCCACGCCCGCATCATGAGGTATGGTACCGCCGTCGCCAGCCGTCGTGCCGGCTCCCAGTCACTCGGGGATTGGAATGCCCCTTCGTTGCAGGTCGTTTATTGACAGCGTGACACTGATATCGTGAAAGTGCTTGCTCTGGCCCACTTCGATTTGCCTCGCCGCGTCTGCCGCCCTTTCCTCCCCTGCTCTTACCCCCCCTCCTAAGCAGCACGGCAGCTTAGTGCACGTGCTCGGGCGGCCGATCGTGGCTTTAAAAGCCGCCTCCCTGTCGCCGACCCCGCCGTCATATTTTCGTCGGCTCTACCACATCCGTCTGCACAGCGCACTCTGAGGCCGCTGCCTTCAAGTCCAACAAGGGCCTCCCATCCCGCCGCCTCCTCTTTTTCTGGCCGTTGCTGAGTTGCCGACCTTTTTTGTGCTCATCATGGACGCGGGCGACGCGGTCCCCGTCAACAGCGCGACCGACGGGCAGGGCGGCGAGGACAAGCGCCCCACCGGGCCCGCCAACGCCTCGGCGGCCTACGAGCACCACCTCATTTCGCCAGCCCCCCCGGTGGCGTCCGACAGCGCGAACCCCCAGTTGGCGGGCGCATCGATCGCGCACGCGGCTGTGCCTCATCAGGTTCGCATGGATGCGTGCTACGCGGCGGCGGTGGCGTCCGCGGACGTCAACCCGGACAACGGCGTCCCGTACGGGCGGCGTCGGGCGGGCAAGCGCCCAGCCAAGCCCGCGCTCGGGCCGAGCTACTCGGTCCCGACACCGCCGCCGACCAACATGGAGCGAGCCATCAAGAACAACATGCGCGCCCAGAACCTTGCCGCGGCTCTGGTCGCGGCCGACGGCTCGGCGGAGATGGACGATCGCGACGTCATTGGGGACTACGGCACGCAAGGTGTCTACGACCTGGAGCATTACTACGGCCCGACGCCTCCGCCGACGCCGATGCCTACGCCCCCCCAGACGGGCGCGCTCAACGCTCCGAGCATGTTCAGTGGCATCCAGCAGACGCTCTCCCCCGTCCAGTACGGGCTCAATGAGGCGGCCGCTTCAGTGGCTGGCGGCAGCCAGCCTCGACCCGGGCCGCCTGCGCTCGCGAAGCGCAGTACGAAGGGCAAGAGCATCGCAAAGGTGAGCAAGTGGAAGGCCGCCCCGCGAATCGCCGCTCGCGCCAAGGCAGCGGCCCTCCGAGCTGCTTCCCGGTCTGTGGAAGGCGACGACCTCTACGAAAAGCTGCAGCAGCTCACCGTTCCGCAGTCTACGACTACCCCAGGGGCGGCGTCGAGCGCGCCGCCGGCGCCAGCGGCGCCCAGTGCTTCCACGCCCACGGCGTCCCCCAGTGCCGCGCCGGGTCGTCGCTCTCCTGCCGGAGGCTGCCGCCCGCCCATTGCGCCGCGCGCGAATCCCCCGTCGCCGCCGCCGCCGGGTACCGGACCCAAACTCTCCCCGGGGGCGGGTGCGCGACAGACGACGGACTGCGGCGTCGGCACGTCGACGGGCAACTGCGCGGCGCCTGCTGCAACCTCAGGCGTCGGCAATGTGGCAGCGAACAGCCCCAAGCAGGGGAGCAGCGACCTGTTAAAGGTGGTGAAGAAGGCCGTGATGGAGACCAACGTGCCACTCGCCAACGCGCTGCAGGGGGTGGCGCGGACGGCTTTTGAGCTGTCAAAGGAGAGCGCCGGCACGTTGAACAAGTTGGATACTTTGAGTGTCTCGCATGAGAGGCTCGCGCGCGCCATCATCAAGGTGGAGCAGGCGCAAGCGTCGGTGGACGAGAAGCTGACGGCGGTGGTATCCATGATCAAGGCTCTGGACACGTCGGACGAGTCGGGCATGGAGTCGACCGACTCGGACGGCGACTCGACGATGGGCCGCAACAAGAAGAGCAAGGGCCGCAAGAGCCGCAAAAAGACCAACCGCGACCGCAAGGCCAAGGCCGCCTTGGGCTTCAAGAACATGGAGAAGGTGCGGCGTGTCTTCCGCCGTATGCTCATGGACCACATCGCCAAGACCAACAAAACCAAGCTCGTCTACCCGGACATGGCCGCAACGTGGGATATCCTGGTCCAGGCCTCGCAGGAGGCGCTCACCCTCACCACGCAGCTGGCCAAGGACTTTTTGATGGACTTCATTCTAGTGCCTACCCGCGCTGACCCGACGGAGGCCGTGTCCAAGCGCGCGTCTGTCCCGCTTCTCCGTGTGAAGCCGCACCTGTTGCAGGCGCTGAAGGAGCGCACCATCGCCGTGTTCCTCCGGGCACTTGGGCTGTCCAAGGCGGAGATGACGGCCGTGCTGGCCGGCAAGTGGCTGGACCTCAACGCGTACATGCAGTCCGCGATGGGCTTCCAGGCCATCTTGGCGGCGGTCAAGGAGTTCTTCATTTTCCTCGGCGCGGCGGATCGCATCATCATCAGCGACTCAGTCGGCACCACGGAGGTCGTCGAGTGCGCCCTCGGGCACTTTGCCCTGGTCAGCTGCCTCGTGCGCTCGTTTCTTGAGACCGTGGCGGGGGTTCGATCGGGGCGCCGCAACGGAGTGGGGGAGGGCATGGTTGAGTACTGGGTGGAAGAGGTGGGGCGGGTGGACAGCTTCCTCCCATGCCACACGGCGGTCCACGACGGTCTTCGCCTACTCGACGGCGACGACGTGGCGCGCGCAACGTTTGAGGATGATGACGAGCTCATGATGGAGGGGATAGTGGTGTGAGGGTGTTTCGTTGTCTGTGTCTGCTGTTACGGCCCTCGCTTGTGCACCTGTGGGGCATTGCTTGTGATGCGTGTTGCCCTAGGTGCCGCTCCATGACGCGTTTGCTCTTTGTTTTGAACATTGTTAGTTGCCAGTGAATACATGATAGCCTTCTTCTCCTCACGAGCTTCTTGGTAGTATGCGAAACGTCACAAGCTGAGCACAAAAATCGCAAGCTACTGCCGCCAGAAAGAAGGGAAGCGCAGTGCACCGCTACCAACCGGACCCTTCCCGTTCCACCGGGACAAGAACAACTGCAGCTCATTGGGGGGATCAACGGCTCTTGATCCGGCACTGCCCGCAGTTCATTGGGCTGCTTTTTCTGTAATGGTCGGCCGTTTTGGTGCCCGTGACGAAGCTTTTTGTGCCCCGTGCGGGGAATACCGATGGGATCAACGGACATCGGGGTTACAGTTTATCGGGTGTCCAAATCGGCGTCCATCGAAACCCCCCTCTGATACGGGTATCAGGCGCTGTCGGAAAGTGCTCCTCGATCCGGGAACCCACTTAATAGACGATACTGTACCGCGGCGGCGGTCCGGCTGGCAAGTCAGGCCCAAACCGATGGCAGCCTTGAAGGCTAGCACCACCTGGCGCCAGGCGCGGACAGGTACAGTACACTGTACTGTACCCGTCGAGGAGACGTAAAAAACTATCATACGTTGCGTTGGGCGGCATGTGGTGGGGCCAGCATCTGCATGATCCACAGAGTGCGGCGGAGCGGGCTCGGAGTCCCTCGGGCAGGGCGTCCGGAATTGTCAGTAGCCCCCAGGCGCCCGCTTCGGTCGATGGGGGAGGCTGGGAAACATGCAACGCAACGGATTGTGGAGCCCCCTTTTCGTCTTGACGGCGAGCTCGAGAGAGCGCGATGGCCAATGGCAGGGTCCTGGCTCTAGGCGGCGGTGCGCAACCGCTCTGATGACAAAAAAAGGACATACGACCAATCGTGTGCGTCACCAAGGAAGTACTGTATGTGTAGTCTTTCCCCCCTCAGATCAGTTTGGACCAGAGGATTCTGGAAAATACCTTCGTTCATCTCGATTCGGGCTGCAGACGCTGTTGTGCAACCAAAGCATCTCATTGGCTTTCCAGAAATTCGACACCATATCCGAGCCAATAATGTTCTCGTGGTCTGAGCGTCGGCCAACCCAGTGTCGTATGTATTCTTCTTCGTTCACTCTGTATCCCCAATGTCTGCAACCACCAATCGCTCATCATGAGCCAATCAATGATTGATTGGCTCAGACCGAGACTGACTGTTGATCGAGCACCACGACAAGTTGTCATGGATAGGACAATGACCTCAGTGCTAGGCTACAAGCCTTGGACTTGAAGAATGAGGCACTCAAACATTTGGAGCAGCTTGACATACAAAGTGCCGATAAGCCATTCCACTCACGATCTCCAGCCGGTTTTGGGTCCCAACCGGCGGACCGCTCCCGCCTCCCCTCCCCATCTCCGCGCCGCCGGCCGGGGTTGTGGTCTTGTCGACGCTTTCGTCGCTCGCCGGTCCTTCCCCCTCCCCCCACCCGCGCACGCGCGGGTGTTGGTGGCACGACTGCGGGCGTCACCCCCCCCCACCTCTTGGGGACTCCTCGTTGGAGCGGCCAGACTTGTCTCCCCCTTGGTGCTGCCGCTCGCGTTGCTCGACGTGCCCCTGGTCTGCCGCAGCGCCCCGGTGCCTGCTCGGCGCGCTCCCTTTTTTTCTTGTTGATGTCCGGGCGCGCCCGCGCGCCCACCGGCGTGGCCATGGCCTCCGCCTTTGTGCCTGCTGCCTGGGGCCGCGGCGCTGTCGCCCCTCCCCGCACCCACGGGCGTGGCGCGGCGGCCGGTCGGGCGAGCCACTGACGGGCGCCCGTGTGTGCCCAGACGGAGCGGGGGTGGGGCGGCGCGCCACGAGCACGGGTCGGCCGTGGACCTGGTCTGGCGGGGACGCCTGCGCGGGCGCGGCCAACGGCCGCTTGTGCGCACTGGGGGGCGCCGCTGCGGAGGGGACCCCTTTATTTGGGTGGAACTCGGGCGCGGCCGTCTCGGCCGGTGCGCACCCGTCCTTTCTCGCAGTGGGTGCGCTCCGGCTAGGACGGTGGGGACGCCCCTCGTATGGCCGAGTTCCACCCAAATAGCCCCGGTGCGGCGCCCACACGGAGACACCCGCACAGACGGGGGTGTCGCCTTCTGTACCAGTGGCCTCCACGTCGGGCGGTGCCCACCGCCGCGACGCCTGGCGAAAACGAGGGCGGCTCCGCCATTTTGTTGCCGCGGCGCGCGCTGTTGCCTTTGCTGTCCGGGTGGCAGGGGGGGGGGGAGGGGGGGGGGGCGAGCTCCACAGGCGCTTACTACACCGCGCTGTGCTCCTTAAATGGGGTAGAACCGCAATGGCTGTTTTGGGTGTTGTGGACCCCGCATTTTTTTGCGGAACCCTCCTGATGAACCATCAGGTGATGGTTTTCCCCGCATTATTTTGTGCAGAGGTTTCGGGCAGCCGTTGGCGAGAGCCCTTTATACCGTTGTAACCGCCATCACATCACGAGTATGGATACGGTGTGTATAGATGCCAACGAGCGCCGCAAGTGCGCTTCGCAAAGCGTTGCGCCATAGCCGCATTGCGGGACCGGCGAGAGACGCAAGAGCTGTAACTTTTTGTGGCGTACACGGCCAGGGCCTGGGGAAAATCTCCCGCAGTAAGCGGTATCGCCTGGGTACCCCCCCCCGTGCCGGCCCCCGCTTTCAATGAGGACTAGTGCCCGTGAGCCGGCTAGCGCGTCGCGCAGGTGGGCCGGCTAGCGCCTCTTCTGCCACATTCGGGCGCATCCAAGCAACAGCAGAGTGGAAGGGCCCTCTCAATAACTGTCGAAAAGCTATCTTACAATTAGAAAATGTGCTTTTTTCGCACGAACTGGTATGGGCTGTCACTATCGAAAAACAGCATGCGAACCATGAAATACTATAGCAAAGTAGATGGCTGAAGATGATTCGGCAGGCACAAACACAGCATGGCTACTCTGGTGCCCGTCGGCCGGCCAGCGCCTGTAGGGTGCTCAAGAAACATTTGACGGAGCCCTAACCAGAGGATATCGCAGGTGTATCCGAGTCTACGTGACGTGTACATCTGCATGCCTCCAGATACCCGTGGACGGCTAGCACCTCAGTTGCTAATCCTTCAGAAACACGGAGGAACGGGTGTTCTTCATGCACAGAGCACCATTATTGCGATGCTCTGTACGACAGGAGTGCCCGTCGGCTAGCTAGCGCCTGTAGGGTTCCACAGAAAAAGGTCTCGGGGCCCCGTCCAGAAGATGTAATGGATGTCCCCGCTATGACACGAAGTGATCATCTCCTCGCCTGTACATTCTGCACTCCCGATCATACGACAGTGCCGCGACTGTGCCATCATTCACGCATCGCACTCCATCTCATCTACCGCGCCCACACCACCCTACTCGACCACACCTCGCCCGAGAGGACCCGACCCGACCCGACCCGACCCGACCCCATCACACGCAACCCCACCCGACCCGACCCGACCCCAGCCAAGCCCACCCCACCCCACTGGACCCGACCAGCCTCCACCCCACCCCACCCAATCCCACCCGATCCCACGCCGCCCCACGCCGCCCCACGCCACCCGCGCCACCCCACCCCACGCCATCGTCGGAAACCCGGTGCCGGCTGACGAAAACCGGACGAGACCCAACGAACCCGAACGACACCGAATCGTTGGGCTCCCGTCCGTGGCGGCATCCGGCCAACGATTGCCCGACGTTGATGTCCTTTCGTTCTGCGGCGGGGGAAGGCTGCCTCCGGTAGCTGCGAGAGGGGGGGCTCTGAAGAAGCCTGGGAGACCCTGCGCCAGTGTCGGGTCGACCGTGGCCGACTGCTGAGATTATCTCAGGGGCAGCCTTGTGGGCCACTTGACGTTTCAGTTACTGTCAGTCGGAACTCGCAACCAATCAGGGGCTGCCCTATCACCAAATCAAGCAGACTACCGCACCGAAGGAAGGTGGAGGAATCGGCAACGAGCCTGTGTCGTTCAGACCAGAGTTCTGGCGCAACTACGGTCCCATTGCTTCGCTTCGGGCGCTCGAGGGGCCTGTACAGCGCCAGTGAAGCGCTCAGAGCTGCTAGACGCAAGCTGCGCACTTAATTCCTGGACACAGTCTGGTTTAGCGTGACAGGCACAGTGGGGAGGAGGGGGAGCCTGTAGAAGGCCAATCAGCTCCCTTCGAATGAGCTGACAGAAATCCATCGACCAATAGCACGCCCGGTTCGGCCCTGAGGCGCCAATCGACGCGGCGAGGGCGGTGCAGCGGTCTTCGAGGGACGGCTCCCTCGCCAGCTGCTCGTCGACGGCCGCCGCTTGCGTCAGGCGCGCGGCCAACGGGCCGAGCGCGGCGCGGCGCTCGTCCATCTCACGGTCCGACGAGAAGTGGCGGTCGGCGGCGGCCGCCTCGGCCACCTGCTTGGCCTTGGCCGCCTCCCCGCGCAGGTGCTGCGCCGACGCGGCG
>ENA-ORXC01001031-ORXC01001031.1-marine-metagenome-genome-assembly--contig:-NODE-1031-length-17492-cov-3.466150_pt1 | contig 17492 bp, 20 predicted proteins | sample MGYA00237865_ERZ511478 | MGnify/ENA metagenome assembly ERZ511478 | reverse complement strand
TCTTCAAATCGTTCGCCAACCACCTCCCCATACAGAATAAGCTCCCTGCCGAGATTACCACTTACTTGTCCATGCATTAAAATTTCTTTGAACTCAGGTACATATAAACTAGCGTGATCAAATAAACCTTCTAATTTTTCCCCGCGCATCAACGACAGTGAAACCCGATTAGCTTCCTCTTGAAAAAAAACAAAATGCGATTGCTTTGTTAACAGCGAAAAAGCCTCGGCAATGGAAAGACCACTTTGAAGTAATAAACCTAAATGAAGGGAGGTATGATGAGTGAGGTAGAGAGGGATAAAGAGGTGAACGAATGGTACTTTACTATAAATAATCATTTTCTGTACTGCAGAACTAGGTTTGTTTTTCACTAACATAGAAAGATAAAATGCAATGGAAAGTACAATAACACCTACAACAATAGCTGGCATAAACCGAACAAGCTCCATAAAAAACTTCGAAATAAATGGGAGAGGAACATCGAGCGTTTGGTACAACGTATTAAATTGAGGCAATAAATACTTTCCTACCACAAATAACATAATGGCCGTCATCCAAAATAGAAAGATTGGATAAGCAAGCGTACTGCGTAGACGTTTTTGCCATTCACTTCTCGTTTTCATTAACTGTCCAGATGCAGATATGCCTGTCGCAAAATCACGCTGTTCAGACATATACAAGTAAGATAATATATCTCCTGGGAAGTGAAAATCCGCTAAAACATCATGAAAGGAGTCCCCACCTTTTAACCTCACAATAATCATTTCAATGTTGGCTCGAATATGATCATTTTGATATAAAGCATAAACCTCCAGACATTTTGAGAGCGAATACCCCTCTTCAAGCATCTTCCCTACCCGACAAAGAAAGTCTGCTTTTCGATCAAGCTTCCATTTGGATCGTCTCACGGTTAAATAATCCCAACTCCTTCTCTACGGTTTCTTTTTGAATATACCCTAAGGCGTAGGCTCTAAGAATGTAATCTTTAATTGTGGATTGACCTGGTATGGTTAAAAGCTCTGGATAATCGAGGGCTTTTTGAAGGTGGAGACCTGCGAGGATTTCAACAACAGCAAGCTTTCTACGAGTTCTCCTTTTAAGACATTCAAGAGAACACACATCACAATAGGGACACTTTAAAGGAACTAACCGCTGAGTTGCAACGCCTCTTAACGTCTGGGTGATGTTATGAAGTGGGATACCGAACTCGAGTAATCTTGGAATGCATTCAAGTGTACTTCCCGTATGGAGTGTGGAGACAACCAAGTGGCCAGTCATACTAGCTCTTATCGCGAGTTGAGCCGTTTGTTCATCACGTATCTCTCCTACAACAAGAATATCAGGATCATGCCTTAAACCGGCCTTAAAACCCTCATAATAAGAAAGTCCAGCCTTCTCGTTCACTTCCATTTGAATAAAATCAGGATTTCTCTTTTCGATCGGATCTTCTATTGTGAGAACACGGCGATGTCGCTTTACGCTTAACGTTTGAAGTAAGGAATACATGGTTGTCGTTTTACCTGATCCAGTAGGGCCTGTGATCATAAATAAACCACTGTTACAACTAACAATCTGAAGAAGTCGGTTTGCAATTGAGGGAAAAAGAAAAAGTTCTTTAAAGGAGTGAGTTTCATCTTGTGGCAGAATACGAATAACGAGACTTTCGTGGTACGGCGTTGGAATTGTAGAAAGACGGAGATGAAGTTTTCTTGGGTAAAGAATCATATCCATGGCACCATTTTGAGGACGACGTTTTTCACCGATGTCCATTCCGCTCAGAAATTTAAAATGAGACAATAGCTTTTCAGCGACACTCATTGGTAACCATAAAGCATCATAAAGACGATTATCCACCCGAAATTGAATGGATGCACCTTTCTCCTTTGGGTGAAAATGTACATCAGATGCCCCTACTTCCATCGCTTGTTTGATAATGTCTTTCCCCTTTTCTTCAATATTCAGCAAAACACACCTTCCTTTCGTCTAATTTCACGATTTTAAAATCGTAAAGAAAAGGATTCGCCAAGTGACTGGTAAATCCTTCTCATAAATGATAAATATATATTTATTTACGTGAAAACTCTTGAATATTTAATTCAAACAAACGGTCTTCTTCAAGGAATGGGTAATGATTGCTTTCTTCAAAAACAACCAACTTTGCATACGGAATCATACTGGCGATTTCTTCGGAAAAAGAAAGGGGACACTGTACATCATATCTGCCACAAGCAATAAGAGTAGGCGTAGTGATCACAGGAAGCTGTTTTGTTACATCAAACTGTAAAATTTCTCTTGCGAAAAAATTCATTCGAGCTGCTGCCATCCTTTTATGTATTGGTTTTGAAAATAAAATCTTATATTGCTCTGGTCGATAAAGAGAAAGTTTCGTCCTTTCCTCAGTTATTTTTTTTCGTTCATTTTGCTCAAGATCAGGATCTTTTAACCGCTCAATGAGTTGCTGCATCAGCTCATGTTGAGGATGATCGACATGATAGATACAAGCGGGAGAAGAAGAGGCGTATTCCCTAGCAGCAGCTCCTACAATGATTAAACCTTTTAGTGAGTTTGATGCATGAATTCCATATACACAAGCAAGCATTCCGCCTGTGGAATGCCCAGCGAAAACCCATTTTCGAATTTTCATCTTTTCGCGTATACTTTCAAGATCAAACACCGTTTCAATCATAAAAAATTCGTGCGGTGAGTTTACAGAATCTGTGTTTCCTGCTTCTTTAAGATTCACTAAATATACGGTATAGTTTTTTGTAAATACATCTGCAAAATAATCACCACTGTTATTAAATTGAGAATAAAGATGGGTCACGCAAAGTGGTGGACCATTACCTTTCACAAAAACCTCAAACTTACCTCGTTCTGTTTTAACGAAAAGTTGTTTCCACATCAAGAATCCCCCAAACGGTACTTATTATTAATACAGAAATGAGAGGCTACTCTAGAATGACAGCCGTACCGTAGGCAATGATTTCTGATGCACTCGCCATAACGGCTGAAGACTGTAACCGAAAAGCAACGATTGCATTAGCACCCTTACTTTCTGCATCCTTTACCATTCTCGCAATTGCTCTCTGTCTAGCTTCTGTCATCATTTCGGTATACTCAGTAATTTCACCACCAACAATTGTCCGAAGACTCGCAAGAATGTCCTTTCCTACGTGCTTAGACTGAACAGTGCTTCCTCTAACATAACCAATCACTTCCTTAATATTTTTGTTTGCGACTTGATCAGTAGTTACGATTATCATCAATTTGTTCCTCCTTTTCCCTATTCCTTCGATCTTTAATAAGCAAATAAATCAAGAAACCAAGTGAAAGCGCATATCCGACCATAACGAGCGGAATCCATGATGCATTGATAAAAAACATAACGACAATCAGAACTTGAAAGATTGAAGCACCTATTAACAATAATATTTTCATTGCGCCTATCACCAGCTTTCTATATCTAACTTAAGAATACCTTATTTTGTGTGATTTTTCTTGTCCTGTTTTGCCAATTCAATACCACAAGAAAAAGCGATACGCAGAGTCGTTTCCGCATATCGCTGTGACATGGATTATGATGTTATCTTATTCAACCAATTGCCCGGACATTCCTATAATGAAGGTGATTTTTTTGCCTTCTGCTAAAAATAAGTATAAGTATCTAAACCGCTGCTCATACTACTAGAGCACAAAACCATTGGGCTATAGCCAAGCGGTAAGGCAACGGATTTTGATTCCGTCATGCGCTGGTTCGAATCCAGCTAGCCCAGTTAAGAAACGACAGCAAGCTTCTTTTTACGTTGTTTTAAATTTTGCAAACCCGACTTATTGTAACCTACAATTAATTTCTTTCCGTTAGTCACGATAGGCCGTCTTAGAAGCTTTGGTTCATTATGCATTAGTTCAAGCATTTCAGTAAGGGTAAGATCATCAATTTCAACATTTAGCTTTTTGAATGAAGTACTTCTTCTCGCAAGAATTTCTTCAATACCATCTGTAGATAAGGTAATGATTTCTTTTAATTCATCAATTGAAGGTGTATCTTTAAATAAATGACGCTCTTCAAAATCAACACCATTTTCTTTTAACCATGCTTTTGTTTTTCTACAAGATGTGCAACTTGGATAAGTATAAAACAATAATTTATCTTCCAATTTAAATCCTCCCCGATTCGTTTTCCGTTGATAACTAACTTTACCCACATTATACAACACTTAAACAAATATTGTACAAGAAAAAGATTTGTATTTTTGTGAACGATTTGGGATAATAAATTGGAACCCTTTTCAAGGTTAAATAAGGAAAGTCATTATTTTGCCATGAGACTAGCATTTACTTTTCCACAAGAACTCATATATAATACGATATGTATGGGGAATGAACGAGCAAGGGAGGAACTTTTATGCCTAGAATGTACCGAGTTTTAGCTTTCTGGACCGGCATTTTCTCACTCATGGGCTTTGTTGGTGAGATGCCAGTATTAGGATTGCTGTTCCTTGGCCAGGCCGGCATGTTTTTAGCGTTAAGTTATCTAAACTTAACAGAGCGTACTTATTTGTATATTTTCGGTGTATACTTAACTTTGTTTATGGTCGGTTTTTCCTACTGGTCAGTGTTCATGATGACGCCTGGATCAGGCGGACATTAATCCGAACGCAAAAAAGACGATGCTTACGCATCGTCTTTTTTTGGGCGCTTTTCTTGAATCATTACTAAAAATTGATTCGACTGAGCAAGCCACCTTACTGCTCGATTCTGTTTATGTTCTCTAGAAAAAGGGTTATCCGGAGTCGTTTGCTGAAGAAATTGAAGCAAACCCTCTTTTAAAAGAAAATGTCCTTGTGGGAGACAATCCACCCACTCGATCCCGTGACTTAGACCAATGTTTCGAATAGCGTCAACATGAACATGAGTTGTGATATCCATTTCCCCAGGGAACTGTAAAACATTTTCTATGAACTGATGATTTTTGTATCCCCTAAGACTGCCTCCTCTTCTTCCAGGATTTTCCCATTCCTCATTTGTATATCCATAATCTACCGTAAAGACTTTTCCATGAGATAGCCAACTTCCTACCTCATTCAACCATTCTCCCATGGCAAGCGGAATTTCCATCCGTTGTCCATCACTAACCTGAAGTTCGTGACACGCTAACCAGTTCAGAATCTCCGGGTCTGTACAGGGAATGTACACCTCTTCAAAAAAATCACAATCATTCAAACCAATACAGACTTCAACCAGTTCACATTGTTTTTCAATAACACGTACAGGAAACGCATCAAGCAATTCATTTGAGAATAGAATGCCATTTAACTTCGGCAGCTCTTTCTTAATTGTAGAAAGTGAAGGATAAATCAGCACGTTATGATGCTTTGTGCGCTCAGCAATTAATTGCTGATGATAAGGACTGGATTCCAGTACAAAATAAGTTAACTTTTCATAAAACTTATAGTCCACCGTTTTTACTTCATCAAGAAAGGAAGAAATGAAGTTACCATCACCTGAACCCGCATCGACAATAACCGGTGCATACTCGTTCTTTTGAATTTCTTTTATAAGCACTCGGGCCATTACGCGAGAAAAAACGTCACCTACACTTGTTGAGGTAATGAAATCACCTCTTTTCCCCGTCTTTGGTGCATTCTTCTGATAATACCCATACTTTTGATGATAAAGAGACAATGTCATAAACCGCTCGAAAGTGATTGAACTATTTGGGCTCTGTTCAATTTCATTTTTAATGACAGTTTTTAACGACATTGCCTATAAAGAAAAGCCATTTAGAAATGGATTTTCAGTCATCTCAGTTTCAATAGTTGTAGCAGCTCCATGTCCAGATGCTACGATCGTATGTTCAGGTAGCACAAGTAGGCGATTATGTATGCTCTTAAGCAATTGTTTTTGATTCCCGCCTGGAAGATCTGTTCTTCCTATACTTCCAGCAAACAGAGCGTCACCGGAAAAGACGATATTCGCGTCTTGGAAATAAAACGATACGCTGCCAGGTGAGTGTCCCGGTGTCTCTAGAACCGTAAAATTAAATGAACCGATTGTCATATCTCCTTCTCCCTCAATGAGATGGTCAGCGGGTTTACCAGAAATGTTATCAACAACCGGAAAAAGTTTTGACCCATTTAAAGAAGGATCAGAAAGCCAATTTGATTCATACGCATGCAAATAGACTGGAACTTGATAAGTCTCTCTTAGTAAATCAACGGCACCGATATGATCAAAATGAGCATGAGTTAAAAGAATAGCCAATGGTTTTAACTCCAGCTTTTCGATCTTTCTCTTGATTCGTCCTCCCTCAGCCCCTGGATCTATAAGAAGAGCTTCTTTATTTTCATTCCATATGAGGGCTGCATTTGCTTGCACAGGACCAACAGCCATTTGTTTCCATTCCATAACATTCGCCTCCATTGAAAGATTATGCTTCTTATTCTACACTATAAAAAAGAGTGATTAAAAGGAGATGTTTCTACTGAACTTCGTGTATGGTGTTGAAATGAAACCACCTGTTAATAAACTACCTGGATTCATTGCGCAAATTGTCAAAAGAACCGCTGATCTTGCTAACGTGATGGATCGAGATAAACAACTTGTTATCATTTCAGATCGAATCGAAGCTGAAGCCCTTCAGAACTACTATCAGTCCAAAGGTGTTCTCGAAGACGTTCATCCACTCATTCATCTTTCTCAAGCATCTGAATGTAAACTTTCTTTCACAGACTACGGCTTCAATTCTCAAAACAACGAGCTTTATCTCTACAAAGAAATGGTTGCGTGGTTCAGGGTACTTAAAGGAGACGACCAACAAAAAAAAATGGCGCTCTTACAAATGGAAGAGCATTTCATTTGCCGGAATGACCAGCTTTTTTTTGTCGATCGAATGCACATAGAATTAATGCAGGGTATCGCTCGAGCTTACAACATTGAACTTACATTTTCGAGTGAATAACACCTCGACAAACGAAAAGAAAACGGTTAAAATAAGAAAGGACTTATCGTACATACCATTCAAGAAAAATTTACGATTCAACCATGCAACAGTCATTTTACGGGTATACTGATAATGAGTGCATGGATAGGGAGGTATTCCAAATGGGATTAGCAATTATTTTTGCAATCGTTACTTTATTTTGCGTATGGGGTGTTTTTCGTTCCCTTCGTGAAAAGAACTTTATGGGCCTTGCCTTTGCAGGATTAACAGTGCTTGTATTCGGCGCCTTTACTGTTGCTACAATGATCGATATTCTTTTCGGATCTGGTGGCGGCGGAGGCCACTAAAAAAACAGCCATTTCGGCTGTTTTTTTATGTCTTAGAAGCAAATGATACGTCATGTTACTTTTATTTTAAATGTCTTTTAACTGATTCGAGTTTATCTTCCATTTTCACCTTTTTATCACGACGATCATCGATTCGTAGATTCGTGGCTACACGCTCAATACCTGCTTGAAAGGGCGCTTCATGAATCGCTTTCACAACATCTAGGAGATCAGAAATATCTCCTTCAATAAGAGTACTCATAGGTGTTAAACGATATGTAATCCGATCAGAAAAAGATTCTAGAACCTCCTGTACATCCGCTACATACTTACTAACACTTGGTGTTTCCGTTCCAATTGGAATCACTGTAACATCTACAATTGCCATTATTTTTTTCCTCCCTTTTCTTCAAGTAACTGCATTTTTCGATTATAGAAAAAGCGATACGTCACCAATGAAATAATCATCGCACAAATGGACACAGATGAAAAGATGCTAATCGAAATGACGATCTGATAGCGAATGGCTTCAATTGGCGAAGCCCCACCAAGAATTAGTCCTGTCATCATCCCTGGCAATTGCACAAGTCCAATGGTTTTTAATCCATCTACATTAGGAATCATCGCTGCGCGAATCGTTTTTCTAATAATCAGTTGAGAAGCTTGTGAAGCATTTGCTCCAAGCGATAATGCTGCGAGAATTTCTCCTTTACTATCGTGAAACTCGTTCTTCATTCTCTCAAATGCAAGACCAGTTGCCACCATACTATTACCAATAATCATTCCACTCATCGGAATAACCTGCTCGGATCGAAAAGGAATAATATCAAATACGATCCATAATGACAAAACAAATACTTCGATAAGAATAAGCGAAGAGAACGACAGGAGAAAAGCGTACGGAATCCCCTTTCCTCTCTTTGATGCTTGAAGAGAAGCAATGACTAGCATGACAGCTACCCACAATCCTACTCCCTGCCAATCTGGAATAGAAAAGAGAAATGTGAGGACATAACCTATAAAAAACAATTGAACGACGCCGCGGATAGAAGACCATATAGCTGATTTGCCGATCCCGAGCGAAAACAAATAAGAAAGCGAAACAGGAATCATGACAAATAGAATCATTGTAAGCAATGAAAGGTTCGATATGTTCGTCATAAATTATCCTTCGAGAAAGTGCTTTAACGTAGCAGATTTTGGTTGATAAAACAATTCGGTTGTTTTTCCTTGCTCTTCAACCCTACCTTCATTCATAAATAGGGTATAGCTACCAAGTCTTTCTGCTTGCTTAAGGTCATGTGTAATCATCAAAATTGTCTTCCCTTCTTCATTCACGAGCTTATGTAACAATTCTTCCATCAAATCCACTGTCCGCATATCAAGTGCACTGGTCACTTCGTCTAATAACAATACCTCAGGATTATTAGCAAGCGTTCTTGCAAATGCCACTCGCTGCTGTTCGCCACCAGATAAATTTTCTACTTCTTTCGTTAAAAACTCTTCAGACAACTGTACTTTTTCCAATAACTTAATCCCATCATTGGGCTCCCACTTTTTTTGAAGAGAAGGACCAAACTTTAAATTATCTTCAACCGTTCCATCAAATAAATGTGCCTGTTGAAACACCATACCAATGTTTCTACGCAGCTCTGATATAGGAAAATCGCTAATTTTTTTCCCTTTAAAGTGGATTTCACCCTCATCCGGATCTTCTAGTCTATTTAACAAAAGTAATAAACTACTCTTCCCTGCACCTGAGGGTCCGATGATTGTCGTTAAACTGCCTTCCATTAATGAAAATTGAACATCCGTTACACGTTCATTGGATACATTTTCTACTTCGATTAGTTTATTCATTGAACTTCCTTTCTTGAAAGCGAATTGCTTCATTAACACCATTCTCAAAGTTCCTTGCTTAGTCTATGTATTTTTCCCCTCCTCATTCGAATAGCAAACTTATTCACATAAAAAAACCCTGCAAAAGCAGGGTTAAGTTTTCATGATGGAAGTTTGTGTTTGTCGATAAGCAGCATGGTTTGTTGGCCCAATTCCTTTTCCTATTGGGAGGGCGTGTGTAATAGCAGCCGTAATATATTCTTTTGCAATAGCTACAGCCTCGGGGATCGGCCTCCCCTTAGCAAGCTCAGCTGCGATACAAGCTGAATACGTGCAACCAGTTCCGTGAGTGTGTTTTGTTTCAATACGCTCTGTTTCATAATGGTAAAAGCGGTCTTTTACATACAGAACATCCACAGCAGTATTACTCGTCATATGTCCACCTTTAACAAGAACAGCTTTTGCACCACTTGCATATAGGGCTTTTGCCGCCTCCTCCATACCCTTGATAGAAGTAATAGCATTACAATTTAGCAATTCGGCTGCTTCAGGAAGATTAGGCGTAATAACAGCCCCTAGCGGAAAAAGCTTTTCTTTCATAGCCAATTTTGCTTCATTTTGCAAAAGAGACGCCCCACCTTTTGCGATCATCACAGGATCAATAACAAGATTTGAGACATTGTATTCCCTTATCTTTTTCGAAACCGCAAGAATAATGTCACTTGAAAAAAGCATCCCGGTTTTAACTGCGTCCGCGCCAATGTCTGAAAGGACTGCATCTAGCTGTGATTGCACCGCTTCGACCGTTTGCGGAAATACATGATGAACGCCAAGCGTGTTCTGAGCCGTAAGGGCTGTAATCGCACTCATTCCAAACACGTTGCGCTCTTGAAACGTTTTTAAATCAGCCTGAATCCCAGCTCCGCCACCACTATCTGAACCAGCAATCGTCAGTGCTTTATACATTAGACCCTCTCCTTATTAGATAGCCTGAAAACGATCAGGACGAAATTGACCAATTGCAATTTGTTGGGGAACCTGATCAATTTCATCCGCTACGATTTTTGCCGTAATTGGGCTAAGTAAAATTCCATTTCGATAATGTCCGGTCGCCAAAATAACCCCCGGTTTCTTAATTAACTTTCCGATCAGTGGAAAACCATCCTGTGTAGCCGGCCTTAACCCGGCCCATTTATGAAATGGATCCATCTTCTCGAGCACAGGCATCACCTTCTTGCTCCACTTTTCGAGACGACCAATCCCATGTTCTGTTACGTTCGTATCAAAATCAGCGATATCCTCTGAGGCACCAGCCACAACGGAACCATTCGCTTTAGCTACCAAATACCCCTGGCTTGTAAAAACAATGTGGTTTAAAGGTGGAGCTTCATATGCACAAATTTGTCCGCGGATCGGATATACGGGCAATGTGCAACCAAGCTCTTTTTCCCAATACATTGACCAGGCCCCTGCTGCAAGAACAACTTGATCACTGTCAATTCGCTCCTGCTTTGTTACAACAGCATAACCGTCAAGCGTTGCATCTCCGACATATTCGATGACATGAACACCTAGATTACGGCAGGCTTGTAAAAGAGCCGCCACATAGCCAGGGGCATAAATATGAGACTCTTCGGGACACCATAAAGCGGCAACAACATCTCTAGAGAGCCCTGGTTCTTTAACTCTTACTTCTTCAGCACTTAAGATCGTCGATTCAACGTTAAACTTTCTTTGCCATGCCTGTTTTGTTTCAAGAGAAAGACGGTCGGCTTCATGATAAATACAATAAAGACTACCACTTTCATTGTACTCAAAATCAATATCCGAATGACGTTTGATCTCTTCTTGCCATTTAGGAAAAATCTGCAAACTCCTTTGGCATAGTCGGAAAAAATCGTCAGGGTCTTCTTCAATTTCAGAATATGGAGCAAGCATTCCTGCTGCTGCACCAGAAGCCTGTCCACCACATTGCTGCGCTTCGACCACAGTAACCTTATGTCCTCTTCTTTGACATTCAAATGCAATGGATAAACCGATCACTCCGCCACCAATAATCGTGATTCTAGCCATATAGATCCTCCTTTCTTAGCTTTGTATCGGACTACTGGCCGTCGCATACTTCTTTTTAGAAATTCTACCTGCGCTATAGGACAACCTTCCAGCATGAATCGCATGTTTTACAGCCTCTGCCATCATAACTGGGTTTCTCGCTTTGGCTATCGCCGTATTTAACAGCACGCCATCTGCGCCGAGTTCCATTGCCTGTGTAACATCAGCAGCACTTCCAAGGCCAGCATCTACGATTACTGGCACTGTAAGCTTCTCAGTAATCCGTTCAATATTATAAGGATTTAAAATACCAAGACCTGTACCAATGGGAGACCCACCTGGCATCACTGCCGCAGCACCAGCTTCTTGTAATCGATAACAGAGTGCAGGATCATCTGATGTGTACGGCAATACAATGAACCCTTCCTTCGCTAAGATTTCTGTTGCTTTTAGTGTTTCGATTGGATCAGGAATGAGCATTTTTTCATCTTGGCTCACTTCGATCTTAATCCAATCACTTAGTCCAGATGCTTTTGCTAAACGAGCGATTCGAATCGCTTCTTCTGCTGATGTTGCACCTGAAGTATTCGGTAAATATTGAAATGGTTTTTCGATGTGTTGAAGGATCGCATCTTCGTCTGGTGCTGAAAGATTCACTCTTCGAACCGCGAACGTCAGAACCTCCGCTTCGGAAACCTCAATCGCCCTGTTTTGAACATATGGATTTGGGTATCTTCCTGTTCCTAGAAAAAGCCTCGATGATAATTGTTTACCAGCTATTGTTAATTTGTTAGTCATTTACTCAACCTCCACCTACAAAGTGAACAAGTTCAATTTTCATGCCATCTTGTACATTGATATCTTTCCAGTTCGATCGATCAATAATTGTTCCATCTACCTCTGTTACAACCAGACCTTCTTGCAAACCAAAATGCTTCACAACATCCTTCAACGTAATCACGTCTAGATCGTGCTCATCGCCATTTATTTGTAATCTCACTTCTCGATCACCTCACTTTTAATCACTTGCTGAAATAATTCACATGTTCCTTTCACATCGTCACTTCCTACTACTTCGCTGATCACACAAATCCGTTTCGCCCCCGCACGTAAGACGTCTGAAACATTGTGTAGTTTAATTCCTCCAATGGCGACAAAAGGAATGGAAATTTCAGAAGTCACTTCCTTGATATATTCAGTAGTAACAGGGTCTACCACGTCGCTTTTACTGTTAGTCGGAAAAATCGGACCTGCCCCGATGTAATCAGCTCCTCCCTTTTCTGCAGCACGCGCTTCTTCAATACGATGAGTTGAGATTCCGATTATTTTACCTGGTCCAATGATTTTTCTTGCCGTTTCTAAAGGCAAGTCATCTTGCCCTAAATGAATACCGTCTGCATCAACAGCTAGAGCGACATCAATATGATCATTAACAATGAACGGTATATTGTACTTTTTTGTTAACGCTTTTAACTTTAGTGCTTTTTCAAGCACTACTTTTTTTGAATTTGTTTTATCACGTAGCTGAATAATATCCGCTCCACCTCGTATGGCTTCCTCCATTACGTCGACTAAATCTCGATCTGGATGAAATTCTTCTCCTGTAATTACATATAATTGAAACTGCTTCATGACTGGCTTCCTCCATTATCGTTATGACTTACTTCACATTTCTACAAAAATGAGATAAAAGACGCTAGAACGTGAAAAACCCCCATTCCGCGTATGGAATGGGGGTAGTATAAAAACACCGCTACCGACTTCCCTACGCTGGTATCATCCAGATCAGGTTCAAGGGTAAAAGAAATAACGGTTTCTTTTTCTCAGCCTTCCCTTATTTGAAGGCACCCCTAGTCTTAGAAATTATGAAATTACTTTTATTATGACAAAAAAGCTCTTAGAATTCAAGCTCCCTACATGTATAGAGAAGACAGAAAGATGCCTATCGTATTTTGATAAATATCGTTAAATTGGCTAACAGGTAAAGGGTTCTCTCCTTTCCCGATTTCAACAGTGAAACCAGGTCTTCTAAAATCCTGTATAAACCAATCCTTGTAACCTGCAAAGCTATCAACATACCGAATGGGTAGATAGCCACTTAAGCGAGAAAATTCTGTTACAAGAATTTCCGACTCAGGGGGTTCAAGACCTTCAAATCCCCAAAAAATCACTTCACCCTGTGAATGGAATGCTAGCGCTCTGTCAAATTTCTTTCTTCTAGTTAAATCAGCAATTGCAATTGCTTCTGGTTCAGTAAGCGGGGCTTTTCCCGGGTAATTTCTTGGAGATGGCTTTGTTGGTTTACGCTCAGCTTCTACTTCCCACTTGGCCGGGTATTGATTATTTAAATCAACACCTCGAATGTTCGCCTTCCAACGACTAAATTGGTCACTCCCATTGTTAATCTCATTTGCAAGAGAACGATAGGGTTCCTCTTCAGGTAAACCATTAATAACAAGATCAACACCATCTGGATTGACCATTGGAACGAGTGACAAAGAAGTGGATTCATAAAGCGGGGGGAGATAGACACCGCTAAGCTGCTGGCTACTTGTTAATTCATGTGCATAATCATCGATAAATTTCATGATTAAAGTTGTCGTTAACCACTCATTTGCGTGAAATGAGCCATTCATGTGAACTTTTTTCGCGCCAGTTCCTACCACTAATTCCGGAATTGGTTTTCCCATTACTGTCTCACCAATTAGTCCTCTTTTAATAAATGGGTAAACACCAAGTATTTTGCGGATATCCTTAACAAGAGTTCCATAATCATAATTTTGATCGGGATTTATCAGTGACCACGTGACACGAATCGGGATGTTCACTTTCTCACCCGGCTTTAGCGAAAAGGGATTTTGATCATTTAGCAATAAAACACCGTCTAAAGGCGCACCATACCAACCCGCTATTTTCCATAATGTATCTCCTTGTTTAATCGTATAACTTTTTGTTACATAACCAGGGATCTGTATTTGTTCTCCAATCATCAACTGATCAGGATCTTCAAGATTGTTGCTATCTAAAATGAGACGGAGCGGTATTTGAAAGACACGACTATATTTCCAAAGGCTGTCCCCACTTTTCACTCTAATTTTCATCATTCACCCTCCCACATGTCATCTCCCTCTTACAATAATATGACTAGAAGGGTGGCCTATGCTTCGTGAATAAAGCTTTTCTCAGAAGAAGATGTTTATTATCTCCACTTCTATGTTTAAATGCGTATAAAAAAACCACGCTTTAAAAGCGTGGTTTTTCTGGTGGTTTATTTTACCTCGGCATCTTGCTGCTCTCCATGCTTTCCTAAGAAACGAAGCAGATCGCCGTACACAATTTTATCTGAGTAAGCAAGGTCTGTTTTTGCCTTTTCCATGTATGGTTCACAGGCAGCTTTATCGGTTTCTTCTCCGGTTTCCTTATCATAACAAACATTTTTCGTATAAAGGTTATTTTCTGTAATGAAACTTCCATCACGAAGTATCGTGAAATTATCCTGTTCTTCTGCAAACAGGTCATTACCAAACTTAATCATATCTTTTGTTTCAATTCCGAGAAGGTGCATGATTGTAGGCTTCAAATCAATTTGTCCACCCACTTGATCCATTACTTCTCCCTCCTGGCCAGGGATATGGATAATAAGAGGAACCTTTTGTAGTTCTGTCGATTCAAATGGTGTGATTTCTTTCCCTAGAAACTCACCCATTGCTTTATTATGGTTCTCAGAGATACCATAGTGATCCCCATACATAACAAAGATTGAATCTTCATATAGTCCTTCTTCTTTCATGCGCTCAAAGAATTTTTTAACAGCTTCATCCTGATAGCGAACCGTTGTGAAAAATCTGTTTACAGTACCATCGTCTGAAGTCCACTCTGGAATATATTCATCTTCTGATTCAAGAGTGAAAGGGAAATGATTCGTAAGGGTAATATATTTAGCATAGTAAGGTTCTGGCATTGTTTCTAAATACTTAATGGATTGATCAAAGAAATATTCATCTTTCAATCCCCATCCGATTGAATTATCGGGTGTGACCGTAAAGTCATTAATATCATAGAACTTATCATATTTAAGGGCATCATACATAACGTCACGATTCCAAAAACTTTTATTATTTGCATGGAAAACGGCATTATAGTAGCCATTTTCACTTAAAATTTCTGGAGACGCATTGTATTCATTTCCTGAGTGCGTAAAGAACACCGCACCGCTCGGTAGTCCATAAAGAGAATTCTCAAGAATAAACTCAGAGTCGGAAGTTTTCCCCTGTGCTGTTTGATGATAGAAATTAGGGAAATAATAACTTTCATCAATAAGATCATTAAGGAATGGGGTAATTTCTTTTCCATCAACCTCTTCGTTTATCACGAAACTTTGCGTGGACTCTAGAGAGACGAGAATAATGTTTTTACCTTCTGCTTTACCGAACATTTCAGGGTTTGGTTCAACATGGTTCGCTTTCACATAGTTTTCAATATCGACAATTTCACTACCGTCGGCAAATGCTCGTTGTGCCTTTGCTTTCGATTGTAGAACAGCATCATAAACATGATAGTTGTAAGTACCGATATATTTAATAAGCATTTCACGATCAAACGTCCGAGTTAAGAGTTGAGGACGCTCTGTTTCAGCAAGGCCGACATTAATAGCGAAAAGGGCGATGGCACTTGCAAATACAATAGCGATTTCTTTTTTCTTAACTGCGTATGTTTTAGTTTTACGTACAAATAGGTAAGCTGAGAGAAGTATGATATCTATAAATAACAAGAAATCAAAACCGCTTACTAGCTCTGCGATACTGTTACCAAGTTCACCCATGTTATTCGTTTGAAAGAGAAGCGGTATCGTAATAAAGTCTGTAAATTCTCGGTAGTAGACAACATTTGCAAATAAAATAAATGACCCGACAAAATTAATGATCAGCAATACTCTGTTGCGATACTTAGGTGAGGCAAATAATGCAAAACCGAGGAATAACAAGACAGAACTAATCGGGTTTAAAAATAAGATAAACCCTTCCATTTTATTTTCAGGTTCAATGTTAAACGCAAATTCATACACCAAATACGTTTTTAACCACAGCAAAAATGCTACGACTAGAAAAAACGAATACTTATTTTGTAGCTTTTTCATGTTTTCTTAGTACCTCCTTAGTTGGATATAAGGAAAAGCTACCATATCTTTCTACGACCATACATAATCGCTATGATAGTATGTTTTCGAAATTTAATCAACTAACTTTTGTCCTTATTTTAGTATTTCTTTCAACAATTTTTTGATTCTATTTAGTGCGGCCATTACTAATAACGAATAAGTCGTCCAAAAAGTTTCGTCTATGCAAAAAAATCATAAAAAAAGAAGAGATCAGACTCCACTGATCTCTTCTTTACCCCTATCATGACAGGGATAAACGCGAACAACTAGGACTATTTCACTAATTTAGTTTTAACAAGCCAGGCCCCACCTATAACACCAGCATCATTGCCAAGAGTAGCAATGGCGAAATCTGAGCCTTCTTTCACCCTCGGTAAAGCATATTTTTCAAATTGGTGCTTTAATGGTTTCAACAAAGCTTCTCCCGCTTTAGAAACGCCACCTCCAATGACAATCTTAGATGGATTTAAGGCGTTTGCTAAGTTAGCAATGGCCAAACCAAGATAGAACGTAACTTTTTCAACTACTTCTTCAGCATAAGAATCATTCGCTTCTGCAGCTTCAAAAATGTCACGAGAAGTAAGCTGATTCTGCTCCTTATATGTATGATAAAGAACGCTTTCTTGATTAGATGTAAGGTTTTCCATCGCAATCCGAACAATACCAGTTGCAGAAGCAACGGTTTCAAGACAACCCGTTTTACCACAGTTACATGAAGCACCTGCTTCAGGAACAGAGGTAATATGTCCTATCTCTCCCGCCATTCCGTTCGTTCCATGAATAATCGTACCATTTGTAATAATGCCACCCCCTACTCCAGTTCCAAGCGTTACGCAAAGCAAATCACGAGCACCATCACCTGCACCTCGCCACATTTCTCCAAGTGCAGCAATATTAGCATCATTATCAATAATAACCGGTAATCCTGTTTCAACTTCTAGCTTATCTTTTAAAGGAAAGTTCCGCCATCCGATATTAACGGCATGGTAGATAAAGCCTGTCTCCATCTCAATGAACCCTGGAGCTCCCATGCCAATTCCAGCAAATTTCTCTTTGGCTAATTCCATTTCTTCCATTTTATCGTCGATTGCTCTTGCAATATGCATCGTAATATGTCGACCAGCTTCTGATTTATCCGTCGGAATTTCCCATTTCTTTTTAATTTCTCCGTAAT
>ENA-ORXC01001030-ORXC01001030.1-marine-metagenome-genome-assembly--contig:-NODE-1030-length-17506-cov-13.715761_pt1 | contig 17506 bp, 20 predicted proteins | sample MGYA00237865_ERZ511478 | MGnify/ENA metagenome assembly ERZ511478 | reverse complement strand
GTTTGACCGCACTTGTGTGGGTGCCGCCACCCGAGAGTGACGCGGGAGACTTGTACAATAGGGAGGGCACGGTGGTGTACAACGTTTTGCTTGTACGGGCGTCATGGTCGCCGTCGAGGACGCAGCGGCGCTGGTGCAATGACAGTTGGTTTGCGGCGACGTCCGTCGATTGATTCGTGATGAATCCCATGATGAATTCCACCTGCATGTCACTGCGACGGTGGCCCAGGAGAGAGGACCAAGAACACGAGCACGTGCACGACCATCGTGATGTGGCACACGTGCCCATCACCAGCACTGCGGGTGCCGCTATCAAAACACGTCACCAAGTGTTGCCTGCGTGGCACATGCGATTCATGTGTACAGTATCATACTGTACCAGAGCCCAATTGGCTCATTCGAGAGGGCGCTCGCCTCTCGAGAGGTGTCTGAGATCCTTGGTTCACCGTCTATTGGGGCGTCGCCAAAGAATGATCGATTCCGAGAAAAGTTCTCGGCAAGTCGCGGCATGCTGTACAATGTACAAAAGTGTAACCCTGCTGTCAAAATAGATTGACTGCTTGGGGGCCCTTAAATGGCTCTCTGGGAGGGTGCCACGGTCACAGCAATTTTGGATTCTCTGTTGTGAGCTGATATGAACTGTTGTGACTTACTGTGAGCGATTCTCAGATCCGATCAATCTTTGGCGACGCGCCATGGAGCTGGACGCGGACGGCCTGCCGGACACACGAGTCAAGGCTTGATGCATACTGTCCTGGCCAACGCAAATGTACTACTCTCGTACCCTGCGGCGGTCTTTCTCGGACAAACGGCGGTTGAAAACGGCGGTTGAACGTGGCCGAGCCAACGGACCCGCTCCAAAGAGACGCCAGGACCCACCACCGCCCTCCCTCCCGCTGGGCGCCGTTGCGGTCCTCGCGGCACTCATCTGCAAGCATCGTCGGCGGTTGTGCCACCGCCGGTTTTCACGCAATACACCGCAATGCACATGCCTTTCAATCATATTCCGGACGTAATACAGAGGCATTGCAAAGAAACGTGGGATCCGCAGGGTTCCTCACAGGGAAATGAGGCTCGGCCATCACCAAGTCCCGTCCGGCAGCGGACTTGGTTGCCGTTCCATCCCCAAACCGCTTCTTTTGGGCGCCGATTTGTCCTTTGCTGCCTCAGAACCGGATGGCTCGGTCATCGAACGGCGCGGATCTGACGGCGTTGAGCACCCAGTCCTCGCGCTTCCGCACGGACCTCCCGCAAACTTCACGGCTTTGAAACATTCTCGCATTTGCAGCCGAGCGTCAGCACTCAGAGTGATGAGAGCACCTGGAAACGGACCACAATCGGGGGGCTACCCTAAATGCACTGTATTTTCCACGCCATCGGCCCGTCCACTGGGTCATCGTCTTGGTCGCCCGCTCAATCTGGGTCGCTGACAGCGGCGAGATCGCTCAGGACGGCTTCCCTACGATGCATGGTCAACTGATGACAGTCGACGACGAGCACATCTATGCGCTGGACCAATGGCACGAAGATAGAAACGCACTGCTAACGGTGTGACCTAAAAAAAGGGACGACGTACGCAGAGCGGATGTGCTGTTCCAATAGTGCTTCGCCACTGCTTCCCCCCTGCAACTCGGGACTTGCGAGACAAACGCAAGCACGCCTCTCGTCTGAGCTAATCCAATGGTGCTGCAGCATCGCCGCATTGCAGCGTCTCGTGCGTGCACGGCGCGCGGCATCCTGGAGTGCTGCGGTGCTGACTTGGTCGCGAGTGCGAGGCGCCTACGTCGGTCACATTACCGGGGTGCCTTGCACGGCACGGAAGCCGTTTGTAATGCGTCAACGGTGGAAGCCTCTCAAACCCGCTGCGACAGTTCTTATGTATTGCGTGAATGAGAAAAACGCATCGCAGTATGACGTACAGACTGCACTCTTTGTCATAAGTCGGACTGAGACGACGGCAAGAGAGAAGACAATCGAGCACAACGCGGCATACTGGAACCTGTTCTCACTCTCCTACAAACGCGTTGACAAACATCCTACGCCGGCGGTACTCAACGTCGGAGCTAGGTGTGGACGCCGGCATTGCCTCGAGGCCGTGCCGACGTACCCAGTCACACCAGTCCACTTCGACACAAAGCACACTGATCACTTTCTCCAGCGGCACGGCTTCCAACTTAGGGGTGCTTGCACCTGGAGCCATCTCCCAGCGAAGACGCTCACAACCGTATGCCGTGAACGCGCAATTGTCCACCGGTGTTGCTCTAACGGCGCGCTCCACAACAACAATCCGCTGCGCCAACGAGCTCTTCCCGAGGATGATGACGCGGGCGCGTCCCACGCTCTCGACCCCATGTCGGTTCGTGTACCGAATCCAATCCCACCATGGAGCGCCATAGAAGTCCTCCGCAGCACGCACAATCGCGCGACGCCCATCGCGTCTCCTAGGTGCTTCCGGACTCAACCGAGATCCAACCCCGACGGTCACTTCGTCTGTGTCGTCACGATCCAGCGCCAGCGCCAGGCCCGGCAGGTTCCGCTCCATGGTCACAACGCCGACCTCCATCTTCCGCCCGCTCGCACGGTCTCGAGTGCCCGGGGTTGGAGCGGCGTCCTCCGGCTCGCGGCTGTCCTCCTCCTCGTCCCGCAGGAATGTTGCCACTTGCTCGGCCAGGACCAGCTGCAACGTGTACTCCGACCTGCGATGATTGGTGCGGAGCCACGCGAGCTTGACTGCCTTGTGTAGCGCCTCATTAATGCCCGAGTCCCCGTCGCGGACGTTGCCACGCAGCAAGAACTCGTCGAGAAGGTGGGCGAGTAGACGGTGAAGCTTGGTGGAGTGCTTCTCTCCAAAGATGCGCTGGAAGTCGGATGCCACCCACTCCGACATACGGTGGCACAGGACTCGCGCCCTGGCGACCGTGAAAGACGTCCTTGCAAAGATGTCTCGCGTCAGCGCTGCCAGCTCGCAGAGGCTCCAGGTCAAAACCGAGTGGTTGTCGGGACCGGAATTCTTTCCGACAGAGCCGGCAATCGAGAAAGGCAGGAAGTGCATCACCGAGCGGTGCTCAGCCCCCCTCAAAGTGGCTTGAACCGTGTCTGCCTTGACAAGATATCTGTATGTTAAGATGCAGAGGTACAGACAGGCATAGGTGGGCAAGAAGGTTGCGGAGCGCTCCAATGAAAAGGCCCAGTCAGTTACATTCTTCTTTGCACCTCCCGTCTCCATGGATATTACGAAGTAATCCGTCCAGCTCCAAGTCCATGTGTCGACGGACGGTTCCCTACGTATCGGGTGCGCACAATACGTACCCCGGTTGTGCTGTCGGTACGCGATGCGTGCGGCATGCGTACGAGAAGCGTGTGTTGCAGCTCCGCAAGGTCTCCGGCACTGGACCATGCACCAGGTCGCCGCCGTTGGCCACCTTCTCTGCATAGACGGGGATCTCGTTGCTGATCGTGCGCATGAGTCCGACGTCCAGCACCTGCAGGTGTTCAACACAGGAGCAATGAAAGCACTAAACCAGACAACAGGCATGGATAGCAGTCAGTGTGCCGTCTCGGACGCGACCTATAGTTGCTGGTAGAAGAGTAAACGACATGAGACAGCGTAGACGAAGCACGAAGTGGTAAGGACACAAGCAGCGAAGTAACGACGTACGTGGAGCCGGTCGAAGCCTGGCAACTTGTACAGCATGAAGCAGCCGGAGCCTAAACCAGCCCACCCGGCCAGAGCCGGTACAATGCAATGCACGCTGTAATCCGTCTCGAGGTCCTCAATTTCGCCGCCCATACCGTACACACCGCGCATACCTGCTCCCTTCATCTGCGCTGTCACGGTCTTGAGCACACTTCTTGCACGGGGCCGCTTGTCCCCGACATTCGAGCTTGCGTTGGAGCGGGCCATGCATGGCGTACAATCGTACGTGCTGCCGTGGCGCTTCAAGCCCAGCACCGCTCGTTCTTCCGGTTGGTCGCACACGTAGAGGAGTACGCGAGGAGACACAATGACCTTAGTTCCATCTCGGAGACGCATCTCGGCACCGCAGTGACTCGCGAGCATGCACCGATAAAAGACGAGGCCAATCGTGCGCTGTAACAACTCTGCGCGCGCCTGAGCGGCCTTTGGCTTTGACATGGGCTCGTGCTTCGCGGCGACAGAAGGCACGTATGCGACAGTGTACCAGCCAACCTTGCTGGTAACGATGTTGACCACGCGCATCCTGATGGGGTAGGCGGACACGGCTGCAGCAACCGAAGGTAGCAGCACGAAGCAAACAGCCAAACAAGAGCAGAACGCGATTGAGTGAGGCCAAAAAGAATGCCATCAACATTGCCGGAGAACAAAAGTCCAAAACGTTAGCATGTGGGGCCGGACGAGAGTACTCCAGGCGGCATGTTGTGTGCGCTTGGCATGCTGTAAGACTCTTCTCGCTCCATAAAGAGTAGCAAAGAATGATAACATACCTCCAGAAGTACTCAGAGTCGTGCCATCTGAGTAGAGGTAGACCCCAAGCATGCGTACGTCATCGCCAAACATGCGGCGGACGTCGTCGCGCTGCGCCCTGAACGACTCGCCGTCAAATATGTCGCAGAGGATGCGCTCCTGACGCTCTCCATCAACAGGTGGCACAGGGCTCTGGGGAAATCCGCATGAGCACCGCGTATCGGCCCGGAGACTCCGAGGTCCGCCGCCGACATGTGGTGCATCGCGTCCTTGGCCGACACGTTGCGCGCCACGGCATGCATCACGTGCGCATTGCTCTGCAATGCGCGCAGCTCGTGCGAGCTCCGAGTCTGGGGCCGTGTCATCCAATCCGGAGCTCCCGTCGTCGGCGTCGTCGTCGCCACTTCCGGCATCGGTCGATGCGGTTGATGCCGCCATGCAAGAGCAAAACGGGCCGTGACGCTCCCACCTTATCGTCAAAGCGCGCCGCAGCTCATACTGCATGGTGTCGAGGCCGTCCCGGTAGATCACCTTGTACAGCCGTCCTTTGATCGGGAGCTCAGCGGTCTTCCATCCCAGCCGACACAGTAGGCGCCGCTTCTCTGCGCGCACGGCGTTCCAGAAGGAGAACAAGGAGGGAAAGCGCGTAGTGAAAGGAGGCCGCTCCGCACCTGTTGCCTCCTCAATCTCAACTACCACCTTGTACAGCTCCCTTGTCTGGACGCGTGAGAGACCTGCCCCCCCAGACGTGCATACGTGCTTGAAGACGCTCCTCAGAGCCGGCGTGTCAAACCCGAGGCCCTCCGCCATCCGCTGAGCAGCGTCGTAGACAGGCTTGCCTCGCTCCGCATCATTCAGCTCCGCAAAGTGCTTCAGGACCTTCCCGCAGAGGGTGTCGCCCGCATCGCCCGGCAGCAATTGAGCGGGCGTGTCGTCGTTGAAGTTGAAGAGGCTGTCTAAGTCGTGCACATCGGCCGCGTCGCCGGCTTCGCTGCTGCGGGGCTCACTGCCGTAGTCCGTATCCAGGTCCAGGTCGCGCTCAAACAAGTCTTCCACACCAGGCAGAGGCGGTGCAAAATGAAATGGAGGGGGGGAGGGGCTCGTCAAGTGTGGTACCCCCTCATCATCCGATGACGAGGCAGTGGGGATGGGTGGTGCGGAGGTAGACGCCCGCGGCAGCCCCGTCGTCAAGCCGTGAGATCTGCGCATATGCCGGCCGACGTTCATGCGTAAAGGAAACGTTCGCCGGCAACCCGGGTACAAGCACCGGAACATGACCAAAAGGAGCGCTCCGCACAGATCACTATATGCATGCAAACAGAAAGCAATGCAAGACGCAATGCACGACAAAGCACGCAGTGCGTGATGTCACATCCGACGCCACGCGCATGTGATACGCCGGAAATGCAATCAGCAGTGCGACTCGCAGTGACCACCCCCCACCCACGACGACATACACCGATGCGAGGGGGTGGGCCGTCGTTCTAGAGCCCCAGCAGCTGACGGCAGTCAGTGGTGAGGGGAGCGGGCCACCACCAGCTGTCGCCTACGCGAAATAGGGGCACTCGGCGCTCCCAGGAAGAGATCGCCCTACATCTGTGGCTCCAAAAGCCCCAGACCGCCCGCTTCTGGTGCCCTCTTCGGGTGCCCTGTTGGAGGTACAGACCCCGTCGATCAGCGCCCCACAGGCCAGGCTTCGAGTGTCGTCTGCACAGGCCCCCATCGTGTGGCGCAGAGGACGCGGTTTTGAGGCCGACGACTACGCGAGAATCAATCTCGCGCGGCGGCCCAAAGCATCTATTGGACGTTGCCGGCCATGCCATCGTGCCTTACAGAAAAAAATATCTGTATGCTGACACGAATGGGCCCGTACGACCGATCAGCGACGGAGGCGGATCGCAGAGCGAGCCAATCACGGTCGATTGTCCCTGGCGCTGACGATCGAAGTTGACCAGATGCTTTGAAGGCGTGGGTGGACCGATGAGTCGAGACATCTTCTGGGGCTCTTCGCACTGTAACCCTGAGAGCCCCGCCTGGCGCTCCGCGTCACGCATTGCCTCGAAGCGACACGAAAGACTCTCATTGATGATGCGCAGGGTCCCCTCCTCTGGCCCACTGCGTGCCCTCGATTGCTCATTGCAAGACCCTGCTGCTTCCGAAAGCGACGTTGAGGACTTGCGGAGGCGGTCAGATGGACGCCGCGGCATCGTGCCTCCCGGGCCGCAGCGGCCGGCAGCAGATTTGCTCTGGGTACCGCTGCTGTGCTCGCTCCGCTTTGGGCTCCAATGGCGATTTTCGCGGCGGCGACGACACCGGAGGGGCTGTCTCCGTCACCGACCCCTCGCCGGCCAGTGTCTCGCTTCCTGGTCGCTGGAGCTGCAGGACCTCAACTTGTCTGTGGCGTGAGCGCATCGGACGTCAACGAGGGTGCTGATGTCCCCGAGCGCAACACTTTCGCGGCCATCTCGCCCTCGCTTCCACCTGTCTCGCTGAAGCGGCTAAGGCGCGCCCGAGGAGGCGCTCCCGGAGGGGGTGTCGGCACGCTTGGTGCGGCCGATCGCTCGCGTTTCGCGACGCTAGACACGGCGAGCACCAGAGCTGTTGACGAGCTCATCCAATTTGGCGTGCTCCTCTCCTCGGCGCGGCCCCCATCATTGACGGAGACCATCATGGCACCCAATGTACGGATCGGCCCGCGTTTCAGGGATGGTCTGGTAGCGCGATGTCTTGCGTTGCGGCTGTATTTTTTGATCCTTGATTGCCTCTGTTTTTATCTGCACGCATCCTGTCGGGGACAACTGTCGTTTTTGTGCAAGCTGCTAACGCGAACGGAGTGCACGACCTCTGTTGCCTCGCTCTGTTATTTTATGGGTTGATACTACCACTGTGCCTCTACAGAAGGCCAATGAGCCTCGTCCTGCTGAAGCGCCATCCAGTACCCACGTACCAGTGCACCTATCGACGGGGAGGGCTCGCACGAAGGTACGTCAATGGACACGCATTGTATATCATCGTCATGCATCGCGAAGACATTCATGCATTACATTCGTACTGCACAGCAATACGCACCGCATGTTATCTGCATGCGACGCGTGTGCATTGCAGACGCCGCTCGTACGGCTCCTAACATCTTTTTCGTGGTTTTGTCTCCGCGCCACGTTCTTGGACGCTTCCTTCACCTCAATGTGACTTGAGCAGAGGTGCGCTCGTCCCGGCCCCCCCCCACCTCCTCGACTGCCTCCACCCATGCCCTCGTCAGACCCCAGCGCAGTGGACGTGCAGTCTACCATGACCCACAACCCGGCTTCTTCCGCGGGATCGGTGCAAGACAAAGGACAACACCGGCCGAAACGGCCGGAGAGCGCGATCCCTCCGACTGCCGGCCGCTCTCGCGGCGCCACCCTGAAAGGCGTAGGGAGCTCTGCTCGTCCCGCTAAGCGTGGGTCTCAGAAGCCGCCGCCTTCTCCGTCAAGCTCCGAGTCTGAGTCGAGCCTCGTGGCAGCGGAGCAGGCGGCAGACCGGAAAGCAGTCCAACGGCTCAAGCAGAGGAAGTTGGCTGCTGAGGAGGAAGCGGCGGCTGCGGCAGCTGCGGTCATTGCGCAAGCAGACGAGATGGAGGACCCTTACCCCGCTTCGGCTCTTGCGCTGCCTCCGCCTCCCCCACCTCCCCGTCGGCTTGCGCCACTTGGACGCTCGTCCAGCGGCGCTGTCGGTCCCTCAGCACAGGCAGTCGCTGTGGGTACTGGCGGTGGTGGGGTCTCGAAGATTCATGGAGCTGGGGCGCCTCGCACGGTGTCCCAAAAGTCGTTGGCACGCTCTGCAGACGCATCGCGCAAGTCGCACGCAATGGGTGTGCATCGCGGTGGTGCCGCTCATGCCAACCCGCCGCCCAAGAGCAAGGCTCCAACCTCTGCGAAGGGAAAAGGCCGCCGCTTGTCGCGTCAGGCGGTTGAGAAGCAGGGTGTCGAGCTCACGGACGCTATCCGGGACGTGCTCAGCGAGCGCCTGTTGGGCCTGATGCGCGACCCAGAAGAGCCGGACGACGTCTTCCTGTCGGCGGGCGAGTCGCGGGACTTCTACATTGGGGTCATCGCCACCGCCGCCCCCGCCACGTTCGAGCGCGCCGAGGAGATCGCCTCGCTCCCTGCTGTGGTGCGACAGAAGGACCAGTCGCCCAAGGAGACGAAACAACTCAAGAAAAAGGCCAAGGGTGCCATCGCCCAGGCAGGTGGCGTGACCAATGCCACGCGAAAGCGACGGATTCAAGACATCATGGCGTTTTGCGGGGGCGCACGCTCGGCGGAGCACTCTACGCTGGGGCGGTCGATTTGGACGTCCTGGTCCACTGCAGCACAAAGCACCGAGATCTCCAATATGGACGACGGTGACGCCAACCTGCCAGCTGCGGAGCTGGTCAAGAAGCGGGCGCTCTGGTGGCTGCAAGGGCGGCGCTACATCAAGACCGATGCTGGTCGAAAGGGCGTGTATGACGCAATGCTTTACTACTTGAGCCGCACCGGGGCAGGCCAGAGCCGGCACACCAACACGATCAACAATGGGCGGCTGGTGCTGAGGATCCACCTGTGCCAACTGGCTTTCGTGTTGACAAAGGTAAGGACGCGGGCGGCCCACTCACCACGACCTCCTGCAATCGACACGCATTTCACGATCTTGTCACACAGTTCCCACGCAATACGCTACGTATTATGGATGCATTGTCATGTCACGTGTAATACGTGTGTGATGTGTGAGACGTCACGCAATGTGTAAGAAACTGACGCCCTGCATATGCGCTTTTACCCACACTTCGCTAGTCGTGACTCGTCCTCCCTGTAGATTCGAAACAACCTCTGGCGCGATGCGTACGGTGACAAGGCCAACGCCATGTGCTCGGGGGTGACGCCTTCCCACCGGGCTGTCTGGTGCGAGGAGCTCGGCTGGCTTCACGCGGAGGCCAACAAGGACACATGTATTTGGGTGCTCATGTTCCAGACGGACAAGGACGACAAGGACTGCGCCACGGTGAACGACCCCGAGTCCACAACGACGCCGGCCCCCAAGGCACGCAATGGCCGACGGCTGACCAAACGTGGGAGTGGAACGTCAAAAGGCGCCTTGTTGCAGGCGCTGGCCGCCATTCAAGACCCATCCATTGAGGAGGAGGATGAGGTTGACGACGACGACGTCCGTGTCGTCGATGGGCAGCCACGTGTGCGGGGCCGCAACGCCGACAGCGCCAGGCGAGCCCGCCTACGTGGCGGGCTGTACGCTTCTGCCGCAGTCAAGCACAAGAGCACTGTGGTCAAGAAGGAGAAACGCCCGAGGAGCAAGAGCCGGAGCCTGGAAGCTGCAACGTCGGACGGCGACAGCGACGACGACCAGTCCTGGTCTGCCAGTGAAGGTCAAGACGACGGAAGCACAAGCGACGAGGACGGGTCGGAGGACGGGGAGGTTAAGGACGACAAGGTGGACGAAAAGGTTGACGAGGGCGATGAGGAGGGCATCGAGGGCGACGAGGAGGATGACGAGGGCGACGAGGGGGGTGACGAGGGCGGATTGTCGGACGGGGATGTTGATGACGACGAGGTAGACGATGACGTCGATGGCGAGGATGACGAAGCGGGCTACACGGGCGACGAGAACGGCGATGAGGAGGTCGACGAGAGTGGCGACGAGGTTGGCGAGAGCGATGCCGAGGACTGAGAGTGATGGTCGGTGAGTTTGTTGCGGTTCTATTGCTCCACACTGTCCGTGGACGTCGGCAGCCCTGGATTCAAACATGATGCGCAAGTGATATGTCGATACTAATGGTCGTGCATTGGTACCTTGTCGTGTGCGCGTGATGGTTGGATGATCGTGTGTTCATGGCTGTTTTTTTCCTCCGGTTTGTACTTTCTTGCAGAACGTTTGGCCTTTTTCGCCCCGCAGGAGCACGTGTTGCTTTGGACGGCCACGTCGCGCGTACGCTTCGACGTACGCCTTCTTCACGAGTTGCGTGCACGCAATACATCAATCTTCAACGCGTTGCGTTTTTCTTCAAGTTCCTCTCCCTGCCCTATGCAACACGCCGCGATCTTCGTTCCTAGCTGGGTCTCGTGTGCTGGCGTGTGTCTTGTGCCCCTTCATACTCACGTGCCTCCTTTTTCAACGGACACTCGCGATACGCCCTTGCCCTCATCCGTTGTGCTCTTTCCTGCTCCTTTCTCTTGGGACCGTTGCGCAGAAGGTGAGCTGACCTGTCTTCCGAGCGCCGTGCGAAGTGGCCCGCATGGCACTTTCCGCATGTTTCGGAGTGGACTTCCTCTAGACTTCTTACAACTATCAAACCCGCTCGTTCAATACGCGTTGTACAGAGCATTTATTGCATTTGAAAGAAGTCCTCAGAGGCCCTGAAAAAAGGACGTTATCCGCTTATGGCGGATAAATATACGTATCACAGAATGCACGGCCCAAGCAATGCGTTTCATGCCTTACGATACGCCCTGCGCATGCCCTGCACACGCAATAATGGCTAAAGTGAAAGGCGTTAGTAATGCATTCGTATTGCGTTGTGGCACAACCGCCGACGATGGATACGTAAGACTCTTTCGAGGGGCACGCTGACCCTCAGCCGTGCCCAATCGGACAAGATCCTCACTCCACAGTGGTCGCCCGGGACCGCGACCCGTGATCAAGATGCAGGACAGCGGGAAGCTATCATATCGTCACGGCTCCCAGACGACCCCATCCATCCCCATCCAAGCCCATCCCCTATTCAACCGCATTGTGGATGGGCGTTTTTGACGCATCTGGGAGCCCTCCGATTGCCCATCCAAACTCACTGTGGATGGGCTTCCTCGACCGAGGGCCAGTCAACAGTCATCCCAGTTTCGTTGAGCACAACCGTTTTTTTCCGGGTCTCCTCAGGTCCGCGCAGCCAAAACGCCATCTGATTGGGCCAGCATCACACATACTGCTGTGGCGCGCCTGACAGGTCCGGAAATCGGGCCTCGAACCAGCCCGTTTCGGATTTGTTCGCTGCGGTCGCGGATGCGCATCGAGGTTCCAATCCTGTCGACGGCGCGATTTGGTCCTGACCGGAGGGCCGATGCACGTTCAAGTAAGTACCTTGTGAAAGAGAGAAACTGTACACACATCGGTGACGTTATTCCGGGCCTTACGGATCGCCACGTTGCAATCACCGCGAGAATTGGTGGCACACTCTCCCCACGTTGTCCGTGGGCGTGTGTGGCCCAGTTGACTGCCCGTAGTCTCGCTCCAACCGTGCGGCGTCGTCTCGGTCCCAACCTCCTGGCCAACCTCCTCCAACCGTATGATAATCACGTGTCTCTGAACTGATCGTGGAATCGGCGTCGGACCTCCATGTGTCTATTCTACCGGGGGACTCATTTGATCCTTTTCCGCTCATTTGATCCTCATATTGAGCTCCTGTTTTCGAGCGCTTTCCGTTGTCTGCGGTCTATTCTGACGGAAGGAATGAGTTCCGCGCAGTTTCTTTACCCCTGGTAGAACAGGAAAGCATCTGGCTAAGCGAAAAGGTCACGCTAGGGCGTCTCTATTTGCGCGCCCTGGGGCGGTTCTCGCCACTCCCAGGGACCTCCAAATGCTGCCTTCTGCCAGCGCTGTGCCCATGGTTCTGGAATCTCGCGCGGGCAATAACAGCCACCATTGCTTCTTCCCGGAATGTGGGCATGACTGGACGCCCCCCATGGCGCCAACCTGCTAATGTCTGTTCTACCAGGGGGTTCAGTTGCTTCTGAAAGGATCCCTTGATGCTGCTTCTGGCATGGCAGACCTGATGAACTGTCTTAGCGGCAGGCGGTACTGAATGCATAAATGATCTCAGCGGAGCCTGTTTGGCCTTCGGACACCAGCTCGAGCTTCAGCTCACGGCCAACGTACCTCAAGAGGTACTGAAGCGTCAACTCTTGCAGCTACCCAGATGTCCGTATTGGGGGGAAGGTAGACCGCCGATAGGACGCTTTCTGTCGCTCTGAAGAAGCCCATAGAGCAGAGATACATAAAATACGGGCTTTTGGACAAAGCAGCATGCCCTTGTGTGCCTATTGCGTTCAACTTCCCGCATTTCTTGCAGTCTGTTCCGCCGCCTGACATGACCGAACCAGGGCATGAAGGAGGTGAAAGTGTCGGCACGGAGAACATGCATGTGGGATTAAGTCATGATAGAGAGAGTCTGAAAGACATGTCGGATTGTGGGCGAAGGGGATGGGGAGTGACGGGCCTGGCGGGGAGGACAAAGGCGGACTTACGGTGGCCACCACCCGCCGTTTCTCTATCACTCTTAGCGCCCACTGGTGGGGGCCCCACCACCTCTTGGGGAACCGAGAGCCTCAGTAAGGTATGTAGAAAACCCCCCCTCCTTTCTTTTGTAGTCATCTCACGCAGATAGCGAGAGAAAAGGGCCGGAAATGGGGCCAACATACACCAGTTCAGACGGCGTTGCACGTCGAAATCGCCGTTTCTGTGCTTTTTTGCGGGGGGGGGAGGGAGGCAGGTGGACAACGGGCGCGTTAGAAAAAACATTCTTGATGCGTCCTTGACGCGCTTCCTTCGCAGAAGGCAAGCTCAAGGGGGTTCCTCTACACAAAACTCGGGCACATGCTTGAGGTACTCATGGTCTCACGGGAAAGTGCAACGAAGCGGGTTTGTAGGTCGTGATCACCCATTCTCATATGTAGGCTCGCTGGAATCTCCGATTCCGCAGAAGCTCATTTGATCCTCAGGACAAGCTCATTTGATCCCTTTTTCCGGTAGAATAGACATTAGCATAGTGCAATCGGCGAGCGGTCCTACAGATACCTGCTACCGTCCGATGACCAATGTATTGAGCTCCAGCCGCACATGGACCACTAGGGTTGGTCAGAACGCCCAGGGAGTTCTTGAGGTTGTCATTAAGGGCGTCACCAGGGCGTTAATTGGGCGTCGTGCGCCCCTTACGCCCCAACTCAAAAGGGCGTCAGCAAGGCGTCGCGAAGAGAAAGATTGCAGAGGGGTCTACATGATTCAGCAGGTGGCGGCTGAGCGCCTTGATTAGGGACAGGCACCCAGTCCTGACACACGAAAACATATGAGTGGACAATATGGGTGCCATGTAATAATTTTTGGGATAATTAAGGGTGCTACTTGGGACGTCGTAAGGGAGTTTTGGCTGCCTTGTGAGGCGGCAGTATCGTCGTTCCGCCAAAAAGTGGAGAGTCCAGGCCTGTCAAAGAGGCGCTTTTGTGCGTTTGATTGGCCCAAACGTCGATCCGCCTGTCTGGGACTGTCCAGCTTTTGGCGCAACGACCATACGGCGTCGTATCCGTCGCGCGCCCCTAGCGCCCCCCGAATTGGGGCGTTGTGTGCAACCCTACGGACCACTGCAGGTGGAAGCGGCCGTTGAATGCTGCCCTCATCGGTCGATTGCCAAGGTCGTCCAGAGTACAGCCATCACCGTTTGATCGGTACCCATTTCTTGAAAGCTGACTTGACAAAGGACAATACTCCGCTACGCGGCTCGGACTGTGTGGACCGCTCAATGCATGTCTCACTACATGCCGCCATCCGAGGCCGGGCCCAACTTGTCCTTTGTCATTTGTCACGAGACGATCCGTGTGACGGAAGATGCTCCAAAGGCTCTTATTCTCATCCAAGGCCCTGCTCTGCGCTCTTGAGCGACCCCTGACAGCCCTCTGCAGACCACATCTCCAAACTCTCGGCAATGGCTGCGTCTTCCTCGGTGCTGCAGGGCTCTCCCTCCCTTCATGTCACCACCGATATGATATCCCTTCGACACGTACCTGCCTGCCCCACCGTTTCCAGCAACGCCTACCTGCCCCCATTCACCATCACTCTCCGCCAGAGGCCCCTTACTGCACCCTGTCGCGCTCCTCCCGATGGTACTTTCGAGAGTGGGCGCTCATAGCTCTATGGGCTGGGTTCCCCACAAATGGAAACCGTTGCGGTTTCCTCAGCAGCGGGGCACAACGGGGGGGCCCAAATCCCTCTAAGTAGTGGAGCCGTTGAGGTGGTGCGGGTGGTTACGTGTCGTCATTGCATCTTTTTTGTCTTTGCTATTCATGGCGGCGGGTGAATGGTGAGTCCAGACACGCAGGGTGTGAGACGTCTGGCCTTTCACACCACGCGGAAACCCACTTTGAACATTTCATCCGTTTCAAACATCACTTTCCACGTGGCATGCTTCCTTCGTGACTCGCTGTACGCGTCTAACATCCGCTACAATGGTCTCCATCTTTTTAGTGGACGCTACGGACACGCCGATCGACCTGATCCAGCATGAGGCCATCCAGCGCCCCGCTGACTCGTTATGATGCGGCTTCTGACTCCGGATGATTCGGCGTCAGCTCAAACGCACCTATGGGAGTTGGTGTCAGTCGCGTAGGCCTTTGGGGACGCGACATATTTGTCAGCGTCCCTTACAATCCGTTACTACGATCCGGAGCCAGCAAAGCTGGGTCAGTTTCGGCCTGCTGTCGAAGCCGTCGAGCGCCGCACTATCCAATGGGAAGTGCCCTCTGTTCTCGGCTTTCGTTTAAAAAGCCGCCTGCTTCTCCACGTTTCCTTACCTGCGCTTCTGAGCCATTTGTTGCCGCGTTTCGGCGGCACACGCACGTCTCCCTTTATTTTTGTCCCTTATGGTGCCACACCGTGTGTAGACGAGCGAATGCATGTTCTGGGACACCTTATGTGCCCCAGGGAGAGTATATAGTCAAGCAAAGCGGGCTCCTTTGGGTGGATCGAGATAGGCAGCCTCAGTTCCAAAGACCACCTTTTCCTTCGTGACCCCTCCCGACCTTCTTCCACCGTCGTCGTGCCCATCGACATCCCTAGTGCCTCCGTCGTCGCCCCCATCCTCTTAGACGGGGCCTTCCCCATCAACCGTTGCCCCTCCTGAATACGTTTGATTCGCCACGTGTCCTGGCGGGTCTCACTCAGGGCTTGACACGAGACACAGCGGCCACGATCAATCACGGGTGTCGCGGCTGACAGAGAGGGTCGTGCATGCGTGGGAATCACGAGGGGACGCGTGGGGCGTCGGGGCTGGCGGCAATGTGTGGGGGGCGTGGGGATACGGGGGGGCTGCTTCGGCCTTGCGAGTGTCAAAAAAGGCAGCGCAAGGATGTTCCTCACAAAGAGTTCCTGGTCGATGGCTTCGTGTGCGAAAGCGTGTGGTTCACCAATGGGGGTGCAAATGCACAAGAAACATGCCCGGTAAATGAAAAATAGCAAGAGTGCTCTTTCAAAGGTACACAAAAAAACGATCACGCACATTCACTTCTTGGGAGCCGGATAGTCCAGATTGGCCGACTTGTAAACTGCGAGCGCCCCTCCCCTTCCCGTATTCTTCGTCTTGAGAAACGAAACGACCTGGTAGACCCCCAGCGCGGCGCCTCTCTTGGCGTACTCCCGCTGGAATTCCCGGTACATGGGCGACAGCTCCGAGTAGAGCTTGCCAAGGCGTCGTCGATCCGCCGTGTTCGGGATGCATGATAGCCACCGCTCACCGAATATGGACTCGAGCTCCCTGATGGACGCCGTCCGGTTGGCCACGCCTCTCTCCGTGAAGCTCATCCAACAAAGAGACATGCACAGCACTTCTGCGCCGAACACGACCAAAACACCTTCTCTACAAAGACTGGTTTCTTGTGCTTTGAAGTGTGCTGTGAACGGTGTTGCAAGTTGCTATGCGCGCAAGTGCTTCTTTCATGCTCTTTCAGCCTCCTCTAGGTCCAAGTGGCCAGAATCTGCCACCATTGCCCCACGACGCCCTACCCGAATGCAGGCCAAACTTTTGTGTGCGTTGCCATAAACAAGACACGTAGCCTCTTTGGGAGCCCCAACAGCTCCCTAGCGCAGCCGCAAGAAGCCCAGATCACGAAGCATGCGCTGGAAAGGACGTAGAACTACTGCAGCGCGCGTGCCGCGTCCCGAAGGGCACGAAAAATGCAGCTGAAGCATCTCGAGGGGTACCGGAGGTCCCCTTACTGTACTTGATAGCTGAGCGTCGCGTTCGGACCGATAAGAGATCCTCTGCTGTGTGTCGGGCGCACCTCGGACTCTGTATGAGGCGGTGAATGGATCCCCTTGATAGTCTGAGGGAGACACTAAACATATACAGGGGTAACTACAGTAGAGCCCACCCAAAGACCCATCCGCAGTGTGACACTCTTCGGCCTCTCCCACCACACCAGAGAACAAACATGTTGGACACGGCTACGGAGGCGCAGACGCCGAACCCCACCCCACGAAAGTATCAGGAAGAGTCCTACCCATGAAGTCTCGGATGAGCACCGTGCTGGAAGCTCGCGGTGGGGTGAGGCGGGCAGCAGTGGAGAGAAAGGAAGGCAGCCGGGGCAGCTGGGTGGCGGCGACGCGGCCGGCAGTGGCAGCCGGGGTGACGGCCGTGCGGGAGGCGACGACGCGGGAGGCACTCCAGGCCACAACCCAGTGACGCACGAAACCGTCAGTGTACAGGACGGGGAGGCAAGCACAGATTTACGACGACGGCGGCGGCAGAGGGCAGCCCGGTGGCCGTGACGCGGGCGCCGCAGACCGCACGGGAAGCGGCGGCGGCAAAGGCCGTGGCCGCGCGGGCGGCGGCGGAGAAGCAGGTGGTAGCGGGACGGGTTGTACGTTCAGCCACCATACGGCGTGGGGCAATATGGCGGGGCGTGCGGAGTGGCGGCCAGGAGGCGGCGGCGCCGGCGGCGCGAGTGGCGCAGGCGGCGCCGGCAGCGACGGTGCGTTCGGCAGCGGAGCAGAAGGAGCGCGCAGCGAATATAAGATGCGGCGGGGGATAGCAGGGGGGAGCGGTGGGGGAGGGGGCAGCCCGGAGGCGGCGGCGAGCTCAGGCGGCGCCCATCGAGAGATCGGCGGTGAAAAGAAACACACCTGATCACGCGACAGCGCCGTGCACCCTGAGAGATCTGCCAGCGAGAACCGCCGCCCTGCACGCCGCACGCGCGCCACGCATCCGCCCCCAAGGCGCTGAGTCGATGTGTGCGCGTGGCGCGGCCCCGTCCCTCTCCCTCGCGCCCTTCC
>ENA-ORXC01001029-ORXC01001029.1-marine-metagenome-genome-assembly--contig:-NODE-1029-length-17511-cov-3.484628_pt1 | contig 17511 bp, 20 predicted proteins | sample MGYA00237865_ERZ511478 | MGnify/ENA metagenome assembly ERZ511478 | reverse complement strand
AAAATACGGATCCGCATGTCCTAAGTCAAGCCATAAAAAAGATGATGCGCTAATTTCATCTATTCGTCTAATCGCGTAGTACACGATTGAAAAGACGGGAAGCTGGACAAGTAAAGGAAGGCAGCCCATAAGAGGATTGGCTCCATTTTCTTCAAGCAGTTCCATCATTTCATGCTGATATTGCTGCTGACTCTCAGGATCTTTATTTTTGTACTTTTCTTTTAGCTGTTGAAGCTGAGGCTGTATACGTTTATTGCTCAGCTGGTTTTTATATTGAAGAACGTTTAAAGGCGCCAGCAGTATGCGTACGCCCACCGTCACAAGCATAATTGAAAATCCAACACTTTGATGAAGCCACGTATTTCCTATAAACAAAATGAGCAGTGAAAAAGGATAAATAAAATAGTGATCAAAAAAGTGAGTGTGTGAACTTTGAATCACGTTTGCTGAATCACATCCGGCCAGTAGAAAAATGGAAACAACAATAAAGAAAAGCCTCTTTTTATGTTTTAACATTTATATTCCTCCAGTATTTTTTTAGTTAAACGAAAAAAATACTGACGAATGCGGACCTTCATCATCTTGTTCACCTATTGCTTCTTGTCTGTGAACAGAATGTATAAATTTAAATTTATGATACACACAGTATATGAGATCCTGAGCACATAAAAGATTTACGTTTTGTATGAGATACATATCTTTTTGCTGCAGACAAACATGCTTATGTATTGTTTGAAATGTAGCTAGTTTAATAGCAGCATGTACAAAGAACCGTCATAATCGCAAATGATAAATAAAGAAAAGCATCTGGTATAAATAATTCCATTTATTCACATCCTTATGGATTATTGTATCATATTTCCCTTAATTTAGGTTAATTGATTTTATGACGCAGAATCTGCTATCTCAGTAAATATACTCTACAAAGCCGATTTCCTTATAGGAACGTCAAAGAATAAGTTTCTTTTTGTACATAGCATCCTACTTGTACATGTCATCCTACGTTTAATGAAACGACGCATAGAAAATATACTGGCACACATATAGTTCTAAAAATTTCTACTTTTATTAGCGAAAAGGGTATAATAACCTTTTATGGTATAATAAAGAAAATGCCATTCATAGGGAGTGAATCTATTGGAAACTAATACAAAACCTCAAGTAAACACCAACTCTATTGTTTCTCTAACTCTAGGTATCGTGTCTATTTTTATTCCAATCATCGGGTTTATTACAGGTATTATTGGCATTATCTTCTACAAAAAAGCATCAAACCAAATAGCTGCTACCAATCAAAGCGGTAAAGGACTCGCGATTGCCGGGCTGATTTGCAGTATAGTAGGATTGATTTCTCAGCTGCTCTTTGTATTAGGGATTATTACGTTTATGTTTGGAGGAACAACGGTTGACTATGAATAAAACAGGTAAATTAAAAAATGTAAGAAAATCTTGGTTTAGATAAGGTTATTGGAATTTCTATATAAAAGAATAAAAGCTTGATTTTCGACTATCCGAAAATCAAGCTCTTGAAATTTAAATGTTAACTGTGAATCATTGTTACTACAACTATAGCTTTTAATGTAAATTGAAAAGGAGAATAAAAAATTAAACCTATCGTTGAATCTAGAATAAAAGAAATAATGATTGTTCTACTTACTTTACTGCTAGTCATCTCTGTCTTGATTAACTGTTCTAGCTATTTTAATAGTACTGAAATAAAAACGTTGACCTCAAAGTGTTACGATAACAGCGGAGAAGCCATAGTAGAAATACATAATTCAATTACCAATGATTATTCTTTTGAATGTAAATAAATGAGTTAAAAAACAGCTGGTCACTTAACAAGCTTACTTAAAAGAGGGCTAACGATTTAGCCCTCTTCTATACGTTAAAATATAGACAAATTAAGTCAATAACAAAGGAGTTTTTTATGAAACATGTTATATTAGGCATCTGCGTATTTGTATATGCAGTACTACTAGACTATCTAAAATATAACTATGGTCTTAACCTTATAGGAAAGGTGCTAATCCTGTCCGTTTTAACTGGAGTTACGTATAAAATTATTGAGAAAATATATGAGAATCGAGCAGCTACTTCAGAGGATGAGAAGTAATTTTAAGCGGGCTTACTAGTTTGATTATGTCTGTAACCTGCTTAATAAAGAAGTATTTATAAAAAGAGAAGCGTTTAAGCCCGTACATGTATTTGTTACGTACTTGTAGACTTCTTCTTCAAGCAACTTTTAAGGGTGTTACTAGAAGGAGTTCCTTCATTTATCTATAGCGTCTATCAGAAAAGATTTGGATAATTGACTTAGTTTACTATTTAGAATACAACTTAATTTTCAGCTGTTTCCCCCATTAACTTTTGTTCTTTTATGTAACGACGTACACGAAAACCATTTAATAGTAAGAAAGCGTTTATATAGGAGCAAATTGTTACATTAGAAGAGCATAATACACCATATGGAAATTAGGTGAGTCTTTAGTTACCTATATGTGGTATATTATTACTCGTTGAAAAAACATATAAAAATATTCGGGGGAAGTAAAATTTGAATAACTTATTAGCAAAGAAAGACTTAACAGCCGAGCAACTAGCAATGGTTCAATCAGAAATGAATAAAAAAAGTAAATCAAAAGGAATTGCTTATGCTTTATGGTTCTTTCTAGGTGGCCTGGGCGGACACCGTTACTATTCAGGAAACATTGGAATGGCAATTGCAATGACTTTAACGCTTGGTGGATTCGGAATCTGGGCCTTCATTGATGTGTTTATGATTGGCGGAGCAATTGAAAAGAAAAACGAAGAGATTGAATTTGAAGCTATTCAATTAGTAAAAACACTAAATAACTAATTAGAGGCGCACTAGCTCTCCTTTTTTAATAGATCAATATATTTAAATTGAGTTCATGTATAATAATAGAATAAATATCACAAAGAACAAACGGCAGCTGCTGTTTGTTCTTTTTATATGCTATTAAGGAAATTCATCATTAAAAATCCTCTGCAACGGCTACTCCATTTGCGTACGAGAGTAAGTAAACTGCAAGAGTTCTTGTCCATATCGATTCATAATTTCATCATTGTACTTCTTATGTACGTGCTACGAGAAAAGGTAGCCGGTAAAGATAATAAACCCTGTAACGAGAATTAATATACCGCTAATTACCACTGTTAGAATACTTCTCAGAGCCGATATCCAATTGTTTACTCCAAAAAATCCTGCGATGCCGATAAAAAATAGAATAATTGCTAGACAAAAATTTATATTCAATAATGCTGAATAATAAAAAGCGATGAAAAAGAACACAACGCACAGTAGTGTAAAGATAAATGACCAAAAATTGATAACTCGTGCCACTTCAACTAACCTCCCCTACCTTTGAAACGTTCACGTTTAAACACATCCTTAAATCATTTATTTCGAGTCTGGTTTTAAACACTGCAAGAAAAAATCGCAAACTTCAGTTTGAATAAACTGCTTCTTTAAACTGCACAATAAATACTCTAATTCAAATTCCTGATAAAAGATTTTAGCAGCAACCGATTTTAATTCTTCTACAGTTGGTTGTTCTGACACATATAGTTTATCTAACGCAAGGTTAAATGGCGAAAACAGCTGATTATCTTGATATAATACGGAAATATCTTCACCTTTTATTCGGCAGCTAAACACACCTAGTATTTTTAAAAATGCCTGAACTTGATTTTCTTCAAACTCATGATCAATCGCAAACATAAAAAAAGGATGTTCCTCAGGGTTAATCATATGTTTCATGAGACTCATTTGATATTTTAATAGCTTTACTTCTTTTACTACGTCCAACTTCTTCACATCTTTCTTAATATACTCTGTGAATTTTACCATAATACAGCAGTTACAATAAACCATTCATAGTACTTTTATCTATTTGTAATTAATTGGATAAAAAGGTATATTGTTATAAATAGGAAATTACTTTATAAACTGAAAGCGAGGATACATATGGGCCTACTAATGATTGCTGCTATTATCACGTTATCCGTCATTTTGGATTACTTCATCTTTGACCATGATGATAAGCATTGGGGCTGGCTAAAAAAAGCTTCTAAACCAGTTAGAAGAAGTGTTATCGGCTGCTACTTGCTTATGTCATTTGTTATTTACGTTGGTTTAAGCCTTCCATATATCAAGCCTTTTTTATAAATATCAGTCTGCTTAAACTGGTTAGCCTGTAACTCTTACCCAAAAGTTACAGGCTAACCAACTTACTTAACCACCACTACAAATTGTTTATCTTCAAATGTAAACATCTCCCCTAATTCATAGATATACTTCTTTTTGTCTAATTTATAATACTTTCCCAAATAAAGCTTTTTTAAGTTAATAAACGTATCTAGACTTGAATCTTTTTCTTCCGCTTCATCACCGTCCAAGCAAGAATATAATTCAATGTGACAGCCCTCTATAAGGTATTTCTCAATATATGTAAAAAGCTCTCTCATTGATTTAGAATGTGCATCACAAGATAATTCGTAGATATATGGCAAGGTGAATGCGTGCTTGATGTCGCTATACTCGTCTGTTAACGAATTGATACTAATACCGTACGCATCTTCTTCTTTTTCATAGATTGTAATGAGCTGCTCTTTTTTTTGATTGCGATGAAATGGAAAAACTTCGGATAAAGGTACAAGCGTTTCTTTTGTGCCGAAGCCTCCTGTAGGTAATTCATAAGGAGATCCTATATAGTGATGTACGGTCATATTCGTCACTTCTCTTTCTCTGTGCTTATGTAAAATGCTATTATTCTATCGCTCTCACCAAGATTACATACAAATACAAGAAAAATATGTATAATAAAACCAGGAGGTGACAACATGAAGAAACTACTGCCTTTTCTATTTTTAGCCGCTCTTTATTTGTATGACTCTTCATACAATCATACTGCTTTTTTACATAAACCGGTTGTTTCTGCGTTTTTATATGCAGCTGCTATTTCAATTTGTGCATTATTATTTATAAATGTAAAAAAAGATCGAGCTGTTTAAGCAAGGAGAATACTATGAGCTATAAAATTGTATTTTTTGACGTGGACGGAACCCTTACGCACCACGAAAACGGGACTATCTCCGCTAAAACTCGAGAAATTGTAAAAAGCCTAAAAATTAAAGGATTAAAAGTCGTAGCCGCAACAGGCAGGCCTTTATCTCTCTGTGAAGAAATTAGAGAATTAGGTATAGATACGCTTATTACCGCAAACGGAGCGTTTACTGTACATAATGAAGAAGTCATTCATAAGCTGTCTATGGATAAGCACGTTACGCGTGAAGTCTTTGAATACGCGGCATTAGAAAATCACGGTCTTTCATTTTATACAAAAGAGCTCAGCATGAACGGTGTCAAAGATGATAATATTTTAAAAGCACTGAAGGAAACATTATCGCTCAGTGATTATCCTCAAATGAATGAGCGTATTTATGATGAAGATATTTATTTAATGTGCTTGTATGCCGATGACAAAACCGCCAAGCAGTATACACAGCGATTTCCTCATTTACTATTTAAGAGATGGCACCCTTTTGTCGTAAGTGTTCTTCAAGAAGAAATTACAAAATCAGTAGCTATTGTGAAGGTTTTAAACTATTTTAACATCGATCAATCCGAGGCTATCGCATTCGGAGACGGAGAAAATGATATTGATATGATCGAGTTAGCCGGCCTTGGAATTGCGATGGGCAACGGATCTGATAAATTGAAAAGCCTCGCAGATTTTGTAACGAAGAAATCGGGTGAAGATGGAATTGAATTTGCTCTAAAAAAATTCAAAGTCTTATAGAAAAACAGCACGCTTGGATAAGTCATCTAAGCGTGCTGTTTTTTTATCTCCATAAATGCTTCAGGGTGTAAAGCCTCGGATTGAATGACAATCGCCGTCATGCCGGTTTCACTTCCCGATGTATGCCATTCTCCTTTTCCCCACAGTGCTGCTTCTCCACGTCTAATGGGTATTCGTTTTCGGTTCTCTCCTGTTACCCACCCTTCACCTTCAACTACGATAAATAGCTGAGGTATAGGCGCTTCGTGATATCCTACCGTTCCTTCTCCTTCTATATACATATAACCGATAGTAGCTGCTTCGTTTGCTTGTGCCATTTTTACGTAAGTAGCTAAATGCGACTGATATTTTTCTACTTTTTTGCCATGTTTTTTACTAAATTTATAGATTTTCAATGTGCACCTCTTCTTTGTTCATTACGATTTCTTATTTATTTTTACTGCGTTTAAGATACTCAGGCGGAGACACAGACTCAACAAATAAAGCACCGTCTAGCTGATCGCGTGGTACAAATAAAGTTGGCATAGTACCACTTTCTAAAAAGATCGTTTTAGTAAATATCCATTTGTTGTCTGAGTTTTTTTCAAGCTGTGAGAAATCAGTAAATAAAGCCGGTGACTGTACTTGATGCATATAGTCCTCTAGACTTTTTTTAGGCGGCTTCGCTATTTTATAAGGCTGCCCTGTATCCGTATGTATTTCACCTTCATACATAAATAAGCCTAAGTAATAAGACAGTTCTTTTATTTTATTAGAGACAATTGCTCCTAGAGGTTCAAATCCCGTAAACGTTTTGTATTGTTTAAAGATATGAAGGTTATGAGCCCAAATAATAATTTTCTCGTCAGGGTACAGCTCCTGGCAAACCCACTCTAGATTTTCTTTCATTCTTTTTTCTCTTACTTTTTTATACGTTCGATGATTATGGTGAATATGGTTAATAAAATATAAGCGATTTTGCAGGCATCGAATAATCATTTTAACCTTACATACAAGCTCTTGATTTTCAAGATACAAAACGTATTCTACATGTAGATAAGCTTCTAAGTCCGCTATTACTGCATTTACTTTTTCTTTAAACTCTTCAAACTCACGTAGCATTTCTGCTGGGACTTTTTTTCTTCTCGCTTTATATTGCCCTAGCTGGTAGTACCATTTATATATACTTAATTCAATGTATTCTATCTTTTCTATCACGTCTTCAGACATTCCGGGACTTAGCTGCCGAACAAATTTTACGAAAAGATCAGGATTAGAAGAAGGGTTACTATCTATTCCTATTAAACTTAAATCTGATTTCTTCATTAGCTGAAACAAAGACAGATTTTCTTTTGTTGCCCATAAAGAATAAACGGCGTTTTTTAAAAAGTCTTCATCTGTAAACTCTTCCTTTAACTCATTAGCGCTGTAGCATTCAGCTAATCCGCTTTCAAATGCCAGTACGGTAAAATTCATTTCTTTATGTAGAAATTCTATTATTTTTGACTTCATCATATTATGTTCTCTTATGTTATGACCGTTTTCCCCTAACCACACAATTCTCTTATCTTTTACGATATGCCGGAGAAATTCAAACTCTTGCGGCGTACATTCAGTTGGTTTGCTTAAATGGATTGAGTTTTCAGATAGCCATTCTATAGAGTTTAAATACTTCTCTTTTCCTCTAAAAAAAATTCCCACCTCTATCCCCCTTCACTGTGTTACCTATTACTTCCATTTTACTAAAATACAGCTAACACTTCACTATTTATGTCCGGTAACTAATCAACAGCAAAAAGACCTTATAGATACCCCTATAAGGTCTTGTCTTTCTAGAGTTCTAGATCAACTCATCCCGCTCAGCTTTCTCCAAACGTTCTTTGACTATTTTTTTAAACGCATGAGGATCATCTACCCGAATGGCGACCTGCTGGTATTTCTTTTTGATTCCCATAAAAAGCGTTGCTTCGATTGGAGATTTTAGTTTTAGTAAAAGATCGGGATGCACAGTTTCAAAATCGCGTGCGATAAATTCAATCGTGGTGCTGGGTATTTTTTGTTCGAGGATGTGAGTGTCTTCTACTATCTCAGCAATATCTCTAAATGGTATTTCCATACGCTTAGCTAAACCAAATGAAATGTATAGACGATCATCATCGACTCGTAAAGGGTTAAGCCTTAATGCTTGAATGTCTCCTATGAAGAAAACAATGCTGTAAATATTCAGAATCAGTAAAATAGTCGATAGAATCATAGACGTATTGTGCAGCACCCAGTGAAGCCCTAATGTTTCAATGACAATGGCGTGAATAATCATAATTTGAAACGTGATAAAACTTGAGCGTTTATAAAGAGTAAACGTATTCCCTCCAGTACTCGGCTGTTTCTTCCACGTTCCAAACGCATAGTAAAACATCAGCATTTCTGAACAAAGGATGTGTATAAACGTTTGGTTGGGAAACTTTTCGTTTACAGCACGCGAAAAGGAAAATAAAAGCGGTAAAGAGCTTGATTTGATCCTTTTCAAAATAGGCGGTACATTTTTAACTAGCATAAACAGCAGTGAAAGTTCAAATAAAATGAGTACTCCTTCTATGCCAACACCTAGCCACATAACCGACTGAAAAGAAGCCAAATATTCACTCGGAATGATAAAACGTGCAGCAATAAGGCCTGTAGCCATTAATACAATAAAATATTTCACGCTGAACTTACGCTGCCAGGCTAGAAATAAGAGCGGAGCCACAAGGCTCAAGTCTAAAATAGAACCTACTACTATTCCGTTGAGATCAGCAGGCAAAGACTGAAGTCCAAAAGAAGAGTGGTACAACACGTAATTTGAACTTATGACTAACAGCAGTAAAAAAGGAGCAACAAAAGAAACTGTTTTTTTATGAAGAACCACACAACTCACCTCACCTTTAGTTGGTGAAACACAAAAATTCCTGTTACTTCCATTTTACCAATGGAGTTGATTTAAGTCACTTTATAACATGACTTTGTGTTATAAAATCCATTTAAAGATATCCAATCTTCTATAGAGATTCTTATATACAAATAATTTACAATGTAAAAAGAGTTTGACATTTTTGGAACTGATGATACAATGATAATGTAAAACACTTTTTACATTTTTAACAAGGAGGAGTAAGAATGGATTGGGTTAAAATTGTGTATTCATTCATCCTGTTAGCTTGCGGAATTTTGATTTTTATTTCATCATCTTCGCGAAAAGGTGACGAAAGAAAGAAGTTTATCAACACGAAGGCTCAATCGTATTCATTTATGATCGTTATTGGTGTACTAATTTTAGATGTTGTAGAGTCCATTTATCGGACTTTTCAAGAGAAAAGTTCTTATAATGGCAATGGCATTTCCCCGCTAGTTTTTCTAACGACGATTTCAGTTGTATATTTAATAACGTTTCTCACGTACAGAAAAAAATACGGTGATTAAATGAAAGATCACAAGTAAGAAATAAAGAAGCTCAGCTCATCTTTCCTGATGAAACGATAAATATGGCCTTACTTTATAATTAGCTTTTAATACAGCCTCTAGATGACGACAGTAGATGAGCTTGTTATAAGTGTTTTTTTAAAAGTAATAACTAGACCTCCTACTGAGGTTTTTTTTATGCACTCTTAAAATAAAACATCTCCCGTAGCTAAAGTCAGGAGATGATATCATAAACGTTGAGTTCATTAGGGTTTGTTTACTCTCTATTCCGTTTCTCAAGTAATTCAACAATTCTATCGTTTTGTTTAACAATCGTTCTTAGCTTTGCTTCTAGTGAACACAAAATGATAAAAACGGCCATAAACCCCATAACAGCTAAAAATATAGCGGCTGCTCATCCTTTTTAAACAAACAACCATGTACGCCCTACATCTCAAAAAAGCTATGTCTTTCCACTTTGCACACTCTAAGCGAAAACGTTTGATACCATTCTGTTTTCCCTTTGTGCTGTGCTGCGCGGTGGGCTGAATTTTCTTTCCACATTCTTATTGATTCTAAGGAATCCCAGTATGAAACGGTAATGCCCAAATCTCGATCTCTGGCACTTTCTATTCCTAAAAAGCCTTTTTGTTTAGATGCAAGCTCCACCATTTTGTCTGCCATGATTCCATAACCCTTCTCGCCTTCTGTTCTTTCAGAAGCAAAAATAACGGCATAATAAGGCGGTTCGGGGGTTTTAGCGATTCCATCCATATTGATTTCCTCCTTTAGAAGTCAAATTAACAGTAAAAAAGTATAAGTGTATGGTTGTTTGTTTGTTTTTCTTTTAACACCATTTTTACAAATTCCATTATAATACTTTTTTTAGTTTATCTACACAGAATGTAACATTTAATAGTATATAAAGATAAATATTCCATTTATATGATATAGTCTTTATAATTAAGTAATAAACAAATAGAAATGGAGTTTCAACATGAGGAACATAAGCAAGGTAACAATAGGAACCATTACAATAGCTTTAGCGCTGGGGTTAATGGGATGCAGCCACACACGCTCAAACAATGAAAGCATAGATGGAAGCGAGGCAAAAAAAGCGCTGGCCATAGAGCTGAAATTTCTGCAAAACGAGTGTGAACGCTTAATCAATAGGGATGGAAAGACAGACGATAAAACGTTTCAAAGCTATAAAAATGATTTTAACCTGCTTTCTGCGTCTGTTAATAGTACGTCAAAAATAGAAACACAAAGTGATAGAGAATTAAAAAAAAGCATAGCCCAATTAAAAAGAGATGTAGATGATTTAACAGAAAAAGAGTATGTACAATCCTATAAAAGATTTAATTCAAGCAAGACTATCTATGAAGTTACGCTCATGAACAATATGCATGACGTTATAGATGCAACAAAAACTTGGGAAGGAAGCAATAACGTGTCAGATTCATTTGATGATAAGCACTTCCATTCTTCTGAAGCACAAATAAAAAAAGATATGGGGCCTGCGATTGATCATATTAACACCGTATCTAAATATAAAATAGAGCTTATGCAAGACGAAATCCAAAAGCATCGCGATAGTTTCACTAAGCTGCAGCTCGAACAATTAAAAAAAGCGACTCATAATTTTAATTTATCTCTCAACGATCAAATTAAATCGATTCAATTCTATAAGCCTATAAGTGGAGATTACAATGTAAGCAGAAACTTTAGCTATGCTTCCTATGATAAATATACGAATGCCTGTGTATACATCACCGACTTTGAATCTAATTTAGGAATTGCTAAGGCAGATGAGTTTTAAGAGAACACTAATGCTCAAGATGATAATTTTTCAAAAAAGTCTCTCTAAAAGCAATGTTTTAGGGAGACTTTTTACTGTATCCATTACAAGCACTAATTCTTTATATCTTCTAACGCTCTATAAGCATTTGCTTCTCCTGAACCAAATAAAGCGTCATGTCCTTTTTTTCCATAGTCAAAAGCTGTTTGCTTAATACGCGCTGTTACTTGAGCGGGTTTATACTCAGGATGAGCGGCTTTAAGAACTCCTGCAATCCCAGCTACTTGAGGAGTTGCCATGGAAGTACCGGCGTTTAACTCATAGGAAGTCCCTAAATACGTAGGCCATGTACTCAGAATTAAATTGCTTGGATCAGCTGCTGCAGGATCATTAGTTTTTGCATATTTCTCTCCAAAATCTCCTCCTGGAGCCGCCACGTCAATGGCGCTGTTTCCATAGTTAGAGTAGAAAGCAAGCTGCTGAGTAGACCATTTTGTAGAAGCTGAGACATTAATCACTCCTGGCATTTGTGCCGGTACAACAGTTGCGGGCCCTTTGACACTTATTCCATACGGTTCATACAAGGTATTTAAAAAGTCATTTACTTCCTTTTTATTATCCAAATTCAAACTTTCATTTCCGCTACCGGCTACAACCGTTACGCCATTTTTCACGGCGTACTGAATGGCTCTTTTCCAAAGCAGTGTTTCAGCAATTGATTTATAGCTTTCTCCTTCAATAGTCATTTTGTTATTATTATAGAAACGAAGAGACATATTAATAACATCGACTTTATCATTGGTTGCGGCAATAATTCCGTCTATAATCCAAGCAGGCATTCCAAGAGCTTGCTCTGAGTACAGGACGCGATAAGAACGTATTCCGAGTTCTGGTCCTACTCCTTTTACTTTTCCGTTCGCTCCAATGATTCCAGCAACATGCGTACCGTGTCCATTACGATCTTTTATATCTGCGGGATCTCCAGTTTCAGATTCATCCATTCCAGCCGGAACAAGATTACGTCCACCTAGTATATTATTTTTCAAATCAGGATGAGATGCATCAATACCCGTATCAATTACTCCCACCACTGCTTTATGAGTTGTACTACCGTCTTTATTTTTATATCCGCCTGTTTCTACATCATAAGATTTTCCGCCATTTGTCACTCGTTGAATATCCCACTGAGAGTCCCAATAATTCTCTGCATTCTGTGAGCTGATCATATTAGACTGATAGTTATAAGGACTACCTGATGTTTTTTCCAAGCTTAGAGGAATTTCCCTGTTAGCAGCTTCAATCGAAGAATTCCCTTTTAAATTATTAAGAAAAAAAGCCTGTTCAGATTGAGCTTCTATCCCTCCTACTTCAGGAAGCGCTTTAGTCACTTTGCCACCAGCTTTTTGAATAATCTCTTGATAGTTGTCTGGCAATCCATTTTTAAAAGCGATTGTGTATGTGTTACTTACCTTTTGATCTTGGTTCTTAGCTTGAGTAGGAACTCCGCCAACGGCAAACATTCCTGCTCCTACTGCCAGTGAAAGCACCGTATGTAGAATTTTCTTTTGCATATGTCTCCTCCTATATATGGAAATATTTATCATATACTATCTTATTACATACTCTTTTAAATTCCAAGTTTTTCTAATAGATTACGATTGTTCAAAATAAAACTGAGGTTATATTTCATAAACAATAACCAAAATAAGGGTTTTAAAAGAGCTTTACAGCTCATTTATCGCGTAAAGGAACCTTATTAGTTGATGCATCAACTAATAAAGAGTAAAGTTTTTTTATAATAAAGGTTAAAAGCGAAAGGATGAGTAACATGTTGAAAGACGGTTATGTAAAAGTGAACGATGTAAATCTTCATTACGTAACAAAAGGTGAAGGCGAGCTTATGCTGTTTTTACACGGATTCCCTTACTTTTGGTATACGTGGCACCATCAGTTAGAAGAGTTTTCGAAAGATTATCGCGTGGTAGCTGTAGATATGCGAGGCTATAATCTATCAGATAAGCCAGAAGAAATTTCTGCTTACAGCATGCCCATTCTAATGGAAGATGTAAAGCAGCTAATTGAAGCGTTTGGTGAAAAAGAATGTGTGTTAGTGGCACATGATTGGGGCGGCGCTGTTGCATGGGCATTTGCTTATACATATCCGCAGTATGTCAAAAAATTAGTCATGTTTGATGCACCGCACCCTTACACATTTATAAGAGAGCTTGCTGAAAATCCTGCTCAGCGAGAAGCAAGCAGCTATATGAGCTTTTTCCAACAGCCAAACTCTCAAGATGAGCTACTCGCGAACAATAGTGAAAAGTTAAGAAACATGCTGACAGAGCCCGGCATCAAAAAAGGCTATTTAACTAAAGAAGAAGAAGCTAAGTATGTAGAGGCGTGGAACCAGCCGAATGCGATGAAATCGATGCTTAACTACTACCGTGCGTCTTCCCTTTATCCGTTTGAAGAGCGCGTTCATAAACCTGTAGCACTTCCGCATAAAGTATTTCACTCTCCAACTTTAATTGTATGGGGAAATGCAGATGAAGCGTTTGAAAACAGTAATTTAGACGGAATTGAAGAGTACGTTCCAAACGTAACGATTCATCGCTTAGACGGTGTAGGACATGCACCTCAACATGAACAGCCCCAAAAAGTGAATGAATTTATGAGAGATTTCTTACGCAAATAAAATAAAAAAAGACTGCAGAATACGGTATACAGCCGCTCTGCAGTCTTTTTTATGAATGATAAAAGCTAGTTAGATCTATTTTTTACATTATTGGTTTATTTTTCAACGTTTTAACAAGTGTATACCGGGTATAAATTTCACTGTACAGATGCAGTCCCCCCAAAGGAACATGTACATTTCTTTCTTACTTACCCTTTTTTGAACTCTTCTTTTGGAGGGTTCTTTTTTTACGCATTTACTCTTTCCCTGTCGGAAGAACAATCTTAAACAATGCCCCTCCCGTCTCTTTATTATCGGCTGTGATGCTTCCTCCGTGGTTTTTCACAATGGAATGAGCAATGTAAAGACCTAGCCCCAAGTTTCCGTGGCCACTTGTTCTTGACGCATCTTCTCGGTAAAACTTTTTAAACAGCTGTTCTTTGTTCGATAGCGTAAAACCAGGTCCCGTATCATGTATTTCAAAGATTACTTCGTTGTGATGAATGACGGTCTTCCAAGCTATCTCTCCTCGTTCAGGCGTGTAGCGAATACAGTTTGTGATGATATTATCTAATACTTGAGAAATGCGCTGAGGATCTCCGTAAAATTGATTGGATGCATCTTCTACACTAATTGAAGATAAAAAGGTAATCTCTTTTTTTTGACATAAAAGCTGAAACTCGTCCGCTTTTTCATGAACAAATGTGTAGATATCAATAGGTTCCCGTTTTACGGTAAAGCCCGGGTTTTCTATGATAGATACTTCTTGCAGCTGATTTAATAGTTGAATCGAACGCTGTGTATTTGTGTAGATCGTATGTAAATATCGATTAAGCCTCTCCGGGTCTTTTTTGCTTCCTTCTACTAAAATTTCGGTGTGACCGTGAATAATCGTAAGAGGCGTTCGTAAATCATGCGCAATCGCAGCCGTCATATCTTTGCGGTCTTCTTCTAGCTGCCACTGTTTAGATAGCGATTGCTTTAATTCTTTTCGCATTTCTTCAAAGGCATGTAGCAGCTGACTTAATTCTTTTGCGTCTTGAGTGACGGACAGCGAAAAATCTAAATTATTATGCTGAATATTTTTGGCTGCGGTCATCAGCTCATTAAAAGGCCGTTCAATTTTTTTGCTAAATCGTCTTCCAAACAAATAAGCAAACAAATAAAAGTAAAGAAACGGGCTGGCTAACGATAAAAACGTTACAAGCGCAACAATCCATTTAATATTTGGATTAGCCGAAGCCACATTTAATTGATATCTTAAAGCAATCGCCCCGTTTACTTCGTCTTTTGAATTAAAAAGCGGATAGACTTTTATAATATATTTACCTGAATGAATATTTGTATTGACCTGAGAATAAAGATCCCGTTTATTTTTTATGTATGAAGTGGACATGGACCCATACACGATTTGTCCTTCTTTATTTATAATTTGATAATCCATTCCTTCTAGCGGAATAACCGCTTCTACTTGGCTTTGAACATCTTTCGAAAGAAGCGCATCATCTCTTTTATTCACAAACTGCAAAATATCAGGAATTTGTTTTTCATAATAATTTGCTGGATTCAGTGCTCCAGGCATAAGAAACCAGTTCACTAAGATGACAATTCCCCACGTTAAAAGCGTCGCAAGCAGGCTGTACAGCAAGATCAAATGAAAGGATAAAACAAACTGCGCTTTTAACGTCGCCCGGTTCATCCATTTTTTTATTTTACCCATTTGTAGCCAATGCCCCAAACGGTCGAGATATAAGATGTTTCGTCATATTTTAATAGTTTGGCTCTAATTTTCTTCACGTGTTCTGTAATCGTAGATGAATCTCCTTCGGCGTCGTAGCCCCACACTTTTTCATACAGCTGTTCGCGTGTAAACACCTGACCTGGATGAAGAGCGAGGAAATGAATAATCTCAAATTCTCTCGAAGTAAACGGAATTACTTCATTGTTATGTAAAATTTGATAGCCGTTTAAATCAATGGTTAGCTCTCCAAAGTGAAGCCTGTTATAGGAATTGCTGCTAATTCTCTGCTCACGGCGCAGATGGGCGTAAATCCGGGCTTTTAGTTCTTTCATACTGAAAGGTTTAACTAAATAATCATCTCCACCGACCAATAGTCCTCTTACTCTGTCCTGCTCCGTTTGCTTGGCGCTTAAAAAGATAATGGGACACGATATGCTTTTTCGGATCATCTCACAAAGTGCAAAGCCGTCCATGCCTGGCATCATCACATCCAGCACAATTAAATCTGGATTTATCTTTAACTTTTTTAAGGCTTCCTGCCCTTCGTAAGCAAACATCACCTCATATCCTTCATCTTGCAGCGCATCTTTCATAAAGGAAATAATATCTTTTTCGTCGTCCACTAGTAAAATTGTTTGATTCATCTCCAGCTCACCCTATCCATTCCTTCTTTTTCCATACGAATAGGTTTATTATAAAGCTAATAAGTAAAATTGGAAATAATAGGTTCACTAAAAATTCAGAGTTTGGCCTGCTTAATTCATGAAAAACAGAATCGGTTACGGAGAAAAAGAAGCTTAGTTTATCTGACACATACACACTTCCAATTAAAGCACCAATAGTTGCTACGTAAGATAAAATGGAATTAGGCATAAGAACACTCAGGATACTCCCGATACTAATAACCGCTATAAAGATGCAAAAACAAATGCCGTAAAATTTCAGCGAATATAGTAACGCCCCTAAAGTCCCTAGCGTATGTCCGCCTAAAAACGTTGTTTCATTTACATAAGGCATAACCATTCTTCCAAGACAAGTCCCCACCAACCACGTAATACAAAGAATAATAAAAACTAGTAAACATTGAACGATCCATTTTACAAAAAACAGCTTCACACGATGGTGCGGTCGAATCAGTACCATGCGCAGCGCTCCCGATGTGTACTCGCCGTTAAAGCTATCTGCCACAAACATCGGAATGACAATAAACGTAATCGCAAAGGATAGGTCTCGAAGAAGCAGCGGTGCTGAATTTAAAGAATCAATTTTTACGTCATGAGCCGCATCAAAAAACGAAATGCCTCCCCTTTGAAAGAAAAAGAACCAGCTAAAAGCAAGTAACCCTATGTACACACCTAGTACCACCGCCGTTTTCTTTCGTTTAAACGTTCGCTCTAATTCACTGATAAAAAGTCCTGTCATCATGTCTTCTCTCCTTTTATAAAAATGATTCTTTTTTTCGAATAGCTACATACGTTAAACCGCTAAAAAATAAAATATAAAAACCTAAAACGCCAAAATTCCACCCTACAAACTGCGGTTTTTCTGCCATCATGACTGTGATCCCCTGCCATTGAATCATCGGTACAGAAGTAAAAAACAGCTGTCCAAAAAGCTCTTCACTCATCCACTGCCTAAATCCTCTTAATAAAGTCGGATACGAAAACGAGATCATTATAAAAGCAACACCAATTCCAACAGCCGTAGTGGTCGTTTTGCTGATAACAGAGATAAAAAACAGCACACAGCATATCGCAACAGTCGTTAAATAGGCATATCCATAGAATGAAAGATTATATACTAGCGCTTCTTTTATGTTGAAAGCATGACTGTGATAAAACACAAAGTAGGTTTGCGGATGTTCAAACATTAGAAAGCCTATCGCATAGCTCATACAAAAATACGTAATAAAAAAAAGTAAATTAAACAGCAGAAGCACTGCAGCTTTCGCTAGGATGATTTCTTTAAACGAATACGATCGTATCATAACCATTCGCAGCTGTCCTGACCGGTACTCGCCGGTAACAACGAGCGTAATAAAAACTAAGAACATAGC
>ENA-ORXC01001028-ORXC01001028.1-marine-metagenome-genome-assembly--contig:-NODE-1028-length-17524-cov-3.862326_pt1 | contig 17524 bp, 13 predicted proteins | sample MGYA00237865_ERZ511478 | MGnify/ENA metagenome assembly ERZ511478 | reverse complement strand
AACCGATTGATCTTGTCGTTGTGAATTTGTATCCTTTTCAGGAAACAATCGCAAAACCAGACGTGACATATGAAGAAGCAATTGAAAACATTGATATCGGTGGACCTACAATGCTTCGTTCCGCTGCTAAAAACCATCGGGATGTTACTGTAGTTGTCGATCCTTCTGACTACAACCGAGTTTTACGTCAAGTTGAAGAAAATGGCGACACAACAGAAATTCTTCGTCGTGAACTTGCAGCAAAAGTATTCCGTCATACGGCTTCTTATGATGCTGTGATCTCCGAATATTTAACTGCTCAATCCGGTGAAGAAGAGCCTGAATCGCTAACGGTAACCTTTGAGCGCAAACAAACGCTTCGCTATGGTGAAAATCCTCATCAAAAAGCTGTTTTCTATAAAAAACCATTGTACAAAGGGGCATCTCTTGCTTCAGCTGAGCAGTTAAATGGGAAAGAGCTTTCTTACAATAACATTAATGATGCAAATGCAGCGCTAAATATTGTGAAGGAATTCGATCAGCCAGCTGTTGTAGCTGTTAAACATATGAACCCTTGTGGCGTAGGTACGGGGGAGACGGTTGTCGAAGCTTATCAGAAAGCGTATGAAGCTGATTCAACGTCTATTTTTGGTGGCATTGTTGCGATCAATCGTGAAGTGGACGAAGCAACGGCGCTTAAGTTAAAAGAAATATTCCTTGAAATTATTATGGCACCTTCATTTACGGAAGAAGCTCTGGCTGTGTTAACAAAGAAAAAGAACCTTCGCCTATTAAAGCTAGATGTCGCGGCTTCACCTGCTGTAGAACACCAGCTTACATCAGTAAATGGTGGTCTTTTACTGCAAGAACGAGATCGTTATGGATTTGACGAAGCGAACATTACCGTCCCAACCGATCGTGAACCGACAGAAGAAGAATGGGAAGCGCTGAAACTAGCGTGGAAAGTTGTGAAGCACGTCAAGTCAAATGCGATTGTGTTAACGAAAAATGATCAAACAATCGGAATTGGTGCTGGACAGATGAACCGTGTCGGTGCGGCAAATATTGCGATTGAACAAGCAGGTGATCAGAGTAAAGGATCGGTAATGGGCTCAGACGCTTTCTTCCCGATGGATGATACGGTTGAAGCAGCAGGACGAGCTGGTGTGACAGCGATCATCCAACCTGGCGGATCGATCCGAGATGAGGATTCGATTAAGAAAGCGAATGAATATGGCATTACAATGGTCTTTACTGGCATTCGTCATTTCAAACATTAAGAGGAGGTTTTTCGAGTGAAGGTATTGGTAATTGGCCGCGGTGGTCGCGAGCATGTGATGGCCTGGAAAGCGGCAGAAAGCAGCCTTGTCGATCAAGTCTATGTCGCTCCAGGTAACGCGGGTATGACGGACGTTAGCCAGCTTGTAGCAATTGATGAGAGTGATCATGAGGGGCTAGTTGCCTTCGCGAAAAAGGAAAACATTGATTTAACACTTGTTGGTCCTGAACAACCTCTACTTGCAGGAATTGTGAATCGTTTTGAAGAGGCTGGCCTTCGCGTCTTTGGTCCAAAGCAAGAAGCAGCTTTAATTGAAGGAAGTAAAACGTTCGCCAAAGAACTAATGGTTGCCAACAGTATTCCCACCGCATTTTCTAAGTCCTTTACTGACTATGCAGAAGCGAAAGCCTATGTTGAAAAAGTCGGCGCTCCGATCGTCTTAAAAGCAGATGGGCTTGCTGCGGGTAAAGGTGTGGTAGTGGCGATGTCACTGAAGGAAGCGCTGGAAAGTCTTCATGATATGATGGAGAACAATCAGTTTGGTGCCGCCAGTGAACGTGTTGTAGTGGAGGAATTTCTTGAAGGAGAGGAATTTTCTTTAATGGCTCTTGTCGAAGGAGAACGAGTATACCCACTCGTTATTTCACAAGATCACAAACGGGCTTTCAATGGTGATCAAGGACCGAATACTGGTGGGATGGGAGCCTATTCCCCAGTGCCCCAAATCTCTCAAGATATAGTTGATCATGCGGTAGAAACAATTTTGAAGCCGGCTGCTAAAGGAATGAAGACGGATGGTCGCTCCTTCACAGGCATTCTCTATGCGGGACTTATGTTAACAGCGGATGGTCCAAAAGTAATTGAATTCAATGCACGATTTGGCGATCCGGAAACGCAAGTCGTTTTACCAAGAATGACATCAGATTTCGTTCAAGCGATTCTAGATCTTCTTGATGGACAAGAACCTAAGCTTGAATGGAGTAAACAAGCCGTTATCGGTGTCGTTGTTGCTTCAGGTGGCTATCCAGGTAGTTATGAAAAAGGTAAGATCATTACAGGGCTAGACCATGTTGGTTCTGAGGCACTTGTTTTCCACGCTGGAACGAAACAAAGTGGAGAGCACCTTCTAACAGACGGCGGTCGCGTACTTCTTGTCGCTTCATCAGGTGTTGATTTGAAAGCGGCTAGTGAATCTGTTTACAACGAACTTGAACATGTGCATGTTACCGATGGTTTTTATCGAACGGACATTGGATATCGTGCTATTTCACGCGTTTCTTCCTAATATAGGCAAACGCAACCGCTACAATACTTCCAATGATCATCGTGTAAATTAACCAGGTATCTGTTATATACTCGAGCATAACTAAACCTCCTTTTGATAAGGTAGAGAAAACTTCCCTAAACATAGGGAAGTTTTTTTGTAAAGATTTAAGAAGGGTTGATCACTCTTTCAAGTGCTGTTTCATCTGGGTCGCGTGTTTCATCATGCGTCATAAGATCGACGACAGGGCAATAACGCGTATGACCTTCTGCTACCTTCATGGCACCGACAGCAGCTAGAAGCCAGGCTGAGTTTGACTCCTCTTTAGAAAGCTTGGCGGTTGAATAGGCAAGCAGAGTGAAACCGGCTGTTAAGCGAATAAAGGCATTTAACATACTAATATTTGGCTTCATTTGAAAATCTCCTTTCTTCATTCACAAATCTAAAGTAGCAACGTGTCGAAATTATGTTAAAATAAAGAAAACTTCTTGAAGCGGGTGATGGTTATGGCGAAAAGAAAAAATTTATGGACGAAGCAGCAATTACGACAACACGTTCAAGTTGTGTCTGGAGAACTGCCTCCATCGATCGTTTTCTACCATGCAACTTATTTGAATCACGGATTAAAAAAATGGGTGACATCCAATATATGGGTATATGAAGATCGGATTGTTTACGTTGGTGATAATCTACCTGAAAAGGATCCAACGACTGAATGGATTGATTGCGAAGGCCGATGTCTTGTGCCAGGTTACATTGAACCACATGCACACCCATTTCAACTATATAATCCCCTTACTCTTGCGCGATATGCATCTCAGCGGGGAACGACGACAATGATGAATGACAACCTTCTTTTACTTCTAGGTTTGCCAAAAGAGAAAGCGCTTACATTAATTGAAGAACTTGATCAGTTTCCTGTTTCCATGTATTGGTGGGCACGATATGATTCGCAAACAAAGCTGTTAGATGAAGATATGATTACGAATAAATTGATGAAGGAATGGCTTGCGCACCCATTAGTCATTCAGGGCGGGGAACTGACCGCATGGCCTGATGTACTTAGTGGAGATGATGAAATTCTAGAATGGATGCAAGAGACACGAAGACTCGGTAAGCCTGTTGAAGGTCATTTGCCCGGTGCCTCTCTTGCCACATTAACAAAGATGGGACTGTTGGGTGTTTCATGTGATCATGAAGCGATGACGGGTGAAGAGGCCATGCGCCGTTTAGAGATGGGTATGATGACATCACTTCGTTATTCTTCGATCAGGCCAGACCTTCCTGTCATTCTGGAATCTTTACTAAAAAAAGGGGTCACTTCCTTTGATCGAGTGATGATGAATACAGATGGCTCAACGCCTTCCTTCTTAGAAAATGGCACGACGGACAAGTTAATTGAAATGGCGCTTGAGAAAGGAGTAAGTGCAGAAGATGCGTATTCAATGGTGTCATATAATGTGGCAAACCACTACGGTATAAGCGATACGCATGGTATGATAGCACCGGGTAGAGTTGCTCATATTAATATTCTTGAATCAAAAGAAAAGCCGCTTCCTGTTTCCGTACTTGCGCGTGGCAAATGGTTAAAGCGTGAGGGAAGAGAAACCGATCAGGATTGGTCCTTTGCGTGGGAAAAACATGGACTAACTCCACTTAACAATACGTGGGACATTCAACCTAATGATTTAACATTCTCAGGTCCAGCAGGAATGGAAATGATGAATGCGGTGATTACAAAGCCGTATAACTTATCTGTTGAAACGTCCGTAGACGAGCTTCCGGCAGAATCAGATGAAAGCTTTATCATGCTCCTTAGTCGCGAAGGGAAATGGCGGGTAAATACGATCATTAAAGGCTTCGCGAATCGAGTGAAAGGTTTTGCCAGTAGTTTTTCGAACACGGGTGATTTTATTCTTATCGGTAAAAATAAAGCAGATATGATGACGGCTTTTAATCGAATAAATGAAATTGGTGGGGGTATCTCACTTGTAGAAGACGGAGAAGTTATTTCCGAAATCCAATTACCTCTAATGGGAAAAATGTCCGATCTTCCGCTTGAAGAATTGATTACAAAGGAAAAACAAATGATCCAAGAACTTGAGGATAGAGGCTATTCATACAAAGATCCGGTTTATAGCTTGCTGTTCTTCTCTTCGACGCATTTACCTTTTATTCGATTGACGCAGCAAGGAATTTATGATGTAAAGAGGAAAATGGTACTTTTTCCTTCGATAATGCGTTAAACTATAACAAAGTAAACCCTTAACGAAGTAAAGTACATGAATTTCTCACGTTCAATTGTTAAAATGAACGCAAAGTGGAATAATAGCGCATCATGATGAGTGCAGAATAGAAAACATAGACCGATACAGAATGAAGTAAGGAGAGTGGATGTATAATGCAAATTGATAAACTTCGAGGTAAAACACTGGACCAATTGTTTGAAGCGATTCTTTCATTAAAAGATCTAGAAGAGTGTTATTTATTCTTTGACGACTTAGCGACTGTGAATGAAATACAATCTCTCGCTCAGCGATTGGAAGTAGCAAGAATGCTTCGTGAAGGGTTTACGTATCATAAAATTGAAACGGAAACAGGCGCAAGTACAGCGACGATTTCCAGAGTGAAGCGTAGTTTAAATTATGGAAACGACGGCTATCAAATGACGCTTGATCGCGTCCATAATAACGAGTAGAAAAATGAGCCGGTTTCCGGCTCATTTTTGTTTTGGTTTGAGGGTTGCTGTAATGCAGTTTAGCCATTTCGCGGAATTATTAAGAAATTCGCGGTAATATGGCTCGAGTCTAAACGGACGCTTCCGCTTTTCATGATCCAGCTGCAGTGGGCCAAATCTTCCGGCTGTTTCGCCCAATCGAATGAGACAAAAAGCGTCTCAGTCTCATGGGCTCCAACATCCTGCAGATTTAAACGGGCCCACTTCCGCTTTTCATGTATCCAGCTACAGCGTCCAGCCTCTCGATCGCTTCACCTTATCAAATGAACACAAAGACCGTGTTCTTTTGATGGGGCTCCAGCGCTTGTCGAGGCTAAACGGACGCTTCCGCTTTTAGTTGATCCAGCTGCAGTGGGCAGACTCTCGGTCACTTCACCTTTCAACTCGAACACAAAGACCGTGTTCAATTTGAAAGGTTCCAGTGCCTTTCGAGTCTAAACGCCCACTTCCGCTTTTCATGTATTCTTTGATATAATCCAATTTATGAGGAAAAGTGGGAGGAAGGGTTAGGATGTTTGATTTTCTAGAGTGGAAGCATGTGTTTAAGCTGGATCCGAATAAGGAGATTGAAGATTATGATCTTGAGGCGATTTGTGAGTCTGGGACGGATGCGGTGATTGTTGGTGGTAGTGATGGTGTGACGCTTGATCGGACGTTATATTTACTTGCTAGAATTCGCCGTTACGCGGTACCATGTGCTCTTGAGGTGTCGACTGTGGAAGCAGTGACCCCAGGATTTGATTTTTATTTTATTCCAACCGTGTTGAATACGGAAGACAGCCGTTGGGTAACGGGTTTGCATCATGAAGCTGTAAAAGAGTTTGGTGAGATTATGAATTGGGATGAAATCATTATGGAGGGGTACTGTATTCTCAATCAGGATTCTAAGGTTGCTCAGTTAACTTCTGCTCATACTAATCTTGATGAAGAAGATGTACTTGCTTATGCGCGAATGGCAGAAAAGATGTTCAAACTGCCGATTTTTTATGTGGAATACAGTGGAACCTATGGAGATAAAGAACTTGTTCAGAAGGTAAGCCGCGTTCTTGATGAGACGAAACTTTTCTACGGTGGAGGAATTGATTCGCCGGAGAAAGCAAAAGAAATGGCTGCTTCTGCAGATACTGTTATTGTTGGGAATATTATTTACGATAATATCAAACAAGCGATTAAAACAGTTGCTGCTGTGAAAGGAAATTGATTCTCTCCTATCGATCAGGTAAAATAAGATATAAGAACATACGTTTGTGAGGAGTGCGAAAACATGCAACGAATAGTTGATAAGTTATTAAACGGATTAAACCCCGAACAACAGGAAGCGGTCAAGCACACGGATGGACCGCTTTTAATTATGGCTGGAGCAGGCAGTGGAAAAACGAGAGTGCTTACGCACAGAATCGCGTACCTTCTTGTTGAGAAACAGGTCTCTCCATGGAACATCCTTGCGATTACCTTTACAAATAAAGCGGCGCGAGAAATGAGAGAACGAGTGAATGCCATTACAGGCCCGGTTGCCGAAGACATTTGGATTTCAACGTTCCACTCGATGTGTGTCCGTATTTTAAGAAGAGACGGGGATCGCATTGGCATTAATCGGAACTTTACAATTCTTGATTCTGGTGACCAGTTGACGGTGATTAAGAAAATTTTGAAGGAACAAAACGTCGATCCTAAGAAATTTGAGCCGCGAGGGATTTTAGGAAGTATTAGCTCTGCAAAGAATGAACTAGAAACGCCGGAAGACTATAAAGCAAACGCCAAAGGACCGTATGAAAGTGTTGTTTCGGATGCATATGAACAATATCAAAAACAGCTCCGTAAAAACCAGGCGCTCGACTTTGATGACTTGATTATGAGAACCATTACGCTCTTTAAAAAGGTGCCAGAAGTGCTGGAATTCTATCAGCGCAAATTTCAGTACATTCATGTGGACGAGTATCAAGATACGAACAAAGCACAATATGTTCTTGTCAAATTAATGGCTGAGAAATATCAAAACCTTTGCGTAGTAGGTGATTCCGATCAGTCGATCTATCGCTGGCGCGGGGCTGATATTCAAAATATCCTCTCGTTTGAAAAAGACTATCCAAGTGCACGTGCGATCTTCCTTGAGCAAAACTATCGTTCGACAAAGAAAATTCTTCAAGCGGCGAATGTAGTGATTGAAAACAACATGAATCGAAAACCTAAAAAATTATGGACCGATAATGATGATGGCCCGCACATTACGTATTATCAAGCCAATGATGAACATGATGAGAGTCGCTTTGTAACAGGGAAAATCCTTGATATGGTGAATACCGGAAAGCGAACGAATGCACAAATTGCGATTCTTTATCGGACGAATGCACAGTCTCGAGTGATTGAGGAAATTTTAAATAAGTCGAACATTCATTACAACATTGTCGGGGGCACAAAGTTCTACGATCGTAAAGAAATTAAAGACGTTCTTGCCTATCTTCGTCTTATTGCAAACCCGGATGACGACATTAGCTTACTTAGAATCGTCAATGTTCCAAAGCGCGGTGTCGGTGCATCGACTATGGACAAGGTAGCGCAATATGCAGCTAATCAAGATATTTCTATCTTTACAGCTCTTCAAGAGGTTGAACAGATTGGCTTAAGTGCCCGTTTTACGAAGTCTCTTAAAACATTTGGTAATCAAATGGCCAACTGGTCGCAAATGCAGGAATATTTAGCGGTATCTGAACTTGTTGAAGAAGTGATAGATAAATCGGGCTATCGAGATGCACTACGAAACGAGAACACGATTGAATCACAAACCCGACTTGAAAATATTGATGAATTTCTTTCTGTAACGCAGGAGTTTGAGAAAGCAAGTGAAGACAAGAGCTTGATCGCTTTTCTAACGGACCTCGCCCTGGTTGCAGATATTGATAAGTTGGATGAGGATGAAAACGAGCAAAAGGAAGCTGTTACGCTCATGACTCTTCACTCAGCGAAAGGCTTGGAGTTCCCGGTCGTTTTCCTTATCGGGATGGAAGAAGGCGTATTTCCGCATAGTCGCTCGCTATTTGAGGAAGAAGAAATGGAAGAAGAACGCCGACTTGCTTACGTAGGTATTACAAGGGCAGAAGAAGAGTTGTTTTTAACAAATTCTCGTCTTCGAACGCTTTACGGGAAAACAAATGCCAATCCTGTCTCTCGCTTCATTGGTGAAATTCCAGAAGAATTACTTGAAAAGCAAGGACAGGAAAAACCTGCAACACCGTTTGGAGGGACGAGTTCTCGCCCTTCTTCAAGACCTGCTACTCCTAAAACTCCGAGACGCCCTCAGCTGACTTCAACAGGTGGAGATTCACTGGACTGGAAGGTAGGAGACAAAGCGAGCCACCGCAAGTGGGGAGTTGGAACGGTTGTTAGCGTGAAAGGTGATGGTGATTCGACTGAGCTTGATATTGCATTCCCAAATCCAGTTGGAATCAAGCGCTTGTTAGCAAAATTTGCGCCAATTGAAAAGCAATAGTCATTTTAGAAGGTGAGGTTTGACGATGGAAGAAAAGCATAAGCGCATCGAAGAGCTTCGTCAGCTCTTAAATCAATACAACTACGAGTACCATGTTCTTGATCAGCCGAGCGTCCCGGATGCCGAATATGATCGGGTGATGAACGAACTATTGAATTTAGAAGAAGAGAACCCAGAGCTTAAAACAGATGATTCTCCAACACAACGGGTCGGAGGGCCTCCGCTAGAAGGCTTCCAAAAAGTCGAACACAGAGTGCCGATGCTAAGCCTTGGGAATGCTTTTGGAGAAGATGACTTGAAGGATTTCGACCGACGTGTACGCGATCGAATTGGCGAAAACTTTTCATATGTATGTGAATTGAAAATAGATGGCCTCGCTGTCTCACTTATCTACGAAGATGGCGTTCTCGTTCAGGGGGCAACGCGAGGAGATGGTACTGTAGGGGAAGACATTACTCAGAACCTCAAAACCATCCCTGCAATCCCTTTACGTTTACGAGAGAATGTGAGCATGGAGGTTCGTGGCGAAGCTTATATGCCAAAGCCATCCTTCATGAAATTAAATGAAGTACGCGAGAAGAATGAGCAGGATCTTTTTGCTAACCCTCGAAATGCAGCAGCTGGTTCTTTACGTCAACTTGATCCTAAAATTGCTGCTAGCCGTAACCTTTCTATTTTTGTCTATGGTGTTGGAACGGTTGATGGGAGAGAAATTAGCTCTCATTCCAATGGCCTTGATTTTCTCAAGGAGCTTGGGTTTAAAACTAATCCAGAATGGAAGCGATGTAATACGATTGATGATGTGATTGAGTTTATAGGTGGATGGTCAGAGAAACGTCCTGATCTTTCCTATGAAATTGATGGCATCGTTGTAAAAGTAGATGCACTTAATCAGCAGGAAGAGCTCGGATTTACAGCGAAGAGTCCCCGTTGGGCGATTGCCTATAAGTTTCCTGCTGAAGAGGTCGTCACAAAGCTTCAAGATATTGAACTGAATGTGGGAAGAACGGGCGTCGTGACGCCAACAGCCGTATTAGAACCCGTTCTTGTTGCAGGAACGACCGTACAACGAGCTTCTCTTCATAACGAGGACCTTATTCGTGAGAAGGATATAAAAATTGGCGACTATGTTGTTATTAAAAAAGCAGGAGACATTATTCCTGAAGTTGTTTCTGTTCTAGAAGAGCGTCGGACAGGAGATGAGAAGACCTTTTCTATGCCTGAGAAATGCCCAGAGTGTGAAAGTGATCTTGTTCGACTGGATGAAGAGGTTGCGCTTCGGTGTATTAATCCCAAATGTCCAGCACAGCTCCGTGAAGGGTTAATTCATTTTGTTTCACGTAATGCAATGAATATTGATGGCTTAGGCGAGCGGGTTATTACGCAGCTCTTTCGTGAGGAATTAATTCACGATGTCGCTGATATTTATCAGCTGACACATGGTCAGCTTATCGAACTTGAGCGAATGGGAGAAAAATCAGTTTCCAATCTACTTGAAGCAATTCGAGTGTCAAAAGGTAATTCATTAGAGAAACTGTTGTTTGGTCTTGGAATTCGTCATGTAGGGGCTAAAGCGGCAAGAACACTTGCCCAACAATTTGGCTCAATGGACAGTCTTGTCCAAGCAAGCATAGAAGATCTTGAAGCAATTAATGAAGTCGGGCAAAAAATGGCTGATTCTGTTGTACGATACTTCCAAAATGAAGAAGTTCATGAGCTTATTGATGAGTTGAAAAATGCTGGTGTTAACATGATCTATAAAGGTCCTAAGCCAGTTACACTTGAAGAAATTGACTCTGTTTTTGCAGGCAAAACTGTTGTTTTAACTGGTAAACTTGAACAGTTAAGTCGTGGAGAAGCGAAAAAGAAGTTAGAAGAACAAGGTGCAAAGGTAACAGGAAGTGTTAGTAAAAGCACTGACCTTGTGATTGCTGGGGAAGATGCTGGCTCAAAGCTTGAGAAGGCAGAGTCACTTGGTATTGACGTATGGAGTGAGAACAGGTTCCTTGAAGAGTTAAACGAATGAGGAGAGGAAATTAATGCCAAAGAAGCAAACGTTCATCGTTAGTATCATTGCTCTTTCGCTCGTATTATCCGGTTGTGTTCCGAGCTTTATGAAGGGCGAGCAGGACGATACAGTAAAGGTGAATGATTCAGAAGGCGAAGAAAGTGAAGAAATGATTGTAAGTGAAGATATAAAAACTTCAGAGACGTACTATCGTTCGGTGTTAGATAAAGATGGGGAAAAAAATTCTCTTGATACTTCACAAGTTAGAGGATTAATTACGGCTGGTGTTGATAACCGTCTTGATGTAGATGCACTTGAAATGGGATTGATTCGACTTTCTCAAGAACAATTTGATCCTGAAAAGTATTTCTTTAAAGAAGGACAGCTTTTCGATACAGAGCAAATCCATGGGTGGTTGTATCGTGATAACGGTGTAACAAAGGAAGAAGCTGAGAAAGATGATGAGAAGGAAGTAAATGTAGGGCTTAATCCACAGCTCGGTGTAGAAGAAAACCCTGCACAATACGAGCAAGTAATTGAAGCTGAGAAGAAAAACCCTAAATTCCTCTCTTATATTCATGAACAGGATTATTATGTTCAGAACAAAGATGAAGAATTGCAGCTAGGTGGAGTTTCGATTGCCTTATCGCTTTATTCTGAATATCCTTACTCGGTTCTTGATGAAAATGGTTTGAAGTATACCGGTTCAGTAAAGTTAGATAAAGATGAAGTGATTGCGAAGGCAAAAGAATCAATTAAACCAATCGTTGAGAAAATTCGAGCCGAGCATGACGTGCCAATCATGTTTACGCTCTTCTTAGAGCAGCCACGACAATCGGTTGTCCCAGGTAACTTCGTGGCAAGCACGATTGTAGAGAAAGGTAAAGCTAGTCCAGAGTCATGGAAAGATTTAAATGAAAAGTACATTGCATTTCCTTCATCTGCCGCTGATGAGGAATATCCAGCGGAAGCTGAGAAGTTTGATGACTTCACACGTGAAATACAAGATTTCTTTCCGAACTTTGTAGGAGTCATTGGAACCGGCTTCTATAAACAAGACGAACTTTCTCAATTAAAGATTGAGATTCCTATTCAGTTCTATAGCAAGTCTGAAGTGATTTCGTTCACCCAGTTTGTAAATGGACTCGTTAAAAAGCGTAATGATACATTTCCTCAAGATTTACCTGTCTCGATCTATATCACAAGCAATGGAGAAACAGAAAGTTTGATTGTGAAGGATCCTAACGAAGAAGAACCGTTTGTTCATATTTATCAATAAAAATAAAGCCCTCCCGAGACAACGGGAGGGCTTTTGCTATTCTGATAGAGCTTTTTCTAGTGTTTGAATGTTTTGTTCCATTAAAGTGAAATATGTTTCATCATTTTCGATATCTTCTTCTGTTAAGACAGAGAGGTTATGAATGCGAAGCGTCTCAAGGCCAAGCTCTTGTTGAACTGCTTTTGCTGGCTTTGGCGTAGCATTTTGTTCAAAAAGCATATACTTCAAATTGTAACTTTTCGCTGTTTCAATGATATTTTCTAATTGTTTTTGCGTAGGTTCTTGAGATGGTGAAAGGCCAGACACACTTAATTGTTTAAGTCCATAACGGCTTTCCCAGTAGCTATAGGCATCGTGCGAAATAAGGAACTCTTTTTTCGGTGCACTTTCAGCTATTTCACGGAATTCTTTATCTAGAGCTAAGAGCTCTTCCTCTAATGATGAAAAATTAGACTCAAATGTTTTCTTATTATCAGGATCAATTTCTATAAGTGCATGTTTAATATTTTCGGCCTGCTGGATAGCGAGGGTTGGATCAATCCAAATGTGTGGATTCACATCGCCATGATCGTGATCGGCGTGCTCTTCATCAGCATGTTCTTCATGCTCTTCTTTTGTTTCATCAAAGTGAATTCCTTCAGCGGATTCAAGCGTCATGACGTCTTCATTTTTCAAGGTATCTTTCGCTGCATCAGCAAATCCTTCCATGCCTGCTCCATTGTAAATAAACAAATCGGATTCAGCTAACTCTGTCATTGTTTTCGTCGTTGGCTCGAAACTATGTGCGTCACTGCCAGGAGGAATGATGGATTCAGCGGTTACGTGTTCTCCGCCAATTCGTTCAGCAAAATATTCAAGAGGATAAAGTGTTGTATAAATGGTTAGCTTTCCATCCGCATTTGTGTCTGAATCTTCTTGACCACAACCGACGAGGATAAGCGTAGATATAGATAGTAAGAATGCCACTGTTAAAAAGCGATTTTTCATAAGCCATTTTCCCTTCCCTAAGTTTCTCTGCCACTCATTATATCGTAATCATTACGTTTTGCAAACAGTAACCTTTCCGATTTATTGAATTCCTGATGAGGAACTCAATGTAGGACGAAAAATAAGTTTGGAATTGAACATTTAATACGGTATGAAAAGAAGAGAAACGCGGCAATCTATAAAAAAATATTTCAATTCGAAGGTTAACATTACAAAATGATGGGTAAATGTTACTAAAGTATGTCGAAGCTTCACATAATCAGCAACTTATTTAAATAAATTTTCTTGAATACTTATGACATAAAAGTTGCTAAAAGAAGGAAATAAACTCCTTTTGTGAATTTTTATTCATTAAAAAGTTTATCGTATAATATTTTCATTGTTCTGAAAAATATTTTGTGATATAGTAATCATTGGTTTGCAAAGGACTAATGGTCTACATTAATAATTTGAATTCACAGGAAAAATGCATAGCTGTGAATATTGACTTTGGAGGGGGTGAAAGTGTGGAATACACCTTAACTACCGCAACATGGTTCTGGTTACTTATACCAATGCCTTTATTAGTCGTATTATCAATAATAACTTTTTTTACCGAAAGGAGAGAATAGTACTCGATGGGTATTGAAACGCCAACGTTAGTTACGTTTATTGTTTATCTTGTGGGTATGCTCGCAATCGGATTAATTGCATACCGAATGACAAGTAACTTGTCCGATTATGTACTTGGAGGAAGAAGATTAGGTGGATCTGTTGCTGCATTAAGTGCAGGCGCATCAGATATGAGTAGCTGGCTCTTACTAGGACTACCTGGTGCAATGTACGCAGGCGGTATGAGTCAAATTTGGATTGGGATTGGGCTCGCAATCGGAGCTTACTTGAACTGGCAATTTGTTGCATCACGCCTTCGTCGCTATACTGAAGTAGCGAATGATTCAATAACGGTTCCAGATTACCTTGAGAATCGTTTCCGTGATGGATCGAAAGCACTTCGTGTGATCTCAGCAATTGTTATTCTTGTATTTTTTACGTTCTATACGTCTTCAGGTCTTGTTGGGGGCGCAATCCTGTTTGAAAGCTCGTTCGGAATGAGCTATGAAAGCGCATTGTGGATCGGTGCAATTGTTATTATTTCATATACGTTCCTCGGTGGTTTCCTAGCGGTAAGCTGGACAGATTTCTTCCAGGGAATACTTATGTTCCTTGCACTCGTTATCGTTCCAATTGTTGCCCTAAATGAAATGGGTGGCTGGAATGAAACAGTTAATCAAGTTGGTGCAACGGATACAACTTACCTAGATATCTTTACTGGTATGAGTTTCATGGGAATTATTTCTCTACTTGGTTGGGGACTTGGTTACTTTGGACAACCTCACATTATTACTCGTTTTATGGCAGTTAAATCTTCGAAAGAAATTCCTAAAGCACGCCTTGTTGGTATGTCATGGATGGTTCTTTCTCTGTTTGGTGCAATCTTTACTGGTTTCATCGGTATTGCCTATTTTGATGCGGGACTTCCGAACTCTGAAACCGTCTTTATCGAATTTACTCAAGTACTCTTTAATCCATGGGTATCCGGCTTCTTACTAGCTGCAATCCTATCTGCGATCATGAGTACAATTGATTCTCAGCTACTTGTATCTTCAAGTGCTGTTGCGGAGGACTTTTATAAAGCGATTCTTCGTAAAAATGCAAGCCAAACTGAGCTTGTATGGGTAGGTCGTATTGCTGTACTAGGTATCGCGCTACTTGCCATCCTACTTGCTTATAACCCTGATAGCAGTGTTCTTGATCTTGTAAGTTATGCGTGGGCCGGATTTGGTGCCGCATTTGGACCTGTTATTATCTTGAGTCTATTCTGGAAACGTATGACGCGTAATGGTGCCCTTGCTGGTATTATCACTGGTGCCGTAGTTGTTATCCTATGGGCTCAATTATCAGGTGGACTATTCGATCTTTATGAATTGATTCCAGGCTTTATCCTAGCATGGATTGCTGTAATGGCGTTCAGCTTTGTTGGTAAAGGGCCAGGCGAAGAAATTGAAGCTGAATTCGAAGCAGCAAAAACATCTGAATTCTAATCAGCTTTACTTAGAGACTCATCCCATTTGGGGGTGAGTCTTTTTTATAGAATTAAGAATGGGAATGATTGATTGAGGCTAATGTCCAAACACTCGTTAAACAAACGTTTGTTTAAAATTGGAACAGACAGCGTTCTGTTGCTTAATGAAGCTTATTTTTGGTATCATCTATATATTGCAGGTTGTTCGAAATTTGTGGAGGTGAAAGTGATGTCCAGAATTACCAAAGAAGAGGTTAAGCATGTAGCCAATCTAGCTAGACTAGAAATGGATGAGGCAGAGGTCGAAAAATTTACAACTCAGCTTGATGACATTATTTCAATGGCGGAGCAGCTGAATGAATTAGATACAGAGAACGTTGAGCCTACAACACACGTTCTTGATTTGAAAAACGTACTGCGTGAAGACAAAGTACAGCCGTGGCTAACGCGTGAGGAAGCATTGAAGAATGCACCGGATCAAGCGAACGGTCAAGTAAAAGTTCCATCAATATTTGAGTAAGGGAGGCAACGTCCTTGTTTGATAAAAGCATAAGTGAGCTTCACAGCTTGCTTCATAAGAAAGAGTTATCCGTCAGTGAACTTGTTCAAACTTCGTTTGATCGCATTCAAACGGTCGACGAAAAGGTAAAAGCGTTCATGACGTTAAATGAAGAAGGTGCCATGCAAGCGGCAAAAGCGCTTGATGAAAAGCTCGGTACCGAAGAGGCAAGAGGACTTCTCTTTGGTCTCCCTGTCGGTGTGAAAGATAACATCGTTACGAAAGGACTACGCACAACAGCGTCAAGTCAGCTTCTAAGTAACTTTGAACCATTACATAATGCAACGGTGGTTGAACGCTTAAATGCAGCGGAAACGATTACTGTCGGCAAATTGAATATGGACGAGTTCGCGATGGGTTCTTCGAATGAGAACTCTGGTTATTTCGGCACGCGTAACCCTTGGAATACAGATTATGTACCGGGCGGATCAAGCGGTGGCTCAGCTGCCTCTGTTGCGGCTGGAGAGGTATTCTTCTCTCTTGGTTCAGATACAGGTGGTTCGATCCGTCAACCAGCTGCCTTTTGTGGTGTTGTTGGACTAAAACCTACGTACGGACTAGTTTCTCGTTTTGGTCTAATTGCTTTTGCATCATCACTTGATCAAATTGGACCAATTACGAACACTGTAGAAGATAATGCTTATCTTCTTCAATCGATTGCCGGTCATGACAAGATGGATTCAACATCAGCGAACGTTGACGTTCCAGATTATCTTTCAAGTCTAACAGGTGATGTGAAAGGTCTTCGAATTGCTGTACCGAAAGAGTACCTTGCTGAAGGTGTAGATGAAGATGTGAAGAACAGCGTCCTTCAGTCACTTAAAAAGCTTGAAGAACTTGGCGCAACGTGGGAAGAAGTATCGCTTCCGCACTCAAAATATGCAGTGGCAACTTACTATCTTCTTTCTTCTTCAGAAGCATCAGCGAACCTCGCTCGCTTTGACGGTGTGCGCTATGGCGTTCGTGCTGAAGCAGAGAACCTGATTGATCTTTATAAGAAAACAAGAAGCGAAGGCTTTGGTGACGAAGTGAAGCGACGCATCATGCTTGGTACGTTTGCCCTTAGCTCTGGTTATTACGATGCTTATTACAAGAAAGCACAAAAAGTTCGTACGCTGATCAAGAACGACTTTGAAAAAGTGTTCGAAGACTATGATGTCATTATCGGACCTACAACGCCAACTCCAGCCTTTAAAGTAGGCGAGAAGATTGATAACCCGCTAACAATGTATGCAAATGATATCCTCACAATCCCGGTTAACCTTGCAGGCGTTCCTGCGATTTCCGTACCATGTGGTTTATCAAATGGCCTACCTGTTGGACTTCAAATAATCGGAAAGCACTTTGATGAGAAGACCGTTTATCGCGTTGCTCATGCGTATGAGCAAGCAACGGATCATCATAAGGCTAAACCAGAGCTGTAAGGGGTGACGACTGAAAATGAATTTTGAAACTATTATTGGTCTGGAAGTTCACTCAGAACTGAAGACAAACACAAAGATTTTCTGTAATTGTTCAACGAATTTCGGTGCGCCGCCTAACACGAACGTTTGCCCGATCTGTCTCGGCCATCCTGGTGTTCTTCCAGTCATGAATGAACAGGCCGTTGATTTTGCAATGCGTGCGGCAATGGCATTGAACTGTGAAATCGCTGAAGATACGAAGTTTGACCGTAAAAACTATTTCTATCCAGATAATCCGAAAGCCTATCAGATCTCTCAATATGATAAGCCAATCGGTGAAAACGGATGGATTGATATTGAAGTAAATGGCAAAACAAAACGTATCGGTATTACACGTCTTCATCTTGAGGAAGATGCTGGTAAGCTCACGCACGTTGATGGCGAGAACCATTCTCTTGTTGACTTCAACCGTCAGGGGAC
>ENA-ORXC01001027-ORXC01001027.1-marine-metagenome-genome-assembly--contig:-NODE-1027-length-17525-cov-3.437414_pt1 | contig 17525 bp, 10 predicted proteins | sample MGYA00237865_ERZ511478 | MGnify/ENA metagenome assembly ERZ511478 | reverse complement strand
ACGGCAAATGTTATATCGAGTCGCTCATTCGGAGCCAATCATGGCATGGCGCAACTGTACGGGTTTTCCAGGTATCATTTTAATCAAAACGCGATTAGACCGTTTGTGGAGCTTAAACTAGGCTGGGGTATTGCCACACACACTGAGGCACCAGACACTCATCACGGTGGGGCATTTGCGCAGCCTTCGTTCGGCGTAGAGATCGCGACGAGGAAAAGGTTAAGCTGGACGGTCAAGCTCAGCCAGTATATCCAGAGAGTGAATGGCGTGAATTTTTTTAACACGGGATTTGATAGAAATTTTCCTGCCAGTGTCAGCTACAGGTCTTTGCTGAATCGCACGGCTCTGAGCTTTGGCATATCCTTTTAATTTGATTTTAATCTCCTTCAAATTCATAGACAGGACCATTAAGTCTACTAATTCGGGCATTAATAATTCACTGCACTTGGAGAGAATTTAATAGCTATACAGATAGAGTTTAATGACTCACTATACATTGGAGTGTAGCAGTAATGCGAAATGTTGTCCAAAAATTTAAAATTTAAAAAGAATAGCTAATAGATAAATAACTAGAGCGAGGCAGTATAGGAAATACGACATAACTAGCATTTGGATTTTGAGCAATGTAGTCTGCAGAGGCGTTATTCGCGCTGCTTCCAAATTCGTTAGGTCCAAAGAAATTTGCTAATCCAGCAGCATTAAATAAATTATTCACCATGAGTGATGCTTTAAGCTGAGTGGTGATCCCGCAATTTAAATTGAGACCGAAAGTATGATAAGCGGGAAGAGTAAAGGAATTCTCTGCATTGCCAAAGCGCTTCCCCATATATTTCCAATTGAGCGAATATGATAACGGGCCGTACCGACCATCTATGTTGATTGTGCTCATGATAGCAGGAATATGGGCTAATTCGTTTCCCGAAAAGTCAATGATCGAATCATCAGCTGTATCCGCTGAGCCATTTGGCTGATACACCGTAAACGTCGTCGCCTTACTTTGCTGAAAAGTTTGCGATCCCCTGAAGCTGACGTGGTCAGAAATTTTCGCTGACCATGAGAGCTCTACACCAGTGGTCCGAGTCGCATTCGTCTGGAGTGGCGTGTAGAATATATCATTAGTCTGCTGATCAAATAAGAAGTCTGAGACTCCCACATTACTTAATTCACTAAGAAAGCCTGTCAGCGTCATTCCGATGATGGGAGTCTGCATCTTGTAGCTGAGCTCAGCTTGGGTGATGCCTTGCACAGCACTTGGATTTTCGATGGGAAGTCCTGAAAAATTCTGAATATAATTATTCAGCTCCGGTGCCTTATTGCCATGACTCAGTCTGAGGTATACGTATTGCTGATCCGTCAGCGCATACTGTAGGCATCCTGAATAAGATAGATATTGATACAAGAAATTTAAGTCTTGGCTCACACCGGATGCCGCTTGAAAGCTTTGGTCATATTGTGTGCTGGGGTCGCCGTCCAGCCCGCCTGCTTGATCCACTGCGGCTGGCACGTCCAAGGTACCACGGTGACTGACTGATTCGAAGCGCAGGCCAAGATCAGCAGTGAGTCTGGGTGTGATACTGTAGTGATCATTGAGGTAAAGAGCATACTGGCTCACATCGAATCTACCCGACTCAAAGAAGAGACCTCCATAGTTACTCATACCTGACTGGTCGGAGATAGCCACAGTATTGCCTTCGAAGTCTGTTACGGAGGCAGTCAGTAGTCGTGGTTCTAATTCATAGGTAGCATATGCAAAGCTCGCATTAGTAAAATAATCTAAAGAGGACTGCGCATAGAAACCGCCAAAACTTAGTTGGTGATCTCCTATGATCTTCATGACGCTAAGCTGAGAGCTGTACTCTGATAATTGATCTTGCTTCTTCCAGGGTGCTATACCTAAAAGTGCATCATTGGGCAGCGACCCATCAATGTAGCTGAAGGCCGCAGCGCCCCCTTGAAATACATTGAGAGCCTCAGTGTTATTGACAACAGCCAGAGTCTCTCCAGAGCGAGCATCAGCAAAGGTTACCGATCCAAATGGGAATGTAGCACCACTGACGAAGTAAGCCAAAAAATTGTCTAAACCCAAAGGCTGATTAGCAAAGGAGGTATTCCAATCTATTGATTTAGTAGAATACTTGAGCTTCCAGTCTATGAGCCACGTCGATATGTCAAAGTCAACATTAGCCTGCATGGAGAAATCCTTCACATGGATACCATCTGCGGTATCGAAATCATAGCCCTGCGCACTAGGAATCGTATTTTCTAAAGCAGGCAACATCAACGCTGTATAGTTAAAGCTTTGACCAAAAGCCGGTTCTGGAGCTGACCAGTTTTGAGCAGCCATGCCAGTATAGCGATTCACGTGATCGTCCAGGTATTTAGCCGTGAGAGATAGCGAGCCATTCGAGATCACTTTATGTATTTTACCTTTGAGCTGTCCGCCCTTATTCCAAGGATACTCTGTAGTTCTGGCGCCCCTGTCATATCGATACATTCCACTGAGCATGATGGATAGCTGTTCATCAAGGGCTACTGTGGTCATCCCCTCCAGCTTGTAGTATAGATTGGATTCGCCTACCAGTCCGAGAGTAGAGCGCAGCGTCGTCTGTGTAGAGGAGCTGAATCCTTGATTGATAAAATTAAAGGAACCTCCTGGAGCATTCTGAAAGAGGATGCCAGATTTACCTCCTCTTAGGGCTTCCATTCTTTGCGTAGCTAAGTCGGGCCGGAAAAAGAAGTCAGGCGTAAAATAATTATACTGAATGGTAGTGATGGGTAGGCCATCTTCTTGCAGCGACTGATAATACCAGCCGATATCATCTTCTGCTGAGGCAGCAATTCCTCTAGTATACACCCGCGAGTAGACTTCTCCCAGCGAACCATCTATGAAGACACCGGGGACTTCACTGATCAAAGATGCGATACCCGTAGCTGCCTGAGAGGACGGATCAGCTATGATGGTTAGCGCATTTTGTGATTGCAGCAGGTCACTTTGGGTCTGGTAGTCAGAGATGACAATACTTTCTAAGAGCAGCGGATCTTTTTCTAAGGTGATCAGGACAGGCGCATCTTTGATGATCTGCTGTGTAGTCCTAAAGGAGAAAGAAGAAACCTTTAAGGTGATCGGTAGCGATGGGACAGCCAGGCTAAATCCACCTGTGGCATCTGAGCTAACCGTTATGCCTTGCTCCTCATATGCTATGAGAGCGAATGGGATGGGGGTCAGTCCGTCTAGTTCAGTCACCTGACCAGTGACTGTGATCTGACCTATGACACTGGTGGTGGACAGCAGATATAGTAGCGCTGTGATTAGACATTGCACCACTTTATTCTTCAACATAATGCAAGATAATATTTAAAATATTTATGTATCATGAGTCGATAAGCTATGGCAAAAAACTATGTGCATACGAAAATTGAAGGCCGCAAAGTTAAATTAAGTAATCTTGATAAAATACTTTATCCGAGCAAAGAGATTACTAAGGCTCAGGTCATACAGTACTACTTAGGGATCAGTGACTATATCCTGCCGCACATTAGGGATAGAGCTCTTACGGTGATCAGATATCCAGACGGCATCCATAAGCAAACATTCTACTCCAAAGATAAACCTAAATGGACGCCAGACTGGCTGAATAGCATCAAGATAGAGCATGACGAGAAAACTATAGATTATGTAATTTGTGATGATAAAGCAAGCCTCTGCTGGCTGGCTAATTTGGTTTGTCTTGAGCTGCACCCCATGCAGTATCAAGTAGCCCATCAAGCTAATCCTGATCATTTCATCTTTGACCTAGATCCTGACGAAGACCTGCATTTCGATCGGGTGAAAGAAGCAGCGATGCGGCTCAAGCCCTTCTTGGAGAAGTATGGCTATCATGCTTATCTTAAGACTTCAGGCGGTAAAGGACTACACCTATATGTCCCCATACAGCCTGAGTGGGACATGACTATCGTCTCCGAAATGGTGAAAGCACTGGCTGGCGTATTTGTCAGTCAATATGGCAGTCAGTACACCCTCCAAATATCTAAAGCAAAGCGCAAGGGCAAGATTCTGATTGACATCTATCGTAATCACTCTACGAATACGACGGTGGCTCCTTTCAGTATGCGCGGAAAGATGGGTGCTCCGATATCAATGCCCATTCATTGGGATCAGTTAGACAACCTAAGCTCTTCTAATCAGTTTGACATTACTAACTATCAGGCCTATCTTGATGTATACGGCTATGCTTGGAAAGACTGGCAGGACCAAGCAGTTATGCTGCATAATCATCGGCTGGAGTCAGTACCGGTAACTGAGCTGAGTTCTAAATTAGAGAGCTATTTAGAAAAACGAAATTTTTCGAACACACCTGAACCTGTGCCGATACTGGCTAAGAGAAATCAAAACCGATACTGCATCCAGCTGCACGATGCTTCTAATCTTCATTACGATCTCAGGCTGGAGCATGAGGGAGTGCTACTGTCCTGGGCCATTCCGAAGGGACTCCCTTTTCAAGATGATGTGAAGCGGCTGGCGATCAGGACGGAGGACCACCCGATCAAGTATCTGGATTTTTCAGGGATCATCCCCAAAGGTGAGTACGGCGCTGGCCAGATGTGGATCTGTGAGAAGGGCAAGATAGAGTGGATCGAGAAGTCAGATAAGAAATATACCTTTCGACTCAGCCAAAGGAAGGGGGCCACATTTCATTTGTTTAGGACGAAGAATAATCAGTGGCTCATCAACGTCAAGTTAGAACTGCCCTATCTACAGAAGAAACCTAAACATATGCTGGCCGAGGCGTCTAAGCATATCCCAAAGGCTGATCAATACAGCTATGAAGTGAAGTGGGACGGCATTAGAGTATTCGTTATCCTGATTCAAGATAAGATCACGATTCTGAGCAAAAGTGGGCGAGATATCACGGCTCAGTTTCCAGAACTTTGGCACACAGATCGGTTTAAGGTCGAGCAAGGCCTATTTGATGGAGAGATCGTGGTGCTGGACTCCCAGGGAGCTCCCGTATTTTCAGATGTGATCAGTCGCATGCATACTAGCAGTGAGGTAGCAGTGCGGAAGCTAAGTAGGCGCAAGCCAGCCGTGTGTTATTTATTTGATGCTGTCCAGATAGATGGCAGGGACATTGCCCACTTTACGAATACGAAGAGACGTGAGTGGTTGGAATGTGTGCTGAAGAGTGGAGAGTCTTATCGCTTCAGCGATAGCTTTCCAGATGGAGCAGCATTATTCGCCGCGATAGAATCTAAGGGCATGGAGGGCATCATGGCTAAGCTAAAGGATGCTGCCTATCAGTATGATACCAGATGTCGCCACTGGCTCAAAATCAAATCACGCTCTACGGCGGACTGCTATATCATCGGCTACACGCAGGGCAAAGGGGACCGCAGTGCCGTGTTTGGCGCTTTGCACTTAGCTCAGATCGAGGGTGATGAGATCCAATATAGGGGTAAGGTGGGTACTGGATTTGACATGGCGAAACTAAGGCGACTTTATGAGTTATTCAGCCAAGTAGATAAAATCTTGAAGCCGATCAAAGACACGATCGACGACGAGAGTCGCACTGTCTGGATCAAACCCGAACACCAGTGTGAGATTACCTATGCATCAATGACTTCTAACCAAACTTATCGAGAGCCCGTGTTTGTTAAGCTGATTGCAGAGCTGTGAGCAATAGACGCATATACATGCGTGTTGCTGAGAAAACATGATCTGCAGTAGACCTTTTCTTTATGCTTAAACTAAGTCTCACATATAAATCATTTAAGCTGATTATAGTTTCAAATGCACGCTTAAGCCAGATGAATTGGACACAGCATGTATATGGATTATAGATATAGCCTCAATTAGTCATGTGCTATCGTACCAGTGTAATGGAATTTGAATATGGGACAGGGGACTTGCGAAAGTCCTTAGCGAATATTGCGCGCTACGACATCAAATAATGAAAGCGGTATTCCTACTGGAATAAGCCACGGCTGAGATACATGGTGAGCAAAATAACCACCTACTGAGGACACTAATAACCTGAGATAAGTTGTGGATGAGATAATAGGCCTAAGTAATTTTGCGTATAAAAACTGAACAATTGGGGACCATAACGCGTTTATTTCTCATATTGCATGATACTTCTTGGGCAATTAATATAAAACACTAACAATATGAATTCGACGAAGAAAGCTGGACTTATCATAGGTATATTAGTCTCACTTTATTTAGCAGCACTATCCATCAGTGGAAGCTTTGGGGGAGAAGGGGTCAAATATTTGAAGTATATCATCCTCATGATCGGTCTGATGGTATTTTACCAATTACATGTCAAAAACTGGGACTACAATGCGTTTATGGGTAATTTTATTAGTTCAGCAGCTGAGATTTCATTGATCTCAGGCGTGATCGTAGCTATTACTAATACCTTGTTGTTTATAGCAGAGCCGACTTGGGCGATCCAAAAGTATAACTTAGCAGCTGATACGATTGGTCAAGTGCTGCTTATTGATTTTGTACTTATCGTAGAGATGGTAGTGTTAGGCCTGATGTCATCCTTTATCATATTCCCGCTGCATAAAAACACACCAAAAAAACCAGCTCCTGACGCTGCACCGACGGCTAATCGATATAAAAGAGCTAAGCAAGGCTAATCTATTCAAAACAGAGCCCTGTTACAATAATGATAGATCCACAATCAGCCTTATGCAGAATTGTGGATTTTTTTATACTCCATAGTAGATAGGGGTGATCTTGAAGCTAATCCCAAGTTCTAGACCAGAAGCTACATACGCTGAAAACTTATAAAATTAATTATGATAGTGCTTTTATAAATAAGTTGACTGCTGATAATTTGAAGTTTCTACTGTTCAGCTTTAAATGACATCTAATTTATATCTCCAAAATTCTCTGATAAGAATCACATGCCTAATAGCTTCCAGTAACCAAACTAATAAGAAGAAAGTTAAGCGAAGATAGCGAAGGAGCTACACAATTTGCATGTCTACGGATGGACAGAACGGAGTATAGAGTAAGTAGCAAAATACTTTAAATCAAAGCTTCGAGGCTGGTTGATTTATTATCAGAAGTATAGAATACGGAAGCTAAATCGCATATTTAAACTTATCAATGCCCGACTGACTAACTGATTAAGGAATTGGTATAAAGTCTTTATAAGTCCTATATTAAGTCGTGCAAGTGGTTGCTGTAATACAAGCTGATAAACCCAGAACTATTCGTCATAGGAAATATGGACTAAAGTCCATTGACCTTTGAATAATTAAATCCGTATGATGGGAGACTATCACGTACTGTTCTTTGAGAGGATTTAGGGTGAGACTTCCTTTATCTACTTGACAGCTCATTGAAATCAAAATTAGAGTTAAAGTTTATTTGAATTAAGCAGAAAGTGAAATTGCCGATCCCCAAAAGCAAAGAGCACTTTAAACTCATTTCATTTTTTTGCCTCTTGCAATCTATTCTGACCCGCAGCTGTATCATTTGGTAACCTTGCTTAAAGAATCCAGCATCAGACATCAAATCTCACTTGATGTTTGCATATGGCGACATACTTAGCATATTCGTATGCAAATGCAAACATTATGAGGTCTAAGAAAGCAGTTTTAATGCCCAAAGAGCGGAAAATGCTAACTGATCTGGGAGACAATCTCAAACTTGCGAGGAGAAGGCGACGCTTAACTATGTCAGAGGTCATATGAAGTGTAAGACCTAATTTTTATTTTATTCATTTACAGATTATTGATTTTCTCTAATTTATCCTTGACAGGCGATATATTGCTTGTAATGCCAATTTTCATTATTAATAAAGACCGAAGGGCCGTGATAAAAACATTAATCTCAGGGTTCAAATGAGAAAACCATTCACAAATTTTAATGATCACTGATCCATCAAACTGATATCACAGCTGTAAAAAGCTGCTCTCCGTAGTGTATCAATTGCAATAATTGACATCGATAGTTGACCTCGACCAAAAAGCGATCAAAAAAGTATATCTTCCAGTAGAAAGGGATAATATTGGGTCTTTCGTAAACTCTATGTGCGCTCCCTAAACTAAAAAGTCAAATATTAGTATGATCAGTATTTGATTTATAGGTAACTTAATAATACTGTCATTATTTCTACGGTTCGGTTTAAGATATACAGATATTTGCGTTGTGATTGCTTTATATACGAGGAACATTGCAAACTGAAGAAAATATTTCTATGAAGCATTCGAGCAGCTTTTCCCAATTAGCAGAATTACAGGAAGAGCAATTACCTATACCTAAACATAAGCTGCATGATTGGACACATTTTGCAGGTTTATATGCTGCAGAACATGTTGCTGCCACTGAATTCGTTATCGGAGCTACCTTCGTGGCTTTGGGTGCAAAAACGATGGATATAATCATTGGCTTATTGATTGGTAATATCTTAGCAATTCTGAGTTGGACATTAATCACAACACCGATAGCTGTAGAAACTCGCCTGAGTCTTTATACTTACCTTAAAAAGATAGCGGGAGGTCAGATGTCTAAATTATATGATTGGGCTAATGTCTTGATTTTCACTGTGATCTCGGCGGCGATGGTGACCGTTTCGTCAACGGCAGTCCGCTTCGCTTTTGATATCCCTGCACAGCTGAATTGGTATCCCACGAATCTTTGGTTTGTTTTAATTGTCATCTTAGTCGGTGCCTTTGTCGTATTCGTGGCAATCTATGGGTTCAATGCAGTCTCTGAGTTTTCGGGAATTTGCGCGCCCTGGCTCTTTGTCATGTTTACTAGTGGAGCGCTCGTATTATTACCTGCCTTGTCTTTGGATGTTATCGGCACGACACTACCCAGGAGCTGGGCACAGCTTATCGACATTGGTAATCAATCTGTATGGACGGGGATGAACAGTAACGGAGAGTCAGGTATTGGCTTATTGGAGGTCATCGGTTTTGGCTGGGCAGCAAATACTATTACACACTTTGGTCTGATAGATATGGCATTATTGCGATTTGCGAAAAAGAAAATCTATGGTTTGGCGACAAGTACGGGAATGCTCTTTGGTCATTACATCGCTTGGATTGCAGCTGGTATTATGGGCGCAGGAGCAGCTGTCATTTTAGGAAAATCAATTGTCGAACTTGACCCAGGCGACGTGGCATATTACGCATTAGGATGGTCGGGATTCGTGATCGTGATTGTCGCAGGATGGACTACAGCGATAACTAATTTATATCGGGCAGGATTAGCAGCACAAGCAGTCTTTACCAAGTATTCTCGCAGAAAAACGACGATGGTGGTTGGATTTGTCATGATCGTCATCGCTTGTTTCCCTTTTGTATTTTCGCAGATTCTACCATTGCTGACTTACGCAGGTTTATTGGTTGTTCCAGTAGGGGCCATCGTCTTTACCGAGCATCAAATTTTTCCGAAAATAGGCTATACGAGATATTGGTCAAAATACCAGAACTATATACATAGCACTCCTGCTGTTGCATCTTGGGTTTTGGGTTTAGTATTTGGTTTTGGATTAAATTATTTAGATGTCATGTCATTCTATTATTTATTTATTCCAACTTGGTTTTTTACCATTATTCTATACACGTTGTTAGCTGGAAAATACGGGGCAAATAAGTCCTATCCAGAAGCGGCAGCAAAAGAAGCGGAGTTCAATGATTTGGTAGATCAATATCATCAAGAGATAGCTACAGAAACTCCACAGCCGATAAAGGACTTAACGCAGCTGTCAAAGTTTTTACAAGTCTTAGCTTACCTCGCTTTGGGTGTCACTTTAGTCTTAGCTCTCAATGTTCTTTTTGGCAGCAGTGATGTTAATGATTATGTTAGTAATCGAGAGCTATTCTATGTCTATGGTTTTATTTGTACCGTGACTTATTTCGCAGCAGTATGTTGGGTTATGCAGAGAAGAAAGAAGCTTGATTAGATCAATCAGTTAGCACTAAGATGAAATTAAATCAAAAGAATATATCGCAAATAGCAAAGCAAATTCCTTGTCCGACTTATGATAGAAATCGACTAAAAAACGGTATAGTTCACATCGGAGTAGGTGGATTTCATCGTTCTCATCAAGCCTATTATATTCATCAACTATTAGAGAATTATGGCGCTACAGACTGGGCTATATGTGGTGTAGGTTTGCGAGAAGCCGATCGAAATATGGCGAATGTTTTAGCGGCTCAGGATTGTCTCTACACACTTGTCATACAACACCCTAATCGAAAAGTCGAGAGTGAAGTCATAGGCTCAATTACGAAATACCTCTTAGCTGTTGACTCACCCCAATCGGTGATCGATAAAATGGCGCATGCTGACACTAAAATTGTTTCGCTCACGATTACCGAAGGCGGTTATAATTTTAATTCGATCACAGGCGACTTTGATTTTGAGAATCTAGAAATTCAGCACGATCTGACCCAATGGGACCAACCAAAAACAGTCTATGGTTATTTGACGGCTGCCATGCGAAAGAGACATGCCAATGGGCTGCCGCCATTCACAATATTGTCTTGCGATAATATACAGCACAACGGTGATATGCTTCGCAAAATGCTGATAGCTTTCGCTGAAAAGCAGGATACAAAATTAGCTGATTGGATAGCGAATGAAGTTAGCTTTCCTAACACTATGGTTGATCGGATTACGCCAGTCACAAGTTCAGAAGTCACTGAATATGTAAGTGATAATTATCAGATATCTGATGATTGGTGTGTGGTGTGCGAACCATTTATTCAATGGGTCGTGGAAGATAATTTTTCCAATGGCAGGCCACCACTCGAGAAATTAGGTGTTCAATTTGTCTCCGACGTGACACCTTATGAAAAAATGAAAATCCGTCTATTGAATGCAGGCCACTCTGTCCTTGGTATTCCAGGAGCGATACATGGACATTCTACAATTGATATATGCATGAAAGATGCTGTCTTTGCAAAATTTATGCGGAAGTTTATGGACCTAGAAGTCACACCTATCTTAGGTAAAGTGGAAGGCGTAGATATTGAGCTATATAAAGATAGTTTGGAAGACCGCTTTGCAAATGCAAATATTAAAGACAGTGTGAGTCGTATCTGTTCTGAAAGTGCTGCGAAACTGCCTAAATTCTTGCTTCCGACTATTCAGGAAAATCTGGAGAATAAGGGAAGTATCAAATTCGCTACCTTTATATTAGCTGCTTGGTGTTATTATAGTGACAAAGGCATCAATGATAAAGGTGAACCGCTTGAAATTATCGACGCACAAATAAAGGAACTAATGCGAGCCGCAAAAGGCACAGAGAAAGATTGGACAAGTTTCTTAGATCAACTCGCTATATTTGAAGATCTCAATAAGTATGATCGATTTGTCAAAGAGTATACTTCAATGGTCCAAGCCATTTATAAAGAAAGAAACATTCGAGAATTGATGAATGAATTAGCGTTATCTATGTGAATTGATGTAAGCTCGATTAGATAAATAACGACTAATGAAATTAATGAATAAAAACAGCGGAACTTGATGGAATCGCATAGTGCTTATGAATATATACATTGAATATGATATGATAGAAGTCACCGTCCCACGGGAGGGTCTTCTCATATAATCGTACGTTTAGCAATCCCATCTTATATATTCAATGGACTTGGTAAGTAAGATCGGGCTGTGATGCACTTTGGGAAAAATCCTTGGTATACTAATAATACCTAAAAGTTATCTTGCAACGTAGCAAACAATAAATACTTATTGACAGCCAGAAGATGATCACATGATCATGAAAACTGTAGTGGATCAAATTATGACAGATAAGTATTTAGGTAAAAATTTGCTAAGCTTTCTTTACTATTGCGCAGAAAAAGAGAGCTAACCTGGCCAACCATATATAGTAATAAGATCTTTCAATAGTAAAGCTGAGAGTGCCACGAATATAATGGGAGGTAGTCTTATGACGAGACTGACACTTGCTGATAAAACTAATTTGCACGGACTAATATCAGGCGGCCTTGTTATGCTCTCTATATTTTGCTTTGCATATAGAGACATAGATTCATAATCAAAGGATTATATTTAGGACCAGATCTGGTAAATGGACTAATCTGTCATATATTTGTTTATTGCCTATTTGAGATTTATCTGATCTCTACCGCAGATCTTTCTTTAGAAGTAAATACTATAATCATGGAAGCTTTCATATCATTCTTCGAGACAATGCCTTCTTGGCAAAAACTACTCTGGATATTCATCTGCCTCAGCTTTAGCTGGATACTGGAGGCCGGTATCCCTTTGATCAGAATGGAATATGAGAAACTCAAACATGCGGGAGTGAATCTAATTTTTCTGGCCACAAGTCTGACCATCAATGTGCTATTTGGATTGATGACTGTGGGCGTATTTGCTTGGTGTGCAGGACAAGGTTTTGGTTTGCTGAATTGGGTCAATCTGCCACTGTGGGTGGAGCTTCTGATTGCCGTCATGCTGCTCGACTTCATAGCTCAGTATGTGGCTCACGTGTCACTACATAAAGTTAGCTTCATGTGGAAGTTTCATATGGTGCACCACAGCGATACGCACGTGGACGCCACTACAGGTACGAGGCATCACCCAGGTGATTATGTTTTCAGAGAGATATTTGCGTTGCTGGCCATAGTCATTGGAGGCATTCCTTTCGCCTACTACATTTTTTATCGTATCCTGACCGTATTTTTCACTTACTTCTCCCATGCTAATTACGCCCTGCCAGGAGGAATGGATAAATTCTTAAGTATTCTATTCATCACGCCGAATATGCATAAATTTCATCATCACTTTGAGCGGCCGTGGACAGATACTAATTATGGTAACATCTTCTCACTCTGGGATAGAGCTTTTGGCACTATGGTGTATGATGATCCGTCAAAAGTCATCTATGGACTTGACGTGTTGGATGATTCTCTTAATCAGGACGTGGCCTATCAGTTTAAAGTCCCATTTGATAAGAGCATTAAGACTGATTACTGAGTAGAGAATCATATATCGTAAGTCTTTTATTTGTAAATACTAAAGTCACTTATATAGCCTAAGATGCTATAGAGCTTAGACAAATTGTTCTTACTATACCTGATTAGCTAATATCATTGGAGTTATTAAGAGGCTAAAAAGCAGCCTCAACGTGGCTACATACCTTGTATTCAACATGAGCAAGTCCTACGTAGACTTAAGTCATTCAGCCGTACTGAAAAGAAGACTATATTGGTCTATTGACCTGGTAAGCCGTTTTGATTTTGCTGGTATATCCAGATCAGAAATATGATGAACAGTGCGAAAAACAAGAGAACCTTTAAAAATTTAGCTCCTTTATTGCTGTAATCGACTTCTTCGTGTTGGGACATTGGCGTCTTTCTTAATTTATACGCAAAGTAAAGCAAAAGCCTTTATAATAACAGGCGTCCCCTAATATTTTTGGCGGATTTGATTCAATAGCGCTTATATTAATCCATTAGACACGGCCTAAAAATCAGCCAAGCACCACAGAATAGTTATATTATCTGATAGATACTTGAGCAATATCATTGCCATTATTTTGCAATAGCCAGACATTTTTGTTTCATCCAGCGCTGCTGGTCTATACTCAAGTGAGGTCTTAACTTTTCTTCCACCTCATGGTGATAATCATTCAGCCAGTCTATCTGCTCAGGGCTCATCTTATGCTGATCAATGAGTCTTGTATCAATAGGGAATAAGGTAATGGTCTCGAAATCCAAATACCCTGGTTCATCGGCATGCTTAGTGATAATTAAGTTTTCAATGCGGATACCAAAATCTCCCTCTTTGTAGTAGCCAGGTTCATTAGACGTCACCATACCTGGGACCAATGTGGTATTAGATCTGGTGGAAAGTCCTGGAGCAAATCCCTGCGGAGGTTCGTGGACATTGAGGAAAAATCCGACTCCGTGGCCCGTACCATGCAGGTAGTTTAGCCCATGCTGCCAGAGGAATTGTCTAGCCAGTGCATCTAATTGTCCACCGATCGTGCCTTCTGGAAACTTAGCCTGAGCCAAAGCAATGTGCCCCTGTAATACTGCCGTATAGGCAGTGCGCTGTTCTGCTGTCGGCTCGCTGAAGGTGACAGTCCGAGTGATGTCAGTTGTGCCATCAGTATATTGACCACCAGAGTCCAGTAGAAGCATGCCTTCATTTTTGATGTCTGCGCATGTACTATGTTCTGCGCGGTAATGCACGATGGCCCCATTGCCTTGATATCCGACGATGGCATCAAAGCTCTCTCCATAGTAGTTTTCACCTTCAGCTCTGAACGTAATTAGCTGTTCTGCCAGCTCAGCCTCTGGTACAGCGCGCTGCTTCAGCTCTTGCTCCAGCCACATGTAGAGCTTAGTCAGTGCTACCGCATCTTTCTTCATGACTTCTCTAAAGTGTGACAGTTCCACGTCATTCTTAACGGCTTTCATATGCATGACTATATTTTCAGCTTTGATAGTCGTATCTGGATGAATAGATTGGTATAGATCTGCGTTGCAACTGGCTTTATGTATTAATATGCGAGTAGGCAGAGAGATAGATTCGAGGTGCGCCTGAATCTCATGGTAGTCTGATAGCTGCACCTTGTCATCCAAAAGAGAATTTCGGAGTGCTGCACTTACTTTTTGCTGATCTATGAAGAGCCGAGCGCTGTCCAGCTTGATGATAGCATAAGCTATGGCGACGGGATTGCAGGCGACGTCCCTGCCTCTGATATTGAAGAGCCAGGCGATATCATCTAGTGTACTAATGAAATACTGATCCGCGCCGGCTGCTTTCATTTTTACTCTGACGCGGTGTAGTTTATCTGCTCTGGATTCGCCAGTATACCGAAGATCATGCTCGAAGATGGGCTCTGTCGGGAGGACTGGTCTATCCTGCCATGCTTGCTGCAGTAGATCTATAGAATCGTGTATTGTAATGTCATGCTTTTCTAATCGGCGGCGTAGCGCTCTGACCTGCGATACTGAGAATAAGCTGGCATCAAAGGCCACCTTATGACCGGCTGTCAGCGTCTCTGCTAGCCATAGCTCATGCATGGGTGCGCCTTGCTTGATGACTTTGTGTAATTCGAATTCACTCGAAGCTAATTCCTCTTCAGCCTGAATGAAGTAGCGAGAGTCAGTCCACACACCTGCATGGTCATGTGTGACGACGACTACCCCTGCTGAGCCTGTAAATCCTGAGATCCATTCTCTCCCTTTCCAATGGCTGGCTACATACTCGCTCTGATGAGGATCTGTGCTCGGGATGATGTAGGCATCTATGTGGTGCTCAGCCATATAATTGCGGAGGCTGGAGATTCTATCGTTGATACTCATTGCTAATACTGATTATGTATAAAGAACTGATTATAAAATATATTTATATTGCTTTTAATTATAATATGTCTAATTTGGCATTATATTTGAATCCATGGCCAGTGTATACTCGTTTTAAACCAAGATATCCATCTAAGCGTTTACAATGTAGCAATACTGACTCAAAACCTAATTATCGATCTTAAAAACTCAAAAAAATGCTCAAGCAGAATCTAAGTCAGAGAATGCTTCAAAAATTGTCTCCTCAGCAGATACAATTGATGAAGTTATTGCAGATTCCTACCGCTACCTTAGACCAAAGAATTCAAGAAGAATTAGAGTCGAATCCTGCTCTAGATGAAGGCGAGGAATTCGAAGAAGTATTCGATATAGAAGAAGGCTTTGGAGATGAGAAAGATGAAGATGCAGAGCCAGAAGAGAATGTAGAATTAGACGATTATCTGCAGGAATACATGGATGATGATCCCATCAGTTATAAAATGAAGACTGATGTATACTCCACCGAAGAAGAAAAAACGATTCCGATCGCTGTAGAAAATTCATTTCATGACCATCTGGAAAATCAGATCGGCATGTTAGAATTTGATAATGAGACAGATGAGATTATAGCGCACCAGATCGTCGGTAGCATAGACGAAGATGGCTACTTAAGAAGGGACCCAGCATCCATAGTAGATGACCTGATGTTTTCACAGAATATCATCGTAGAAAAGTCCGACATCCAGCGTATGCTTAATGTAGTACAGCACCTCGATCCACCAGGTGTCGCATCTACCAGTCTACAGGAGTGCCTGCTCAATCAGATTGACGCTAACATCAATAGAGCGGGGGAGTCATCCGAAGTTCTGATGATAGCAAGGGAAGTCTTGCATAGCTACTTTAATGAATTTACTAAGAAGCACTATGACAAGCTGAAAAAAGCATTAGAAATATCAGAGTCTGATCTTAAGGACGCTATCGCTGAAATACTAAAGCTAAATCCAAAACCGGCCAGTGGATTTAACTCTGGCTCATATCAAAACACTAACTCAGTGCAGTACATCATGCCTGACTTCATCATCGTAAATAGAGATGGAGAGCTGGAGCTATCACTGAACAATAAAAATGCGCCAGACCTTAGAATCAATGACGGCTATATGGACATGCTCCGAAGTTATAAGGATACCACTAAAGGCAGACGTTCGACGAAGAAAGAGAAAGAGGCTATCATGTTTATAAAGCAGAAAATAGATTCCGCTAAATGGTTTATAGATGCTATCAAACAGAGACAAGAGACACTCTACAATACGATGTATACCATCATGCAATATCAGTATGATTTTTTTCTATCAGGGGATAATCGCAAACTGAAACCGATGATTCTTAAAGACATCGCAGAGATCACAAGTTTGGATATTTCTACGATTTCGCGAGTGGCCAATAGTAAGTTCGTGCAAACAGAATTTGGCACTAAGCGTCTAAAAGATTTTTTCTCAGAATCGCTAATGACTCAGGATGGAAAAGAAGTCTCTACTTTCGAAGTCAAGAATATTCTTGAAGATGCAATTAAGGCTGAAGATAAACGAAAGCCGCTATCTGATGAGAAGCTTAAGGACTACCTTAAAAATAAAGGGTATAACATCGCTCGCAGGACGGTGGCCAAGTATCGAGAGCAGCTGAATATTCCTGTAGCCCGTTTGAGAAAAGAATTGTAAAAATAATATTTCTAATACATTGGACATCAGCACATGATTCGACAAACATTAATCTTATTGAGCATCTGCATATGGCTCATCAGCTGTAACACCAATGAGCAACAGAAAGCAGATGCATCCCAAGACCTGAAGTCTCAAGTCTCTGGAGACGTAGATTCAGCAATGGATGAGTCGTATTTGATTGATGATGATTCATTCTATGGTATCCAAGTGGGATCTAAGATAGCTGACATACCAGAGTCAAAGATTTCAAAGTCGACAGCTAAGAATGCGGAAGGTACCTATGATATGTATCAGATTATGGATGGCGGAGATAAGATCGGCTACTTCTCTGCAGATCCTCTAAGCCAAGATTTAGTGGGGGCCATCACGGTTACCACAGATAAGGCTAGCACGAAGTACAAGATAGGTATCGGTACGACTTACAAAGAAATAAAAATCATCCAGAACATCTTTGAAGTACATGGGTCTGAACTAGCAAATAAAACGCACGTTAAATACGGAAACTTAAGCTTTGGT
>ENA-ORXC01001026-ORXC01001026.1-marine-metagenome-genome-assembly--contig:-NODE-1026-length-17554-cov-3.489729_pt1 | contig 17554 bp, 15 predicted proteins | sample MGYA00237865_ERZ511478 | MGnify/ENA metagenome assembly ERZ511478 | reverse complement strand
GAAGCAAATCTATATTTTATGTTATCGAAATGAAATAATGGTTAAGACTATACAAGCATGTTTTTTGTATGACTTGTCCCAAAATATGCAACCATCCACTATAGGTCGTTCTAAATAATTATTGTTGTAAGCATGGAACGCTGTTGCCAGGAAACGTTCATGATTATCTAAATCTGTGCCACCAATTTCTTCAATACGGTTAAGCATCCAATAGGTGAGTCCAAGAATGTCATAATTAATAACGAAGTGGTCCTCTTTATGATCAATTAATGGCTCAGACAACTGATTAAACACATGCCCCCATATGTCTTTTTTGACCAGCGATTAAAACGTGTATGAATCACTATAAAGTCGCCGAAGCGCTCAGGTAGATCCCGCCAAGGTATGCCGGTCTTATAACGATACAGGATGGCTTCCACAAATAATCGGTTGTCTTTTGCAGTGACGCCAACGTCACTTGGTTGACTGTGTAGGATTTCTTTGATTCTCTCCCATTGGCAATGTCGTCTGTCATAGTCGTTGAGCTCAAATCCCTAAATACGATCTAAGTATAGCTTATTCTGAAATATCTCTACTAATTGATAATACGCCATAGTAGTGCGCTATAATTTTTGTATTTATTTTATTTAGGACTGACTATAGTAAGCTGTTATCTTACTATTTTATATAACTGTTGATATGCTAACTTTATACTGGCATTAAATATATAAAATCCTAATAAGATAGCGGAGAACCAAGACATTATTAATAAAGGAAAACTACTCATAAACATTGAATTAAATATTGTAAAAATAAGCAAGGCTGTGATAATTAAATAACTCTTAGCTCTAGGAATATCTCTCCAAACCCTACAAGATAACTCAGTTCTCAAAATATAGAAAAACCAAAATGAAAAAGCAGTAGAAATAGCCGCCCCTAGAGCCCCCATTTCAGGAACCAATAAATAATTTCCTACTGCATTGGATAACATGGCAAGTATAGATGCAAACATTGAATAGCTTGTTTTTCTAGCAATAGCTATCCCAACAGAGGTGGTTTCTGAAAGGGTATAAAAAAGTGGTGCTAATAAACATGGAGTAATTAAATACTGTATTGCTGCATACTCTTCTGGGAGAAAAAATGGCAGAACCCAAGAGAATAGGCCAGATAAAACGATTATAAAGTAGATAGCTGCTAATAAGTGCTCTGATATTTCATCAATCTTACTTAGATTCACCTCTTCAGTTTTAATCCACTTATAAACTAAAGGCGCCCATATAGTATTAAAAATACCAGAAAAAACGGTAGCAACGGCTGCGATACTCATGGTAACTGAGTATACACCTAGCTCTGCAAACGTCGACAGGCTACGTAAAAAAAGCCTATCCATAACATTCAAGCCCCAAGAGGCTAAGCCTCCTACAACTAAAGGTAGTCCAAATAACAGTAAAGGCTTGAATCTTAACCAATTAAATCTGTATTTAAACGAAGCTAACCACTCTTTACGAGTATTCCATGAAAATACTAAAAATACTGCTAGTATAGATAAGAAATGCGCAGTAACTAAGGTATAGATATCTTTCTTAAATCCTAACCAAACTGTCGAAATAATGAATATTAAAAATATGACTTTAGGTAGAAGTTGACTCATCGAGAATGCAAGAGCCTGCTCTTGCATTCTTAATACTAAAGACAGAAAGCGAGAAATAATACTTAAGATAAAACAAGAAATACTTATAATACTTAGATAGACGCTTGGAATTTCGTATAACCACTCAGAGACTAAAGTAGGCTTTATGATAAATAATAAACTATATGCTAGCATTGTTAAAAACAATCCAGGCATAAGTGTAAGTTTTAACAGCTCGGGGGTATCTTTTGCCTCATGATATTCACGAGTATAGGCCTGATCTAACCCTAGACAGAAAAGTAATACCGAAAAGCTTGCTACTACTTGTAGCATTGATATTCTACCAACGTCTTCTACCGAAAAAAACCAAGTAATTATTGGTAGAGAGAGTAAGCCAAGAATACCAGAGCCTATAGGCCCTATAGCATAGGCTAATATTTTATTACGAGTCATGTATAGAATTATCCAGCACATTTGAATATATATGAGTAAGCTTATCCACTACGGCTGTTTCACTAAAATGACAGCGACAATACTTCCGTATATTCTCAGCAGAGTATCTATCTTTGTTTTTGTAAAGCTCTATCATACCTTGTGCTAAAGACTCAACTGAATTCTTCTCTACCAGATAACCCACCTCTGGTATTACAATGGATTCGGGCCCGCCGCATCTTGTCGCTACAACGGGCTTTCCTAAAGCTAGCGCCTCAATAACTACTACACCAAAAGTCTCGTACTCACTTGATAGTACAAACGCATCTGCATTTGCAACTTCATTTCTTACTTGCTTACGCTCTAAAGCTCCTAAGAAAGTTACCTGATCGAATATCCCTTCATTCTTTACAATTTTCTCCAATTTACTTTTAATAGGTCCATCACCACCTAGCTTAAGCTTAACATTTAAATTACCCTTGAAAGCTTTGGCAAAAGATTGTATCAAAATATCAACTCTCTTCTTATCATCAAGTAAACAGATATTTATAAAAGTAAAACTTTCATCCTTGCTGTTAACCTGCAGTTTTGATTTAAGAAAATCGTCATTTACAATATTAGGTATATATTCCCATTTTTTATCTTTAAATATACTCTCAAGAAGTATCTTGAACTCATTGCTAACTGCAATATTTCTCATAGAGCCTTTCACAACTGGCTGTAATTTTTCAACTGTTTTTTTATCTAATAGTCCACGAGCGAAAGCTGTACTATGCTCAGTAATAACATAGGGGACACTATATTTTTGATGTATCCTATATGCAATAAAGCCTGCATCTACCATAGAATGAACATGAATAATATCAGGAACACCATTATGTGCTACATATTCATCAAATAACTTGAGTCCGATAGCAACTTTTCGCGCTTTAATAATTTTATTTATTCTTGGTGTAAAATTAATACATTGCTGTCTATATGTTACTACTCCTTCATCATTTTCAAACTGCATCCCATGTGGCTGAAAGAAATTATTTCTCCAGTTTCTTATCGAAGACATAGAAAGTGCAATAACACCCACAGTATTACCTCGCTTATGGAGTGCTAAGGCCTGCTCTCTAAAGAAACTCCCGCCAATATCATCAGCTTTTGCTGGATACCATGATGGAATAATTAAAATATGTAATGACTTCCTCATGCAAACAGCACCTTCACTATTTTTTCTTGCTCTTGTTGTGTCAAGTAAGGATGCATAGGCAAGCTCATTACTTTTCCGGCAACTGCATCACCTACTGGCAACACTGCATTGCTATCTGCAACAGCAGGCTGCTTATTTAAGGGAATGGGATAATGTACCGCTGTAGGGATACTTTGCTCTTTTAGTTTAGCTTGTACCTCATCACGATTATCAACTTCGATGGTATATTGCGCCCAAGCACTCTGATTGTGTGCTTCGATAAAGGGTATCGTTGTAATGCCCACTTTAGTAAAGAGCTGATGGTAAGTTTCTGCCACGCGCTGACGTGCTTGCATCTCATCGTCTAAGATTTCAAGCTTAGGCAGTAGTATCGCTGCTTGTAAGGTATCTAGCCGACTATTAACACCGACTCGGATATGATGATAGCGGCGATCTTGACCATGACGTGCTATTTGTCGCATGACGGTCGCCAGCGCCTTATCATTGGTAAAAATAGCCCCACCATCACCGTAGCAACCTAGCGGTTTACTTGGGAAAAAGCTGGTACAGGCAACCGTCGTTAAATTACAAGACTTCTTACCTTTATAGCTAGCGCCAAAGCTTTGTGCTGCATCTTCAATCACTGGAATATTATATTTCTCTGCAATAGCATTGATAGCATCAAAGTCTGCACATTGACCATAGAGACTAACCGCAATAATGGCTTTAGTGCGTGGGGTGATAGCAGCTTCAAGTTGCTCGACATCTAGGTTATATGTCTTTGGGTTGATATCTACATAAATAGGCTTGGCACCTAGTACTGCTACCGTCTCTGCTGTCGCGATATAAGTAAACCCTGGCGTGATGACCTCGTCTCTAGGACCGATATCAAATGCCATTTGAGCAATTTGTAGCGCATCAGTACCATTGGCACAAGTGATGCAATATTTAGCACCGGTATATTCTGAAAGCTTTTCTTCAAGCTCATGTACTTCAGGGCCTAAAATATATTGGCCATGAGCCAATACTTTTTGGATATTGGCATTTAGTTTGTCTTTTATTCTGTCCTGCTGTGCGACCAGATCAATAAATTGCATGCTAAGCCTCCTCTTTGATAAGCGTGCCATCAGTAAGCGTATATTTAGCACCCGTATGGATACAGCTTGTCTCACCATCGCCAGTTAACGGTAAATCTAAACGCTCACCATACTCGCTCATCCAGCCTATCTGCTTGGCAGGTACACCAACCATCAACGCATAATCTGGCACATCTTTATTAACCAAAGTGGCAGCACCGATGAAGGCAAACTTACCAATAGTATTACCACACACAATCGTACAGTTGGCACCCATAGAGGCACCTGTTTTTACCAGGGTACTCATATATTCAGACTTTCTATCGACGAATGATCTAGGGTTATAGACATTGGTAAAGACCATACTTGGGCCACAAAACACGCCATCTTCTAGAGTAACATTGTCATAAACAGAGACGTTATTTTGTATCTTGCAATCATTACCGATGATGACCTTATTGCCGATAAAGACATTTTGGCCCATAGAACATCTTTCGCCGATTTTTGCTTCAGCACATATATGTACAAAATGCCAAACACGGCTATCTTTACCGATAGTCGCACCTGCATCTATAATTGCTGACTCATGGATACTGACACTAGGATGAATAGAAGCACTCATACTTTAGACTCCATTAATAACGTTTTGACATTTGGATGTAGTCTAGACTCATCTGTAGTAGAGTCTTTGGCATGACGGATATTTTCAACCGTTTTTACACCAAAACGTGCATCCTCTAAGCCATAGCCACGTCCTGCAAGAATTTCTTGATACGAGATGGTATGCAAATCAGTAAAGCCACCCGAGAACTCAATCTCATCCCCTTCAATATCAATAGAGCGATAAGTAGGTTGCTTTCCTTTAACACTTTCAGGTAGATCATTGGCATCAATCGATAAGAACCAACGTACACGAGCTTTGTCATACTCTAAATAACCACCAGCTTTAATCTCATCAGTATAGTAGACTTCACTTTCTACTAAATCACCGAATATAAAATGCAGCATGTCGAAGAAGTGCACGCCAATATTGGTCGCAATACCAAAGGATTTATTTAGATCGCCTTTCCAGCTCTCTAGATACCATTTTCCGCGAGAGGTAATATACGTAAGCTCTACCTCATATTTTTCTGCACGATTTGCATTAGCGATTTTATCTTTTAATTCTAATATCGCATCATGGTGGCAGAGCTGAAGTATGTTATAGACCTTATGCCCTGTTTCTTTCTCAACAGCTATTAACTCATCAAGTGCCGCTTCAGTAGGTACCAATGGTTTTTCACAAATAACGTCTGCACCCATCCTAAGACCAGCAGCAATATGCGAATAATGTAAATAGTTGGGAGAACAAATTGAGACGATATCAATTTTTTTATCGGTATCGCGCTTAAGCTGATAACAATAATCGCTAAAACGTTCAAACTCTGTGAAGAACTCACTACTAGGAGAGATACTATCGATAATACCCACAGAATCATTAATATCATAAGCAACAGATAACTCATTACCAGTTTCTTTGATAGCTTTCATATGACGTGGAGCGATATAACCAGCAGCGCCTATCAGTGCAAATTTTTTCATTATACTGTCCTTAAGTTTTTATAAACGAATATCTGTTTCGCCTGCTTGGAATACATGCTTGACGTCGTAAACCACATGGTTTGATTTAGCCAACGCTCTGATGGCATCCACGCCCATCTGCTTATACTTACTGTGATCAACGGCAACCACCACACCATCGTAATGGTCTTTTTGCAACTCATCGATCAATTCAATGCCGTAATGCTCACTTACTTCTTGTTTATCAGCCCAATCATCATAGACATCAACATTAATATTGAAGCTTTTGAGCTCTTTGATAATATCAATGACTTTGGTATTGCGAGTATCAGGACAGTCGCCTTTGAAGGTAAAACCGAGTACTAATACCTTTGCTTCATCGATATGTATTTTACTACGCGCAAGTTTTTTAACCATTTGTGTAGCCACATACTGCCCCATACCGTCGTTGATACGTCTACCAGCAAGAATAACTTCTGGACGGTAACCAACTTCTTGGGCTTTATGAGTCAAATAATAGGGATCTACACTAATACAATGCCCGCCAACCAAACCTGGCTTAAATTTAAGGAAGTTCCATTTGCTACCAGCAGCATCCAATACCGCTTGCGTATCTATACCAATGATATTAAATATCTTAGCAAACTCATTAACGATAGCGATATTTAAGTCGCGCTGCGTATTTTCAATAACCTTAGCAGCTTCAGCAACTTTAATTGACGTTGCACGATAAGTACCAGCAGTAATAATAGAGGCATAAAGACTATCGATTAAATCAGCCGCCTCTGGTGTTGAGCCTGAAGTAATCTTAGTGATTTTAGTTAAGGTATTTACCTTATCACCTGGATTGATACGTTCCGGGCTATAACCAACATAAAAATCTTGATTAAATGTTAGACCAGATATTTTCTCTATAATAGGAATACAAACTTCTTCTGTCGCACCAGGGTAGACTGTAGACTCATAAACCACAATATCGCCAGCTTTTATAACTTTTCCCACCGCTGCAGAAGCACTCTCTAAAGGCGTAAGATCTGGTGCATTATTTTCATCAATCGGCGTCGGTACTGTGACGATATAAAAATTATAATCAGCAATATCATTTAGTTCAGTGGTAAATTTTAGTGAACTAGCGGATTTGAGCTCTTCACTGTTGACTTCAAGCGTCCCATCGAAGCCATCTCTTAACTCTTGCACGCGTTTAGTATTGATATCGAAACCGATTACTGGGCGATACTTACCAAACTCAACCGCTAATGGTAAACCGACATAACCAAGCCCAATCACCGCGATTTTTATGTCATCGATAGCTAGCATAATATTCCTTTGTTAATCTGACCAACTTGTTTTAAATAATATATTTAAGGTGCTTATTGAAAGCTATTGAGCTTTGGATCCTTCTTGATAACCTGCTACAAACTGCTTAAATTGTTGCTTTAGCCAAGAGACATCGAATTGCTTTTGTTTTTCAGTCAGCTCAAACAATACTGATTCAAGCTCATCTAATGGGAAGCTATGCTCTATTGCTTGCATGATAAGAGGGTGATCAGTTGATTCAACATTATCTTCACCAATGATGAGCTCTTCATAAAGCTTTTCTCCATCTCTCAGTCCAGTGAAAATCACTTCGATATCACCTTCAGGATGGGCAGCATCTTTAATATCAAAACCACTTAAGTGAATCATTCGCTGCGCCAAATCGACAATTTTGACCGGCTCGCCCATATCAAGCACAAACACTTCACCACCTGATGCCATCGCACCCGCTTGGATGACTAAGTTTGCCGCCTCTGGAATCGTCATAAAATACCGAGTCACATCAGGATGGGTTACCGTAATCGGCTTACCTTGCTCGATCTGTTTGGTAAATAACGGTACGACAGAGCCTGACGAGCCTAGGACATTACCAAAACGCACCATACTGATACAGGTTTGGCTATCCGTCTGGCTTAGCGCTTGACAAACCAACTCTGCCAAACGCTTAGAAGCGCCCATTACATTGGTCGGTCTTACAGCTTTATCAGTCGATATAAGTACAAAGGTCTCAACATTTGCTGCAATCGCGGCTCGGGCGCAGTGATACGTGCCTTTAGTATTATTAATGACGCCTTCAAAGGGATTGTGCTCTACCATTGGCACATGTTTATAGGCGGCTGCATGATAAACCGTTTGGATGTTATAGAGATTCAGTATTCTAAGCAGGTTCGATTCATTGGTGACATTACCGATGACCGCAATAATTTTAATATCTTGACAAGCAGGCGTATTTGCTTGCTTAATGGTTAGCTCTTGATGGATGCTATAAAGCGCAAACTCGGACAGCTCATAGAGTACTAGGCATTTTGGCTTATTCTTGATTACTTGACGACATAGCTCGCTACCGATAGAACCACCAGCGCCTGTAACTAACACGCACTTATCTTTAATATTTAGCTGCAGCAATTTTTCATCAGGTTCGACAGTCTGCCTGTCTAACACATCTAAGATATCCACTTTGCGCATACTACTGACGGTCACTTTTTCGTCAGCGATTTCCTCTAGACTGGGCAGTTCTTTTATTTTTATCGCAATGCCTGAAAGTTTGTCTATAATCTGACGTTTTTGCGCGCGGCTGATTGAAGGAATAGCCAAAAATACCTGCGCAATATCTAATTCTTCTACTAAGCTTACTAAATCATGAGCCGGATAAATCTTTTTACCGAGCAAATAAGCACCAGCAAGCTGTGGATCATCATCAACATAAGCCACAACATTATATTTATGCGAATTTCTAAGACCTTCTAATAAATCTCGACCGGCCTCTCCCGCTCCATAAATAACCACATTATCATAAACCCCATCGTCTTTGAGGCGACGCTGGGCTCTACCGCTCAAGCGCATCAAGAGCTCACGTATAGTAAGACGACTATTCCATAACCAAATAAATAAGAAAAACAGAAAGATAATAGGAACGGAGCGCGGTATATCTTCTAAAGGGTTTAAATAAATGATAATCTCATAGACCACCATAAGCAAAAAGAACAGCTTTGCCACACTACCCATAACCGTGTCTAAAAAACCACGTGCTACCCCTTTATAGAAACCAATCAAATATAAACCGACAATAGGCAGCGTACCATAAGATAGTAATATGATAGGGCTAATGTTATGAGCGATATCACCGTAGCGCAACGACAAAGCTAAGAACAGGCAAGCTAAAGACATTGCCAAGTCTGTAGTGAGTAAAATCGCTCGTTTTACACTACGGGGCAACGATAACAAGTATTCAGCTATACGTTGTAGCCAGCCAGTTTTACCATTAAGTGATGGATAATCATTTGACGGTTTTGAATTAGTAGACATAACACTCAACCACTTAAAAACGTGAATTTTGGTAGAATTTCCAAAAAGCTAACTATTGGTTATTACCATAAGCATAACTATAGTGATAACTATATTTGCTCATAATCCCTTGTTGTACATCGTTGAGAATGATACCGTCGACCTTTATATTGGCTTTATTCATCTGATTAACCGCATAAACCAGTTGCCCTTCTATAGAATCGTCATATCTAGTGACCATCAATACCTTATCCGCGTGCTGCGCTAATATCATAGCGTCAGAAGCGGCCAATACTGGTGGCGAGTCGATGACAATATAATCATAATGCAAATTAAGCTCTGCCATTAAATGATTAAAACTGCCATTTGCTAATAATGAAGCAGGGTTACGCGGATGCTGGCCGCGTGGCATAAAGTCAATATTATCTATGCCAGTCGGATGAATAAAGTTTGCTAGGTTACTACTCTCTTGGCTAGTAATAACTTCTGTAGTTTGGGCGTTAGATTTTGATAAATGAGTCTTATCCTGTGATAAATAGTCTGCCAAACCATTATCTTGGCTCATGCTAAACATTCTATGTAGCTCACCCAAACGCATATCAGCATCGATAATCAGCACTTTTTTATCTAACTGCGCAAATACTTCTGTCAGATTCGCAGAGATAAAGGACTTACCAACGCCCGGGCTTTCGCCAGTGATTAGAATGACTTTGGCGCGCTGACCCGCTCGCCCTTCTACTGGCATGCCGAACATTAGGTTCGTTCTTAAGCTTTTAATAGCTTCATAGCTCAAACTATTATTATCAACATAAGCCAACAAACGATTTGGTGCTTTCTTATTTTTACGTAGTCTGGTCAGTAGTGGCGAACGTGGAATCGTTGCTACTACAGGGACGCCTGTTTTACCCTCAATACGCTCAGGGTCTTTGACCACATTTCTAAGCATATTTTTAAGCAGTACCAGCATCGTTCCAAGCATCGCTCCTAACAGCATGGCCAATATCATAATTTGCAATTTCTTTGGTGCAATGGCCTTATAAGTACTGATAGGCAAATCGATGATACGGGCGAAACCAATTTGACCCGCTTTGACGATTTTTAACTGTTCATAGTTTTTAAGTAGCGTTAGATAGATCTCTCTATTAATCGTCGTGTCAGCTGACAGTTGTAAAAACTCTCTTTGTATCTCAGGTAAACCGGCGATAGTATCGTCTATCTCATTTTTTCTAGCATTAAGTACCGCCAGTTGCTCATTGATCTGCACAACCAAAGGGTGTTCTTCTGTGTAGTAAGTCGTGAGATCCGCTTTTTTAAGCTTCAATTCATTGAGTTGGGCATCGATTTGCGAGTTTTCTGTCAATAGCAGCTCTGCTTCTTTGCCTACATCTATAGTGCCGTACTTTTTACGGAAATCATTAAATACTGCTTCCGAGTCTTCCAGTTTTTTCTTTAACGTTGGAATCTGAGTTTCCATAAAGCTAATGGTTTTAGTGGTTTCTTCGGAACCACGCGACTGATTTTGATCAATGTAAGATAAGACAATTTGTTTTAATATCAAGCTGGTTTGTTGCTGATTGGCACCTGTCATAGATAGCTGAATAATGCCTGTTTGCTTACCTCTTTCAACCACAGATAGGGCACTATTTATCTGGTCAGTCGTGGTTTGAAGAGATTGCTTGGTAATATTCACCGAGTAGCCATCAGCGGGTAGATCATCAACTTTAATTTGAATCTGACCATCTGTGCCTTTAAATAAATGCGCCTTACCGATCTGACCTTTAAAATCGTCAAAACCATTAGTTAACACAAATCCTGTCACGGAGCGTGTCAAAGTAAAAGATTGATTTAAATATTCTTGTGAGACATTAAATTGGCTAATTTTTGCTTCACCATCTTCGGTTTTAAGAGAGACACCTTCCGGTTTATTTATTTGAGTATCCGTACTATTGCTCTTAATTCTATCCAAAGCGCCAATATTAGGATCGGACAAACGAATTCGTAGATGTAACAAATTAACCACTGGCTCTAAGATCATACGCGACCTTATCAGCTCAGCCTCTGCTTGCGCTTTACTGACTTCAGAGCCAATCAGCTCAGAAATATCCGCACCTAATGCGGCAACGCCTTTAGAATTCTCTTCAATTTGAATCAGTGCATCCGACTTAAAAGTAGGATTGACGTATCTGCTATACAAAATCCCTATTACCAATCCTAATACAGCAAAAAACACAATGACTTTCCAGCCACGCAAAATGGCAAACAGTAGCGCCATAAGATCAATTTCGTCATTATCTTCTTTAGAAGCAGCGTTTGATAAGTTCTTTGAATCTGTATTCATAACGGTATGGTCATCACTTAAGGTTAATCGTTTAATAGCAGCTATTTAGCTAATTTTATCGGCCCACTGTTCTAGGCTAACAACAATATCTTGATATGCTGTCTCAAAAGCACTCATCTCATGTTTATAGGGGTCGGCAATATCTTTATCTTGCCAATGACCGAGCTTAAAAGTCTTGCCTCGACAAAACGGCCAGCGCTCTTCGATCCATTTGGTCTGGCTGTCTGACATAGTAAAAATCAAATCCGCTTTTTTTGCCAAACCTTCGTCAATTTGTTTGGCGACATGATTAGTGATATCTATTTCTTGCCCTGCCATAATCTCTAGCGCGGCAGGATCTGCAGAGTGCCCGACTAAAGCCCCCACCCCTGCAGAATCGATATTTTTATGAGGGTAACGTTGTTTTAATAACGCTTCTGCCATGGGACTACGGCAAATATTGCCGACACACACCACTAAAATATTATCAAATGCCATAATAATTATTACCTATTATTTATAAACCTAATGCCTATAAGCCTGAGAGCGACCTAATAGCTGACGTAGAAGGTAAAATAGCGCTGATAACACGATTCCAACGCGTTAAGCCAGTTGGATCGACATAAACAATATCATTTGGGTGCATCTCGAAACGATTGGCTAGCGCAAAGCTGGTTATGGTTTGCATATCTACATAGTAAATATCTGTCGCTCGTGTATTTAAATTATCACGAACCACATATATTTTAGCCGCATTTGCTGTAGCAGAATTAAGCCCTTTAGACTCGCCCAAAACCTGCGCCAAACTAATACCTTGCTCTAAAATAGGCACTGGCTCCACTTGACCGAACTCACCTAAAACATATACTTTATTACGGTCTTGACTATTGACGTGGATAGAGTCGCCATCTCGCAGGTAAATTTGGTTAGCAGAAGCGCCCATTTGGCGCAGCGACTCCAGTCCGATGTTATAGCTAGTACCGTTACGGTTTAGCACGACATTATTTGAGTCGCCCGTAGAAGTGGCCCCGCCGGCCATAGAAATTGCGCTATAGAGCGACACAGGCACATCAGCAATAGCAAACTCGCCCGGTTGTTTAACCTCACCATCAATAAAGAATTTATTGCCACGGTAGTTAACGATTTTAACCTGTGGGTCTGAATACTTAAGATAACGTTGCAGTTGTTTCTGTAAATTGGCAGTAAATTGTGGCACGCTCATGCCACTGGCTTTAATACGTCCAATAAGTGGAAACTGTACGAAACCTTGTTGATCAACAGGGAAGCCCAAGGCATAAGGGTTAGCAGTGTTACTACTATTGGTCAAAGGAGGTGCAATCTCTGGATACCCTACTAGCGTAATACCTAAAATATCACCTTCCGAGATTCGGTAATCAACTTGCCTAGAGGTTCTTAGCAAACGCGTTAAATCGCTACTAGGAACAACGGCCTGTTTCGGTGGTAGCGTCGCCAAATTTAACGGCTGCACATTAAACTGTATACCACTCGCAGCTACGAATGAACCACTGGGCGGCAGATCACCAGATTGTAGGCCAGAGTTAATGCTGGAACAGCCTGAAATCAGACCTATCATAAGCACAGACGCCACACCTAATAACTTTGATGAATTGAAGAACATAAAAAAACCTTTATAAATCACAGATATAAGCAGCGTCTAGCAAAAAGTACAATTTAGACAACCATAATCGAGTATTACATTAACTATAAAAAACAAGGCAATAATACCATAGCTGGTTAAAGATTGGACAGATAAGGTAAATTTTTTGGTGAAATTAGATAAGGGTAACAATCAATTTATATTTGTTTTACGTCAGATATATAAGTCTCGATTGAATTTATAGCCACATGATAAAGCCTAACTTACCAATAATGTGTGCCTCAAAAGCTTCATATTTAACATCACTTCGATAAATAGCGTATAATACTCAGTCCAATTTTATACATTGAGAAATGTAAACCCACCGACTCAAGGATAGCATTATGAAAGATGAAAAACTGCAAAAAGCCCTCGCCCGTATGGGACTTGGCTCGCGTCGGCAGATGGAAGAAGTCATTAAAGCAGGACGTGTGACCGTTAATAATGGACCCGCAACCATCGGCGACCGCGTTGAACAAGGCGATGAGATTCGTGTTGACGGTCGTCAGATCAAATATACCGCCGAAAATGAAAAACGTCGCCGCGTCTTAGCTTATTACAAGCCTGAAGGTGAAGTGTGCTCTGCCAATGATCCAGAAGGTCGTCCAACCGTTTTTGAGCGTTTGCCAAAATTGACTCATGACCGCTGGGTAATGGTTGGTCGCTTAGATATTAACTCGACTGGTCTGTTATTATTTACCAATGATGGCGAAATGGCGCACCGTTTGATGCATCCGTCTAGCGAAGTCACACGCGAGTATGCCGTACGTGTACTTGGTGAAGTCACTCCTGATATCGCGCGTACTCTAACGGCAGGCGTTATGCTAGAAGATGGCATGGCACAGTTTGAAGATATCAAAGAAGGCGGCGGTGAAGGTGTCAATAAATGGTATCACGTTAGATTAAAAGAAGGTCGTAACCGCGAAGTGCGCCGATTGTTTGAATCGCAAGGTCTTAAAGTAAGCCGTCTATTACGCACGCGTTACGGGTCGATTGCGCTGCCAAAAGAGCTGCGTACTGGTCGCTTCTTAGAGCTCGATAAAAAAGACATTAATACCTTAACCGATTTGGTGAGCTTACGCCCACGCCACGGCACTGGTTTGCACGGTGCAGCTAAAGAGAAGCAAGAACGTATCAAAAGTAAGCCGCTTAAAGCGCGCCGTGTTGATAGTCGTAGCGATAGCCGTCCTAGCAGTGCAAAACCTAAAAGCAGTGGCAGTCCTGCCAGTCGCGGTTCACGTAATAATCGTGATCGCAATAACAAGCGTTAATTTATTAGGGATTAATCCTAGCTGATAAAAAAGCGGTCAATAACTGATTCATTGACCGCTTTTTTATGCGTTTTTTAAGAGTATCACTCACTTTAGGCTTAGTCGTCATGACTATGAATATAATTTTTCATCACTCGTAACTCTTGTAGATGTTGCTCTTCCATTTGCTCTAATAACCCATCTAAGCGCTGCTCAATGCTGTCCAATACCTCTTGTAATAGCCTACTCGCCTCAGTCTGCTTCTGTCCATTTTTAATACGATTGCTTACATTGATAGTTGCTAAATGATAATGGCTGGCTAACATTTCGGGTAAGCGGGTATGCAGCATTTTATGTAAGACAAATTGCTGCTCGTTAATAGCTGAAATTACATTTTGCGCTTCTAACTCGTTTTGGTAGTTGTGATAATTGGCTACTTTCTTATCAATACCCTGTAATTGTCGTAACTGCTTATCTGATAAAGCTTCTAGGTGTTTTTTATTTAAATTTAGCTGTTGCCATTTGAGAGAAGTTAACAACAGAGGCGCATTACTATCATGATAAATCAGCACCCCTGGAGTAATGCCAACCATGCTATGCAATGCGTGCCAGCCCTTTTTACCCGAATAAAAGACGCTGATAGTGGTAACCACGCCAACGCCTATTAATATACTCATGTTACTTTACTCTTTTTTTAAACTTAATTCAGCATAAACATTTAGACTTGGAATATTATTAACATCTTTCATTTATAGCCTAATATCTTTTACATCAGCTTCATTATTAGCTGGGTTTTCAATTATCTGAATCTCAGCAGCGCTATTATCAAGCTGCTGCAATTTAGTATTGCAGTTTGGATTATTAAAACGCTGCTGCAAATATCGATTGGTCGCCAGCAGCTTTTGCCCATCTTGATGATAGGACGCATTGAGCAAGTCATCAAACTGGGTATTAATCGTCCTAAGCACTTCTAATAGCGCCTCTTTACCGGTTACATCAGAATGCTTAATTTTCGTGGTATCAGCAAGCGCACCATCTCCCGCATCTAAGTCATGTAAGCGGCGATAATCCGTCACTGCCAGTGGCACATGCCTATCCATCAGGTTTTGAATCATGATGTAGGTTTCGTTGACAGTATCTTTATCATCAATTTTGCCATCATTATTGGTATCGCCATAAATAACCCGCAGCTTCTCGCCTTTGTCATTGATTTGATCGAGTGCTGTTTTAACTTCAATAGGCAAGCTTTTTTCAGGAATATAACCCAATTGCGGCATCGCTTTATACTCAAGCATTTTGGGCGCCGTGACTTTTTTGATACCACGGTACCCAAGGTACAACCCAGCTGCTGGCAGCACGCCATATAAAACGAACATCACGAACATCGCAGTCAATTGGGTCATTAGGGTATCCTTGTTAGTTAGTAAAAATGCTTAGCAAAAATATTTGGCAGAAACGGTTGGCAAATTTATTGTTATTTTAGATAATACTTAATCATTATTATTAAACAAAAAAATAAGGCTGTATTAAAGCCTTATATTGTTATGTATTGCGCCGATTGTGTTTATCGTTATTTTCAAACAAAACAGATAGATGAAATTTTTACGCGACACTGGAATAATCCTCGTTAAATTCAAGTTAGCTTTGGGTACGGCTTTTGACATAACGGTGCGTTGAAGCCAGTTTATTCATCACCGTTTGGTGGAGCTCATCTAGTAATTCATCAAGCTCGTAATCAATGTCTAAAAACAAATCAGTGAGCATATCGCCAGCGGTCATTTTTCCTTGGACGACATTATTTTTAGTGCGATGCGGGCTAAAGCGTTGCAGCTGCTCATAATGATGTAGCGCTTCAGGGATACTTTCGGACACCAACTTATCAATAACAAACTGGCGCTCATTATGTTGCTGCTGTTGCTCAGTATTGAGCTCGCTACTCCATTCACGGTAGCGTTTTAGCTTACTATTAATCCGGTCTAATATGGCGACCGCTTCAATCGGCATGGCATTTAGGGTGGCTGCATCGACCACATCAACAAGCTCAGTCATAATCGGACAGCGTCCATGTTTAAGATACCATAAGGTATCTGGGTCAAAAGGAGGTCTATTGGTCGGGCGCATTTGTGCACGATTGGCCAGATAGCGATCAGTCAATGGCGTCGGCGTGCGAATATCATTCACTTGCGCTAAGGCATCGCAAATACGCTCGCTACGCTGCGGCTCGCTAAGCGAAGAACTGGAAACTGAAGTATCCATGCTTTCTTGGTTATCGCTACTATTGCCATGCTTATTTGCATTATTAGAAACTTCTTTAGCGGCAGCTTGCTGAGCATTTTTGGCAGCGATGGTTGGTAGGTCATCTTGGGCTTGCCCAAACGACTGTAGCATTCTTGTCAGACTTATGACCATGACCTACCCTGCTCCTCGCTTATTCTTTATTCATTGCTGACTGATATTGCTGAATAGTACTGATGACTTGGTAGCAGCTATTGCAGCAAACACATTGCATTCGATCATTTTATCCCTTATCTTAACAGCTTTTTCGGGCGCTGCCAGTAAGTAAAAGTCACCGTTTTGATTGTTAAAGGATAAGCCAATCATCATGAATTTCACCGATTATAGCGCGGGTTTTTTGCTTGGTTTATCCTTGATTATCGCCATTGGCTCACAAAACGCCTTTGTGCTCAAACAAGGGCTTAAACGCGAGCACATATTTTTCGTCTGCTTATTTTGCGCAGTCAGTGACGCGATTTTAATTTCTTCTGGGGTAGCAGGCTTTGGCGCGGTCACGGCGCAATATCCGCAAGTTATCACTATCGCGAAAGTTGCTGGCGTTATCTTCTTATTAGGCTATGGACTGCAAAGCTTATATGCCAGCGTACGCCTATCGCATGCACTCACCGTCGATGGTCAAGTGGTCACCAGTTTAAAAAAAGCCCTGTTATTATGCTTTGGCTTTACTTGGCTTAACCCGCATGTCTATCTAGATACATTGGTGCTGGTCGGCATGGTTTCAACCGGTGCCAGTAGTAAATTGGCTTTTGCAGTCGGTGCGGTCAGTGCGTCATTCTTTTTCTTTTTTGCATTGGGCTATGGCGCGCGCCTGCTCAGACCTTTATTTGCCAAACCAAAAGCTTGGAATATATTGGACGCGT
>ENA-ORXC01001025-ORXC01001025.1-marine-metagenome-genome-assembly--contig:-NODE-1025-length-17554-cov-62.827030_pt1 | contig 17554 bp, 11 predicted proteins | sample MGYA00237865_ERZ511478 | MGnify/ENA metagenome assembly ERZ511478 | reverse complement strand
AGTGCTTTTTGTATACCTATAAGATTGGTACGTTCTTTCACACTCACAAACATAATATTTGCGATACCAAAACCTCCTACGAGTAATGCAAAGCCTCCTATACCCCATCCTACGCCTGTAAGAAAGCCTATAATATTATCTATAAAAGCGGTAAACCCTTTAAGCTGGTTAATAAAGAAATTACTCACCTCATCGGTTTTAAGCCCTCTTTTATTTCTAAGTTTCTGTTCGATTTGAGCCACATAAGCCTCGTCATCTACATCTTCTTTTGGCAATAAGACAATTTGCGGAAATGTTGACCTGTTATTATCTCCATAGATTCTTCGAGCAAGATTTACGGGCACAACTACGATCTCATCTTTTGAGTCACCACCAAAACCGGCTCCTTCTTTTTCTAATACTCCTATAACAGTAAGCTTGCGACTATACATTCTTATTTTCTTACCTCTAGGGTCTACTCCTTCTCCAAAAAGTTTGTTACGTATCTCATTACCTAGTACTACAACACTCGCGCCACTGTTAGACTCAGAAGCATTAAAGAACCTCCCTAACTCAAATTGTAAAGATTCTATTTCAAACCATCCTTCTGTAGTAGCTCCTACACCTATATTTTCTAACGTTACATCATCATATTTTATAGTTTGAGGAGGCACACTAAGTACATATGTACTTGCTTTAGTATCTGGTACCGCACGCTCTAAATATTGAAAATCTTCATACTCCACAAGCGGGAATTGTTCTCGCTTCCATCTAGGCACTTCTGTAGGTCCAAAGGAAACGTGACATAAAATAATAGTACTTTGGTCTAATGCAGATAGGCTGCCTTTTATCTCTCTTTCTAGAGAATCTACAGCGGCTAGCACCCCTATAATAGAAAAGATTCCTACCGTTACACCCATTAATGAAAGAAAGGTACGGGTCTTATTATTGCGCAAGGCATTTACAGCAAATCTAAAACTCTCCCCTAAGGCTCGAAAATATATAAGCATTGATTGATTTTATCTAAAGATACGAGTAAGACGTCACTCGAGATAAATTGTTACAAAGTAGTTCCATTTTGTTAATAGAAAGCGTTAACAAAAAGTGTTGAAATTGCTATTTTTGACACTTCAAAATCCCATATGCGAGGGAGGACACAAAATCTATCAATAATCTCACAATGAGCACAACAAAAAAAATAGGCGCAGCCCTTATTTCAGTATTTCACAAAGACGGCCTTGCCCCTATCGTTCAGAAACTTCACGAGTACGGAGTAACCCTTTATTCTACAGGAGGGACTGAAAAATTTATTAAAGATTTAGGTATCCCTGTGGTACCGGTAGAAGATGTGACTTCTTACCCATCTATACTAGGTGGTCGTGTTAAAACATTACACCCTAAGGTTTTTGGAGGGATTCTTAACCGTCAGGATCACGATGGTGATGTAAAAGAGATGGCAGAGTATGAAATCCCACAACTTGACCTAGTTATTGTTGATTTATACCCTTTTGAAAAAACAGTTGCATCTGGAGCACCAGAGCAAGACATTATAGAAAAAATAGATATAGGCGGTATCTCACTTATACGCGCCGCTGCAAAAAACTTTAAAGACACACTTTGTGTATCTTCTATGGAAGACTATGCAGAGGTACTAGACATTATCACAAACGGTAATGGTAGCACGACAATGGCAGAGAGAAAACGCTTTGCTGCCAAAAGCTTTGCTGTATCATCTCACTATGACACTGCTATCTTTAATTACTTTAATGCAGATCACGAGATACCAGCACTTAAACTAAGTGCAAATAATGGTAAGACCTTACGTTACGGAGAAAACCCACACCAAAAGGGATTCTTCTTTGGAGATTTTGACGAAGTTTTTGACAAGCTACACGGTAAAGAACTTTCATATAACAACCTTCTTGATGTAGATGCAGCCGTAAATCTTATTTCAGAATTTCAGGGAGAGGCACCTACCTTTGCCGTACTAAAACATAATAACGCTTGTGGCTTTGCACAACGTGACACTATGCACCAAGCTTATGTAGATGCACTTGCTGGTGACCCTACATCTGCTTTTGGAGGCGTACTTATTGCAAACGGTGAGATAGATGAGCCTACCGCTCAAGAGATTCACAAATTATTTTGTGAAGTAGTAATTGCTCCATCATTTACACCAGAAGCTTTAGAAATTCTTAAAGGAAAGAAAAACCGCATCCTTCTTACTTTAAAAAACATTGTACTACCAGAGATGACAGTCCGTACTTGTCTTAACGGGACACTTTTACAAGAACGTGATCATAAAACAGACACCACTGCAGATCTTACTAATGCTACAAACACGCAGCCTACAGAAAAGGAACTAGAAGACTTACTGTTTGCATCAAAAATTTGTAAACACACTAAGTCTAACACTATCGTACTTGCAAAAAATAAACAACTTTGTGCAAGTGGTACTGGGCAAACATCACGTGTAGATGCATTGAGACAAGCTATTGAAAAAGCAACATCCTTTGGCTTTGACCTTCAGGGGTCTGTGATGGCTAGTGATGCATTTTTCCCTTTCCCAGATTGTGTAGAAATTGCAGATAAAGCAGGGATTACTGCCGTGATACAACCAGGTGGATCAATAAAAGATCAACTTACCGTAGACTATTGTAACGAAAACAACGTATCTATGGTAATGACGGGAACACGTCACTTTAAACATTAATAACAAAAAGGGTTAGTATTACGCTTTCGCGAAAGCGTGATGTTAACCCTAATATTTGTACTTTTAAGCAGCACGCTTAAAAACTAACGCATAACGCTTTGATTACCCTATGGGATTTTTTGATTTTTTAACTGAGAATATAGCAATTGACCTTGGTACTGCCAACACGTTGATTATACACAATGATAAAGTAGTAGTAGATAGTCCATCTATAGTTGCTCGAGACCGCACGACAAAAAAGATAATTGCCGTAGGTAAGGAAGCTGCTCAAATGCAAGGTAAAACTCACGAAAATATCAAAACCATACGCCCTCTTAAGGATGGAGTAATTGCAGATTTTGATGCCAGTGAGCAGATGATTGCAATGTTTATCAAAGAAATACCAGCACTTAAAAAGAAATTATTTCCACCTGCATTGCGTATGGTAATCTGTATACCTTCTGGAATTACAGAGGTAGAGATGCGAGCAGTAAAGGAAAGTGCAGAGCGTGTAAACGGTAAAGAAGTATATCTTATACACGAGCCTATGGCAGCCGCTATAGGTATAGGTGTAGATATTATGCAACCTAAGGGTAATATGATTGTAGATATAGGTGGAGGTACGACAGAGATTGCCGTAATTGCACTAGGAGGTATTGTATGTGATAAGTCTGTAAAAATTGCAGGTGATGTATTTACAAACGATATTATCTACTATATGCGCACCCAGCACAACCTTTATGTAGGAGAGCGCAGTGCCGAAAAAATAAAAATACAAATAGGTGCCGCTACCGAAGATCTTGAAGTACCGCCAGAAGAGATGAGCGTACAGGGTCGTGACTTACTAACTGGTAAGCCTAAGCAGGTACAAATAAGCTTTAGAGAGATTGCAAAGGCATTAGATAAATCTATACTTCGTATAGAAGATGCTGTAATGGAAACATTATCACAAACACCTCCAGAACTCGCTGCAGATATTTATAATACGGGTATTTACCTAGCAGGTGGTGGATCTATGTTACGTGGTCTTGACAAGCGTCTTTCTCAAAAAACAGACCTTCCAGTTTATATTGCAGAAGATCCACTTAGAGCTGTGGTAAGAGGTACCGGTATATGCTTGAAAAATCTAGCTAAGTATAAGAGCGTTCTCATAAAATAGAAATCTCTTAAGGTATGCAACAGATTATCAATTTTTTGATCAGGAATAAAAATTTCCTGCTGTTTGCTTTTTTACTAATGCTGTCTCTTGTATTTACCATACAGTCACACTCGTATCATCGTAGCAAGTTTGTAAACTCTGCAAACTGGTTTACCGGTGGAATATATGGCTCTGTAAGTAGTGTGCAAGATTATTTTAATCTCAAAACCTACAACCAGCAGTTATTAGAAGAAAATGCACGTTTAAGAACTATAGTGAGCGCCACAAAAACTGGCGATGAATCTATAGAACCCCTTACAGCAGCAAATTCTCCTATCCCGGCAGATAGCACAGTGCAATATGCTTACAACCCAGCTAAAGTTATAAATAACAACTACGCAAAGACTGACAACTTTATCACCTTAAAAGGAGGGGCTTCTAGTGATATCAAAAAAGACCAAGGTGTGATTACGAGCCAAGGTATTGTAGGCATAATAGATAATACATCATCAAGTTATAGTACAGTGCTGTCTATACTTAATTCCAACTTTACTACACAAGTAAAATTAAAAGGCTCTGAACATTTTGGGACACTACAATGGGACGGTAAAAGTCCTAATGTCGTTCAAGTAATAGATATGCAACAACAGGCACCTGTTACAAAAGGAGATACGATTGAGACGAGTGGGAAATCGGCAATTTTCCCGAAAGGGATACCTGTAGGTGTGGTACAAGATTACACGCTAGATAGTAGTAAAAACTTTTACACACTATCTGTAAAGCTTATGAATGATATGACCAGCCTAGGTCACGTTTATGTTATAGAAAACAAGGCAAGGGTAGAGATTGAACAATTAGAAAACGAGAACTATGAAGAATAATGTTCTCAAAAATATTGTGCGCTTTGTAGCGCTTATGTTTGTGCAAATCTACCTGTTTAATCACATAAACTTTTTGGGTTACATTAATCCGTATCCATATGTGTTGTTCCTTTTAGTATTCCCGTTTACTGCAAATAGGTCTCTATACATATTTATAGCATTTTTAACGGGTCTCACTATGGATATGTTTGGCAACAGTGGTGGTGTACACGCTGCGGCTTGTTTATTTCTTGCATATTTAAGACCTCTCACATTACGATTTGCTTTTGGGGTGAGTTATGAATATAATGCCATTAAGCTATCTAAGGTGAGTTTATACGGCCGTTTTGTCTATATATCCATATTGGTTTTTACGCATCATCTTGTTTTATTTTTACTTGAGGTTTTTAACATAAGTAACATACTCTACACCCTAAACAAAACGTTAGTCACTAGTATCTTTACAATCATACTTTGTATTGTATTTAATATCCTTTTCAGCCGACGTATTGAATGAGAAAAGCCTTATTACTTTTTATTGTATTAACGACTGGTATTCTATTTGTATCCAGACTCTTTTACCTGCAAGTTTATGATACTTCTGCAGCCGTATTGTCTGAGAGTAATGCTATAAAGAAGCAGTATGAAATCCCACAACGAGGTCGTATTTATGACCGTAATGGCAAGTTATTAGTATCTAACCAGCCTTCTTACGATCTTATGGCGATACCACGTGAGGTAAAACCTTTTGACACCTTACAGCTTTGTAAGCTGCTTAATATCACAAAAGAAAAGCTTGTAAAGCAGTTAGACAAAGCACGTAAATATTCTCCTAGACACCCCTCTGTAATTGTACCTACAATGTCTCAAGGTGAATTTGCTTACTTAGGTGAGCAAATGCGTAAGTATGAAGGCTTCTTTATACAAAAGAGATCGCTTAGAGATTATCAAGTAGATTTTGGAGCAAACTTTTTAGGCTACATACAAGAAGTTCATCAAGGCATTATAGATAAAAACCCCTATTACACCGGAGGTGACCTTATAGGTAGGCAAGGAGTTGAGCAACAGTATGAAGATATTTTACGAGGAGAGAAAGGTATTAAGTACCTACAGAAAGACCGTTTTAATCGAGTAATAGGTCCTTACAAAGAAGGTGCGCTTGACAAAGAGCCTGTAGAGGGAAAAAACATACACCTCACTATAGACGCAGAGCTACAAAAGTATGGTCAAGAACTTATGAAAGGTAAGCGAGGTGGGATAGTCGCTATTGAGCCAGCCACAGGTGAAATACTTGCCCTTATCACTGCGCCTAACTATGACCCTGCACTTATGGTAGGACGTGAGCGTTCTAAAAATTATTCATTGCTAGATCAAGACTCTATCGCAAAGCCACTTTATGACAGAGCACTTTTAGGAGAATATGCTCCTGGATCTCCTTTTAAAGCACTCACTGGACTTATAGCTCTTCAAGAAGATGCTATGGATATAGACGAAAAGGTATATTGCCACGGAGGTATGCGTTATGGTAGAAACAGAAACTTTGGATGCCACCATCACCGTAGCCCTGTGAGTATGATAGATGGTATTGCATACTCGTGCAATGCGTATTTTGGCACAGCATATCTTAACAGTATAAACAAATACGACACACCACAAGAAGGTATAACAGTCTGGGAAAACCACCTCAAAAGTTTTGGACTAGGGGATTTTATGGGTTATGATTTACCTATAGGTAAACGTGGGCTCATACCTACTGCAAAGATGTATAATAGAACCTATAATTACCCTAAAAGAAGATGGGGTGCAGCAGCAACACTATCAAACTCTATAGGTCAAGGTGAGGTACTTATGACACCGGTACAAATGGCTCACTTTACAGCTACTATAGCAAATAGAGGCTGGTATTACAAACCTCATATTCTCAAAAAAATTGAAGGTACAGATACTATCCCACAAGACTTTGCCACAAAAAAATACACTACTATAGACCCAGAGCATTATGAGCCCATTATACAAGGTCTTAATGATGTTTATAATTACGGGACAGCTGCTAGTTTAAAAGTACCAGGAATAGAAATATCTGGTAAAACAGGGACTGCAGAAAATTTTGCTCGCATAGATGGAGAAAAGGTACAACTTACAGACCACTCTACGTTTGTAGCATTTGCTCCTAGAGAAAACCCAAAAATAGCCATCGCCATTTTTGTAGAAAATGGATACTGGGGCTTTAGGTACGGAGGACGTATCGCATCACTTATGATTGAAAAATACATTAATAGAGAAGTGACTCGAAAAGACTTAGAAAACTGGATACTCACCCACTCTCTAGAAGAAGAATATGCAAAACCATTAAGTGGAGAACCGTTTAGAATTAATTATTAATGGGTAAATTTTCTCGTAACGTAGGCAGTTTTGACTGGGTGCTCATTGTGCTTTATCTCGCTTTAATAAGTATAGGCTGGATAAACATCTACTCGGCGTCTTATGATGCTACGGCAGACAGCTTTTTTAGTATGGATAACCTGCATAGCAAGCAGTTACTCTGGATACTTCTAGGCTTTTTTATCATCTCATTTATACTCTTTCTAGAGGCTAAGTTTTTTGAGCGATTCTCAAGTGTTATTTATATCGCCTCCCTGCTCTCATTATTACTTCTATTTGTTTTTGGAAAAACTATTTCTGGAGCGACCAGTTGGTATAACCTTGGTTTTATGAGTTTACAGCCTAGTGAGTTTGCAAAAGCCGCAACCGCACTAGCGCTTGCAAAATACCTAAGTGATATACAAACTAATATAAAGACCGTACGTGATCAAGTAAGAGCACTAGCAATTATAGCGCTTCCTGCTTTGATAATCATCCCGCAACCAGACCCTGGTAGTGCACTTGTGTATGCGGCGTTTATATTCCCTTTGTACAGAGAAGGCCTTGCAGCGAGTTACCTTATACTTGGGGCATCATCTATAACCCTATTTGTACTCACCTTATTAATAGGACCTTTATATGTAGCTCTTGCCGTAATACTTATTGCTGCTTTTCTGTTTTATAGAAATAGAAAACGACGTCCGTCAAAACGCCTTTATCTAGGCATTACCTTTGTGGCCTGCCTCTTTGCTTTTTCTGTAAACTACATTTTTGAAAACATTTTTGAGCAACGACATAGAGATCGTTTTAACATCGTACTAGGCAAAGAAGTAGATGCAAAAAGTATAGGGTATAACACACAACAAAGTGAGATTGCTATAGGAAACGGAGGCTGGTTTGGCCGTGGTTTTTTAGAAGGCACGCAGACTAAAGGAAAGTTTGTGCCAGAGCAACACACAGACTACATATTTTCTACCGTAGGTGAAGAGTGGGGCTTCTTAGGGAGTACACTAGTTATCGGGCTTTTTATCCTCCTTATCTTAAGGATAATTCAACTTTCAGAAAAACAAAAAAATGACTTCTCTCGTATATATGGATATAGTGTTGCGGGTATATTATTTATACACTTTGTAGTAAATATAGGTATGGTGGTAGGTTTACTTCCTACTGTGGGGATACCACTACCCTTCTTTAGTTATGGAGGTTCTGGGCTTTGGGGCTTTACAATACTATTATTCATCTTTGTAAAGCTAGATGGTAATCGAGTAAATGAGTGGTAGGTTATTCCGCTTTCGCGAAAGCGTAACTTTAATATATAAAAAAAGCGAGCATCACTGCTCGCTTTTTTTATATACTAGATGAGACTAGTTATTGTCATCATCGCCATTATAATCATCTGTTCCTTCTATTTCCTCTTCAATTTCTTGTCCAGCATTTTCGATAGCGTCTTCTGTTTCTTCAGCTGCATTTTCTATTGCGTCACCAGCTTCTTCAAGACCGTTTTCGATGTCTTCTCCTACTGCATCTGCAGAGTTTTCTATTTTATCTTGAGTTGTCTCTCTACAAGATACTGTTGAGAATGTAAAACCTACTAGTGCTAAAATTATAAATACTTTTTTCATAATAATGATTGTTTATTGGTTAGAGTATAAAATTACGGCTTAAGTGTCTCGGGCTGTGTTAATGGGTAGTTACAATAAACTTATATAATTCACAATTTTAAACTTAATATCAGATACCTTTGCGCCAAAATTTAAGACTTGCTAAGAGGAGTAATTTATATGCTTATTGCCGCATTCGCTTTTTCGTGGATGAATTTACTGGCAAAATATCTTGAAGATTTTCATCCTTTGCAGGTTGTCTTTTTTAGATGTGTAGGGACGTTTATTTTCATATTTCCATATATGATTATTAAGAAGGTACCTATACTGGGAAGTAATAAACTCTGGCTAAGTGCAAGAGGTTTTTTAAGCTTTGCTTCGCTTGCTTTATACTTTGTGGTTATACAACGCATACCGCTAGGATCTGCCGTGGCACTGCGTTATACAGCACCTATTTTTAGCGCCATATTTGCATTACTATTTCTTAAAGAGAAAGTTAAAACCTGGCAATGGGCAGCGCTTACACTCTCTGTGGTAGGTGCATTTATCCTTAAAGGGGTTGACTTTAGAATAGATACACTAAGTTTTGTTCTAGTTATCATTTCTTCTATTCTAGTAGGTGGTGTGTTTACTATAGTGCGCTATCTAGGCTCTCGCGAGCACTACCTTACTATTATTAATTACTTTATGGTCTTTTCTATAGTAGGGAGTTTATTTTTTATACAACACTGGCGTATGCCCGTGGGTGTAGAGTGGTGGTATGTGTGTGGCATAGGTGTTTTTGGACTTTTTGGACAAATCTTTCTCACTCGCTCTTTCCAACTGGCAGACACGGCAACTGTGGCTCCTATAAAATATATGGAGCTTGTGTATGCTTTAATCTTTGGCTACTTCCTTTTTGGAGAGACGTATGCCGGTCTTCCGGTGCTTGGTATGACTTTACTTGTACTTGGAATGCTCTGGAATGTGTGGATAAAAAGAAAGGGGTAGTAGTACGCTTTCGCGAAAGCGTAAAAAAAAGCGAACCCTAATTAAAGAATCCGCTTTTGTTTTTAAAATATATAGGTTCTTAATCCTTTACCGTTTGTTTTTTCTCATTGAGCAATATAGGTGTGCCGTACCCTAGTTGCTCGAGTTTATCCATTTGTGTTTTCTTATCTCCTACTACGAGGTAAATCATTTTATCTGGATTAAGGTACTGCGCAGATAGTTTTTTAATTTCGGCTACTGTCATATTTTCAACTATAGACTGGCGCTCTTTTACATAATCTGGAGAGATGCCTAGGTTTGCTATATCATCTAGCATATTAAGTTTTGCTCCTATAGTTTCAAAAGCACGCGCCTGGCTTTTAAGCAAGAAACTTTTAGATACATCTAGATCATTTTCTGTAAAATTCTTTCCGTAGTTTTTTAAGATATCTTTTACGAGCGCTGTAGACTCATAGGTTACATTAGATCGAACACCACTTGAGATTGAGAAAGCACCTGGCAATGTAGAACCAGAAAAACGAGATCTAATACCATAAGTATAACCTTTTCCTTCTCTAAGCTCTTGAGTGAGCTGTGAGGCAAAGCCTCCACCACCTAGACGGTAGTTCATCATTTGAGCTGGATAAAAATTTGGGTCTGTCTCTGCCATTGCTGGATACCCAAATCTCAGTACAGATTGCTTTGCATCTGGCACATCATAAAAGTATACATTAGACTGCTCTGGAGCCTGAGGAACTACTGGTGTAGGTATCACCACTTCTTTAGACTTCCAGTTATCATTAAGTCCTGCTAGAGCACTTGTAGCAACACGCTCATCTATGGCTCCTACTACTTGTAGCTTTGCTACACTAGGAGAAAGATTATTTGTATAAAACGCTTTAAGGTCCTCTAGGGTTATAGACTTTACAGAGGCCGGAGTACCTAGCGTGTTTTGTGCAAGTAAGCTGTTTTCTCCATAGATTAACTTATCAAACTCAATAGCAGCGATACTATTTGGGTTTGCCTGTTGTTGCTCAAGACGGCTAAGGGTGCTTTGCTTTAAAAGATCAAACTCTGTCTCATCCCACCTAGGCTCAAGTAAAATCTCTTGTACAAGCGCTATGGTTTTATCATAATTTTTGGCAAGCGTATTACCTCCTATGTATACATTTTCTTTATCTGCATAGGTATAAATACTTGCACCTAGACTTTCTATTTCATTTTCTAGCTGCGCAGTTGTTTTTGTCGCTGTACCTTTCATAAGTAAATCTGCAAGTAAGTTTGAAACTCCTACTTTTTTGATATCCTCAAGCAGTAAACCACCACGTATATTCATTTGAAATTGTACTAGCGGCACCTCGCTATTTTCTATACCATACACTTCAAGTCCAGAAGAGAGCGTTTCTTCCCACACAGTAGGAGCATTTATTTGTGGCGCGTCACCATATGGTGGCTCCTTAGATCTATCAAAAGACGACGGTGTACGCTCATACTCTGCTGCTATACTGGCGTCAAAAGACTCCTCTGCACCCTCTATTATTTTTTCTTCTACTACTTGTGCAAGTTGAGAATCTTCTAGCACAAGAGCTGTTTGCCCTTTAGGCACAAAACTAGTAGCAATATAGTTTTTACCTTTTATGTAGGTATCATACACGCGTTGTACATCTTCTTTTGTTACTGCGAGTATACGCTTTACATCTTCTGAAATATAACCAGGGTCACCAGCAAAAATTTCATACTGCGCTAGCTGAAATCCTTTACCTAGCACACTAGACAGACCATTATAAAACTGAGTTTCTTGACCAGCTTTAATACGATCAAGATCTTTTTGTGAGATTCCCTCTAGTTCAAATTTTGTAAAAGCTTCATTAACTCCCACAAGTACATCATCTAGATCTTTACCTGGATATGCATTTACACTTAACGTAAACTCACCAGCAAGCTCAGACCCATAATTATACATTTGTACTCCAGCAGTAAGCTGCTTGTTATCTATAAGAATTTTATTAAAAGGAGCATTTTTACCATCTGCTAGATATGCAGATAGTACGTCTAGTGCATAAGAGTCTTTATCATAATTAGGCACCGTAGGCCAGGTCATAGTAAGTTGTGGTAGGCGAGCAAAATTATCTTCATAATATAATCGCTTTGTTGTTTCAACCTGTACAGGTTGCTTCTGCATAGTTGGGATTTCTTCACCTCTAGGGATTTCTCCAAAATACTTTTCTACCCACTCCTTAGTCTGAGCGATATCAAAATCTCCAGCAATAGTGAGCGTTGTATTATTAGGAGTATACCAGCGATTATAAAAATCTTTTACATCTTGTAACGTAGCATTCTGCAGGTCTTCTAGCGAGCCTATTACTTGCCAGTTATAAGGGTGGCTTTCTGGGTATAAATTTTTTCCTACCACGTAGCGAGCGTGACCATAAGGTCTATTATCTACAGACTGTCTTTTTTCATTTTTTACTACTTGCTTTTCTTTTGCCAGTACTGGATCTGTCACCGTATTTATGAAGAAGCCAAGCTTATCTGCCTCTGCCCAAATCATTTTTTCTAAAGCATCTTTTGGTACTGTTTGGAAGTAGTTTGTACGATCACGACTTGTAGATCCATTTGCACCAGAACCACCTATGCGAGCACTCATAGCATCTAGCCCACCTTTACCTAAGTTTTCAGATTCTAAAAACAACAGGTGTTCAAATAAATGAGCAAATCCCGTACGCCCTTCTATCTCTCTGGCAGAACCTACGTGTGCCGTAAGTGCAACTGCCACCACAGGGTCTGATGTGTCTTGATGAAGTATAACAGTAAGACCATTATCTAAAGTAAACTTCTCAAAAGGAACTTCAAATTGTGAGTTTTCCGCTTTCGCGAAAGCGGTATCACCTCCACCCTCTTCTTTACAAGAAAGGGCACTTATTACTAAAAAACTTAGAGCTAAAAGACGCGTGATTTTCATCAAAAAATAGATTAAAATTTAAGCATTCAAGATAGCTAAAAATTAAAGACAAGTGTAAACAGATAGTGTTAAGAGAAAAGTCAAAAATCTAAAGGCTGTTGATAACTTAAAAATAGCTCTCAATACTAAAATTAGGAATATTTCCATAATTTTGGATAAATTCTAAATTATGCAACGCACAATAATACATTTTGACCTAGACACTTTTTTTGTGTCTTGTGAGCGCAGGCTAGATAGTAGACTTATGGGTAAGCCTGTAATAGTAGGCGGTACAGGTGATCGTGGTGTGGTAAGTGCTGCAAGCTATGAGGCTCGCTCTTATGGTGTGCATAGCGCGATGCCTATAAAAGCTGCAAAGCAGTTGTGCCCTAACGGTATTTACATAAGAGGTAATGGTGGCACGTACTCAAAAATGTCTAAGGAGGTGACAGAGATTTTACAAGAAGAGCTCCCTGTGTTAGAAAAAGCAAGTGTAGATGAGTTTTATGGAGATCTCACGGGTATGGATAGATTTCATAACGCTTATAAATACTCAAAAGAGTTGAGACAGCGTGTGATGAGAGAAACAGGCTTGCCCATATCTTTTGGAATGTCTCCTAATAAAACGGTCTCAAAAGTAGCAACTGGTGAGGCAAAACCTAATAATGAGATTAAGGTAGACCCTGGTTATGAAAAAACATTTCTCGCTCCTTTATCTATAAAAAAGATTCCCTCTGTAGGTCAGAAAACCTTTATTCAGTTTTGTAATCTAGGAGTACGCACGGTAGATCTTGTGCAACAAATGCCTGTAGAAATGATGACAGCCGTTTTCGGTAAAAACGGACGTATTATATGGGAGCGATGTAACGGTATAGATAACAGTCCTATAATAGCATATCACGAGCGTAAGTCTATATCTAGTGAGCGCACCTATGGGCAAGACACTACAGATGTAACAAAGCTACATACCACCATAAGTGCAATGGCAGAGAATCTTGCTTTCCAGCTTAGACGCGGTAATAAATTAACCTCTGTGGTGACTGTAAAAGTGAGGTACTCAGATTTTCAAACCTACTCAAAACAAATACGCATTCCCTACACCGCTGCAGATCATATTTTAATCCCAAAAGCTATGGAGCTTTTTAATAAACTCTATAACAGACGGATGCTCATACGTCTTGTAGGTGTTCGATTTTCTGGGCTTACAGAGGGTCATTATCAAATAGACCTTTTTGAAAACACAAACAAGACGGTAAATCTTTACAAAGCTATGGATGCCCTGAGGGATAAATATGGAGACCACACGGTAAGACGTGCAAATACTATAGGAGATGGCTCCAGAACTATAGGTAATCAAGGCAACCCCTTTAATGGGCAACCACCTATTCTTCTCGCTCACAGACACCAGTAATTTTTAATCCCCACTTAAAATGTATCTTAATAATCACTCATACTACAGCTTGCGTTATGGCACTATCTCAGAGGTAGAGCTTATAGATCTTGCTGCAAAGCGAGGTTTAGCTTACTTTGCCCTCACAGATATTAATAACACCTCTGGGTGTCTAAGCTTTATAAAAAACGCACAAGAAAAAGGAATTAAACCTATAGTGGGAGTAGATTTTAGAAATGGTAACCACCAGTGTTATATCACCCTAGCAAAAAACAATAATGGCTTTTTAGAAATTAACAACTTTCTATCTCACCATCTTCATCACAAAACTAACTTTCCAGACCATAGTCCCACTTTTAAAGACGTGATCACTGTATATCCATTTGAAAATGTTCTAGAACTAGAAAAAACAACTTTTAGTGATAATGAGTATATAGGTATTACCCACAAAAACCTTAACAAGCTTCGTTTCTCACCACTTAGCAAGCTTACCCATAAACTTGTAATGCTACATACGGTAAGCTTTCGCCATAAGCGAGATTTTAACACACACAGATTACTACGTGCTATAGATAAGAATATGCTTTTGAGTATGCTGCCTAAAAAAGAGGAAGGGCATCCAGAGCATACGTTTATAGAAGCTAAAGATTTACGACTACAGTTCTCTCAATACCCTCACCTACTATCTAATGCAGAGGAAATACTTAAAAGTTGCAGCATATATTTTAATTTTAAAAAAGGAAAACCCTCTCAAAATTTAACCACGCTTTTAGGTAGTGAAGAGAAAGATTATAACAAGCTTGTAGCGCTTTGTAAAAAAGGATTACCAGAGCGATATAACGATAATATTACATATGCAGTAAAACGGAGACTAGTAAAAGAACTTTCCCTTATAAGGCAGCAAAAGTATGTAGCCTTCTTTCTCATAAACTGGAAAATTATTGAGTATGCTCGCAGTAGGGACTACTTTTATGTAGGTCGAGGTAGTGGTGCAAATAGTATTGTGGCTTACCTATTGCGCATCACAGATGTAGACCCCATTGAGCTAGATTTATATTTTGAGCGATTTATGAATCTCTATCGCGCCACACCACCAGATTTTGACATAGACTTTTCTACCTGGGATCGTGAGGATGTGACGAGATATATTTTTGAAGAGTTTGGCTCAAAAGCACAAGTAGCACTACTAGGCTCTTACGTTACCTTTAAGCATAGTGGCGCTGTTAGAGAGCTGGGTAAAGTCTTTGGTCTGCCCAAATTTGAGATAGATAAATTGAGTAAAGGACTTTATAACAGTAGTCACCTAGACAACATAAAAAAAACTATTATAAAGTATGCTCAAATACTGCACGGTAAACCTAATTATACGAGTATTCACGCAGCAGGAATTTTAATCTCACAGTATCCCACGCATTACTTCTCTGCAACAAACCTTCCTCCTAAAGGTTTTCCCACTGTACAATTTGATATGCACATTGCAGAAGATGTAGGCTTGTACAAATTTGATATTTTGGGTCAGCGCGGTCTCGGTAAAATAAAAGATGCCATAGCAATTATTAAGGATAACAATCCTGGTATCACCCTACCAGATATTCATAACGCTCGACAGTTTTTTACAGACCAAAAAATCAATCAAATGATTTCAAATGCAGACTGTATAGGCTGCTTTTATGTAGAGTCACCCGCAATGCGTATGCTACTACGTAAGCTCTCTGTAGATAATTATCTTACCCTCGTAGCAGCGAGTTCTATTATAAGACCCGGAGTGTCTAAGAGTGGTATGATGCGCGAGTACATCCTCCGCCATAAAGATCCAAAACGAGCAAAGCAAAAAGGACACCCCGTATTACTAGATATTATGCCAGAAACCTATGGCGTGATGGTTTACCAAGAAGATGTAATAAAAGTTGCACACCACTACGCAGGTTTAGATCTAGGAGAAGCAGATGTATTAAGAAGAGGTATGAGTGGTAAGTATAGATCTAGACAAGAATTTTTAATGGTAAAAGAAAAGTTTGAAGCAAATTGTCTTGCAAGAGGTGAAAAAATTGAAGTAATAAATGAAGTATGGCGACAGATTGAGAGTTTTGCTGGTTACGCTTTCGCGAAAGGGCACTCAGCCTCATACGCTGTCGAGTCATACCAGAGTTTATATCTCAAATGTTATTTCCCATTAGAGTATATGGTTGCAACAGTAAATAATGGAGGAGGCTTTTATAGAACTGAAACCTATTTGCAAGAAGCCAAAAAAAAGGGAGCTATAATACACCCACCTTGTATAAACAAAAGTCAAATTAAAACAATTATAAAGGGTAATAATATTTATCTCGGCTTTCAGCACTTACAGAGCTTCGAAAAGAAAAATATCGTCGCCATCATAAACGAGAGAAATAATGGATTATTCTCATCGCTTCACAACTTTATAGACCGAGTACCTATGAGTTTAGAACAACTTGAACTGCTAATAAGGATTGAAGCATTTAGATCATTAAATATAAATCAACGACAATTATTGTGGGAGGCCCACTATAAAAATAACTCCGCACCTAAGGTAAAGAATCAAAAAGAGCTATTTAAAGTATCTATTAACAGTTTTAAACTACCAGAATTCTATATACCCAATTTCGAAAAAGCAATGGATCAATTAGAGATCCTAAGCTTTTCCTTGTATGATCCATTTATATTACTAAAAAACCCAACTACAAATACACTCTTAGCTGCAGACTTAAAGCAATACATAAATAAAAGAATTGAAATTTTTGGCTATTTAGTAACCGCAAAAACTACAAGAACCACAAATGGAAAACATATGTGTTTTGGCACTTTTTTAGATAGAAAAGGCAACTGGTTAGACACCGTACATTTCCCTCCTACACTAAAGAAGTATCCACTTGAAGGTAAAGGAGTCTACAGATTAATTGGTAATGTGGTTGAAGAGTTTAACTTCTTAACGATAGAAGTACTTAAATCAGAACATAAACATTATCGTTCAGATACAAAGACATCAATATTTTATAACCGTAAAGAAGGAATAGATAGTAAGGCCGTTCCAACATTACTCAGATAATAGACAATTATAGCTTAACTATTGTGTAATTCTAAATAATACTTATCTATATATTGGCGTAACTTCCTTGATTTAATTGCATAAAAAAAGCTCCAACACATTTCTGTATTGGAGCTTAAAAAGGCGGCGACCTACTCTCCCACGAGTGCAGTACCATCGGCGCTGGCGGGCTTAACTTCTCTGTTCGGAATGGGAAGAGGTGAGCCCCGTCGCTATAACCACCTTAGTTTTAGAATAAAATGATATAAAATCATCTTAAACCCTTTCGCTCAAGGCGAAAGAAAATATCTTAACATAAAAGGAAGTAATTAAAGTAATAACAAGTAATTGATAATCATATAAAAAACGTATTCTAATGCTTATTAAAAGAGTTTCCTCCCCGGTACAAGACCGGGGAAGTGTACATAAGCTTACGGGTTATTAGTACTACTCGGCTATGACATTACTGCCTTTACACCTATAGCCTATCAACGTGGTAGTCTCCCACGACCCTTTAAAGAAATCTCATCTTGTGGTGGGTTTCGCGCTTATATGCTTTCAGCGCTTATCCCTTCCC
>ENA-ORXC01001024-ORXC01001024.1-marine-metagenome-genome-assembly--contig:-NODE-1024-length-17589-cov-2.383280_pt1 | contig 17589 bp, 13 predicted proteins | sample MGYA00237865_ERZ511478 | MGnify/ENA metagenome assembly ERZ511478 | reverse complement strand
GTGGGAAACTGCTGTCGAGAACGAATACTCCATTGTCCTGACAGCCGATCATGGCAACGCGGACATGTTGGTTGACCCGGTTAGCGGTGAACCTCATACCCAGCACACGACATTTCCTGTGGCTTGCACCATCCATGACACTGTCGCCTGGGAGCTCGGTAACGGAAATGGCCTGCCGTCAATTGCACCGACGATTCTGGAATTGATGGGGTTGTCACAGCCCGAGTCGATGAAAGGTACATCGCTGCTTTTGAGGCCCTATGGTTGACTCGCGCGTAGTGCGGTCAAGTAATCCCAGTCTGGTCTGTCGGTACCTTTTCGGTTCCTACGAGTGTGACGCGTCTGGCTCGTCAAAGAAGCTCTGGCAGTGCCGTTGACCCCAGGCGCAAGTCTGGCCGAGTATTTCGCAGGCATTCTTCAGGGAGGCGCTACTTCCGACCAGTACGTGAAAATGATCCCTGAAGCGAAGCTCAAGATCTAGCCAGGATGCCTTGGTGATGCCGAGTCTTTCCAGTACTGGTCTTGCAGTATTGGCTAATTTGCCGGATTTGCCAGGGCGACTTTGTCTGGCCGCAATGTCTATCAGTTCGAGGTATTCAGCCGTGCTGAGCGGCAGTACAGGGTCTTTCTCGTGTTCGCCATGAGTATCGATGTAGAGTAACCCGGAATGGAGTTCCGATACGCCTGTGTGCTCTGGTGATACAACTGCGGCTCTCTGGTACAGAGAAGTGAATGGGTCGGATTCCGGAAACTTACCCATTTGCGCACGCATCGGATTGAGGTCGACGTACGCCATGCACGCAACGAGAGCGCTCGTATCGAGCAAGGCCTGGCTATGGAATCGTCCCTCCCAGAAGCGTCCCTTGCAGCCATCTTCTCGGTTGGACTTGCGGGCAAGCGGTTCCTTGGTACACCTCATGAACCAACTGATATCGGATAACGCCAAGCGCCAGCGTTTGACACTACGTGCCAGTGACTGTGTCTCTTCGGCGCCAAGGGCTTCCCCTTTCATGAATCGTTGGCTGAGTTCGTTACCTTTGAAAATCTGGTGCCAGCGTTGAATGACTTCAGTCTCTGTCCATTTTTCCGATGAGGCGCGATCCACTTTCAGGACAACATGGTAGTGATTTTCCATGATGGCGAACGCAGCTAGCTTGATGGAAAAGACGGTGGCCAGTTTCAATAAACGAGCCTTCAACCAGCTTCTTCTGTGTGTAAAGTCCTCTCCGGTTTCTCTGTTCACCCCGCAAAGATACGCGCCGCGAACACATCTGCTCGTGCAGTGAAAGTACGGTGTGAACTGGAGAGTGGCTTCAAGCTTCCTTGCAGTAGCCATCTGTGCATTCCGTTGCGCAGTAGGGACTCCAACAGTAGCGGCAGCAATGCGCCACGTCAACCACGTGTCGGATTTTCTTGGAATCAGACACCCAGAATATGGTTATCCCGGGTTCCAACGAGATGCACTCAGGCAGCGGCAGCTTGTCCGACTGCGCGGGATTGGCCGAAGGACGAGTTTTCTGGTGTGATGGCCGCTGCCTGGCAGACACCCATGGAGTACTGGGCTAACAATGCAAGGATTACCCTTCAGCTTTTTGCTCCAGCGTTTCCCAGCGCGAGTAGGCCTCGTCGAGGCGAGACTGCAGTTCCTGCGACTCTGCAAGGGTTTTTTCGGCTGTTGTCTTGTTCGAATAGAAATCCGGTTTGTTCATTTCCTGATGAAGAGTGGCCAGCTCGGTCTCCAATTTGCTGATTTGCGCAGGCAGTTGCTTCAATTCCTTGGACTCACCGTAAGTCAGCTTGCTCTTCTGATTCGCCTTAGCTGTTTTCTCCTGTTTGTTCTTATCAGAGGTCGCCGTTTCCTGTTTCCTGATTGTGGGTGTCTGATTGAGGTCAGATTCGAAGACAGGTTTCAATGTGGTGGAAGATTGCCTTTCGCGTTCGAAGTCTTCGTAACCGCCGGCGACATCGATGAAGTTCCCTTCGCCTTGAAAAACGAAGCTGCGAGTGACCACGTTTTCGAGTAGCTGTCTGTCATGACTGATCAAAATGACAGTGCCCTTGTAATCTGCAAGCAGTGATTCCAGTAGCTCGAGTGTTTCGATGTCCAGATCGTTGCTCGGCTCGTCGAGGATCATCAGATTCGAGGGTTTGAGGAAGAGCTTTGCAAGCATGAGTCGCCCGGTTTCACCTCCTGAGAGTGCCGTGATCGGAGCTCGAGCTCGTGAGGGTTCGAACAGGAAGTCCTGCATGTAACTCATGATATGGCGCGGAGTACCGTTGACTTCCACCGTATCCCGGCCTCCGCTGACATTGTCGGCTGCGGATAATTTGGTATCCAGCGTTGCGCGCAATTGGTCGTAATACGCCACTTCCAGTTGAGTTCCCTGGTGTACCGTGCCCGATGTGGGTGTCAGTTCGCCAACAAGCAGTTTCACCAGGGTCGATTTGCCGCAACCATTGGGGCCGATGATGCCGACTCGATCGTCGCGCATGATGACGGTCGAGAAATTACGGATGATATTGCTGTCGCCATGTGAAAAACTCATCTTCTCGGTTTCGAAGATGATCTTTCCCGAGTTTTCTGCCTGGTTGACTGACATTTTCGCCTGGCCAACCACCTTGCGTCGAGCTGCCTGCTGCTCTCTGAGCTTTTTCAGTGCGCGAACCCGGCCCTCGTTCCTGGTACGACGCGCCTTGATACCCTGACGAATCCAGACCTCTTCCTGAGCCAGTTTCTTGTCGAACAAGGCGTTTTGTTGTGCCTCCACTTCCAGCATCTTCTGCTTGTTTATTCTGTATTCGGCAAACCCGCTGGGCCATTCCGTGAGATTGCCACGATCGATCTCGCAGATATGGTTGGCTACGGAGTCGAGAAATTTTCTATCGTGAGTGACAAAGATCAGTGCGCAATTCAATGTTTCCAGATATTTTTCAAGCCAGGCTACGGCGCCGATATCCAGATGGTTGGTCGGTTCATCGAGCAGCAGGATATCCGGCTCGCTGACTAAGGCTCTGGCCAGCACTACGCGTCGTTTCATTCCTCCCGAAAGGCTTGAGACCTCTGTCTCCGGGCTGATCTGCATCTTCGACAATGTTTGTTCGACCTTTTGCACCAGAGACCATCCGTCGGAAGAATCAATCTGATCCTGAAGCACGGCAAGATAGTCGATGAGTGGTTTGCCGTTCTCCGAGCGCTCTTCACCCAAGGCAAGTCGCTGAGATTCCTTGTGATATTCGGCGATCACTCGTCCTACCTTGCTCAATCCCGAGGCCACGACTTCGTACGCACTGCCTTCGAAATCCACCGGCACTGCCTGTGGCAGGTAGGCCGTCTTGAGTCCGGTTGATGCGATCACATCGCCAGTGTCGGGAAGGATTTCGCCGGCGATTATCTTGAGCAAAGTTGACTTTCCTTCGCCATTTCTTCCAACGAGCGCCATCCTGGCACCGCTATCGATGGTGATATTTACCTTGTCAAGGACAGTGGTGGGGCCAAAGGCAATAGAGACGTTCTGAACGCGAATCAGGGGCATATCGGAAATGTGACTACCAGAAAGGTGCGCATCGTTCGGCGCCGTAAACAAGGTACAGGAGCATGAGTGAGGGAGTATGAAACATCGGCATCTCGCTGCCTGCTCTTGTGCAGCACGCCATCAATGGCGACGTGTTGGCCAAGTGTATCAAGACCAATGGTTAATCACAGAAACGCCGATCCAGCAGACACCCACAAACGCCAGTAAGCGGCCAGGAATCCTCAGCAGGCTATCTTCATGAGTCTGGTAGCAGAAGACACCCACAATTTTGTCAGTGCTGGTAGAGGCAGAAGCTTATATGGGTGTCTGATCTCTCTCGCGCGATCCCTCATGGAGATTACCAGCAGACCAAATGGCAGGCCGACCTCGGTCTCTGGTTTCGAATGTCCCTCACGAACTCAACTAGCTTTGCGATGTACAGATGAATCGTTACTGGCAACCGCGGGTTCATGGGTGTCCACTTGTTCTTGTGAATCCTGTGGTGCCATGTCTTGTAGCCACCAGGGCTTGGGGGCTGCTTCGAGGTCCAGGTAGAATGTGATATAGAACAAGCCAAAATCGTCCTCAGGCTTGCTTCCTGGAAAGAGCTGGAAGTTGAATTCGCTACTGGTCAGCGTAGGAATCTGGGTCCAGAGTGAAGAATTCTGACGAGGGCCGCCACCCAGGCAAATATGCACAACGTATTGATTAGATGTCGAGTATCCGATTGCGCGAAAATATGGGGAATCGAAGTGGCTGAGGAGTGTTGATTTTCCTTCGTGTCGCAGTTTGCAGGCGTAGCCGCAGATTGGTTGGGTATTCTGTAGGGTGTTGACAAGTATTCTGTTCGGAAGGACAACCACACGTTTGGCCAACGGCGTTGCGAACGCGGCCATTCTAATGAGTTCGCCAAGCTGGATCAGGTCACCGTCGGGCGCTAGCGCATGGGGTTTTGACAGTGTTCGCGCAGCGCCCGGAAGGCCCGTCTGCTTCAGGAGCAGGCTCAACCCCAGAGCAATCATCGGCGGTTTTTGATCACGCTGCTCGCTGATCGGTTGCACGTTGCGGCTTCGACGATCCTTGCCTAATCTGAATCCGTTCTGTCTGGCAAATTTGCGAATGTAACGCGTACTTCTGCCATGAACCTGCGCCTCTTCCGGTGGAAGGTAGAGCACGGGAGCATCTGACTTGTTGTAGCACGTCAGTGGGGTTCGCAGGCGTGCCTCTGCAGTTCGATTAGACGTGTTTATCAGGTCTGATAAGGGTTGAACCCAGGTGCGTTGAGAACTGGCTTCACCGACACTCTGTTCGGTGTTTTCCTGAGCCGCAATCTCATCAGCTTCAGCGGTACTCGTCATCGTTATCCACCCCGTGCGCGCGGGCTAGCAGAACGACGATAGCCGGTCTATCGAGTTCGGAGCCGCTGTCTGAACCGGCCTGTCAGGCCGTGCCTCATGCGCCAAGGGATGCGATTTTCGGGCCAGCAGTCAAGTCAATTGGCGCAAAGGGTGGTGGGAGCTTTGATCTGCACTCATGATCACCGGTGTGACTCTCCAGCGGAAATTGCGAAGAGTCGATCGTTGGATCGGATCTGTTCTACTCGACTGCGGACCATTCAGCTGCGGTATAGGTCTTGATGCTCAACGCATGGATAGCGCCGGATTTGATGTGCTCGTCGAGAATCGCATAGACGAGTTTGTGGCGTTTGACCGTTGACAAACCGTCGAAGGTATCGCTGATCACGCGAGCTTCGAACTTGCTGCCATCGCCCGTGATTTCTGCCTTGGAGCCGGCAATCGCCTTTTCTACCAAGTCACTGAAGTAGTCCATCCGCATAGTGTTCCCCTCTGTTAAGGCGCGCAGTATAGCGCGGGAAATGGGGGCAAAAAAAAGGGCCCGACAAGCGGGCCCGACTTGGGGGTGAGAACGTGACGCCAACTGTTGATTGGGACACGTGCGAAGACTTTAGTAGTCGCATTAAATTAGTCAAATAAACACATGAAATAACTGGTAATAATGTGATCGATTCGACGATTTTTTGACGATCAACCTGGGTTTTCGAAGAATACGTAAGATGTAGAGTAGTCGCTGAATTCGAAGTAGACCTTTTTTTCTTCGCTATCTACCGAACCGTTCAGGTTGGCATCCATGACACCGTAGCCGAAGCGGTAGGGCCGATCCGTGCCATCCGTCGTGCCAGCAGCCGTTGAAAGCTTGTCGATTTTCATGAAACGCTTGACCAGTTTGTCACCGGCATAGATCTCGATGATGCCGTCGGTGCCCGTCCAATTCTGTATCGATCGACCAATCTTGTTCTGAGACTCTTGAGTGCATGCTACAAGCAAAGAGACTGCGGATAGGGCGATCGCCGTGCGCAAACAAGCTTTCATGCTTTTTGGTTCCTGTTTCAGTCTTCGTGGATACTTGGTCAAGGCCTGTGTTTCTCTATCAGCAGACACCCACTTATGTTATGGCCTTCTGGTACACCCTCCAACTCCTGTCGGCCACAGATAGGGAATTTCTTGCCTGCCGAGCGAATAAGGTCGTCAATTTTGAAGGCAGAGAGAGGATAATGGGTGTCCTGAACCGATCGAATGCAATGATGATTACTGGTATGGCCGACAAACGTTACGGAATTCTTGTGCAGATGCCTGAAAATGATCCGATGAATGCACCGCATCTGTTGGGTGATCAGTGGTCCCGAACTCGTTGGTACGATACTGAAGCGGCGCGTGACGTGGCCTTCGATGACATGCTCAGACAACCAAGGAACTATCGCATCGGAGATATTCCATCAATTCGATTGAGCAAGATATCGTCTGACGATTGAGCCAGGCAATAGCCTTTCCTGCCGTTCAGCGAAAGGTTTCATCGACCTCGCGTTTAGGGTAGTCGTCGAACAGCAGTTGGACACCCGCGGTGTCAACGGTTTTTTGGGTGTCTGATCTTCTTGAGTGGCGCCTGATATGGGTGTCTGATGAGCGTGGTTCTGAGGCGAGTGCCTGAATGGATGGGCAGGAAAAGTGTCGGATACCCAGAGTGGGCATCGGTGGAAGCGTGCGTCCGGCCAGCAATTCACTCAGTGATTCGAGTCCGGGGTTGTGAGCAATGATCATCACGTGCCGAGTCTCTGCAGGGACGGTGGCCAGGACTGCCAGTAGAGTTTCAGGCTCTGACAGATAAAGGTCGTCGATCAGTTGATACTGGTCCGAGGGCGTGTCGAAGGCCTGCTTCATGTATAGCGAGGTCTCCTGGGCTCGCCTCGCCGAGCTGACCAGCATCAGGTCCGGTATGCATTGCCGTGAAACCAGGCGCCTGGCCATGACTGGTCCGTCCCTGTTGCCTCGATCGTTCAGCGGCCGGTCGAAATCGGATTGCCCCTCGTTTTTCCAGCTGGATTTCGCATGACGAACAAGCGTCACATATTGACTCATCTTCCGCCCCTGCCGATTATTGAATGCTGTTCAGGAAGAGTGTAGCCCTGAACGGGAAGCAACACCATTGCCGAAATCGCGCACTCGCGGCAAGTCAGAGGTAGATCAGTCTTCGACGATCAGTTTGCCGTCGATATTTCGCAGGTACCCCGCACCTTCGCTGGTGATGACCTTGTACCAATCGTTGACCTCGCGATCGAGCTCGAAGACAGTGCCTGGAGCAACGCGCATCATCAGTTTGGAATAGCTGGCGGGTTGCTGATAGACCCCCTTGGGATAATAGGTGCCGATCACTCTGATCTTCGGTGGGCTTACCCCGGCAGTGTGTGTTGTTCCGATATCAGACTCGTCCATTCGCTCCAGTTCGAATGTGCGGTTGATCGACACCGGCTCCACCTTGACATCGGTCGTCTCATCTTCCACATCGCGAGTTCTTTGTAGAGCCAGGGTACCGGTTGCTACATTGGCGCTGGAATTCGTATTTTTGGCCAGCTTGACCGTTTCGTCACTGAGCCTGTCTGAACCGGGGATCATGGATGATGGAATGGTCACGGAATCGCCGATCCTCAATGTGCGGGGATCGGTGATGTTGTTGTAGGCCGCGATGGCCTCCCACTGGCTGACCTTGCCGGTGTATTTGAGCGCAATGTCGCTCAGGCGGTCGCCCGGGGCGATGATATGACGGATGTCGGCTTGAGCAGCAGCCTTCTCCACGTCGCTGTCCTGCTCGAGCTGCGGTGTCGCGCATGCGGCGCTGAGGAAAACTGCCAAGCCGATTACGATGGATGAACTGGTGTTTTTGTGCATTGTATTCCAGTCGTGCATGGTTGCCCGTTTCATGCTCTCGAAAGGGGGCCGATTCGTCGAATTGAAGGCTGCGCCCGATTCCCCCGATGCCCGCATGCACAAGCCTTAATCAGAGTGTCGGCAGAAACCGCAATCTCTATTGGGGATCATCACGCAATACAGACAGGAAATGTGAAATCAGACACCCACAAAAAGATTAATACCCGACAACTGCTCACTATTCAACACCAAACTACAAAAGCGACCGCTTGTTTCCTCAGTTGGTCGTTCAACCAGAGTGCTCCGATTCACTACGATAAAAAAAACCCGGTCTTTTGCCAAGACCGGGTTTCTGATTGACTGCCTCGAAGATGGCTACATCACCTAGCGTATTGTGTGGGTCGCCACGTTACATGGCGATCATGCAAGCGAAGGTTTGCCAGGCGGCTGGCATGACATCTACTTGATGTCACGCTGATGTACATAGCCCAGGCCCTTGTCTGTCTTCACCTGATACCAGCTACCCATGGCCTTGGAAACCTGAAGGGTCGTGCCTGGCGATACGCGCATCAGCAAGCTGGATGAAAAGTCGGCTTCGTTGTAGACCGCCTTTGGGTAGTACGTGCCACTGACCATGATCTGGGCCGGGGATTGAGCATTCTTGTCAGTTGCCACCATTGCAGCAGTCGTGTCGTCCGGATTCACTGGCAGAATCGGTGCTGGTGATTTGCTCGACTTGAATGTCGCCTCAACGATCTTGATGGGTTGAGTCTCATCAAGCACGTTGCTCGACTCGTCCAGTATATTCAGGCTGGTATCGGCTGCTGGGACCGATTCGCCAATCGTGCGTTTGGCTGCCGACGCCGTGGTTATGACGGTGATTGCCAGCTCCTCTTCGCTTTTCTGGGCGTTGACAGGATCGGTGGCTTGAGTGGCCGGCAATGCCGCTTGCTGCTCAGGTACTGGCAGTGAAAGTCGAGCACTATCAGGCTCCACCTGCTCATCGGATTGAGCAGCGCCAAGCTCAGGCCTGATGAGGTTCTCCGGAACGTAGATCGTCTGGCCGGTTCTGACATAGGATGCCTGCTCGTCCGAGAAGTTGTTTTCTCCCGCGATTTGCTGCCAGTTCGTGGCGTCGCCGGTTATTCTCTTTGCGAAATCCCAGAGTGTCTCGCCAGGGTTGACCTTGAAAGGCTTGCCATTGATCTGCTGACTTGCGAGCAGGTCGGCCGTTTCGGCAACGGCCTCTCCTGCGGCGTCACTGCCAGAACCTGCCAGATCCTGAGTATCAACGTACAGATCGCTCGAAGCCTGCAGGGTGCTGCCCACATCGACCTGCATGCCGTAGTCGGGTTTCACCATGTCTGCAGGAATGATCAACTCCTGGCCAGGAAACACGGATGCGCCAGGGCCCAGATTGTTGGTGTCCGCGAGGATATGCCAGTTGTTTGCGTCTCCAGTGGTCGTCTTGGCAATGTCCCACAGTGTTTCGCTGATCGCGACTTCGTGAATCAGATCCTCTTTCTGCACCAATTCTTCGGTGAGAGGTTGTTGTGGCTGTGCGTTTGTGGGTGTCTGCTCGAGCTGGCTTGTGGGTGTCTGTTCTAGTTGCGTAGTCGAAGCCAGCTCTGTGGCCACCTGGCCTGTTTCCGGAAGAGACTGGTTCAGATTGCTCTGCGCCGAGTTTATGGGTGTCTGCTGGTTCTGGTCGGAGGGTATGGCGCTGCGTATCACGATGGGACGAACCACAGTATCGCGCGTAGTGCTGTCCGCCTCGTCGAGCAGGGTTATGTCCTCTGCGTCCATCAGCAGGCCTTCGTCCGAGACAGTTTCACCGTCATCGTCACTGAATCCGAGCAGGTAAGTGGTCTTGTTCCACACTCGGCCGCTGACATCAGCGGTGGTCCGACCCGCATTCGCGATGCCTTCACCGACTCGACTCAGGTCGTAGTCTCCGATACGAGGCGTGCTTGAACAGGCGCTCAGTGATAGGACCGCAGCTGCGATCAAGCTCTTCTTGAACAGGACGGAGGTGTTTTTGGACATGAATTCTCTCACCGGCGGACTTTCAGTTATCAGGTATATGTTCATCGCGAGCCTGATTTTCGCGTTTATTTGCAGACAGGTGTCAGCTTTACGACGAACATGACACTAATTTAAATAGTCGGTAGATCAAGTTCCGTCAATGCGATATGCCTCAATTGCAATGACTTTAGGTTTCTAACGACTTTAATTTCATATTTGTGAAGCACATCTCGTGCCGCGCAAGGGGCGTCTGGCACGCATCATGGCGTGAAACCGCCTGTACAGGCTGCGCCCATGATTATTCATGAGCTTCATGGGTGTCCCATCGTTATTCGTGAGGTTCATGGGTGTCCCATCGTTTCCGAAAGCGTCGGCTGTCATTGCAGGAAGTAGCGCGCCACACATGTTGAGTGGGTTCCCGGGTCACGTCAGAGTCTGTACTCGACGCGGCTGGCAGACGGCAGTGAGCCCGTCGGCAGTCGAAAGAAGACTCTGTTGATCTTCTCTCGCGTCGCGACGGGCAGGGGACTGGCTCGTGCTATTTCGCCCAGGTATCGCGCAATGTCACTGTGCGGTTGAAGACCGGACTGGTTGCACTGTGATCGTAGCGATCAGCAACGAAGTAGCCGATTCGTTCGAACTGGAAATGCTGTTCGGCTTCCGCCTGCTGCAAAGCAGGTTCGATCACGCAGGAGCTCAGCACGACTTCCGATTCAGGGTTGATGGCCTCTTCCAGAGAATCCGCTTTGGTTGGGTCTGGCAGCGTGAACAGAGGGTTGTAGAGTCTCACTTGCGCTGGAATGCCGTGGACAGCCGATACCCAGTGAATGACCCCCTTGACCTTGCGGCCTTCAGGCTTCTTGCCCAGAGTATCTGGGTCGTGGGTACAGCGCAGTTCCAGCACCTTGCCTGCTTCGTCCTTGATGATTTCTTCACACTTGATGACGTAGGAGCCTCGCAGCCGGACTTCCCCGCCAGGCACCAGTCGTTGATATTTTGGCGGTGGGACCTCGGCGAAATCGTCGCGATCGATGAACACCTCGCGGGTAAATGGCACCTCACGTGTTCCGGCGCTCTCGTCCTGGGGGTGGTTGGCAAAGGAGAACATCTGCTCGTGACCTTCGGGAAGGTCGGTAATCGTGACCTTGATCGGGTCCAGAACGGCCATGCGGCGTGGCGCTTCCTTGTTCAACAGGTCGCGAATACAGGTTTCAAGCACAGCCATTTCTATCCATGCATCATTCTTGGTGATGCCGATTCGTTCGCAGAAGTCACGCAATGAAGCCGCTGTGTAGCCGCGTCTGCGCATGCCGATGATCGTGGGCATACGCGGATCATCCCAGCCATGAACATGCTTGTCTTCCACCAGTTGAATGATGCGGCGCTTGCTGAGCATGGTGTATTCGAGCGACAGACGAGCAAACTCGATCTGCTGGGGATGGCAAGGGGTTTTCAATTGATCCAGAACCCAGTCGTACAAGGGACGGTGATCCTCGAATTCAAGCGTGCAAAGCGAATGGGTGATGCCTTCAATGGCATCCGATACGCAATGGGTGTAGTCATACATCGGATAGATCGACCACTTGTCGCCCGTTCGCACGTGGTGAACCTTGCGGATGCGATAAAGAGTCGGGTCACGCATGTTGATATTGCCTGAGGCCATATCGATTTTCGCGCGCAGAATATGCTCGCCGTCGTTGAACTCACCGTCCTTCATGCGCTGGAACAGGTCGAGATTCTCCTCGATGCTGCGGTCGCGGTAAGGGCTGGGTGTGCCGGGTTCGGTCAGGCTACCGCGCATCTCGCGTACTTCTTCGGCAGTGCTGCTGTCTACGTAGGCCTTGTCCTGACGAATCAGTTCGCGGGCGAATTCATACAGATCGTCGAAGTAGTCCGAAGCATGGCGCAGCTCGCTCCATTCGAATCCCAGCCAGCTGACATCGTCCTTGATGGCGTTGACGTATTCTTCGCTCTCTCGTTCCGGGTTGGTATCGTCGAAACGCAGGTTGCATCGTCCCTTGTAACGCCCGGCAGTGCCAAAGTTCAGGCAGATCGATTTCGCGTGGCCAATGTGAAGATAGCCATTGGGTTCCGGCGGAAAGCGCGTGACTACCTGCCCATCGTTCTTGCCGGCTGCGACGTCTTTGTCAACGATGTTGCGAATGAAATTACTGGCTTCTACGGGCTCGGATTTGGACATGTTTACAGGGCAGGGAAAGCGATTTCGACTGAGGTGCGCAAGTATAGCCTTCAGAGGCTGTCGTTGATTCGTTTTCACTGATGACGGCCATGTGATGCCTGTCTTGAGGCATTGGGCGTGCTGGGTGAGGGACGGTTTGTGGGTGTCTCGTCTTCAGGGCGGCGTCCCGTGGATCGATATGGATGTCTGATTCCGGCTTGTGTAGTTCCGAAGAGCGCGGATATGGGTGTCTGATCTCGGGCCCGTGTGGATGCGCACAGCGCGGTTTTGGGTGTCTGATCTCGGGCTTGCGTGGGTACGCATAGTGCCAATATGGGTGTCTGATAGTGAGGAGCTTCCATGCGGCGTTGCTACAATGGCGTTCATGGGTGTCCCGTTGTGTGTGGGGGACATGGAGCGTGTTTGCAGTGATTGGAGGCGAAGGTATGGCGGTTGTCGGGTGGGGCAGTGCGAATGCGCAACGATCGAGAGACGGTGCATGATTGCTTACAAGGTCAGTATTTCCGATGCCGCGGCTCATCTGATCGATGTGGAGCTGCAGATCGACACACCGGATCCCGGTGGTCAGGTGCTGAGATTGCCCAACTGGATACCGGGCAGTTACATGATTCGCGATTTTTCGAGAAACATCGTACAGATTGCGGCCCTCAGCCAATCCGGGCCTGTGGCGCTGGTGAAACTGGACAAGTCCACCTGGCAAGCACCGGCTGGCCTCACGCAATTGACGATTCATTACCGTGTCTATGCCTGGGACCTGTCCGTTCGTTCGGCCCACGTCGACAGGACTCACGCGTTCTTCAATGGCACCAGCGTCTTTCTGGCAGTCTCGGGCCAAGAGGAAGACACCCACGAAGTCCAATTCGACCGTCCTGCACACGACACTGAAGAGACATTCGAGCTGGCCACCACATTGCCTTCCGTGCATATCGATGCGGCAGGTTTCGGTCGATATGTGGCTGGCAACCATGACGAATTGATTGACCATCCCGTAGAGCAAGGTGCCTTCAAGCGGTTGCACTTCGAAGCTGCCGGCGTGCCTCACGAAATCATATTGACAGGTGCGTGTCATTTCGATGAACAGCGAGTAATCGATGATCTGACGCGTATCTGTGAATACGAGATCGATTTCTTCGGGCGGCCTGCCCCGGTGGAGCGGTATCTGTTCCTGGTGATGGTGGTCGATGCAGGCTATGGCGGATTGGAACATCGCTCGTCTACAGCATTGATGATTACTCGTGAGAACCTGCCTGTCGTTGGTGACGACAAGGTCAGCGATGCCTATCTGAATTTTCTCGGACTCTGCAGTCACGAGTATTTCCACACCTGGAACGTCAAGCGCATCAAGCCTGCGCGTTTCATTCCCTTCGATCTGAGAGCCGAGTCCTACACGCAGCTGTTGTGGTTCTTCGAAGGCATGACCTCTTATTACGATGACCTGATTCTGGTCCGTTCCGGTCTGATCGATCACAAGCAGTACTTGTCTGTACTGGCCAAGACGCTGACACGTGTTCAGCGTGGGGCTGGCCGTCTGACTCAGACCGTGACCGAGTCCAGTTTCGATGCCTGGCACAAGTTCTACAAGCAGGACGAGAATGCACCCAACGCCATCGTCAGCTATTACGCGAAAGGGGCTCTGGTCGCTCTGTGTCTTGATGCCCTGTTGCGTGATTCTTCTGATAACTCGAAGACATTGGACACCCTCATGAGACTGATGTGGTCACGCTGGCAGGAAACAGGTCGTGGTCTTGAAGAGGATGAGCCTCAACAGTTGGCGGCGACACTGGTGGATTCGGACCTGTCGCAGTTCTTTGATCTGGCGCTGTACTCCACGCAGGAACTTCCAGTGGAAGAGTCTCTGAGTTCACTGGGTGTCTCATTGCAGTGGCGAGCGAGAGCGTCGAGCGCGGATGCCGGAGGTGTTGTCGAGAGTTCGGGCGACGAGATAGAGCAATCGGCGAAGATCACTCCCTGGCTGGGAGCAACTGTGACTGATGCGCCGGGCGGCGTGCGTGTTGCCCAGGTAATGAGCGGTGGGCCTGCGCAAAGAGCCGGACTGGCCGGTGGTGACCTGTTGATTGCCATGAACAATTTGTCGGTGAGCGCGAATGAAGTCGAAAAGCATCTGGCTCGGCATGCCGATATGGTCGAGATCGATGTACATTTTTTCAGGCTCGGCCAGTTGTACCAGAGTGCCTTGCCTGTTGAATTGCCGCCGAAGGACACTGCTGATCTGCACATTGCAGATCAGGCCTTGCTGGAAGCCTGGTTGAGTGATCCACGGTTGCCGGTATGAGTCGCCTGATTCGTTCGATGGGCGACTTGTCAGGGTGGTTTCCGGCTGGTGACTCTGCATGAGTGATGATCAGTCACGGGTACCAGCGTTGCCGAATGCTGATCTGATTCAGAGGCACATCAGGACTCTGTGTCATTCGGAGGTACAGATTCACGCCTTCGAGCAACTCGGGTCGACCAGTGTCTGGCTGAGAGAGCATGCGGCAGAGCTGGAGCAGAATCATGGGCCGGTGAATCATCTGTGCATTACCGACTGGCAGAGTGCAGGGGTGGGACGTCGAGGCAAGAGCTGGCAGGCCCGGCCGGGAAACCTGATGTTCTCGCTGCTGTCCTTTTCAGACAAGCCTGCGCGCGACCTGATCGGTTTGAGCCTGGTCACCGGTATCGCAGTGGCCGAAGGCCTGCAAGATATCGCGAACATGCCTGTCCAGTTGAAATGGCCCAATGACCTCATCCTGACAGATACGAAGTTGGGCGGATTGATTACCGAGCTGGCTGCGGGGCCTCTGCAGTCAGGCAAGCGATGCACTCGTTTGCTGACAGGCATTGGAATCAACCTCTTGCATGATGAGAGGGTGATCGATCTGAGCATCGGTGCGACGTCTCTGGAGGCTGTGGGTGTCCGGTGTTCGCGGGTAGATCGCGATGCCATTGCAGGCAGACTGGTTGCCGGCGTCCTTGCGGCACATCAGCGTTTCGAAGAGGCCGGATGGTCGGTGTTTGCAGAGCGCTGGGCCGCTCTGGATTGGCTCCATGACAAGGAAGTGTTGATTCATCGAGATAAATCGACGGAACAAGCGGTGGCGCGTGGAGTCAACGAACAGGGCGCTCTGCTTGTGGAGCGTGCCGGTGAAATCACCCCTGTCTATAGTGGCAACGTATCCATAAGGCCCTCCGCATGAGAATTCTGGTAGATATTGGTAACTCTCGCTGCAAATCAGCGATGGAAGATGAAGATGGGCTGCATCCCTTCGAGACGTTTGCCTGGAAGGATGTATTCCTGAACGAAGTGCTGGATGAAATCTGGCTGAAGGCTCTGGGCAACAAATGCCCTCGGAGCGTCCATGTCTCCAATGTGGCAGGTGAGCGTCTTCTGCCCAATATGTCGGCCTGGTGCTGCAAGAATTTCGGGGTGAAGCCCGTGGCCATCCAGTCGACTGCCGAGTTTCAGGGGCTCAGGAATGCCTATCCCGAGCCGGAGACCTTCGGGGTGGACAGGTGGGCTGCGATGATCGGCGCGCGGTCACTCTACAGTGGTGGTCTGTGCGTCATCGACTCGGGTACCGCCACCACCGTGGATCTTATCGATGCGGAAGGTCAGCACTTGGGTGGGGCAATTCTGCCGGGTATCTACACCATGCGCCGATCCCTGGGCAAGTACACGTCGGCCTTGTTTGCCGCTGATGGGGATATCAGCCCGTTTTCCGACAACACCGCCGGCGCCATCGCCGGAGGTACAGGGTTTGCCTCGATCGGCGCCATGGAACGCCTTGTCTTCGAAGCCTCCGAGCGCGTGGGACCGATGACAACCGTGGTCACGGGCGGGGAGTCTGCAATTCTGGAGTCGTTCATGCGCCACCCTGTCAAGCGAGACCCAATGCTGGTACTCAAGGGAGTCTCTGTCATGGGCGGCCAACTCAGCGCCGACGAACTCGGCCTCGCCTCCTGCTGCGACAACGTCCTGTTCAACTAGATCTCCGGCAGACACCCATATCCTTTCAGGTGGCGTAGTCAGCAGAGCCGTAGTCAGCAGACACCCAGAAACTCCTGAACATGCCGGTAGGCATGACAACAGACACCCACTTCAAGCGGGAGGCGGCTAGAAAGAGTTTCTAAATTGTTCCCCGAGAGGTATCGTGCCTGACGTGCCTGACGTGCCTGACGTGCCTGACGTGCCTGACGTGCCTGACGTGCCTGACGTGCCTGACGAGGGATGAGAATCTGACGTACTTGGGTTAGTCGACAGAAAGCCCACTGAAGCGCGAATAACACCTGTTCCTTCCGTCGTATGAAAAAAACTTCAAATCAGGCCATTCGTGCGTTGCCAAATCGATTGGAAATGCATAGACTTGTCGTCTTGATGAGGAGCGGCTGTTTTTCGCTGCAAACATCTGGCGTCTCATGTGCCATGAATGTGTACATGCATTGACACAGTGCCGGTATAGCTCAGTTGGTAGAGCAACTGATTTGTAATCAGTAGGTCCCGAGTTCGACTCTTGGTGCCGGCACCATTTTCAAATGATCCGCCTGTCAGGTTCAATCGCCAGGCGTTCCGATCACGGCCGACAGCAGTTCAAACCAGCTGTTGGGTCGCCAGGAATTTTTGTTCTCCCCGCGCGAATACACCTCTCTTCAGTTTGCCTCTTTCCAGTCCGAGCGGCTCTCTGGCAGATCAATCCTTCACGCGATCCATCTGCGGAAGAAACGAGAAGCCCGGTAAGTCGACAAGGTCTTCTGCACGGCTGGGGCGGCTGATCAGATAGCCTTGAACTTCAGCGCATCCGAGTTGCTGCACGATCTCGAGTTGGGCCTGATTTTCAACACCTTCGGCAAGGGTCTGTTTTCCAAGGTGAACTCCCAGATCGACAATGGCGCGGATAATGGGACGAGTCTCAGGTTCGGTATCAATACCGGATATGAAAGAGCGATCGATCTTCAGTTTGTCGACTGGAAAGCTGCGCAAATACTGCAATGACGAGAAACCGGTTCCAAAATCGTCAATGGCTATGCTCACACCTCGCAGCTTCAGCTCGTGCAGCAGTGCCTGAGTGGCTATGACATCTTCCATGATCACCGATTCGGTAATTTCCAGTACCAGTCTGTTCGCTGGAAGATTGCTTGCGGCCAAAGCCGTGTTGACATCGTCAAGCAGGTCTGCGCCGCTGATCTGAACACTGGATACGTTGACTGCCACGGTGATGTTGTCAGGCCATTTGCTCGCCTCGATGCAGGCTTGCTGAAGTATCCAGCGACCAATGGGTATGACAAGTCCGGTGGCCTCGGCAAGCGGGATGAATTCATCAGGATGAATCAGGCCTCGAGACGGGTGGTTCCAGCGTACCAAGGCTTCCACTCCGCACAGCTGCAATGTGGATGCGTTGACTTGCGTCTGGTAGTAAAGCTCGAACTCTTCGTTTTTCAGTGCGTTGCCAAGCTCAGCCTTGAATGCCTGTTGCTCCTGCATTCTGTCATCGAGTTCCTGGTCGAACAGCTGAAGGAGATTTCCACCTCTGGATTTCGCTTCGTAAAGTGCCATGTCTGCGTTTTTCAGTAGACCTTCGACAGTTGTACATCCTGAAGAACTGCACGCTATGCCAATACTGACTCCAATCTGTATCTG
>ENA-ORXC01001023-ORXC01001023.1-marine-metagenome-genome-assembly--contig:-NODE-1023-length-17595-cov-62.392111_pt1 | contig 17595 bp, 12 predicted proteins | sample MGYA00237865_ERZ511478 | MGnify/ENA metagenome assembly ERZ511478 | reverse complement strand
AGTCTTACTGCGACTCACGATGGAACTACAACAAACAATGCATTTATAGGAGCAGGCACAACGGGAACTATAGATTTTGATCTCGGCACCGAAAGAACAATAACTGGTTTTTCTTTTTGGAACCTTAACGGCGGTGGTCCAGGTGCGAATGGCTCTTCAGGAATTCAAGATGTAAGCATTTCTTATTCGGTAGATGGGACAACCTTTGTTCCGGTTGATGGAGCGCCGGCAGTTTTCGCGCAAGCGTTATCATCACAAGATGTAGCTCCAGAGACATTTAGCTTTACACAAATAGCAGCTACTGTTATACGCTTTGAAGTATTAAGTAATTATGGTGATAGCAATACTGGATTTGCAGAAATTGCTTTTGCAGACACAACGGTAGGTTGTGGTGCAGCAATTGTATATGAAGGTCCTTTTACAAATGTAGATTGTCTAGGTGGTGGAGAGCTTGTACAGACGGCAGGTTTTGCTAGTGGTAGTATTTTTCCACTAGGTACAACCACAAATACCTTTGAGGTAACTGATACAAATGGCACCACTCTGAGCTGTTCTTTTGATATTACGGTGATAGATGATGTAGCGCCAAGAGCAGTGTGTCAAGATATCACGATACAACTTGATGAAACAGGCTCTGCAACTATAGAGGCGGCAGATGTAGATGGAGGTAGTACAGATAATTGTGGTGATGTGAGCATTGCTATAGACATAGATAAATTTGGCTGTGAGAATGTAGGAGAGAATATAGTTACCCTAACCGTTACAGACAGTAATGGATTAATTTCTACTTGTGAAGCAATTGTGACTATTGAAAATCCTAATATACCTGTTGCAGTTTGTCAAAACATCACACTAGAACTTGATGCTACCGGTGTAGGCACACTAGACCCTGCCTTACTAGATGGAGGAAGTACTTTTGTATGTGGACCACTTACCTATGAAGCAGATATCACAGAATTCACCTGTGAGAATCTAGGCGAAAACTCTGTTGTACTTACAGTGACAGATCCTCAAGGCAATACCTCAACGTGTGAGGCTATTGTAACTGTAGTTAATAATGAGCCAGTAACCATTACGTGCCCAGAAGACCTCATTCTAAACTTATCTGAAGTACTAGAACCTGTCACCATAAGTAGTACAACAACGAGCTTTAGTCCTGCATTTGGTAGTGATATAGCAAATGCTACAAACGGAACGGGATTAAGTACCACAACTAGTACTACAGCAAACCACGAGGCTACCACGCCTAGTAATTCTTTTATAGGCGCAGGAACTTCTGGTACAATTGATTTTAACCTGGGAGGAGAGACTCTTATAAGTGGCTTCTCTTTCTGGAATCAAAATGGTGGTGGTCCTGGTGCAAATGGCACTTCTGGTATACAAGAGGTAACAATGCTCTACTCTACAGATGGCACAACATTTACTGCTATCCCGGGTGCTCCTACTACGTTTGCTCAAGTAACGACAAGTGAGTCATCTGCGCCAGAGCTATTTACTTTTGATCAAATTGCTGCTACCGTGATTCGTATGGAGGTGATGAGCAATTATGGAGATGGTAATACCGCTTTCGCGGAAATAGTCTTTGCCGATACTCCGTCAGGTTGTGGGGCAATAGTCACTTACGAAGGACCATTTACAAATGCGCTTTGTGCTGGAGGTGGTGAACTTGTACAAACCGAAGGTTTTGCAAGTGGAAGCCCGTTCCCGTTAGGAACAACCACAAATACTTTTGAAGTTACAGACGGTGCCGGTAACGTACAAACGTGCTCTTTTGACATCACCATTATAGATGATGTAGCACCAAGAGCTGTTTGCCAAGCGATTACTATAGAAATAGGTGAAGATGGTACGGCCAGCATTACACCAGAAGATATAGATGGAGGCAGTACAGATAACTGTGGTGATATTACATTATCAATAGATACAGATACTTTTACTTGCGATAATGTAGGAGAAAATACAGTGACACTTACCGTTACTGATAGTAATGGTCTTACCGCTACTTGTGAGGCTATCGTTACTGTCATAAGTGACAGTCCTCCTACTGCTGTATGTATGGACCTTACCGTACAACTAGATGAAGACGGAATGGCAATCATCACCCCAGAACAAGTAGATGGAGGTAGCTTCTCAAACTGTGGCACTTTTGAGCTTACACTAGACCAAGACACCTTTACTTGTGAGCAACTAGGTGAAAATATAGTAATACTTACTGCGACGAGTCCTAGTGGCGAGTTAACGACTTGTGAAGCTATTGTGACTGTAGAGAATACTCAACCGCTTAATATTGAGTGTCCAGAAGATATTGTACTTAATCTTTCTGAGGTATTGATGCCTGTAGAAGTTTCTAATGGTACGACATCATTTAGTCCTGCATTTGGAAGTGAGCTTGCAAATGCTTTTAATGGCACTGGTCTTGAGATGTCTCCTAGCTTAATGGCAAATCACGAAGCCTCGACGCCTAGTAATGCTTTTATAGGTACTGGATCGAGCGGTAGTATAGATTTTGATCTTGGACAAGAAACCATTATAAATGGATTCTCTCTATGGAATTTAAACGGTGGAGGTCCTGGAGCAGAAGGGTCTTCTGGTATTCAAGATGTTACTATACTCTACTCGTTAGATAACGTGACATATACAGTACTTCCTGAAGCGCCTACAGTATTTGCTCAGGTTACTACTTCAGAACCTGTAGGTCCAGAGGTATTTACATTTACTCAGGTGGCCGCTCGCTACATACGCTTTGATATACAAAGCAATTATGGAGATGGTAATACAGGAATAGCAGAGGTCGCTTTTGCAGATGTAACAGATGGATGTGGCGCTATTGTAAACTACGATGGTCCTTTTGAAAATCTTGATTGTCTAGGTGGCGGTACTTTAGAACAAACAGCTGGTTTTGAAAGTGGTAGTCCGTTCCCGCTAGGCACCACTACAAATACATTTATAGCAACTGACACTAATGGTAATGAGGTTACTTGCTCATTTACAATCACTCTTATAGATGATGTAGCACCAAGAGCTGTTTGCACACCTATAACTGTCGTGCTTGATGAAAATGGTATCGCAACTATTACCGCAGATGATATTGACAATGGAAGTTCTGATAACTGTGGTGATATTACTACCGCTATAGACATTGATTCATTTACTTGTGAGCAACTAGGGGAAAACACAGTAGTACTTACCGTAACAGATGCAAATGGAAATAGCTCGACTTGTGAAACTATTGTCACTGTCGAAACCAACATAGCACCTACAGCTGTATGTCAAAACATTATAGTAGAACTAGATGAAGAAGGAATGATTACCGTAGACCCAGTACTAGTAGATGGAGGCAGTACTGCTGTTTGTGGCGAACTAACTTATGAACTAGATGTGTTTGAGTTTACTTGTGATAACCTAGGTGAAAACACTGTTATTCTAACAGTAACAGATGAGCAAGGTCTCACTGCTACTTGTGAAGCAGTGATAACAGTAGTTAATAACCAACCGATAGAAATTACCTGTCCAGAAGATTTGGTTATTAATCTATCTGAAATTTCTAACCCTATCGTACCTACGGGAGCTACTACAACATATAATAGCGCCTTTGGTAGTACGCTTTCAAATGCAATAGACGGAACAGGCCTAAACACCTCTCCTAGCCTTACTACAGATCACGCTCCTTCTACTCCAGAAAATTCTTGGATAGGAGAAGGAAGTACTGGCACAATTGATTTTGATTTAGGAGCAGAAACAACCGTGAGCGGATTCTCTTTCTGGAATCAAAATGGTGGTGGTCCGGGACCAGATGGAACTTCAGGTATAAGAGATGTTTTGATTTCTTATAGTATAGATGGTAGTACGTATATAGATGTAGAGGGAGCGCCTACAGTTTTCGCGCAAGCGGAAGAAAACGCACCGAGCGCACCAGAGATATTTACATTCACCCCTATTACGGCAACTACAATCCGTATGGAAGTACTATCTAATTATGGAGATGGAAATACAGGTTTTGCAGAAATTGTATTTTCTGATGCGGCATCGGGTTGTGGGGCAATTATTTCTTACGAAGGACCATTTACAAATGAGAACTGTGTTGGCGGTGGTACTGTTACACAAACTGCTGGTTTTGCAAGCGGTAACCCATTCCCCGTAGGCACCACTACTAACACCTTTACTGTAGAAGATGGTAATGGTAACCTAGATACTTGTTCTTTTACAATCACAATTATAGATGATCTAGCACCTAGAATGTTTTGTCAAAATATTGAGATAGCACTAGATGAAAATGGAATGGCAACCATAACTCCAGAAGATATTGATGGTGGCACAAGTGATAATTGTACACCAGTAACTTTAAGTATAGATATTGATTCATTTACGTGTGAGAATCTAGGAGAAAACGTAGTGACCCTTACCGCTACAGATGAGAATGGAAATATAGCAAGTTGCGAGGCTATTGTAACGGTTACAAGTAGTGTTATACCGCAAATCACTTGTCAAGATATCACTGTTGAGCTTGATGAGAATGGGTTGGTTACCATTATACCAGAAGATGTACTTGCAGATACATCTTCTACTTGCCTTATAGATAATTTAGAATTAGATATATCAGAATTTGGCTGTGCAAACACCGGTCCAAATGTGGTAATAGTTACTGCTACAGATAATGCTGGTAATACGGCTACTTGTGAAGCGATTGTGACAGTAATAGATGTTACTGCACCCACACCAGAATGTATGGATGCAACCATCTCACTAGATGAAAATGGTATCGCAATTCTTACTCCAGAAGATGTAATAGGTAACCTGGTACCTGTACAAGGTATTCCTTTTACTGGTGACGGAGTGCCAGAAAGTATCCCGATGACAGGCACAGGAGGTACAAATTGTGCCGGAGGACCTACCACATCTACAGCAGCAGTAGATCTTGAGGGCACTATAGGTGACGCCTATCGCATTGCTACGGTCATTGTAGATCTGGATCACTCTTTTGTAGGTGACCTAGACTTAACCCTTACATCACCACAAGGTACAGAACTTGTACTCTCTGCAGGTAATGGCGGAAATGCACAGGGTTATGAAAATGCAACCTTTGATGATGATGGAGAAGACATCACAATGGCAACAGGTCTTGTAAACGGAATTTATTCTCCAGAAGGAGGAACCTTTGCAGATACTTTTGCTGGTGAGCAAATAAATGGAAACTGGAGTCTATCTGTTTGTGATAATACACAAGGTGACGTTGGTCAACTATTGAGATTTGAGATAAGCTTTGCAGATCCAGATGACGATCTTCTAGGAGTTCCTGATAACTGTACGCCTACTTCAGATATTGAGTTTGACGTAGACACTTTTGATTGTTCTAATCTAGGCGAGAATGTTGTAAATATTACCGTTACAGATGCAAAAGGTAATGTAGCCACTTGTACAGTAAATGTCACTGTAGTAGATGAGGCTCCACCTACGGCAATCTGTCAAAGCATTGTTGTTATACTTGATGAAGATACTGGTACAGCTAGTATAACACCAGATATGATAGACAATGGTAGTACAGACAACTGTGGTGGAGAGGTAACACTCAGCCTAGACATAACAGAATTTGGTTGTGCAGATGTGGGAGAAAATATCGTGACGCTCACCGTTACAGATCAAAACGGAAACACTGCCACTTGTGAAGCGACTGTTCTTGTAGATGCAGATGATTTTGGACTCATCTCTTGTCAAGAAGATTTTACCGTAGAGGCAGATCTCTTTGACCTTTATGAGATAGAAAACTACATAGAATCACTTACAGATAACTGTGGTGGTGGCACCTTTACAAACGTCTCTCAACAACCTGTTGCTGGCACGATCATAGATGCTCCTCAAGAGGTTCCGGTAACGCTTACAGGTTTTGATGAAGATGGAAATATGGTTACCTGTGAGTTTACAATCACAGTGACTAACAACCCGCTAAGTGTAGATGATTTAAGCTTACGCGAAAGCGACATCATACTCTTCCCTAACCCTACGCGAGGAGACATTACTCTCAAGAACTTGAGTAATACTCCACTAGATTATATGGTTATAACAGATATAAGAGGTCGTATTGTTGAGCGTATAGAGTTATCTAGTAGCGGTATTAACACAAACATATCACTCAGATATTATGAAGCTGGAGTATATTTTATGCACATAACGGCAGGGCAAACACAACTTGTAAAAAGAGTTGTAAAAAAATAACAACTAACCAATCTCCCTGCTTTAGGCCTCATTTTTAAAAAGAAGATGGGGCCTTTTTTTTGTCAATTTGTATCTTCACAGCACAATCCAACCATCATATGAAAAAAGTTATCGTACTCATCGCCATCTCTATTCTTAGTTTAAGTTGTGGAGAGCACAAAGACAATCCAGATAATACAGACTTTACAACCCTCTTTGAAAAAAGCGGTGGTACAGAAACACCTACTTATGATGAGGTGATCACATTTTATCAAGATCTTGACAAGGCATACAGATCTATAAAAACCTACGAAGTAGGAATGACAGATGCAGGTAAGCCCCTCACGCTAGTCACCTTTAATCCTAATCGTAGTTTTGATAGTGAGTTTTCTGATGATATAGATGTGCGCCGTATTCTCATAAATAATGGCATTCACCCGGGAGAGTCAGACGGGATAGATGCAACAATGATGCTTATGCGTGACCTTGCACAAGGCAAGATAGAAGCACCAGAAGATACTTGGGTAAGTGCCATCGCCATATACAATATAGGAGGTGCTCTTAATCGTAACAGTACATCACGTACAAATCAAAATGGGCCAAAAGAATATGGTTTTAGAGGTAATGCAAGAAACTACGACCTCAACCGCGATTTTATAAAGCGAGATACAAAAAACGCACAAGCCTTTGCAGAAATCTATCATATGATATCTCCAGACGTTTTTATAGACAATCACGTGAGTAATGGCGCAGACTATCAGTACACCCTTACCCATCTTTTTACACAACACAATAAGCTAGGCGGTGTTTTAGGTAACTACGTGCACGACACCTTCCAGCCTATGCTTGAGGAGGATCTTAAGAGTAAAGACTGGGAAATCACTCCTTATGTAAACGTTTTTAATAGCGTTCCAGAAAAAGGTTTTAGCCAGTTTATGGACTACCCACGTTACTCAACAGGCTTTACATCACTATGGAACACCATAGGCCTTATGGTAGAGACACATATGCTCAAGCCTTATAAACCACGTGTAGAAGGTACATATGAGTTAATGAAAAGTGTATTAAAACTCACTGCTCAAAACGGAGATCAGATTAAAAAAATACGTGCAGAGGCTTTTAACGCTTTCGCGAAAGCGGAAACTTACCCCGTACAATTTGCTCTAGACACAACAAAAACCACAACCTTAGAATTTTTAGGCTACGAGGGAGAAATGATACCAAGTAAAATCACAGGAAAAGAACGCCTCAAATATGATAAAACAAAGCCTTTTACCAAGGAAGTAACCTACTACGATTACTTTAAACCTACTAAGGAAATACGTGTACCTAAGGCATATGTGATACCTAGAGGGTACCGGGACATTGCTCTTATTCTCAAAGACAACAACATTAAGTTCGAACAGCTTAAAAAAGATACTACGTTTACGGGAGAAGTATATCACATAGATACCTATGACACTCGCAAGAGTGCTTACGAGGGTCATTATTTACACTACAACACAGCTGTAAAAACTACCAGCCAAGAAGTAACTGTGGCAAAAGGCGGCTATCTCGTGCCTACAGATCAAGATGGAATACGCTACTTGCTAGAAACCCTCGAGCCAGAGGCAACAGACAGTTTCTTTAACTGGAACTTTTTTGACACCATATTGCAACAAAAGGAAGGATTCTCACCATATGTGTGGGAAGACAAAGCACTCGAAGTCCTTAAACGCAACCCACAATTACAAATTGAATTTAACCTCAAAAAATCACTAGAACCTCAATTTGCCGAAAACTGGTATGCCCAGCTAGACTGGCTTCATAAAAAATCACCTAACTATGAGAAAGCACACCTACGCTACCCTATCGTTAGGATGCTTAACTAGATATGTACTCGGGAAGATGAGCTTGATATTTTCGTAAGATTTATCAAGCGCTTTTTGTGCTTTTTCAAAGTTGAGCCACTTTGCTTTTTTTATACCCTCTTTAGTTTGTGGCACAAGAGCCTCTGTAGAGCTTGTATGCATCTCATACCAGAAAGTCTCTTTAAGTCTAAATTTACCGTTGCGTTTAAAAACGTGATAAGTAATCTCAAGCGGTCTCTTAATAGTAAGTCCTTTTACACCGGTCTCCTCCTCTACTTCTCTCAGAGCGCATTCTTCTATGCCCTCTTTCTTTTCTATCTTTCCTTTAGGGAGGTCCCACCTGCCGTTGCGGTGTATAAAAAGAATTTCCTTTTTGTCATTATAAACAAGACCACCACCAGCTATCACGAGCTTAAGCTTCTTGCGTAAATGTTTAAGAAGTTTTTCTTCTTTAGGGTGATATAGATTGATGTATAGCTGTTCTCCATCATACAGTTTTTTGATTAATTTTTTAATCTTAACCGTCTTAATCGGAATCGTCTTATACTGTTTACCTATTACCTTTTCGGTAGATAGAATAATAGGAATATCATTGACAAAAACTTTATACATTTGCAATATGATTTTAGACAAAGAAACGGCAAAAAAAACTGCCGAATTGCTTTTGCAAATTAATGCAATAAAACTACAACCGCAAACTCCTTTTACGTGGGCTTCTGGTTGGAAATCTCCCATTTATTGCGATAACCGTATCACACTGTCGTACCCAGCAATACGTAACTACATACATCAAGAGATGGCAAAACAAGTAGAGTCTATCTACGGTAAGCCAGATGCGATAGTAGGCGTTGCTACGGGAGCGATAGGTATTGGTATGCTTGTTGCAGATTATCTTAATGTACCTTTTGCTTATGTGCGCCCTGAACCAAAAAAGCACGGACGTAAAAATCAAATAGAAGGTCACCTAGAGCCTAACAGTAATGTAGTGGTGATAGAAGATCTTATAAGCACTGGTAAGAGTAGCCTTATGGCAGTAGAAGCTCTTAAAAATTCTGATATGAATGTAAAAGGGATGCTAGCCATCTTTACTTATGGGTTTGACACAGCCGCTACAAATTTTGAAGAAGCTGGCGTAGCACTTAATACATTAAGTGATTACTCGCACCTATTATTACAAGCTCGCGATACAAACTTCATAACAGAAGCGCAGCAAGAAACCTTAGAAAACTGGCGTAAAGACCCAGCAAACTGGGGATAATTATACAAATTAAAAAAAGCTAAATGAACTTAGAGAGCCCAGTAAAAACTTTAGATAAATCTCAAGAAGAGGTATACAACTTCTTGATGAACATTGAGAATTTTGAAAAATTAATGCCAGAAAACACCAAATTTGAAAAAATAAGCGATACCCGTTTCTTATTTGGTCTTAAAGGAATGCCAGAGATTGTATTAGATCTTAAAGAAGGTATACCACACAGTAAAGTAGTACTAGGTGCTGCAAGTGACAAAATTCCTTTTGAGCTCACAGCAGATATTAAAGAACTAGAAGCCTCAAAAACAGAAGTGCAACTCCTTTTTCAAGGTGAGTTTAATGCAATGATGGCAATGATGGTAAAAGGACCTATCACAAAATTTATAGGTACACTTTCAGAAAATATGGATGTTATTGCATAAAGCAGTTTAAATTCAATATTTCGTAAAAATCAAAGAAGTCCTACAATCTTGAGCAATCTAGATGGTAGGACTTTTTTATATGCTTATTTTTACGTGATAAAATTTACCCAAAATGGCAGATATTAAGAAGCTAGAAGCATTTGTAACACAAGTGCGCAGAGACATTGTACGACAAGTACACAAAGTAAGTTCAGGTCACCCTGGAGGATCCTTAGGATGTGCAGAATTTATTTCGGTTCTCTATCAAGAACTAATGGAACGTAAAGAAGGATTTGATATGGATGGTATAGAAGAAGATCTCTTCTTCTTATCTAACGGTCACATCTCTCCAGTTTTTTATAGCGTACTAGCTCGTTCTGGATATTTTCCGGTAGAAGAACTTAACACCTTTAGACTATTAGACTCTCGTCTACAAGGTCACCCTACTACACACGAAGGACTACCTGGTATACGTATAGCCTCTGGATCTTTAGGTCAAGGACTAAGCGTTGCCGTAGGTGCCGCTCAAGCAAAAAAGCTCAATAACGATAACCATACCATCTATGCACTTATGGGTGATGGTGAGTTACAAGAAGGACAAAACTGGGAAGCCATTATGTATGCCTCTGCAAAAAAGGTGGACAACCTTATTGCAACTGTAGACCTCAATGGCCAGCAAATAGACGGTAGCACAGACCACGTATTAAATATGGGAAGTGTGCGTGCGAAGTTTGAAGCCTTTGGGTGGATTGTTTTAGATATAGAAAAAGGAAATGACATTCAGGCCATTGTATCGGGAATGAACGAGGCAAAAGCCGCGTCTGGTCAAGGTAAACCTGTCTGTGTGTTATTACACACAGTTATGGGTAACGGTGTAGACTTTATGATGGGCACTCACGCCTGGCACGGTAAAGCTCCTAATGATGAGCAACTCGCTAGTGCACTAGAGCAAAATCCAGAAACTCTAGGCGATTACTAAACCTTTTCTTATTACGCTTTCGCGAAAGCGTACCAAAAACTTTTACAATGAAAACATACGAAAATACAGGCAGTAAAGACACAAGATCAGGTTTTGGCGCAGGAATGACAGAACTAGGTAGAACAAACCCAAACGTGGTTTCTCTTTGTGCAGACCTTATAGGATCTTTAAAAATCCAAACCTTCATAGATGAAAATCCTGAGCGTTTCTTCCAGATAGGAATCGCAGAGGCAAATATGATGGGTATCGCCGCAGGCCTTACCATAGGAGGTAAAATACCTTTTACAGGTACTTTTGCAAACTTCTCTACAGGTCGTGTTTATGACCAGATAAGACAGTCTATAGCCTACTCTGGTAAAAATGTAAAGATTTGTGCATCTCACGCGGGTCTTACGCTAGGTGAAGATGGTGCAACACACCAAATACTAGAAGACATAGGTCTTATGAAAATGTTACCAGGTATGACAGTAATAAACACCTGTGACTATAACCAGACCAAAGCCGCTACAATAGCCCTTGCAGACCACGTAGGTCCGGTTTATTTACGTTTTGGCCGTCCGGTAGTACCTAATTTTACTCCAGCAGATCAAACATTTGAAATAGGTAAAGCCGTACAATTACAAGAAGGTAATGATGTGACAATTGTTGCAACTGGTCACCTAGTATGGGAAGCGCTAGAGGCTTGCAAAGTCCTTAACGAGAAAGGAATCACGGCAGATGTAATAAACATACACACCATAAAACCGCTTGATGCAGAGGCAATCATTAAGTCTGTAAAAAAGACTGGATGTGTGGTGACTGCAGAGGAGCATAACTTTCTAGGAGGTCTTGGTGAGAGTGTTGCTAGAGAGCTATCACTTACGCATCCAGTACCACAAGAGTATGTCGCTACAGAAGATACTTTTGGCGAGAGTGGAACTCCAGCACAACTTATGGAGAAATATGGTCTTAATGCAAACGCGATTGTTAAGAAAGTAGAAAAAGTGATTTCAAGAAAATAATAACGTATACCATACGTTTTTGATATATAACATAGGCAGTATGATTGTAACATACTGCCTTTTTATTTGTCTTTACATTAATCAATAAAATTTCAATTATGAAAAAAATCATTGTCGCCGTACTACTTTTATCAGGTATTACAGCATTAAGCCAGAGTACTGGCTTTGGTATTAAAGGAGGATTTAATTATGGGTCTGTAGGTGACTTAGAGTCAGAGTTTACAAACAGTACTTTTAGTAAAGAAAACAAAACCGGTTTTCACGCTGGTGTTTTTTACAAGGCAAAGTTTGCTGGGCTCATTATACAACCAGAGCTTTTATACACAAAACTCAATACAGAATACACAAACGACGGAGTATCGTCAGACGTATATGATTATGAACTTTCAAAAATAGACATTCCGCTTCTCGTAGGATTTGATATTATAGGCCCACTTAACATCAAGGCGGGACCGTCATTTCAATACATTCTTGAAAATGGATTTGAAGAGGGAGATATAGATTTTGAAAATCCAGAAAATTCATTTACTGTAGGATATCAACTAGGTGTAGGTGTAACACTGGGCCAGCTAGGTATAGATGTAAGGTATGAAGGTGCCTTTACAGATAATACGATTATCACTGAGTCACAAGTTGAAGATAACAGTGTAGGTTTTCAAGTAGATGCAAGACCATCACAGTGGATTTTAAGTCTCTCATACGCTTTTGATAAAAAGAATTAAAACACGTTTCAAAAACTGTTATAAAACACCTCATCTGGGGTGTTTTTTTATGCTCTTTCTCGAAAACGTTATAGTTAATACTAATTTACAACCCTATGAGCAATGACAAATTATCGTTACATTACTATCGCATAATCAAACATAGATACATTGTACTCAATAGGATACGACTTAGGAAGCTCCTCTATAAAAGTAGTAATAATAGATAGCGCTACAGGAAAAAGTATAAAGACAGTCCAAGAGCCGGCTCAAGAGATGGAAATACTTGCGCTCCATAGTGACTGGGCAGAACAAAGTCCAGAGACTTGGTGGAAACACATTTGCAAAGCCACACGAGATATCATAAAAGATACTGGGGTGGATAAAAATCTTATCACCGCTATAGGTATATCTTACCAAATGCACGGTCTTGTTCTTATAGATAAAAAAGGCAAAACCCTACGCAATGCAATTATATGGTGTGATAGTAGAGCTGTTGACCTAGGAAAAGAAGCATATGAAAAGTTAGGACACGACTGGTGCGCAACTCACCTACTTAATTCTCCAGGCAACTTTACCGCCTCAAAATTAAACTGGGTAAAAAACAATGAGCCTGAAATCTATAAACAAGCTTATAAATTACTCTTACCAGGAGATTACATTGCGTATAAGCTCACAGGGCAATATGCTACGACTATAAACGGACTTACCGAAGGAACTTTATGGGATTATTCTTCAAATAGCGTTGCTACAGGGCTTCTAGATCATTATAATCTCGACCACTCATTGATTCCAGCAATCACTCAAAATTTTACAAATCAAGGAAATATAACAAAAGATGCAGCTATAGAGACTGGCCTCACTACAAATGCAACAGTTAGATATAGATCTGGAGATCAACCTAACAATGCGTTATCTCTCAACATCTTAAAACCAGGTGAGGTTGCGGCTACTGCTGGTACCTCTGGAGTAATCTATGCAGTGACAGACCAAAAGAACTTTAAAGAAATAAGTAAAGTAAATCAATTTGCACACGTAAACTACACACGAGAAAATGCCACAGTAGGAAGATTATTAAATATAAATGGATGTGGTATACAATACAGATGGCTTAAAAATACATTTAACGAAGTTTCATATAATGATATGAATACTCAGGCCGCCACAGCACCTATAGGCTCAGACGGCCTTGTGGCATTACCCTTTGGCAATGGAGCCGAACGTATGCTAGACAATAAAAATCTAGGAACTCAATTTTTAAATATTAACCTTAACATACACGGCAAAAATCATATGTATCGTGCAGCACTTGAGGGAATTGCTTTTTCTTTTGTTTACGGTATGGAAATTCTTAAAAAAGACCAGACTCAAGTAACAGTAATAAGAGCAGGTAATGACAACCTTTTTAGGTCAGAAATATTTGCAACAACTGTCGCTACACTTATAGGTCAAGAAATTGAAATATATGACACAACAGGGGCTGTAGGGGCAGCGAGAGCTACCTTAATAATCGATAATAATTTTACACCATTTAGTAAGGCAATAAAGGGTAATGATCACATCAAAACCATAAGAGCCATTAAAGATAATAAAGCGTACAAAAAGGCCTATTTAAACTGGAAAAAGAAACTCTTAGATACAATTAACACATTATAGCATATGGCAACTTATTTTAAAGGAATAGATAGTATTAAGTATGAAGGCAAAACTTCTGACAACCCTCTAGCTTTTAAATATTACAACCCAGATCAGGTAGTCGCTGGAAAGACAATGCGTGAGCACTTTAAGTTTGCTATTGCCTACTGGCACTCTTTCTGTGGGCAAGGTTCAGATCCGTTTGGCCCAGGCACTCAGAATTTTAAGTGGGATGAACCTTCTGATGTAATGGAGGCAGCTTATGCAAAGGCAGACGCGGCGTTTGAATTTATTGAAAAAATGGGGTTTGATTACTATTGTTTTCACGATTATGACTTAGTACAAGAGGGCTCAAATTTTTCTGAGTCTGAAAGACGATTATCTCAAATTGTAGATTATATAAAAGACAAACAAGCCTCTACCGGCATAAAACTCCTGTGGGGCACAGCAAACTGCTTTTCAAACCCGAGGTATATGAACGGTGCTGCTAGTAATCCAGACTTTAAGGTAGTAGCAAGAGCAGGAGGTCAAGTAAAGCTAGCTCTAGATGCTACTATAGCATTAAATGGTGAGAATTATGTCTTCTGGGGTGGTCGCGAGGGATATATGTCACTCCTCAACACAGATATGGGTAGAGAGCTAGATCATCTGGGACAATTTTTTTCAATGGCACGGGATTATGCAAGGTCACAAGGTTTTAAAGGCAACTTCTTTATTGAACCTAAACCTATGGAGCCTATGAAACATCAATACGATTTTGATGCTGCCACAGCCATAGGATTTTTAAAGGAATATGGCCTAGAGAAAGATTTTAAAATGAATATAGAGGTAAACCACGCAACACTGGCACAGCACACTTTTCAACACGAACTTGCTGTCTCTGCAAAGGCTGGTATGCTAGGCAGTATAGACGCAAATCGTGGTGATTATCAAAACGGTTGGGACACAGACCAGTTTCCAAACAACATACAAGAAACCACAGAAGCTATGCTAGTTTTCTTACAGGCAGGCGGTTTGCAAGGCGGTGGCGTAAACTTTGATGCAAAAATCAGAAGAAACTCTACAGATATGGAAGACATTTTCTATGCGCATATAGGCGGCGCAGACACTTTTGCAAGAGCACTTCTTACGGCAGATAAAATTTTGACATCATCTCCATACAAAAAGATGGTACAAGAGAGGTACGCATCTTTCGACACAAAACAAGGAGCCAACTTTGAACAAGGCAAATTAAATCTACAAGACCTCTATACCATTGCCACAGAGCAAGGAGAAATAACTCCCACTAGTGGCAAGCAAGAACTATTTGAAAATATTGTAAATCAATTTATATAGTAACTAAAAAACCCACATTGTGATGTACAATGTGGGTTTTTATTACGCTTTCGCGAAAGCGGTATACCGTCTACTAGCTATCTGAGTCTAGATAATCTGGTGTACCGTCTCCATCTGTATCTGTGTAAGTGATTTCACCCGTAAGAGTATTTACAATAATTTCATCTATTGTAGGTCTTCCATCGCCATCATCATCTGTGTCTAAGTGATCATTTATACCATCTCCGTCTGTATCAAGTAGACTTACAAAATTTCCGTCTTCATCTGTAACAGTTTCTAGTTTGGTAAGGATACCATCATTATCATCATTAGGATCTCTAAAGGCTGGTACAGCATCTCCATCTGGATTATCTGCTTCGTCAAAAAGGAAACCGTTATTATCTATATCTTCATTGATAGTGATAATACCATCACCATCGTGATCTGTAATTACCACATCAAAAACAGAAAAAGTAAACACTATAGATCCGTATAAGCTAATATCTGCTGGAGGCTGGTTAAAATAAGCAAGACCTGAAGGTACAAATACAGCACCTACTCCATAATCTTGGTTAAAAGAAGTAGTACCATCTGGCTCTACTGTAAAGCCTGAAGCTCCTCCAAAACCTACATTATTATCTTCTGAAACTGTACTTAATAAATTTACAGAAGTTCCTAACCCGTTTGCAAAACCGTCTATGGTAGTAGGAAGGTTAAGCCAGATAGGGTTAACAGTAGCGTCAAAAGTTTCTCCGTAAAGATTGAAACCCTCATATGCTAGTAAGGTTGAGTCTGTAAAAGTTGCTACAGGCTCTACTCCACTACCCTCTCTTACTTGTAAGATATATAGTGAGTTATCTGTATCAAATCTATTATACTGCTTTTTCTTAAGCTCTGGTCTGTTTATTAATGGTGTTTTATCACTATTATCACCAGCTATAGTGTCAAAAACTATTTTATAATCAAAATCTGCAGGTGGATTTTCAAACTCTTCATAATTATAGAAGTGTGTAGAAAGATACTCTACTAGCAACTCATCATCTTCTACAGACTGCTCTCCACGGTCTCTTACAGGAACCTCTATAAGGTCGTCATCATTGTTAGGACAAGCTACACAAACTAGTAAAACCAGTATTAAACCAAGGTAATTTCTTAATTTCATCAATATTATTTTAAGGAGCGCAAGATACAATTTTGATGTATTTTTGCGCATTACTTTACAGTTATTAACGCTGTTTTAAGCCTTTTTATATGCGAGTAGACAAATATTTATGGTGTGTGCGTTACTTTAAGACGCGATCTATAGCCACGGCTGCCTGTAAAAAAGGGCAGGTAAAAATGAATGGAGCTTCTGTAAAACCATCGCGAGATGTGTACCCTACAGATACTATCTCTGTACGTAAAAATCAAGTTACCTATATTCTTGAAGTTTTAGATTTACCAGAGAGTAGATTAGGCGCAAAACTTGTGGGGATGTATGTGCAAGATAAAACACCGAAGGAAAATCTCGAAAAACTCGAGTTACTCAAATACTCAAAAGATTATTACCGCAAGAAAGGTTCTGGAAGACCTACTAAAAAAGATCGTAGAGATATAGACGAGATTTACAATAATGACTCCTTTTTTACTAGCGAAGAAGAGGAATAAGCAGTTTATTAAATATCTTTATACACCAAGCAATTTCGGCTATGAAAGTTAAGTTAGAAAAAATTTTAGATCACACAGCAATACAACATAAAATAAAACGCATTGCGTTTCAGATTTATGAGAGTAATGCAAATGAAGAAGAGATCATTCTTGCTGGTATTGCAAATAATGGTTACAAATTTGCAGAACGCCTTGCAGATGTGCTTTCTGAGATTTCTCCTATAAAGACTACACTTTGTAAAGTGACTATGGATAAGAAAAATCCATTAGGCACTGTAGAAACCAGTATGTCACCAGAGGAGTATAAAGATAAATCTGTGATACTTATAGATGATGTACTAAACTCTGGTACAACGCTAGTATACGGTGTAAAGCACTTTCTTGATGTACCGCTCAAAAGATTTAAAACTGCGGTACTTGTAAATAGAAACCACAAAAAATACCCTGTTAAAGCAGACTTTAAAGGTATTTCTTTAAGTACTTCTCTCAATGAGTCTGTAAAAGTTACTTTTAGAAAAGGTAATGATACTGCTGTATTAGAGTAAGGAGTTCTTTATACTATCTACAACTTCTTGAGGATTTTGATCTTCTATTTTTAGAACTATATCAGACTGGTTATAATAAAA
>ENA-ORXC01001019-ORXC01001019.1-marine-metagenome-genome-assembly--contig:-NODE-1019-length-17614-cov-3.973485_pt1 | contig 17614 bp, 18 predicted proteins | sample MGYA00237865_ERZ511478 | MGnify/ENA metagenome assembly ERZ511478 | reverse complement strand
CCGGCTGATAAAATGAAGGCCGACAAACGACAGGAGCATCACGACAAAATTAATGCTGCCGATCAGGATCACCAAATTGCTTTCTGTCATGTAGGCGAGATGGGTTTCTTCAAGAAAGTGAGAAATCCACAGCCGGTCAAAGCCTTCGCTATATAAGCCGAAGAACAAGGCAATAAGGAAGAGAATCCGCATCAGATAGCTGGCCTTTGTATAATGGACCATCTGGTTCATATTACTTTTCAGCGTCTTCCAAGTAGAAGTATTTTCATGTTGAGCAGGCTTGAAGTTCTCTTCTTTCATAAAAAGAAGCAGAAAAACGGCTAATCCCACCATGGATAATCCGCCAATGATGATCGGCAAATTGATCATGAAATAGTAACCGGCCAACATACTTAAAGGAATCGCGATCACTTCACCAAGTTTGCCAGCCTTAGCGCCATTCACAAATGCGAGAGAAGCACGATCTTCTCCGATCTCATCGGCAATCCAGGCTTGATGCGCACCGCTTGTAAACGTGTAGCCAATTCCCCAAAGGACTTGAGACACTAAAACGGCTGCGAAAAACGGAAACGAGCCCTCAATGAGAAACCCGGCCCCAATCAAAAAATACCCTATAATCACCGAAGTTCTGCGACTTTTTAAATCCGCCACAAAACCAGTCGGAATCTCAAACAGGAACACAACCGCCTCCAGAACAGTCCCAACCACAACGAGCTGCAGCGGATCAAGTCCCACGACTTTGACATGATACAGCAAGTTAACTGTAAAAATAAATGTAAAAAAGAACTGCGACCAAAAACGTGTATATATATAAACACGATACGAATCCATTTTCTTCATAAATGTCAATTTCATCTCCCCCTAACCAGATTATAGAGAGGGAGAAAGACAATTACTTTTCCAAATTTGCGGTTTTGGGAGTATGGGGGAGTGGGTTTTGCTTATTTGGTATGATAACAAGCTTGAACTCCATCAACAGTTCTTTTTCGATTTACCGAGAACCGCCTTGTTATATTTCGGCCAGCTGAATCTTCCCTCTGTAACCCGTTCAACCCGCTGCTGGGGGAGTTGCGGCATTTGTTCTTGCACCTAATTCTTGATCGATCAGTAAAAGAGCGGAAGGGTTATTTCCGGCCAGTTTAAGACGATCAATAATGGTTTTAGCTTGTGCTTCTTCATCTATTTGTTCTCTTAAAAAGTCCTGGATGATCAAAGCGGCCTGAGGGTCGATTGAATTCACATAGTTATAGGCCTGACGGTAAGTATTCGTAACATACTGTTCATGGCTTAATACTTTTTGAAAGGCCTCTAACGGAGTGCCAAAGTCAGCTGGTTGTGCAGGGATGCTATTTATTTGGACAGTACCATCCCGATCCACCAAAAAATCAATTAAAGTAAGCATATGGGTTCTCTCTTCCTCTGATTGCAGCCTTAACCAATGGGCGATCCCTGTATAATTCTGTTTAGCCATAGAAGCAGACATCGCAAGATATAACGTTGAAGAAACATGCTCTAGTTGAATTAAATCATTAAACAAGCTTTGAAGCTCATCATTCATTTTTCTCACTCCCCAATAACAATAAATCTACAGTTTAGTTTATAGAAAATGGAAAGTTGTGAAACTTGTATCGACATTTTTATAGGAATCCAGGATGTTCTCTTTTTAATGGTTCAGTCCGATGAAGCCGATACTCACGTGACTTCCCTGTGGCACATGAGAAGACCTGCACCATTGAATAAAAAAGGAATACGATATTGGGCGAATGATTTTTGGAGGTGCGGAATGGAGAGCTATACTAGCCAAAGTATCATTGTGCTTGGCACAGCAATTCTGGTTATAGGTGCATTTTTTGTCTTTATCGGAGAGTATAGAAAACTCGGGGAGATAGCAGCTGAAGTTTAGAGGAAGAATGGAGCATGGGGACGTATCTTATGGTTCTATCTTCTTCATGGGAATTTCACACCGGACCTTAAAAGAGTGGTAGTGAACTTAGATATTAAGTGAGGAAAAGGCAGCTTTTTGCTTCTTTTTTCTTCCAAATGCAACACATCACTGTACCTAAGTCTCATATAAAAAACAGCGAAGTCCCATGAGGCTTCGCTGAAGAATGTATCCAGCAGGTAATGACTACGGTACACCATTGGATTTACCCAAGTCCGGGTAGCCGTGTTCTTTAATTTCAGGCGAAAAAAGGATGCATCACCTTATTTCAGACGGGAAGATTCAAGTTCTACCGATTCAGGCTGGCGCACTTCCTTAATTGTACTCACTCCAAACAAGCCGATTAGAGAAAAGATAACGGGAATGATGAAACCATAGAAATAGCCTTCAGTCATACTGCCTGAAACAGACTGGAAATGATCCAATACTTTTCCGAAAATTACTGGCAGTAAGACAGCACTTAGAAATCCACCGGTATTCGCAAAACCAGATACAAGGCCAGATTCCCTCATAGGAAAGGATTGACGAACAACAGCAAAAGTTAAGGCACTTGCCCCAAATCCAAAGCCGATGATAAAGAAAAGCAAAATGAGCATGAAAAGTGGAGGATTTCCTTTGAATAAAAGGAAAGCAGACCAGCTTGTTAAAATAATGAAATGAACAGTTACATAAGGACGCTTAATGGTTTCAAGCCGACTTGAAATCCAACTGGTCAGCGGGGCCCCTATAAGTGCCCCTATAAGACCAACCATTACTAGTTGACTGGCATCTGACCGAGTCAGATCATACATATTCATCCCATAGGGCACTGCCCATGAACTAATAAAGCCCACATAGCCGCCAACAACCCCAAAATGACAGAAGAATAAAGCCCATGCCTGTCGATTCGCAACGATTCTTTTCAGTAACATCGAAATGTTTTGACGTTGAATTTCATCTTTTACAGTTACCGATTCATTAGGAAAGAGTTGTCTTGGTTTCTTTACCAGTACAATATAAAGAAGAATTCCGGAAAGACATAACGCTAACCCCGCAGAAAAAAATGCGGCTCTCCAGCCAAGTAAGTCAATCCAAGCGGAAAAAGGAACTGTCGCCAGAAGGAATCCAAGACTTCCCGTCATTCCCGCGAAACCAATCAATCGAACAAATTCCTTTACTTTAAACCATTGGCTTAAAATCAATACCAAATTGACCCAAATGGTCGCATCTCCAATTCCAGTTAGTATTCTGGCAAAAAACAAGACAACCTCATGGGTCCCAAGACTATAAATGATCGTGCCTAACCCAGTAACGATTGCACCTATAATCAGAAAAAAATTGGGCCCAAACCGATCAGCCAAAATCCCCATAGGAATTTGCAAACTAGTATAAACCAAGAATTGCATACTCGTTAGCAACCCAATCGTTGTAGCTGTTACATGAAAATCCTTCATCACCTGCTCCGTAATCAATCCCGGTGCTGTTCGCTGGCTCGACATTAATAAGTAAGTGAACAATACGGAAAAAAATACAACCCACCTAAACCTGCTATTTTGTTTGTCCAATGATTTCTACTCCCGTTGGCTTTTACAGTATATATATGGATATCAAGCACCGGTCATGATAACTTACTGAATCCGAACATGGGGACGTTGATTTGCTTTCAAAAAAAAGCAGTTATTGTGACAGCTTTCAGGACGCAGAGCCCAAAGCTGTCAAGAAAAAGCAGTTATTGTGACAGCTTTCAGGATGCAGAGCCCAAAGCTGTCAAGAAAAAGTGGTTATTGTGACAGCTTTCAGGTTGCAGAGCCCGAACCTGTCAAGAAAAAGCAGTTATTGTGACAGCTTTCAAGGTGCAGAGCCCAAAGCTGTCAAGAAAAAGCAGTTATTGTGACAGGTTTCAGGATGCAGAGCCCAAAGCTGTCAAGAAAAAGTGGTTATTGTGACAGCTTTCAGGATGCAGAGCCTAAAGCTGTCAAGAAAAAGCAGTTATTGTGACAGGTTTCAGGATACAAAGCCCAAAGCTGTCAAGAAAGTACTAATGAAAATGATTTGGAGAGAGCCTAATTCCAAGAAATGTTGAAAATGTATGATGAAGAAGGATTTACCGTTTTAGTTGTTGAAGAATGTATTTAGCAGGGAATGACTCTATAAGCATAGATGCAGGAGGATTGATGGTGATGCAGATGAGACCGGAATATGAAGATTTTCCATTAAAGGCTTATGACAAGATCAGGTATGCAGATACGGATCGGCAGGGACATGTTAATAACGCACTGTTTTCAACCTTCCTGGAAACGGGAAGAACGGAGCTGCTCTATGCAAAGGAGCCGCTGCATGCTGAAAACGCCTCGTTCGTCATAGCTAGTCTAAAGCTGGACTTACTTTCAGAAATACGATGGCCTGGAACAGTGGAAATCGGCAGTGCCATTACAAGAGTAGGCAACAGTTCCTTTTCTTTATTTCAAGGAGTCTATCAAAATGGAAAGCTTGCTGCAGTGGCTGAGACCGTCATCGTGCAAATGGACGAACACACTAGAAAATCTGCGCCACTTTCATCTGAAACAAAAGAGGAATTAAAGCAATATTTAGTTGAAATAGAAAAATAGAAACACAGATAGAAGCGCGGGGACGGGAGGAACCGTCCCTTTGTCTATAACCGATATTTAGGAGTGATTGTCTTGGAATTGAATGATGTGATCCATGGGCACCGATCGATTCGTGAATATGAAGATCGGGAAGTCAGTCAAGAACTGCTCGACAAAATCTTAGAGGCGGGTATTCGTGCCTCTTCAAGCGGCAATATGCAAACGTATTCGATCGTCGTCACGAAAGACAAAGAACTTAAGAAAAAGTTATACAGTGCTCATATGGAGCAATCGATGGTTGTTGATGCTCCTATTCTTTTAACATTTTGTGCTGATTTTAATAGAATGAGGAAATGGCTTGCACTCAACGATGCGCCTGTACATTTTGATAATTACATGAGCTTTATGATTGGGGCGGTTGATGCAGCTTTAGCTGCACAGAACTGCGCTTTAGCAGCGGAAAATGAGGGGCTTGGCATTTGCTATATGGGTTCTACGCTTGCGAATTGTGATCAAATTGGTGAACTGCTGAACTTACCACCAAATGTCGTACCCGTTGTTGGCTATTCACTAGGGTATCCAGCAGAAAACCCTGCCCCGCGTGACCGGTTGCCAATGCATGGACTTGTTCACTACGACCAGTATCGCGATTATTCGGATGAAGATATTCTGGAAATCTACAAAGATCGAAACGAAAAAGGATGGAACCGCTATATGGCCGTCCCAAAACTTAAAGAAATGACAGAAGAATTGGGATTAAAGAATCTAGCCCAGATTTATACGATAGCCAAGTATACGAAAGAGTCGCATCAGGAATTTTCGCAAACAGTGCTGAAGTATCTGGAGAGTCAAAACTTTATGAATAATGAATAAGGACGGGGAAATGGGAGCAATACCTCCCCTTGTCCCGCTGGTTGGTGGAAATGTTTAATAACCTAATCTGTTCAAAGAGGGATTGAAAAATGAATATCTTAATAAAGAATTTACCTGAAACAGAAATTGCGTTTATCAGACGAACGGGGAGTTACTTTGAGCCCCAAGAACACTGGGGAAAGCTGATCCATTGGGCGACTGGCAATGGACTATATCCACCCCAGCAGTCTTTTATCGGGATATCACTAGATAATCCGGAGCAAGTGGAGAGTCCGGATTGCCGTCACGATGCCTGCGTTACATTACCAGACGGATTTAATAAAGAAAACCATAAAGATATGAAGTTCAGGAAGTTGGAAGGAGGACAATACGCCCTGTATTCCTTTTATGAAAAACCTGAAAAGCTACATTCTGCTTATCAATACATGTTTGGCGAATGTCTGCCAAATAGCAGCTATGAAGCCGATTACCACAGACATAACCTCGAATTCAATTTGAATAACCCTTCTGAAGACCCTGAAGGGAAGTGCAAAGTTGATTTATTGATACCCGTTAAAAAGAGATGATTTGAGGGCAAAGAGTCACCAGCCAATGGTGGCATTTTTTGCGTTGGACGAAGGTGAGCTAGTGGAACAGATGAAACCTTGAGATTTTTGAAACGTATTCAATTGAAAGACAACTTTTATATGGGAGGTGCTATTACTTCATGGTTTTTCAATCAAAAGTAGATTCCTTTTTTAGAAACTTTATATTGGTTGTAGTGCTCGTTATAGCTATAGCATCATTCTTTCCATTATTCACTGAAGGTGGCACTCAATTACCAGTGGTTCTAACTCTCAGTTCAACTTTCCTTATTGTGATAAGTTTTATTTTATGGACTGCTTTTTCAGTTAAGTATATTTTCTATAGTGATTATTTACTCATAAAAGGCGGGCCATTTAGAAGCAAAGTTCTCTACGAAAATATAACAAAGGTAGCCCCAACAAGCGACATCTTTACAGGATATAGAATATTGTCTTCGCGGGATGCACTCGAAATCTTCAATAAAACAACAGTTTTCGGAAGCATAAAAATTTCACCAAAAGCGAAAAGCGAGTTTATTGCTGAGCTAAGAAAAAGATGTCCCAACGCAACAATACAAGATTGTTAGAGTACCGGAGGCGTTTGCTGAACAAGCAACCGCACCGCTAAAAAGGGGGAACCCAAATGAAACTCTGGAAAGACTTGAATTATAAGGAGAAAGCAACAAGATCGTTCTTCACAACTTGCATCTTTGCATTACTCACTTTGATACCAAACTATCCGATCGGCATTTATTTGGTAGTAATGGGAATTAGTTGTTCAAGTACAGTGCATTATCTTATAAAACATCATAGAAATTATTCTTAAACTAGTGGGGCGATTCCTGGGTATGTACCGGCCCTTGTTCAGGGGGCAGGTTTATTAAAGAATAATAAGAAAAAGATTGTTTAGTATTTGATAAGACCCAATACATAAATTAAATAAATGGCGTGATAAAACTGGTCGCTTTTCACATGCTCACCCAAATGTGATTAAGATGCTTGCCAAAAATTATAAGTCAGAATAGTAAGCGGATGGAATTCGTTCCTTTAGAACGTTGGTTTCATGCGTTTATTTTTTTGCCTTTTAAATCCTTTGTCAACTACGTCCCCTTTTCTTTTCAGTACATTCCCAGAATATTTGCATAGGATATGTTGATAAACTGGGAAGGGATTGACGAAAATGTACTATGCTCCTCATGGGTATTCAAATCAATACTCTTATTATGGCTATGGCCCGCAATATTACGATGGAAGACAGTCTGGCCAGTGGGCGTATCCTTATGCAATTCAGCATGTAAATGGTTTTCATTCTTTCCGCTATCCTAACGGTAATGGAATGATACCTTTAGCGGATTATGGACCAAATCCATATGTGGTAAATATCAATGAAGCAACAAAGCAAAACAACACATATCGTACGGCTTTATGGACAGGAACGCATTTACAAGTCACATTAATGAGTATCGAGGTTGGCGGTGATATAGGGTTGGAAATGCATCCTGATGTAGATCAATTTTTGCGGATCGAACAAGGCCAGGGAATCGTTCAGATGGGCCAGAGCAAAGATAATCTAAGCTTTCAAAGACAGGTTGTTGACGATTCTGCCATCATGATTCCAGCCGGAACATGGCATAATTTGACCAATACCGGTAATACTCCGTTAAAGCTGTACTCCATCTATGCGCCTCCAAACCATCCATTCGGGACAGTCCACGTGACCAAAGCCGATGCAATGGCAAGTGAAGGCGGAGCGAACGGCAATGGTAATACGATTGTTTTTGGCAGGACTCCAGACCAATGGGTACAGCACACGGAATATTTAGTGCAGGAAGGATTAGAGGACGTTAAAAGAGGAATCAACGCCACGCACATTCTTCAAGAGTTCATTCTAATGGGATTGCTTGTAGGGAAAGGGTATACTCCTGAAAAAGCATATGAAACCGTAGAAGAGTGGGAGCGTTCAGGAAAATCCCAACTTCTTCTTCAAAGTAAGAATATGTAGGGATTAAAAAGAAACAAAAAAATGAATAAATGGGGTAGAACATGAGGATAGATAATTCGCTATCCTCTTTAATTTTGTTGTTATCTCCAGGATACCGCACAAATTTAAAGGCGGAATAATCAGGTATATTCTCTTATCTATTTTAGTTCTCGGATGAGACGGGCGAACCGTCTCCGTATCTCTTTTAATAATGTCAAAAAAAGAAAAGACCATCGAGTGGTCTTTTTTCCGCAATCAAAGGTAATTTTTTAATGTCTCTTTAAGAGTCCCTCTTGTTTCTGTATCTTTTTCAAAAAGAATCCCTCCATGGACCATTTTTCTTACAAGGTCTGGTCGGAGTCCGGTTAGGATGGCTTTGCAGCCCATCATGGCCACACCAGTGAGAATCTTTTGAAAGTAGTCGATAACATCCTTATCCATCATGGCTACACCTGATAGGTCGATAACTAAGTTTTGGAACCTTGTGTTAGCAATTTCGTTTAAAACTTTCTCTTCAATAATTCGAATCCTAAAGGAGTCAATTGTGCCAATTAGAGGCAGAACAGAAACAGTCTCACTTACTGGAATAATTGGGACAGACAAATGTTCAACCATTTCTCTTTGCTTATGGAGCATTTGATCTTTATATTTTGAGTAGCTGAGAAAGAAACTGTTTAGAAATTGGTCTATTTGTTCGTTTATGAATTCTTCCAATTCATAAAAGTCTTTTTTTCCATCTGTCAGGTTCTTTTCGTCATCAATTTCACTAATTATCTGCCAAAAAGTTCTCCTGATTGCTTGAACCCATTCTAATTTTAAAGACAGAGTTAGAGAATGTCCTGCCCAGGCAATTCCCTCCTCCTCTGCAAAAGCGATTAAATCCTTATCATTTTGATCAATGATGAAGAAAATTAATTTCCTGGCATTTTTTAATAGGTCAATGTTTCCTTTTTCTAAAATCTCAGTGATTTTCTCCGAAACATTAACGGCTTGAGAGAGTAAACTCTCTTCAAATATTTCACCTTTATCATTAAAGTAAATTTTGATTTCTTCTCTTAAATCGTTTATGTTTTTCAACTTTCTTACCCCCGAAGATATAGCTTTACAACTGATATTAATTACCCTGTTTGAAAATTTTTAAACCGATTCACCTTAAATTTAGGATTTGAATGAGACGCAAAAACTTTCGTTTAGGTAAAAATTACCACGCTACTATATTTAGAGAGCCTAAAATTAGTACTTTCAAAATATGTAAAATGAGTCTATCTGCTGACGTAATAATTTGAATATTCTAATTATAATAGAGTTGTCCTATAAAATGGACAAATATAGGAGGTGTGTTGATGAGGAAAAGAAAGAAGCTTATGCAAGGGTTCGTCATGGCAACGGCAATCAGTGCTTTGGGTTTTTCAACTTTTTATCCAGGGTTGAGCGGTTCCGGTATAACGGGAGCGCAACAGTTGGAGGGGAATTTGATTCTCCCTGAGGAATCGCCTTCCATTGTTCAATTGGAAGTACCGGACAAAAAGGCAATGGAGAAACTCGTTGAACTGGGGATTGACTTGACCCACAGAGTGAATCAGCAAGGTGAAAAGCTTGAGGTCGATGCCGTTGTCACACCTTCGGAAATCAAAGAACTCGCAAAATACGGTATTAAAGTAAAGGATACGCTTATTACAGAGGCTCAATGGAACCAAAGAACGGCTGAAAGAAATGCTGCGGCAGAGCAGGAAACCAGTATTGCTTCAGCAGAGGATACGCTTAAAGTCCTGCGGGCGAACCATTATACAAACCAGTCAGACACCTTCCTTTATGTTGAAGCCAAGACCTCCGCTGGTGAAAGTGCAAGCACTGTTCTTACGGCCAAGTGGATTGAAAATGGAGTTGAAAAAACAGCGACCATGCAGCGGTTTGTTGACGAAGGGAAATATATGTATCACTGGTTTGAATTGCCGGTAACAGCTGTTCCTGATAGCGTCACCATCACCAGCAGCCTTGGCGGAACAGCTTCTAGTTCTGTGTCAGAGTGGCTTGGCGAAGATCAGCCAGGAAGTCCTGAAAAACATTATGTGAAGGATTTTGTTGACCACTATATGGATCCGAACGAGCTGTATGAAAGAGCCGAAAAGCTTGAAAAAGAGTTCCCGGATTTGGTGGAGATAATCGAAATGCCAAACAAAACAAACGGATATCGCCGTCTAGCTCAGGCGACATTGGGAACAACGGATAGTTCGGCCGTTGTTGTTTCCTCGAAAAACTGGGGTCACGAAGGCGGTAATGATATAACTGTTCAATTTAAAAATCCTCAGCAAGCTAATCATCCTTTAACTGTAGCGGCTGATGGAAACAATGTAGTGGTTGAACTTGGAACAGACAGTTCCGCAAATGTGATAAGCACTGCCAGCCAGGTAGCTGCGGCGCTTAATGCAGAAGCAGGTGAACTCGTTAATGCGAGTACATACCGCGGAAATGCCGGTACTGGCACTGTGGAGCCGGGCACTGTTCAACTGACAGATGGCTTGAATGCACCGGACCACATTTCACGCGAACCACAAACAGTCAAAGCTATTCGGATTGGAAAATACCGTGATGGCTCCAAGCCGGGTGTTCTTGGCTACGCCCAGGAGCATGCCCGTGAGTGGGTCACGCCTCTCGTAACGATTGAAACAGCGGAACGCTTGCTAAGAAACTATGCGCATGACGGAGAAACAAAACAGCTTGTGAATAATCTTGATATATTCCTTGTGCCGTCGGTGAATCCGGACGGAGCAACGTATAGTTTCTATGACTACAACTGGCAGCGGAAAAATATGACGAACCGTTGCGGACCTGAACTTTCAGATCCAGGCGCTCGCAATTATTGGGGAGTCGACCTGAACCGAAACCATTCTGTCGGATCCGTCTTTGACGGTTATTTAGGTGCTACTTCTACAAATTGTTCAAGCGCTGTTTATGCAGGACCGGAGGAACAATCAGAGCCTGAATCAAAGAACCTTGTCTGGCTGGCAGACCAGAATCCAAATATTAAATTTGCAATGAATATCCACAGCTATGGAGGATATTTCATGTGGTCCCCGGGCTCCTATGATCCTAACAGGGTCACATTGCCGCGACCTACTGCCGGCCAGGAAGCATTCTACTGGGCAGCATCCAATGAAATTCTGAATGATATTCAGGACTACCGCGGCACCGTAATTTTACCAAGCCGAACAGGTCCGATTCCGGATGTATTGTACTCCGCAGCTGGAAACTCGGCTGATTATCTGTGGTATGAAAAAGGAATCTACGCATGGAACTTTGAAGTGGGAGCGGACCTGTGGGATGCGGATGCGAAGAGATGGCGTTCTGTAGGGTTCCAGCCGCCATTTGAAGAGGGACATGAGGAGGCCATGGAATTTGCAAATGGTCTGATTGGCTTGATCAAAGTCGCATACAGCCAATCCAAGGATAAGCAGCCACCATCCACAAAAGCTGTAACTGAAAACAAAGCTGCTGGCCCGGTAGAGGTTACATTCGAAACAAGTGAAGCAGCAACCATTTATTATACTCTCGATGGAAGCCGCCCTAACTTTGAGTCACCTCATTTACGCCTGGCCGGAACGCGTGAACCAGCCGAAACATTGACTATCGACGAAACAACGACAATCAACTGGTTTGCAGTCGACGCCGCAGGCAATATCGAGAAAAACTACAACCCGTTCAGCAATTCAAAGAACTTTAACTCTGTAAAAGTAACAGTAAAATAAGTTGACTCCAAGGTGCCTTCCCCAAGCTTCTTAATAGAATGCTAGGGCAGGCATCTTTTTTGGGAGACAGATGAACCCTATGTTACTTTGACGACACAATTAAAAACCGTAAGACTTAGGGTCGGTTCTCTTGTCCCACCGGGAGTCGAAATAAAAGCCTGTAGAAGTTTATAATTGCTAGCTTAATAAAGGGAAGTTAGTTAATGCCTCTTTAAAATTTGGTTAGAGCAAAATTCTATAAAGAAATATAAAATTCTCATCCAAAAGTTGTAGATAGGTTACACCATTCTTCCGAAGGAATCGCTTAATGGTTTTCTTATACTAAAGATAAGAAAAATCATAGGATGGTGTTCAAAATGAACCATTATATATGTAATACTTGCGGTGTCCAATATCCCAATTCTGCTCATGCTCCTGAAACCTGCATGATTTGTGCTGACGAAAGACAGTACGTCCATCATGATGGACAGTCATGGACAACGCTTCAACAGCTTGTAGATTCAGGGAAATATAAAAATACTATTGTCCAAGAAGAGGAAGGATTGTACAGCCTTACCACTACTCCTTCGTTTGCTATTGGGCAGACAGCCTATTTAGTTCGGAATGAAGGGTTCAACTTGTTATGGGACTGCATCACCTACCTGGACGAAAAAACAGAAAATAAAATACATTCTCTAGGAGGAATCGATGCCATCGCGTTATCCCATCCGCATTATTATTCGACTCAGGTTGAATGGGCTGAAAGATTCGGAGCAAGCATTTATATCCACGAAGCCGATAGCCAGTGGGTCACAAGGCACAGTGACAGGATCAAATTCTGGTCTGGTGATTCTCTGAAGCTTGATGCGGGTGTAACATTGTATCGCTTGGGCGGTCATTTTAATGGGGGAAGTGTTTTACACTGGGAAAATGATGTGAACAAGCAAGGGGTACTTCTTACTGGTGATATTATTCAAATAGTGGCCGATCGACAGTGGGTAAGTTTCATGTACAGTTATCCAAACCTCATTCCATTGCCAGCTATCAAAGTTCAGGAGATGGCAGCTAAAGTCAGCGTGCTGAATTTTGACAGACTATATAATGCTTTTCATCGAGTCATTAAGGAAGATGCCCATCAGTCTGTTCAAAATTCCGCTAAGAGGTATATTGAGGCTTTGGAGGGAAAGTTGGTTAATATGTACATTTAAAATGATTATCTGAAAATATTGCCTGGTCGATAAAACCAGGTGTTTAATGGGAGCATGGGGACGGACCTTATGCTCCTTCTTCCGTAATTGTTTTTGGAAGCAAATGTCCGCCCCTTTCACTGATAAACGTTTTTTTTAGTTTGTAGTTATGTATTATAATGGTTATAACAATTATAACAAGGATGTGATCCTTTGAAACCATTCGAAAGAAAAGTGACTAAGATCGGAAATGGTTTTGGAATTACCCTTCCTATTGAATTACTCAAACAAGTAGGCTTAGCACATGGAGATGATGTTCAAGTTGAATTGAAGGATGGGGAAATTGTTTTGAGAAAAAAAGAACAGGTAACACTTCCTGAAGGTGTTGATGCAGAGTTCATGGATATTTTAAATGATGTTATTAATGAGCATGACAAAGCATTTAAAGGGTTAGTGAACAGATAATGGATGAAGTCATCTATCTTACTACAAACCAATTGATTGCTATTAATACGGTACAAATTCGTCTATATTCCCCAGATGAACCACTAGGTGTAAAAGATCCAAACCTACTTGATTCAGCTATTAACCGCCCAAAACAATCAGTTTTTGGTAGTGATGCCTATCCAACTATTCACGAAAAAGCCGCCGCACTTTTTGAGTCAATTGCTAAGAACCATGCCTTCCACAATGCGAATAAGCGAACAGCCCTTGCTTCCTTAATTGTTTTTTTAAAAGTAAACCATTTTCGTTGGATGATGGGAATTGAAGAAGAACAAGACTTTACAGTTGATGTTGTAAATCATAAATACACGTTTGAAGAAATTGTTTCAACAATTAAATATCATACCGAAAAACTATAAATCCATTCTCTCTTCAATTCGAGAATGGATTTTTGTTATTGTACCTACAAAAGTTTTTGAAAATTCGGGTGGGAGCAGTTCACGGATGCTCCTTTTTTCGTAATTGTTTTTGGAAGCAAAAGGTACGTCCCTCTGCTTCTGCTTCTGGGTTTTGCAACTGTTGCCTTCCTTCTGCTTTATTTTCGCTATTTTGCCTTCCATTACAAAGTCATAAAAAAACAACAAGGGAAGAAACGGAATCTTGCGATGGTTATTGGATTGATCATTGGCTGGATTATTAGCGGTACGGTTCTGACGATTCAAAGGAGTCTTCCCGAAGAACTCGTTCAAGCTTCATTGATCCTACATGATGTATTCACCTGGATTGGTCTGCCGATCCTCCTTTTCCACTCAGTGACTAGGTCAGGCTGGTTTAGGAAAAGGTCAGATCAACTGCAAGAAAAAAAGAAAGAACTATATGCCTTCAGCCGCAGAGGATTTTTCAAATACGGCATTGTGACTTTGCTTGCGATCATTTTGGGTCCATCTATTTATAAATGGCTGAAACAAGTGACGGATGATGGGGGATCGACACTAAAGGAGGTGGCGCTGAACAGCACAAATGAGCTCTCGCCCCTGCCAATTCCCACCACGCAATCCTCCCCTCCCATTGGTGGAGGGTATGAAGGCAAATTCCGTGTTTATACAGTAACGGAGACACCGGTTTTTACGAATGGAAATTGGAATTTTACGATTGATGGACTGGTTGATGAACCAGTGTCGTTGTCATGGGAAGAATTCGTCGAATTGAAAAGGACAGTCCAGGTCAGTGATTTTCACTGCGTTACTGGATGGTCCGTGCTTCATGTCACGTATGAAGGCATCCTGCTGAAAGATCTTATGAAGAAGGTAAAGCTGAAAGAGAACGCTTCCCATCTAAAATTTTACTCGGGCGATGGTGTCTATACTGACTCATTATCCCTTGAACAGGCAGCCTTGGAGGATGTCATGGTCGCTGTGCTCATGGATGGAGAGCTAATCCCATCAGACTATGGTGGCCCCGTCCGGCTGATTGTTCCCAAGATGTATGCCTATAAATCCGTGAAATGGCTTGTCAGAATAGAAGCTATTGATCATGTACACGAAGGCTACTGGCAAGTGAGGGGATATGATACCGATGCATGGGTAGGATCAAAAGAGACAACTTGAGTTAATCTTGTACAGAAAGATGGAGCAAACGCAGCAAACAGGGAGCAAAGGGTGACGGACCTTTTGCTCCTTGTTTGTGATTGTTTTTGGAAGGAAAAGGTACGTCCCCTCTGCTTCCTGGGGAATCACAAGGGTAAAAGAATTGCTTGAAGCAGGACTGAATGTAAGCTTCGGCCATGATGACATTTTTGATCCGTGGTATCCACTTGGAACAGGCAATATGCTTCAGGTACTGCATATGGGCATCCATGTTTCCCAATTGATGGGCTATGAGCAAATCATGAACTCTATCGATTTAATTACAACAAACAGCGCCAAAACCTTGAACATCGAGGAGAGTTTATGGAATAGAAACAGGAAAGCCTGCCAATCTAATCGTACTATCAGCTGAAAATGAGTATGAAGCAATCCGTAAGCAGGCAGCAGTCCGGTTCTCGATTCGTGAAGGGAAAGTAATTGCAGAGACTAAACCGAGTGAAGCATCCATTCGAATCGACAGTCAGAAGAGAGAATCCATTTTAATAAATAATGATATCAACCTAAGCAGAGGGATTCAGTTTTTGAATCCACTGCTTCTTTTATTGCGATCGACTTTCATCGCAGTTGAACCGTAACGTTCTCATCCTACTAAAGTCCCTTGCAATTTTTCCTAAATCTTGTTATTCTTAGGTAGAATTATTTTTGTTCGGTGTAAAGTTCGACTCTTCGTTCTAATGATCACTTTGGGCAAGGATAGTAATACAATGTGCATTAGCACTAGGAGGCAACAAACATGGAACAAGGTACAGTTAAATGGTTTAACGCAGAAAAAGGTTTCGGATTCATCGAGCGCGAAGGTGGAGAAGATGTATTCGTTCATTTCTCTGCAATCCAATCTGAAGGCTTCAAATCATTAGACGAAGGTCAAAAAGTTACTTTCGACGTTGAGCAAGGTGCACGTGGACCTCAAGCTGCTAACGTTCAAAAAGCTTAATTTTGATATAGCATACCGAAAAAACAGACTCCAAAAGGGTCTGTTTTTTTATTTTCCAAAAATAACAGCAATAAAAAACCCCACTCAACGAACGAGTAGGGGCATGGAACCGGTAAAATAAAAAATTTAAAGCAAAAGGTTATTTACATTATAACACAACAATCTCATAATCAAATGATTAGCAGAAATTTAGCAAGTGCATGATAATGACAACATAGAAGGCACACAGATGGAGGAATGGATGATGAAATTTCCAAACGACGCGGATGGAGAAGCATTGCGCAGTTTGTTTAATGAAGGAATAAGTTTTAAAAAGCCGCAGCCAGTCGAGTTTTTTATAGCTGTGCCGGATAAGGCAACTGGCGAGAAGCTTCTGCCAGTATTGAAGGAAGAAGGCTTTCATGGCTTACTCGATCAGGATGATGAGACAGATGAGTGGGCTTGCAGCTGCTCGAAAAGGATGCTCCTTAACCATAGCGAATTAAAAAAAGTGCAGGAAAAGCTGGATAAAATAAGCAAGCCTTACGGAGGCCATTCTGATGGCTGGGGCGTATTTATAGAATGAAATGCACGAAGCATAGGGACGTACCTTATGCTTCTATTAAGTAGATAGTTCAGTGCACTTCCACAATGTACCATAACATGAAAATGAGCAAAGGGAACTTCCCCGAATCCATTATTTTGCTATGTTTATAGCATATAGTTTTAGCTCTTCATCGCTTTGAGGAAGAGTCACGTATCCTTCAAAACTCATACCAAGCTTTTCAAGGAGTTTTGAGGAGGAAGCATTATCTTTGGTTGTAATGGCAACGATCCGATCCAAACCTAGCTTTTGGGCATAGTCCAAGGTTCCTTTTGCTGATTCAAAGGCATATCCTCTTGATTGATGTTTAGAAAGAAAGGCATATCCAATATCGACATCCTCTAGCCCATCCCGTTTAATCAAGCCGCATAAACCAACCGGCTGTTGGCTCTCTTTGAGTTCAATCATAAAAAGCCCGAACCCCACTCGTTCGTACATCTTTCTTGGCCCGGTCAAAATATAGTTCATAGCATCCTCAAGTGACCGAATGTCTTTATCTCCAATATATTTTAACCATCCTGGTTCATTCAGCAATTTAAAAATAAACTCTTGATCACTAACTTCCAGCCAGCGGACTTTCAAACGTTCGGTTTCGAATACTAGCAAATGGCATACCTCATTTCAAAAAGATAGTTCAGTTTAGCACCATCTTATCATTATGCGACAAGGTGACGGAACCGGCGTCTCGTGAATTGTAAGAATTCAACCATATAATCTTCGGCATCTTTTTATCTTTGTATGGCATGGCTTAACCAAGATTCATTAGTGTTTTTCTTAACTATTTCGGTTCCTGAATGAGACTTGAGAACCGTCCCTGCGTCTCAGAGAACCGTCCCTGTGTCTCGCGATTTCTATTGTTTTTATTTTTTTTAATTTTAAAGGAAAAGTAGTTGACACTAAAAATAAATTTATGATATTATTAAAAATTTGATAAAAAATAATATATATGTTAAGGTTAAGAAGGTTACCATATATGGAGGTGGATTATTTGTTTCAAATTGACGATACGATTGTTTATCCAATGCACGGAGTAGGTACTATTAAAGCTATAGAAGAAAAGGAAATCTCAGGGAAAAAACAACAGTATTATGTGATAAAGATGTTAATCGGTAATATGCAAGTCATGATTCCTGCGGGTAAAATATTGAATTCAAATATACGACCTGTTA